>Ga0209499_1000697_pt1 | contig 24541 bp, 30 predicted proteins | sample C_130208_EF_Meta_FD_187306 | JGI IMG/M metagenome (GOLD analysis project Ga0209499, IMG submission 187306) | Freshwater microbial communities from Lake Croche, Canada to study carbon cycling - C_130208_EF_MetaG (SPAdes) (version 2) | ecosystem: Environmental > Aquatic > Freshwater > Lake... | reverse complement strand
GAAGGCATGCCTAAAGCTACAAGAAAGGACTAATAGCCCCCAAAGGGGGCTAACCAGTGGATGGTCGCTCAAAGAGCGACCATTTACACATGTGTCCTTCCCGGTAGCTTAACGGTTAAATCCTTCATCCAATTTTACCAAACATACACTATTACTTATATGTAAATTTTTTATTTGTTTATTATCACGATTCAACATTGTTATCACAATCGGTTGATTCTGTTTTTTTTTCGGCATTCGGTGGTCATATCCCGAAATTCGCTCTTTTTCAATTATAGTCCACGTTTCGCGAATTTTAGGCAATGATTGGGAAAACCATTGGCGATTTCTTTGCACTAATATACACGAAAAGTCGTCCAAATACCAGTATAGAGTTGCATATAAAATATATTCATCACTTAATTCGCGTTTTTTCGCATATATCCATTCATTTATCGCATGTTTTTCAATAGAGATATTTAGAGGCATATACTCATAATGGGGTGAATTGTCTATCTGACCAAAATCGTTATTTTTTTTTGAAAAATGTAATATAACGCCGCGGTCATTCATCGTGAAATCCGCATAAAACGCGGTTTCGTCGGCATATTCCTTGAATTGGGTTTCAATGAAATCGCATTCGTCTAAATCACATGTCTCCATCTGCAATTGCATTTGAATCCAATACTCATCTAGTGGCGTGCCTGTAATTTCGCGACTCGTCGTGTTTTTGACTTCTATCATACGGCCATATCGGCTAGAATCGGCGTCTATATTTATTCCGTCGGGTGATGCCCCAATAAAATCGTATTTATTATGACGAATACAACCGAAATCGGCGACTTGAGTATTATATTTTTTCTCATACCACATGATAGTCAATGGCTCGTATTTATTACCCCAATGCATAGGAGTCATTATATTTACATAATTTGATATATTCCCTATTGAGCAATCTAATGGTTTACATTTAGAATATATAAGACTGTTTATTTTTGATGTAGTGCCGAATATGTTGCCTATACTGCTGGCGGTTATTAAATTATACCGGAATTCATACCACTCTTGTGTGCGTTGTTTTGGTTGAGGAATACTTTGCAGATATGCGATTTTATTACGCATATATTCACGATTAGGTTTGCGAAGAATGCGAGTTGTTGTTAATGACCTCGCCGGAATTGATGAAATCGTCTCGAAAAATACCCCGATTCGCTCTTTCACGAATTTGTAGATTTCGTTATAATCGTCTTCTTCAACCAATTCGGCGTCTATACATGTATTAAATATTTGGACCGCGATTTCATCAGTTAATTCGGTATGATAATTACTTGTATGCATTTTACCAACTGTTTCACCGACGATTTCATACGCCATTTCATACACTTGTATTTCTAAATCAATCACGTCGTCTTCATCCAAATAATCGGCCCATGATTCATTGTCTACTATAACAGATATTATAGATGAATTGTCTGTTTCTACATCTGTCTCTGTCTCTGTCTCTGTCTCTATTTCTGTTTCTATTTCTGTTTCTGTTTCTGTCTCACTCGGTGTATACGTAGAATCGGTTAACATTGTTATATAGTATATGGTTTTGTGTCTATATTATTTGAACCAAATCAACTCAATTTTCTACTGATAGATAAATTGATAGATAAATGAACCAATATATTACATCGTTTGTATTTACCAACTTTTTTGTCGCATTCTTTTCCGATATAGCATTGAATTTGTTTGGATTTATTCCATCACTTCGGTCTTATTTCCAAGATAAAACGGTTATTGAATCCGCCATATATGCCGGGCTAACGGTATTTTTTGCATTACTAATAACAATGACTTTGGCCAAGATATTTTTCGGGTTTACAGTTCCAACTACTAATTCAACCCTTGTGAATTATTGTATTCTCGCATTTGCTTTAGGATATTTGATTGATATTTTCATTAACCGGTTTCATGTTTTTGGCCATAGTCTGGACTTGTATTATACAACTCTTGGTGAAGGTTTTTGGGGTGCCGTTGCTTTTGTGTTTTCTATTTTAGTTAGTTATTTTTTCATGAAAATTGTAGATGTATAATGAAATGGATTCTATTACTAATACTACTGATTCAATTACCAATATATCTAAGAAAATTGAGTGCATTGAAACGGATATACGCGAAATAAATGCTAAATTGGACTTGATATTATCACTACTAACCGTTAAGCTACCAGAAAGGACACATGTGTAAATGGTCGCTCTTTGAGCGACCATCCACTGGTTAGCCCCCTTTGGGGGCTATTAGTCCTTTCTTGTAGCTTTAGGCATGTCTTCAAATATTTCATGACCATTTATGGTCATGAAATATTCGTAGTAACCCCAAGAAAATCTTACAGATTTTCTGGGGTTATGAAGGCTAAATACTGATTGTAAGAAAATGAGCGACCATATTGATTTTGTTGAACAAGTATATGAAAATGTGAAACATCCATTGAATTATGTGATGAATCGTGTATCAAATCTTACTGCATATACTTATGTGACTAATCCGTCGTCTAAAGAAGAAGGTGCCGCCGCTATCGCCTGGCCGTGATAGAATCCTAACCGTTATGAACGGTTGAAGCTCATATAGAATGCCGTGAGCCTCCAATTCAGTCGCCAAAGTCGGCAACAATATTTCAAACTGTTCGTCAGATAAATCCTTCAAAGCGTTTTTCTTATTAATAATTCCTTGCATCATTGTTATAATAATAGCATATTGTTTTTACACCTTTTCTCATTTCAAATGCCCATTTTGAAATGAGATTTATAAATAATTCTTCTTAATTTTCCGTGTTTTATTCTTTGGTATATATTTTTCTGGTCTTTCATAAGCACCTTTAAAAATATTTCTATATTTTTCTTTCGGTATTTTGCTTATTACATTTTCAATATTCTCCTTTAATTTTACACCTTTTCTCATTTCAAACGCCCATTTTTATTATGATATAATTATAATAAAAATATTTAAAAATTGCTTAATATATTATAATAATTAATGGATAAAGAAGATAAAATTAAATCATTAGAAGAAGAATTAGAAAAAACAAAACAAGAATTAATTGAAACCAAAGAGCATCTCAAAAAATATACTGCTCCAACAAGAAGTAAAACATATTATGAAAATCATAAAGAAGAGATTTTAGAAAGAGTAAAAAAATATCCTTTAACTAAAGAACAAATAAAAGAAAAAAATAAAAAAGCATTGTTGAAAAGAAAACTGAAAGAAGAAAATGAAAAAATAATAAAAAGTGATATTATTTAGGAATATTATACTAATTGCGTAAAAAGGATATAAATATAATCTTTAGTAATAATATAGAATGAAAGGAAAGAAGAAAAAGTTGAAGGACGAATTCAAAGAGTTTAGGAATAATGATAAATCCGCTTACAAAACATTCAAAATACCACTCAAAACTATTTTATTGAATTGTAATGAAGTTCAACCTGTTGTAAATAATCTGGTTTTTGAAATGAATGATTTAGTTATTCATACTTATCAATTTATTCGGTTATATGTTTTGAATTGCTATACAAATAATCAACCCTTACCTGAATTAGATGAAATTTTTATTTCCTATTGTATAAAATCACTTGGAACAAGGGATAATAGAGGAAAGAAATGTAAGGATACTGAACTTTTAGAAATATTAGAAAAGTTTTATCAAGAAGAATACCAACCATTACTTAACCATACAAAAACCAATTTGAAAAATACAACATTTTTATTACCTTATTTAGCAACACAAATTCATACTTCTTTACATAATAATCTACAAGAACACTTTATCCAACATTTTTTACGATTTATAAATAAAACCACAAATGAAATTACTGAAGATAAAACAATTTTGTTTCAATTTAAGAAACAATTATTTGATTTAACGGAAACTGATAAAATGTTTAATGAATGGAAAATTACTCATTTATCCAACATTTTACCTAGTGAAATAAAGAAATCAATTCATTATGATGTGAAAGTTAGACCTTTTGAATATCTAAAAGGAATGTTGTATATGAATTCCATATTAGAAAAAATGGAAAGTAAGTTATTTCAACCATTACCATTACGAAACAATATTATTCCAAAGCATATTATCATAGATACTGCGAGTTTAATAAATTTGTTTTGTCCTAACAAAGATAAATATGGAAACAAAGTAAAAAAGGGTGAATTGTTAAGTAATGTAAAAGAAAACCAAAATGAAGTATGGTCTAATTTCCTAAATTTGAAAAATACAATATTCAAAAATAAACATTATCAATTCCATAACCAAATACAAACAGATGGTATTTCTTGTTGTTTATTGTTTATTAGAAAAGATTTGAAAGATAAGAAATGGGGTTCAAGAGTTCCTGTTTTACAAGAACAAGATTTTTACAACATTGAAGATTTATCTAAAGAGCAATTAGACACTTTGAAAGAAAGGAATATTGTTGGATGCGACCCTGGTAAGCGTTCGTTGGTTTATATGATGGATAAAAATGGGAAGAAACTACAATATACAGCACCGCAAAGAAAAAAGGAAAGCAAGGCAAAATGTAATGAACGAATATTATTATTGGAAAGAAAACGGAATGGTATTATAGAAAAGGAAACTCATTTATCATTACAAAATAGCAAATCAGTTGATTATATCAAGTTCAAAACATATTTAGTTGGTAAGGATAAATTAAATAAAGAAACAACCGAATTTTACAAACGAGATGTTTGGAGAAAAATGAAATTTAGGCAATATAGTTATGGTAAGAAATCCGTAGATACATTTTTGAATAATATTAAAGAAACTTTTGGAGAAAACATACTTATTGGTTATGGTAATTGGAGTAGAAGCAGTCAAATGAAACATTTTATGCCTACGATGAATAAAGGATTAAGGAAATTGATACACAAAAAATATGATACAATTACCATTAACGAATGTAATACAAGTAAAAAGTGTTGTGATTGTAATAAGGATTTAGAATATTACAAAGATAAAGAAGGGAAGAAAGTATTTAGGTTATTGGTCTGTTCTAACTGCGTGAGTTGCGAAAACAAAAAAATCGTATTTAGAACCAGAGATGCTAATTCTTCCATAAACATAATGAATTTAACGAGTTGTTGGATAGATAACCAAACTCGTCCAACGGCATTTCATTCTCATATTTCGTCTTTCACCTGTTCCACTATAAAAGAAGAACAGGAAAAAGTAAGACCATCGTAGGTGAAATTCCTACTATTGATTTTACATTTTTTCTTATTTTTTTGCCCTGTAAAATGGGCGTTTGAAATGAGAAAAGGTGTAAATGAGTTAAACCATCTAATTTTTGTAATCGTGATTTTAGCATACTAAAATAATTTTCTATAGAATTGGTAAAATGTTGGTATGGAACAGCATATAATATATTATTATGTTTATTCACTAATTCTTTTATTCTTTCGTTTCTATGACTACTCGCATTATCTAATATAATTAATTTATTTCTTAATTTACTTGTAATATTTTTTTCTAAAAATTCAATTAACCTGTCTGTATTTATTCCGCCTTTTTCATATAAATCCCATTCTATCACACCATCAACCGAAATAGCAAATATTCCTGTATATTTTTTGAATACTTCTTGAGATTGTGTTTTTATTACACATCTTTTACCTTTTTCACTATAACAATGATGTCTTTGTTGTAATGATTTTATACTGGTCTCATCGATACAAATAATGTCTTCTAATTTATATTTCTTTATTTCTTCATAAAATTTCCTGATATTTACATTTATATCAATATCTTTACCAAATCGTTTTACTGGTTCGTGTCGTATTCTTGTTATTTTTAATGTAATATTATTATCTTTTATAATTCGGTTAATGTGCGATTTATTCAAATCTACATCAGGATATTTATTTTTTAACAAATACAATAAATCTTCAATTGTAATAGTTTTATTTTTATTTAATTCTTGTAATAAAAAATCTACGTATTCTTTTTTTACTTTATATGCTATTGGTTTCCTGTAATGAATATTAACATTACCATCGTTTTCATATCTGTCAACCCATCGCATTAAGCTTCTGCGAGAACATTTAAATATTTTACAAACTTCATCTTGTGTTTTATCTTCAACTAAATAATAATTTACAGCAGTTAATTTATAATCTGTGCTTTTACGTGTAGTCATATATAATAATATTTATAAAATAAATCAGTTAAATTAGTTTTGTAAATAATAATATATATAATTTAATATCTAACTATATATATTATGTGGTGTTGTCTAACTGAATCAGCTGTTATAAATCCAACAGTAATACCTTTAATCGCATCAAATCCAACATTAGCACCAGCATTAATACCTTTAATCGCATCAAATCCAACATTAGCACCAGCATTAATACCTTTAATCGCATCAAATCCAACATTAGCACCAGCATTAATACCTTCAATCGCATCAAATTCAACATTAGCACCAGCATTAATACCTTTAATCGCATCAAATCCAACATTAGCACCAGCAATTACATTAGCCTTATTGCCCACACTTATGCCTACAATAGTTCCTATATTAGAAAAACAACCTTCACTAATTCCAGCATTAACAAAAGCTCTTGTTCCTGTTATAAGCGCATTAACTATAAAAGATAATTTATATTCTATATTATGTGATAATAATGGATTAATAGAAGATGTAACACACGATATGTTAGTATTATTACATTGTAATATAGATACTATTAAAGGTAAATTTATTGGTAGCATTATGAGTTTATATATGTCTATGATACACAAACAATTTTTTATAGATAATTTTAATACTTGTTCAGTATTAGAAAGAAATCAAATAGAAAATAGATTAAAAAGAGGGCATCGTAAAAGACCAATTTTAATATATGATATTGAAGGCGGTTCACATACTGTAGGGTTGTCTATTATATATAATATATGCCCTTTTGATACAAATAAAAATCCATTTTCAACAACATCAATAAATTTATCAAAACAATTTTACCTTATATTTGATTTAATTGATGAACCATTAGACTTATTTTATACTTATATTCCTATGGTAAATGATGGGATATTTACAGAAAGTAAATCAAAAGTAGTACTTATATGTATTGATTTTGTTGATTCTACGGCTACACTTATATCACAAGGTGGGGCACTTTTATCTATAGACAACTCTATTAAGTTTCATAAAGCAATAGTTCAATTAATTCGTAATGTATATTATCCATTTATCTATCTACACGAAGTAATTGGCGATTCATTTATTATTGCTCTAAATATAGATTGGGTTTATACTAGTGAAGTTTTTTGTGCTTCACTTGCGATAAGTTTTATATTTGATTTAGTTCATAATACCAAGCATTTTGTTGAAATTAGAACTGGTGTAGCATATGGGACACTACATTATGGAACAATTGGTTCTACATTTCGTTTTTTTGGAAAACCTATTAATATGGCATCTCGTCTTGAAAATAAATGTTTGGTTAATGAAATAATTATAGGTAAAGATTTTTATAATAAATTAAATTTGGAAATGGAATATATCTCCACAACAATACCTGCATCCAAAATAATAAAACAAACTCTTAATTTAAAAGGGTTTGGTGATACAGAATGTTATAAAATAAATATACCTGAAAATGGAACATTTATATCTTATAACAATAATTAATATTTTTATTTATAAAATTTTAGTTAATAAAATGGGCGTTTGAAATGAGAAAAGGTGTAAATCTTTTGATCAATTTTTTATTTAATCCTTTGCCCAGGCGCAAAAGATTAAGCTTACCATTTCAATTTGGCTATTTTAATTAAATCTTCAGGAATAACACCTATAGCTTGATTTTTTTGTAGTTTCTTTTTATGCCATTTTGCAAACTCTTCTAAAAATATCTTTTGCGTGGGAAAAGCAATAAGAACGTCGCGCCTTACTTTTTTCCATAAAGCCACAACACGCTTTGAACCATGAAATTGCTGAAAAGTGCGTATCAAACCAATTGCCTCATCACGCGTTTCCTTAATGTCTTGCAAATATATTGCTTCATAAAATTCGTTCACCTCTTCTTTCATCCATTCATATTGAAATACTTTATTTCCATCAACCGCCAGCGCCTTTTTTTCGTTATTCATGGTTCTATAATTCACAACAGTGACCCAATCCGGTATTTGAATTTCCATTAAAAATATATAATAGATAGTTATTTTATTTATAACAAGAGTTAAATTCGCGAATAATATATATTTCTAACCTACTTAAAGAACTTCATAAGCGATTGGTTTCCCTCTTTTTGATTATTTGTTTCCCTCAGAAACTCGTCAAATAGCAAAGCTTTCACCTCTTTATTCTTCATTGAGTAAATAAGCATAATCATTTATTATATAGCGTCCCATATCAACATTTTACAAATTCAATAGAAAATTATTTTAGCATGATGAAATCACGATTACATAAATTAGAAGGATTAACATACGATGATTTGAAGAAGAATATAGAGAAAGTAGTAAAAGAAATACCAAAAGAAAAATACGAAAATGTAAAGGAACATATCAAAGACCAACCAAATTTATTAGGAAAAAATCAAATAGAACACGAAAATTAAAGAATTATTTGTAGCACATGTAAAAGTCGGCGTTTTAAATGTGCAAAGGTGTAAAACGCCTTCAGGTAAAATAATAATATAAAATAATAATATAAAATGTTAAAAATATTTGGTGTATATTTTATTTGTTGTATTCAACATTATTTAGAAATTGTTAAAGAACAATTAACGTGTTTAGATAAAGGTTTACTAGATAAAACAGATAAACTTATAATATTCATAACAAATTATGATAAAGATAAATGCATTGAACTAGATAATATTTTAAATAGTTATGGTAATAAATTTATATTAATAAAAACTCAATCTAATTTGTATGAAAAATATGCTATAAATAATTATAAAAATTATATAACAGACACAGAATATTATTTATATTATTTTCATACAAAAGGTTTAAAAGATAAGAATGACCCATTAATCAATATTTTTTCATCAAGAAGACAAATATTAAATTATTATACACTTATTCAATATAATATTAATATAAAATTATTAGAGATATATGATGCCGTTGGTTGTTCTTTACATTTATATCCAAAAAAACATTTTTCTGGGAATTTTTGGTGGAGCAAATCAAGTTATTTACAAAACATGGGAAATATTAATGATAATTATTTATCACCTGAAATGTATATATTAAGTAATAATAATTGTAAATATATATCATTAGCAAATGATACAAATAATGTATTGATTGAAAACTATATTTTTCCGTCCGAGATCACAATATACAACAATTTAACAACGAATTTTATTATTATTGAAAATCATAAAACACTAATAAATTTGTGTTAATAAATCGGTGAATAATATTACACTATTATATGACTAAGTTATTATGGTCAAAGTGTATCGACTATCCATCGGTCGTTGTTTTAATTAAACTCGACAAATTATTCGCATAATATACATCTAAACTGGAAAGTCCTAAAATGGCGACAAAACTCATAGCTATAATGATTTTATATGATCCCGAAAATGATGCGCTTGAAAGTCCGCCGCTATAAAAGGTAGTATACATATACGTCAATAACATCAATAATACAGTGACGATGACAAATATGGATTTATAACGCTGCACGCTTAAGTTGAAGCCTAAGGAGTTGGAATTTTCGGAGGTATAAAAGGTATAAAAACCATCGGTGGACTGTCGGGTAACCCATTCGAATAAACATGCAAATCGCCCAATTTACTCCACATAAATGTCGCATAAAATGCATCATTGTATGCTTTAATTGATGCATCATTTACCATTTGTTGAAATGTGTTTAATGCATCTATAACCTGCGTAATTTCATTTATAAATCTCCTATGTACCATCTCTGCAGTACCATAGGTACCATCATATTTCACTGTATCCAGAATTACTTCCAATTCCGGATTTTTGTTAAGTACTAGTCTATGCTTATGTCGGATCATTTTCAATAATCGCAAATCGTGGCTAGCATTACGTTCCTGCGACCAAATATAATTTGATTGTCCGGGAAAAGCTTCTGGTCTTAACCAGTTATATCCTTTATCGTAACCACAATTTAGACAAGCCGGGTTTCGACAAATCGCATCATATATTGCGGTTGAACTTGTATTAGGTTGACTAAGCGTATCTATAAAAAACGACCTACCATAATCAATGATTTTTACTAAATAATGGGATTTAAATTCGGTTATTGACCCATTCGGGTCATGATAATGATACTGAATATATTTATTTGCATTAGGAACATATAGCAAGACATTACCTGGGTGCAAATCATAATGCGTAAATGTATTTGCAAATCGTGCTAATGGATTATATACTTGATATAAAATATTGAGTAAATGGATTCTCGCAAAATCGACAGCTAAAGAATCGTTAGGTATAGCTAACAATTTGATGCGCATTTCATCGAGTTTTTGTGTTAATGTTTCGGCATTTTTGATATGTTGTATCATTATTGATATTTTTTCTGAATGCGTACATGATTTACCTATGGTTGAGTTAGGGTTTGGAATCGAGTTAGGGTTTGGAATTGAGTTAGGGGTTGGACTAAGTTGGGTCAATGAATTTTTAAATATTTGTGCAGGAATTTCATTATTATTTTTGGCGAAAGTCCAATTGCCTCCATTATTATATGCAAAAACACCATATGTTTCTACGAAACACGGCACTAATTTGCATAAATTGTTCAAATAACGGCCGACCATATATTCGTAAAACAGATTATCACCATCGGGTTTTGCACTAGACTTTAATATTGTATATGCATTATATCCGCTCTTTGAATATTGGATTTCGTGTATAAATCCGTTTTGCGAGGGTTGCCCTCGTCTCTTGATAGGACCATCCACATAGTCGAACTTGGTAAATCCATTGAAAAAGTCTTTGATTTTTGTGTCTTCTTTGCCGAATGCGATACAAACGCCCGAGTCCGAACATATCGCTTTTAAAAATTCTGACTGACGTTTTTGCGTTGTATTATGCATGAACTTCTTGATTTTTCGACCATACGTTGACCTGCGTACTTTATCAATGATTGTTTGCCGGGCCTTTATTTGTTTTTTTCGTTCTAACGCATTTCGAAAAAAACGGCCAATCTTGACTTTGGCTAAATGCCTAACTGAGTTTTTTGAGTTTTTTGATTGTAATGGACTAGATGATTTGGGACCAAAATTAAATACGGACGCATGAAGACCTTGACTTTCGTCTAATAATAATTGGTTCAATTCTTGTTCAAGTGTCTTGGATTTTGTAGATAGATGAAGAGGAGATTGGCGTTTAGGCCATTGGTTCAATTCTTGTTCATGTGTATTGGATTTTGTAGATAGATGAAGAGGAGATTGGCGTGTAAGCAATTGGTTCAATCCTTGTTCAAGTGTCTTGGAATTTGTAGATAGACGAAGAGGAGATTGGCGTTTATGCGATTGGTTCAATCCTTGTTCAAGTGTCTTGGATTTTGTAGATAGATGAAGAGGAGATTGGCGTTTAAGCAATTGGTTCAATCCTTGTTCAAGTGTCTTGGAATTTGTAGATAGACGAAGAGGAGATTGGCGTTTAAACGATTGGCTCAATACTCTGGGATTGCGATACATTCCACCGTTATGTTTTTTGGTCTTGGACATCATCATAATATATATGTATATATATTTATTTATGCATAGTTCATAAAATATAGTATGTTATACGGATGCTTGCACTACAATAGTTTCTACATGGGATTCGTTTACATCTCTCGCTTTTTCGCTTATACGTTTCGGTGTTAGCGATTTCAGTGTGCTAACCCGTTTAGCATCCACGATTTTCAGTGTAAAATTGTGACTAGTCGTATTAAAATGCAATGCCGGAATACTGGTAATCTCATGTGCATCCTTATCATATACCAAATCTTTGGTCTTTTGCAATTTGTTTTTTTCCAAACAATCCACAAAAAACATTTTCAGGTTTTTCACATCTTTTACCGGATATCCATGCTCTTTCCCGTATTTTTCGGCAAATGCATGCAATTTCTGGATTTTCACCGTCTTGTCTAATTTATTCCAATTTTCCGTTTTATTCGTCTGCTTTTCGCGTTCTAACATTTGGTCAATTAATGACGAATTCATTTCATTCGTTGAAAATATAGGGGCATTTTGAAGAGGATAAATACTAGGCGGAGTCTTATTCTTGGTAGATTTTACCTTTATTTCACTAAGAGGAATTTGTTCTGTGGCGGAAGTAAACATACTTTATGACGACGTCTTTATATCATATATCCAATTAGTTCTATCTCCTTTTCATAATATATATTTATTGTGTAGATAATGGATGATAATAATAATAACAATAATAAAATCTTGGTAATTCCCGATAAAAAAGTTACAAAGTCCCAAGAAAAAAAGGTGAAATTACAAAAAGAAAAGGTGAAACGCCAAGTCACCGAAACAAACCGCTGGACCAAATTTGCCGACTTATTCGGCAATACTCAATCTCGCATAATAAGTAATTTATATAATAATTGTGTAGCCGATGAAGAGAAAGAAACCGCGACTATTATTAGCCAACAGATTGGACAGAAAATATATGGATACAAAGCCCAAGATTTAGAAAAAGGTTTGTATTGTGCAGAGAAATTCGTAGATTTTCCCAAGATTTTGGAAATGTTTGCGGATTGTTCCATGGCGTGTTTTTACTGCAAAAATCCCGTATTAGTTTTATACGAATATGTTCGGGAGCCGAAACAGTGGACGGTGGAACGTATAGACAACCATTTTGGACATAATAAGGACAATATTGCGATTGCGTGTTTGAATTGCAACTTGCACCGACGGACAATGTATCATGAAAGATATATGTTTACCAAGAATTTGAATATTGTGAAAAAGAATGCGTAAAGAATGTAGAAAAAATCTGTAAATTTACAAATATCTTTGTAATATATAAGTATCTACACTATGAAATCCATAGTTATACCCATCATTATTTTTATATTTTACATTATATTAATTCAACGATATTCATTATATAATTCAATAGTAGATAAGGTCATATCGGTCGCATTTATATTATATTATTCATTCTTGGGAATTCGCTACGGATTAATTGCATGCCTCCTCATGATTTTGTATAATGGATGGCTATTAAAAACAAATGTATATGAAAGTATAAAAGATAATAATATAGATACGGATTTAATCAATTCTAATATTCATAAATCAATGGAAAATAAACATGTTGAACTGGTGATAGCCCGATATAATGAAAATTTAGAATGGTTAAATAATGACCCTTTTCACAAATATCCGGTGATTATTTATAATAAAGGAATTAATAATAATTTTAATGTAGAGGCCCAAGATGTGCGTATTGAGAAATTGCAGAATGTAGGCAAATGTGACCATACATATTTGTATCATATTATTAATAACTATGATAATTTAGCGGATGTGACTGTATTCTTACCGGGTTCTGCACATATGAAAGACAAAATGAAAAAGACAAAACGGATAATGAATGAATTAGAAAATAATAATAATAATTCGGTTTTTCTTGGGTCTAGTATGAATGATGTGAAAACCCAACTATATAATTTCAAATTGGATGAATGGAAAACATCAAATAAAGAGAATTTTAATCAAAACCACGAAAGTAAATTATCTGTAGCATATAAACGACCTTTTGGAAAATGGTTTGAATCCAATTTCGGAAGTATTCAAATACAACACGTTTCATATGGTGGTATAATGGCTATTTCCAAACAACATATATTACAACATTCTAAAAACTATTATCAAAATCTAATAAAAGAACTGGATAGTCATTCTAACCCAGAAGCGGGACATTACTTTGAACGAGCTTGGGAAGCCGTGTTTTATCCAATGACTGGGGCAAAATTTATACATAGCACAATGTGAAGATTCGGTATGATAATATATATATTATTATATATTATGTTACAGCGAGTAAAGATAGTATTATTTCTATTTTTACTATTTAGTATTCTCCTTTTTATTTATCAATTTATTAAAAATAATTATAAAGAACCCATTGAAACAAATAGTAAATATTCATTCCATGTATTATTACCAACAATTGGAAAAGACTCTATGTTTGGAATGTTGGGAAAACTTAAAGAACAACTGAACTCAAATGATTATTTGACTGTAGTTTTTGATGGCCCAGATTGGCCGAATGTTGAACAAACCCGAGAATTTTGCAAAGATTTTAAATGTAAAACAAATGTTATTGTAGAAGAAACCAATCTTGGGTTTTGGGGACATGGAATACGTAATAAATATAAAAATTTACCCGGTGATTTTATTTATGGCGTAGATGATGATGATTTATTAATGGATAATTGTTTTGAAAATATACGTAAATATTGCGTTGCTCTAAATAATGTTTATATATTTAAAATGTTATGGAAAAATGGTAATATAACATGGAAACAAAAAAAAATAATTGAAGAAGAAATAGGCACTGCTATGGGAGTTATACCAATGCATATTATGAAAGATAATGAATATATATTACGAAGAGGGGGTGATTTTGATTTTTATACAACTCTTTCCAAGAAATATAATATAGAATATGTTGATGAAATTATATATCTATATCAATGATATACTGCTACACAATTATTCTACAATCAAAACACAAATATAGAAATAACTCCCGATTATTTCTATATCTAATCCAAGATTCCCTTGATGCAATCCCCCACAAAAATCCCCCATTTACATGAACATATCTACAAAAAACTGGATTACTTTCATCAAGCCCAGAAAATTCCCAATCTCATCTTCCACGGCTCGTCAGGCACCGGTAAACGCACCATCGTCTACGATTTTCTCAATATCATCTACGGTTCGGATAAACAGAAATTGAAAGCGAATGTGATGATGGTCAATTGTGCCCACGGAAAAGGAATCAAATTTATTCGCGACGATTTGAAGTTTTTCGCCAAGACAAATATACAATCCAATTCCAATGTCGCCTTCAAATCTATAGTATTATTAAATGCCGACAGTTTGACTATTGATGCACAATCGGCACTGCGTAGATGTATTGAACTGTTTAGTCATAATACCCGTTTCTTTATTATTGTGGAAAATAAACACAAATTGTTGAATCCTATCTTGTCGCGGTTTTGCGAGATATATGTTCCCGAATATATCGTAGATGGACAAATATACAACTTACACAAAAGACAAAATGATTTTGGAAATGTGAACCATTTAGAAAAAATGGAATGGTTGTTTCCCAAGATTTTACATATTATAGAAAATAGGGGCGAAATCACGCATACTAAACTCGCCGATTTATCCTTGGAACTATATGAACGAGGATATTCTACTTTGGATTTGTTGAATACTATATCTAAAATTTTGACTAATAATTTGACCAAGAATTATACATGCATTTACCAAGATTTCTTGCCTAATGCCTTTCTCTGTTTTCAAAAAGTAAAGTCCGAATTTAGATGCGAGAAATTGCTCCTATTTTATATGTTGGATTTCATGTTTTTACGTTCAAACAAGGAGTTGAAAAATGTTTCTCTAATGTAGTAAAATGGACGATTTCGTGCTATCTAATCTCCAAGAATCCAAGAATGAATGGTGTAGTCGGCTTATCAGCATTTTCACGCCTTTAGTCATAGAAGGCATCAAATCTATATTTAACGAATCTTGGACAATGTGTGTCGCTAATAATGAAGCCGGCAAATATTTGATGACCTTTCAAAACCTGCTTTCCCGTATTCCTAAATGGAATACTATTATTGTGGAAGAAGAACGAAAACGCATTATTGAACGCAGTGGATGCAATTATTTGGAAGATTTGATTACATGTGTGCATATCATTCAATTGAAGGTGTTGACTTGTATTCGCGTGGGAAACAAACAGAAAAAGATTGATATCTCTATACCAAAATTGGACCACTTTATTCATAAAGTATATATCCATGCCGCCCGCAAAATATACATGAATGTGTATTTGTTTGAAAAGAATATTAACCCATTACTTATGCAAAAGAATGGACGCGAATTGGAGATGATTATCCAAGAATGTATATTGACTACGATTCGTGATAGTATTCCTACGGAAGCCATTATACGTGCATATATGGATGAGAGTATTGAACAAGAAGAGGAAGTTATTATTGAAGCGATTGAACCAGTCAAGACTGAAGATAATGGTCAAGTTTCCCAAGATTCGTCTATAAAGACAGACTTGGATTCTACCCCCGCATTGATTGATAAAACTTTAGACAATACGATTGAAGCCGCAATACCAGCCACGGTTCCCTCTATACAAAATTTAGATAATGGCCCGGTTATTACCCGATTATCATTTAACGATTATGATGCCGTTATGGATGAAGCGAATACTATTGAAAATGTAAATGCTCCCAAGACGATTGAACGTTTAGAAGAAATTAGCACTTCTAGGGCAATACAACGCAAATTAGAAGAAGAGGCCGAAGATATGAATGACCGTATTAAGATTCATACCGATAATATCCATTTGGATAATTTAGACGTTTTTGATGTGAATAAAACCAACAGTGTGGATAATATTGGGGGGACTATAGATGATTTATTGAAACTTGATTTTGAAACTTTGTAACCATTTTACCCAAGATTTACCCAAGATTTACCCAAGATTTACCCAAGATTTACCCAAGATTTACCCAAGATTTACCCAAGATTTACCCAAGATTTACCCAAGATTTACCCAAGATTATTTGTAATCAAGGATTCCCGCAATTCGTTCATCGCACATTTAAAATATTTCAACATTTATTATCACAACCAAAATAATGGAAAATATGTTTGTTATTTCAATATTAGTGACTGCTCTCTTTTGTTTAGCCAAATTTATAGAGATGAAGTATGTAGAAAACGAATTGAAACCGTTAAAGTTTTTAATGCGTGATGCAGTGATTGTATTTATATGTTCAGTTGCATCTACCTTTATTTTTTTTAACATGGATGTTTCTTTATCCGATTTTTTGAATGTTATGACTGAGACCAAGACGGCACCGGTAGGTGGTGCTGCTGAAATATTTACCGAAGCACCTGGATTCTAGAAAATTGATTCATTTTATCAACTACTTATTTGATAGTATTCACACGAATAATACTATCAAAATGACTGAAAATTTACAATTATATGACCAAGTTGAATTTTCGCGTAAGAATATAAAGGATTCGCCAACATATATCGGCTTCATTTGTGCGATTGAACAAATGTATAAAAACCGCGGAGCACCAGAGTGGGGGACAGAACCGCAGCATTTTATATCACTGAATGATTTCAGTGATTATGAAAAAATATTGACTCGTGCATGGGTTATTATTGGGAAAGATGACCACTTGTATACAATTGAAGAACTTTTATACGATTCATCGGGTGGTTTAGACCGATATTCAATCTTGGAATATAATAAAAAATATAGTTCGTTGGATAAATCATGTATTGTAGATAAACATTTCATTAGCGGATTATTAGTATATTCAGGTGGATTTGTTATACGTAAACGGGTATAGCATCTATATTCATACATGTATTATTATCTATATTATCAGTTATTGTAAATTTACTAAAAAACGAAAAGTCTAATTGTTCTTGGGGCGTATGTTTATGCACAGTTCGTGCTATCATTTTATATAATTTGAAATTGGGGTAACGCTCTTCCCTATTTTTCTTATACAATACATTCTTTTTATTATCATCCAAGCACCATCGCCAAACCGTCTTTTGCAATTCATCCAATGAATTGTAATCGTCATCTTCATCTATAATAAAATCGTATATAGAACATCCTAATCGGCACAAATCAAAACTGTAATTCGGCTCTAATCTTGGCTTATTCTTGTTTAAAAACGGCTCGCAATTGTATTGGGTGGATGCATCGCCCCCATTTGCGAAACTGTCGCTGCAAAATGGTTTGTCTTGGTATCTATATATTCCTCTGCCGAAATCTATCAATTTGTATATATATCCATATGTCGGCACTTTATAATAGATAGAATTATAACAATAATATAAGAATTCTTGGTCCGTTTTTTTATACATGATATTATTTGTATGTAAATCATTGTGTGTGAAATTAAATGCCTTTTGATATGTGATAAGCATCATGATTATTTGGAATAGAGCACTCGCACCATTATCTGGATTTATCTTGTTTTTGACGAATAATTCGTCTAGAGTTCCTTCGCATTTCTCTAAACAAATCATTTGCACGGGAAAATTGTGGATATAGGCAAAGGTTTCTTTTTCTTCTTCTTGGGACTCTTCTTCTTGGGACTCTTCTTCTTGGGACTCTTCTTCTTGGGACTCTTCTTCTTTTTCTTCCTCGCTATTAGATTCACTCTCCGTTTCCCATACCTCATCGTCATTATCTGACCCATCTGTGCTATAATTAACTTTACTATTATTTGATGTATTTTCACTGGATGATGTTTTATGGGTCTTTGCCGAAATATTGGCTTTATCATATACCAATTCATCCAAGGATAATACGATAGAATCGGGTATCGGTTTTTGTCCATTTTCCTCTTCTTGGAAAACTTGTTCTATAATATCATCCAACTCGGAATCAGTCATTGGTTTATTTGGTATTTGTTCAAAATCTATAATAGAATAAAGAGGCAAAACCGAATCGGATAAACGAAGACGCCCTTTATTTCCTCGCGAACCGAAATTTGCATATTCTTGGTCCAATGGGTTGTTTTCTAAAGTAATAAGTTTTCCAATATTTTTAGTGAAAAAATCGGAATTATTTAGATACTCTAAATCGTCTTGGACATTCATCTTGAATCGCTCTTGAATACCCAAATATGAGCCATAATAATCTAATCCATGTTGGAATCCATGCTGATTTAATAACGTGCTTGTTAAAAAATTGAAGAAATTGTCTATATATGATGCGTTATTTGCCGATTTCATCTTGGGCAAACTTTCATGGTCCTCGGTTTCAGCCAATATAGGTAATTTCCTGACTTTTTCGTCTTCCACGTCGTATTTTCCTACCATATATCGTATAGGGTCTAATAAGGGCGAGAATTTAACAAATACGGGAGTATTCTTGGTTTCTTGTGTTTGCAAATCCACAACTGTATTCAAATCTTGGACATGATATTTATGATTAAGCGATATACTATTATAGTTTTGGGCATTTAATTCAAAAAAGGAATCGTATAATGGATTATATTGTTGCAAATTATTAACCTTGTATGGATTTATATCTGTATCGACTGCCTTGGCCCATTCGTCTAAATCTATAGGTTTAGTCTTTTTATAACTGATTGTGAATTTAGTAAGTTCTTTCTCGTTATCTTCTCCTAAACTAGACATATGATTTGGTTTATATTTATTCATGAATACATTTTTATCTATTCTTGAACGATTTTGTATTTACGTTATTTATTCCTAATATTTGTATATCTATAATCTATTACATCTAAAGAATCATGACTTTAGAACTAAAAAAATTTGATATGCGTTCCATTACTTTTAAACCCGATGAAAATAAAGGGCCCGTTATCGTTATGATTGGCCGCCGTGATACAGGCAAATCTTTCTTAGTCCGCGACCTCCTTTTTTATCATCAAGATATTCCCATCGGCACAGTCATCTCCGGAACAGAAGCAGGCAACGGCTTCTATGCTAGTCACGTTCCCAAACTCTTTATACACGATGAATATAATACCGTTCTCATTGAAAACGTTTTACGACGACAAAAAGCTGTCCTAAAACAAGTCGCCAAAGAAATCGAGACCTATCGCCGAAGCACTATTGACCCTCGCACTTTCGTCATTTTAGATGATTGCTTGTATGACCAAACATGGACTCGCGACAAAATGATGCGTCTCTTATTTATGAACGGGCGACATTGGAAGGTAATGTTGATCATAACAATGCAGTATCCGCTCGGAATACCCCCAAATCTTCGCACCAATATAGATTACGTTTTTATCTTGCGAGAACCATACCTTACCAACAGAAAACGAATTTGGGAGAATTATGCGTCAATGTTTCCTACATTAGAGTCTTTTAACTCGGTAATGGACCAGACAACCGAGAATTACGAGTGCTTAGTTATCAATAATAACGCAAAATCCAACAAATTGAACGACCAAATCTTCTGGTACAAGGCCGAAAATCATCCGGATTTCAAATTAGGGTCAAAAGAATTCTGGGAAATCTCTAAAAATATGGGTTCTGATGATGAGGATGAAGCGTATGACCCAAGTAAAGGTAAAAAACGCAGTGGACCGGCTATAAATGTGAAAAAAACTAAGTGGTAAGCAAAGGCCGTCCATGGAGTGAACTCCCTTTACAAAAGGATGTATATGGCGTAATCTATTATCGTCTTATATAAATATTTATCACAAAATTGATTATTATTATCATTATTATAATCAATATAAAGAAAGGAAGATATATATAGTATTACACCCATGGAGATCGTGAAGGCATTTAACAGTAATGATTTGAACGTCAATATTACGATAAGAGGCACAATAACTGACCCATTATTTCGCGCAAGTGATATAGGAAATGTATTAGAGATTGTAAATATTAGAACATCTATAATGGAATTTGATGAAACCGAAAAAGTGATTCAAGTGATGGATTCATCTGGTGGTCCACAAAGTGTATCTTTTATTACTGAAAAAGGTTTATTCAAATTATTATTTAGGTCTAGAAAACCTATCGCAGAACAATTCCAAAATTGGGTATGTGCAGTAATAAAAGAAATACGCTTGACTGGAACATATGTTTTACAGCAACAACTTGAAGAGCGAGACCAACAACTTGAAGAAACAAAAGAAGAAAACCGGATATTATTGGAAGAAGCTGAAAATATGGTAACAGAAAAAATTCCATCAATATATATTTATAATTGTGATACTCGTAAACACCCGCCTGAATTGAAAATTGGTTATACTACAAATGTGCATTCTAGAATTAAACCATATAAGCAAATAACAAAATTTGGTAAATTAGAGTTTTCCGTTTCAGTTAATAACCAAAATATAAAAACAATTGAATATTTTATACACAATCTTTTATCACCATATAAAATTCAAGATGAAGTTTTCAAATTAGATGTAGAAGACGCTAAGATTATTATTTTACGTGTAGTAAACTTATTAAATGTTCTATTGATTACAAATGATACTGACCGTATGATAAAAAATAGAAAGTTATATGAATATGAAGTAAAAATATTAAATAATACAGAGAATATGAGAATTGCGACACATGAAATATCTACTCAAACTGATTTTGATGAATTAGAACCAGTAATAACGCAACCTATCATACATGGAAACCAAGAATTATTGCAAAAGTTTGAGACATTTATTGAAAATCATTGTATTGTGCGAAATGATGTTGTCGTTAGTGCAAAAGAGATTCTTGGCTTATATAAATTGCATACGCAAGAAGCAAAGAAAGATATTACTCAAGCATTGACTGATTATTTAAGCCGCAGGTTCAAGTATACCCGCGTAAAATTTCAAAATACAAATAATGCAGTAATGAGTTATACTGGTGTAATGTTAAAACCCATTGAATATAAAAAACAGTTAGTTATTACAGACGAAGAAACGTTTATGTTTGAAAAATGCGTATTAAGCCCATCCGGAACTGCATTATATGCAGATATATTAGAATCATACAAGGATTGGCGGCGCAGTATGAATAAATCATATACAGAAACACATAACGTCAATTTAAAAAAATATATGAAATCATCCCCTTATTTACTATTTGAAACCATCTGGGCAAATGGTGGCGGAGGTCAAGGGTTTTATGGGTTGCAATTAAAAAGTGACGTTAAAGTTAAACGAAATTCATCTACTGGATGCAAAATAGAAAAATGCGATATGCAAAATAATGCATTATCTCAATATGAGACTATTGCAAATGCAGCTGAACATGAAAATATGTCTGCAGCCAAGATGAGCAGGTCAATAAAAAATAAAACCGCCTACACAGGCCCAGCCGGTGAATATTATTATCGTAAGAAAACAACATAAAATTATCGGGATTTATTTATTATACCCATGTCCACGCCTTCAATTTCGCGAAAAGCCAGTTTAGCCGATTTTTTGATTGAAGAAGATGTAAAAAAATACAATAAAACACATTCACACAATGATAATATAGCCAAGAATCAGCAAGAATTCGGTCATAGAAAGCGGATAAAACCCTGACGCACAGGAACAAAAAGCCAACAGCAAATTGTTCCCAAAGGATTCAAAAAAGGATTCCGCGGCTAAACTATATCATACATATGTGAATGACGCAAACATATTGCTGACTACATATTATGCTGCAAAACAAATAAATAAACCAGTATAAACACACGCCAATATATTATACAAATGTCCACCGTATCTATCGTAACAATAACGCAATTAAGCAGGGCCAAATGCCTCGCCAATTTACTAGAAATAATATTATCACAAACATATCATAATATTATTGAATGGGTCATTGTGGAAGGCAGCAAATCTCAAGCAGATGCCGACCAAAACAAAAAACAAATGATGGAGATGTCTGCACATACCTCCATCAAAATCGTCTACGTAGAATATTCGGGTAATGCGTTGAGCGATTTACGCAATTCGGGTAATACTAAGTGTAAGGGCGATATTATTGTATGTATGGACGACGACGATTACTATCCACCGAGTCGGGTCATGCATGCAGTCAAAATGTTGGAAGGTTCGCCCAAATTAATCGCGGGATGTTCAGACGCATACATGTATGATTATAATACCCAATTCTTGTATAAATTCAAACCATTCGGTCCAAATCATTCCACGAATAATTGTATGGCGTATAAACGCGAATATTTAAAAACCCATGCACATCAGAGCGGACTCAGTCACGCCGAAGAAGCTAGTTTCACCAATGGATTTAGCGAACCGATGGTCCAACTGAGTCCCGCGAAATGTATTATTATATCAAGTCATAATGATAATACATTTGATAAACGACAGCTATGCGTAAAAGCGAGTCCTATGCTCAAAAAAACCGATAAGAAAATCACCGAATATATTCCCGAAAAAATATTTAGTAAAATGAACGGGCTATTTATTCATCCTTCACTTTCTCTATAGATGCCCCACTTCGCACACTCTCCGCAAACAACTCATTACGCATATCTGCCGAGTCGGATACTTCACGGTCTTCAAAATTCACCGTATCACGCACACCAATCAAATTGCCCTGCTCATCCAGCGTCTGCGTTAACACATTCCCACTCTTCGCCGCCAACTTGATATTCTCTTCAATAGCCTTCTTTTTAGTATCCTTGATACGAGTATCAAACTCTTGTTTCGCTTTAGCCTCATTCTTGATTTTCTCACTATGCAACTGGTTCAACTCCTCCTCCATAAACTCGACACGACCCGTCTTGTATGCATCCGGGTCAAACGGCACCCAAATACCGACCGGACCCACGAAAATGTCGTGATTTGGGTCAGATTCGCGAATTTTCTTACATCGCATTTCCGCCTCTTCCTGAGAAGAATATACACCGCGGACTTTGAGACCACGCACCGACGTTTGGAAAGAATGTTCACGTTGGAATTGCAGATTTAAGCGTTCCTCATTTTTATCCATAAAATTCTTGAAATCGTCCTCTACCGATGTCGATTTTATCTTGACTTCCTCCTCCTTCACAAAATCATTGAAATCTCCAATTACTTTTTCAACATTTAAGTTATATTTGTAAGATACAAAGTGCAAAAAATCAAAATATTTTTCCATGGATTTAGCCATATCCCATTGTTTCACGAATTGGTCAAATAGATAAGTCTCGCGTTTCTTTAGTATCTTTTCCGGAGAAACGAATGATAGGCATGTGAATTTTTGTCCGGCAATGGGCGGGTCTTCATCGCATAAATCAATGTATTTAGGGTTTTTCTTTCCATTAGGCATTTTTTTTCTCTCAAATTCAGACATATTGTTATATAATTAATAATGCATGATTCTATTTAAGTATTTTTTATATAAATTAATATTTTGGTTATTATTTAGACATAATTTTCTAGATTTGAGAAAAAAAATGGTCATAAGATTATTTTATATTACTATTATATATATATATCTCACAATGAGCGGATTTGATTTCACTGAACTTATCAAGCGTGCTATTAAGTACATTATAGAGGGCATCATGGTCGCCATTGCTGCCTATGCTATCCCCAAGAAATCTCTCAATGTCGAGGAAATTGTTATCATCGGCTTAACTGCGGCGGCCACGTTTAGCGTGCTCGACGTATTCGTTCCTTCCATGGGACAAAGTGCGAGAGGCGGTGCAGGGTTCGGCATAGGTGCTAACCTTGTAGGATTCCCAAGAATGGGTTAACCGTTAACCTTCATAACCCCAGAAAATCTGTAAGATTTTCTCGGGGTTACTATGAATATTTCATGACCATAAATGGTCATGAAATATTTGAAGGCATGCCT
>Ga0209499_1000696_pt1 | contig 24549 bp, 25 predicted proteins | sample C_130208_EF_Meta_FD_187306 | JGI IMG/M metagenome (GOLD analysis project Ga0209499, IMG submission 187306) | Freshwater microbial communities from Lake Croche, Canada to study carbon cycling - C_130208_EF_MetaG (SPAdes) (version 2) | ecosystem: Environmental > Aquatic > Freshwater > Lake... | reverse complement strand
CGTAAGCAAAGGATGTGCCATGACAGCAACACAGGCTCCTCAAGACTTTGACGTTTTGGAAAAGGGACTCAAGCCCAATGCGCTTGGATTGCTTTCAAGCGTCGTGGTCGCTCTCGCCTCCGTAGCGCCGGCGTACAGCCTGGCTGCCACTATCGGATTCATCGTCATCGCCGTGGGGCTACAAGCTCCTGTCATCATGATCCTGGCTTTCATCCCGATGATTTGTGTGGCTATTGGATACAAGGAACTCAACGAAGCCGAACCAGACTCGGGAACCATCTTTGTCTGGGCAACACGAACCTTCGGCCCGCGTACGGGCTGGATGGGTGGCTGGGGTGTTATCACCGCCGACGTTGTGGTGATGGCCAACCTTGCTGCGATCGCAGGAACCTACTTTTTCTTGCTGTTTAACGCAGACGGTATTGCCGCCACGCTGTTTTGGCCCACCGTCGTAGGAGTGGCCTGGATCGTGATCATGACGATCATTAGCTACGTCGGCATTGAAGTCTCGGCACGATTGCAATACGCACTCTTGGGCATTGAGCTGGTGGCCTTGGCCTTGTTCTCCATCATTGCCCTGGTTCGCATCTACACCAACAACGCAATCGCCGGAACTTCGCTTCAGCCGCGCTGGTCGTGGTTCAACCCATTCCAAATTAACAGCTTCGACTCTTTAGCCTCTGCCGTTCTCTTGGCTGTCTTCATCTACTGGGGCTTTGACACTGCCCTGTCGGTCAACGAAGAGACCAAGGACCCACGCAAGACTCCCGGTAAAGCAGGTGTGATCGCAGTCTTCGTCCTGTTGGGCACCTACGTCCTGGTCACCGTGGCTTCGCAGGCAATCGCGGGCATCTCTGATCAAGGCATCGGCTTGGGCAATGCAGACAACGCTACGGACGTCTTTGCTGTCCTGGCTCGCGCTGTGTTTGGGGATTCCACGTTCGGCAATATCGGTGTTCACATCTTGATCCTCATGGTGCTGAGCTCTGCTGCCGCATCCACATTGACCACGATCTTGCCGACCGCTCGTACCGTGTTCTCCATGGGCTTCCACCAGGCTGTGCCCAAGAAGTTTGCGGGCATCTCCAAGTACATGACTCCCACGTGGGCCACGATCGGCATGGGTCTGGTTTCGATTATTTTCTACGTCGGACTCACTTGGTTCAACGGCAACGTCTTAGCCGACACGATCGCATCCATCGGTTTGCTGATCGCGTTCTACTTCGGAATGGTTGGATTTACCTGCCCGGTCTTCTACCGACACTCCGTCTTTAAGTCACCACGCAATTTCGTTCAACGCGGTGTACTGCCACTGCTCGGCGGACTGATTTTGCTGGCAGCTTTCTTGCAGGCCCTGCACAACTACTGGCAAGTCGGACCCGATGCGGACTCCACCACATTTTGGACCGTGCCTGGCCTGGGTTGGGAAATCGGCGGTATCGCCATGACCGGCCTTGGAGCACTCTTGCTGGGTGTGGTCCTGATGATCATCACCTGGATCGCCATGCCGAAGTTCTTCCGTGGCGAAACGTTGCCGAAGCGCTCAGGTGAAGAGCTTGAAAGCTTCCTGCTTGCCACCGAAAAGGAAGAAATAGTTTAGCAGTAACTATTCGCCTGGGATCCGGTCCGCCAACAGTGGTTGGGCCGGATCCCATTGCGTTCCATCACGTTGATCCTTGCGGCGGCGAGCAATCGCGCTGATCGCTTCGAGCACGACGCGGTTTCCCAACGCAGCAGTGATGTCGGCGTGGTCGTAGGGCGGACTAACTTCCACCACATCCATTCCCAAGACGGGAAGTTCAAGACAGATACGGCGCACGGCATCAAGTAGTTCGCGGGCGGTTAAGCCACCAGGTTCTGGAGTGCCGGTACCTGGCGCATGAGCGGGATCACACACGTCAACGTCAACCGAGAGGAACACGCCATCACATTCATCCATGGCGATGGCGAAAGCCTCGGTCAAACATTCGTTCAACCCACGTGCACCAATCTCTGACATCTCATACGAACGCATGCCCTGCTGAGCCATCCAGTCCAACGTCTGCGGAGGTGGCCAATATCCGCGCAGCCCAATTTGCAAGAAGCGGTCACCTCGCGCTGCACCGGATTCGATTAGGCGGCGCATGGGCTGGCCGTGGCCAATCAGCGATCCGAACTCGATATCCCCGGTGTCGGCATGTGCATCAAAATGCAGAACACCGACTCGACCCCAGCCGCGGGCTCGAGCCACCGCGGTGACATCGGGCCAGGTGATCGTGTGGTCGCCACCAAGAATGATCGGAATAGCACCAGCCTCAGCAATTTTTTGGACCTGCGTTTCCAACGCTGCGCACGAGGCCGCAGCATCACCGGAGAACATTTCGACGTCGCCTGCGTCCACCACACGCATGTCTTGCAATCCATCAACACGCATCGCCAGCGAAGGGCGCGAACCATCATGCGGCAAGTAGTCGGTCATACGAATAGCTTGTGGCCCCATGCGAGCACCGGAGCGATAGGACGTTCCGCCGTCAAAGGGCGCACCCACGATCACCACGTCAGCTAGGGCATAACTCGCAGGCTCGTCAAGGTCGCACTTGTCCACACCCAGGAAAGTGATGTCAGGTCCGTACTGTCCGCCGTATCGAGTCATGGTGCCAACCTATTCATTTGCTCAACGTGAGTTAGTCGTTTTGCGGGAAGCCTAAGTTGATCCCACCATGGCTTGGGTCCAACCATCGTGACGTAATGACCTTGCCGCGCGTAAAGAAGTGCACTCCATCCATGCCGTGGGCATGCGAGTCACCAAAGAGTGAGGCTTTCCAGCCACCAAAGGAGTAGTACGCCATCGGAACTGGCACGGGCACGTTGATGCCGACCATGCCCACTTCGACATCGTGTTGGTAACGGCGGGCTGCTCCCCCATCATGGGTGAAGATCGCGGTGCCGTTGCCATACGGATTGGAATTGACGAGCTCCAAGGCGGCCTCATACGTGGGAACGCGCAAGACGGCCAAAACTGGGCCAAAGATTTCATCCGTGTAGATCGTCATGTCGGGGCTCACGTGATCAAACAGCGTGGGCCCGAGCCAGAAGCCACCGGGTTCACCATCGACGGTGGGTTCACGACCATCAACGACAACCGTGGCGCCGGCATCGACACCGGCCTGAACGTAACTAGCGACTTTGTCGCGATGTTCGCCGGTCACCAGCGGTCCCATGTCGCATGAACGACGACCATCGCCTGTCACCAGGGAATTCATCCGATCAACGATCTTGGCAATGAGCGCATCAGCCACCGGTTCCACGGCCACCAGTGCAGAAATTGCCATGCACCGCTCTCCAGCCGAACCAAAGCCAGCATTTACCGCGGCATCGGCGGCTAGATCGAGGTTGGCATCAGGCAAAACCACCATGTGGTTCTTCGCTCCACCGAGAGCCTGAACCCGCTTGCCATGTGCGGTTCCGGTTTCGTAAACGTAACGTGCAATCGGGGTGGAACCAACAAAGGAAATGGATTTCACATCCGCGTGGGTGAGCAATGCATCGACGGACTCCTTGTCGCCGTGCACCACGTTAAAGACGCCATCAGGAAGGCCAGCTTCTTTCCACATTTGTGCCAACAGCAGTGAAGCTGACGGGTCCTTTTCACTGGGCTTGAGAATTACCGCGTTACCGGCAGCAATGGCTAGTGGGAAGAACCACATGGGAACCATGGCTGGGAAGTTGAACGGAGAAATGATCGCTGTCACGCCCAAGGGCTGGCGGATGGAGTAGGAATCCACGTTCGTGGAGACGTTCTCAGAGAAGCCACCTTTGAGCAAGTGTGGAATGCCGCAAGCAAATTCAACGACTTCTAGGCCACGGGTGACTTCACCTAACGCGTCACTGAGGACTTTGCCGTGCTCTGATGTGATGGCTGCCGCGACTACATCCTTGCGAGCATTCAAGATTTCCCGGAAGGCAAACAGCACCTGTGCCCGCCGGGCAAGTGAGGTTTGACTCCATGACAAGAAGGCGGCTTGAGCGGCTTCGACTGCTTCATTGACTACGGACGTGGATGCAAGGTCGACGACACCACTGACTTTGCCGGTGGCAGGATCAAAAACGTTGGCGGTGCGCTGGCTTTGACCGGAGTAGGACTGGCCATTGATCCAGTGGGTTATTGCGGTGGACACGACGTGTCTCCTGTCATGAGTCGAACCCTAATCCTGCTTTGTCTAGCGTACGCAACCATAGATTGCGCTTGCCTTCGCGGCGATCAGCTAAGGCGATCGAACGCCGCGTGAGTTCAATCCCGGCAAATCGCACGGGTTCTGGTGGGAACGGAACGGGTTTGGTCTGCACCATCTTTAACCTGGTGCGTTCGTTGTCTATTCCATCGAGCAGATCCAGCATCACCTGTGCGCCAAAGCGTGTTGCCCCCACACCCAGACCGGTGTAACCCGCAACGTAGGCGACCTTCCCCTTAAACGCTGTTCCCCAAAAGGCCGTAAAGCGACTGCAGGTATCAATGGCTCCACCCCAAGCATGAGTGAATTTCATACCTTCCAATTGAGGAAAGGTGTCGAAAAAATGGTGCGCTAGGGCATCAAAGGTTTCGGCTCGCTCGTCGTAGCGGGCATTCACCTTCCCGCCGAAGTAATACACGGCGTCATAACCACCCCAGAGGATTCGATTATCGGAACTCAACCGGTAGTAGTGGAACTGATTGCCCGCATCGCCAATGCCTTCTCGATGGTCCCAACCGATGCTGGCGAGTTGCTCATCCGTGAGGGGCTCAGTCATCAATACGTAGTCATAAACCGGTACCAAGTAATGCGAGAGTCGTCGAAGAAGTGAAGGAAAGACATTCGCCGCCAACGCCACCCGCGAAGCGCTGACCACTCCCCCTGCCGTCGTGGCCTGCATCCGAGTCGAGGTGGACTTCAATGCGGTCGCGGGTGTTTGTTCAAAGATGCGCACCCCAAGCGAGAGGCAAGCATCACGCAATCCCCACACCAAGCGGGCCGGATCCACGATGGCCACCGCGTCTGGTTCAAGGAGTCCTGCCAAATACGTCGGAGAATTAACGTGCGCTCGCACCTGCTCTTGATCGAGGAACTCAACATGCATTCCTGCCTCGCTCATCAACTCGGCGGCTTCTTTCAGGCCGTCCACCTGCCACGGCTCCACCGCCACATCGAGTTCGCCTGAACGTCGCCAATCGCAGTCAATGCCAAATTCAGCAATGGTTCGTTCAATAGCTTCGAGGTTTTCCTGGCCTAAGCGCGTGAGAGCGTCGAGTTCGGCTGGGAAGCGCTCGAGTCCATTGCGAAAACCATGGGTCAAGCTGGCCGAAACAAAACCACCGTTGCGGCCAGAGGCTGCCCAACCCACAGTTCCGCCTTCTAACACAACAACGTCGCGCTGGGGATCGGCTTGCTTAGCCAACAGCGCCGTCCACAATCCGGTGAGGCCACCGCCGATGACCAAGAGATCGGTTTCTAGATCACTGTCCAGTGCAGGCAACGGCTGCGGCCTACTCGCATTATCGAGCCAAAACGAAAGATTTTTTACGCCCTGCAGCGACGGATGACCCGCAGTTGCATTGCTGGAAGGCACGGAAACAATTCCTTTAGGGCTCGATGTTGGCCATGACGTGCTTAATGCGCGTGTAGTCCTCAAACCCATACATGGACAGGTCCTTGCCATAGCCCGAGTGCTTGAAACCACCGTGCGGCATTTCAGAAAGGAACGGGATGTGGGTGTTGATCCACACGCAACCGAAGTCCAGGCTGCGTGACATCCGCATGGCCCGCCCAAAATCGGCCGTCCATACCGACGATGACAAACCGTACTCGGTGTCATTGGCAAATTTCAGTGCCTCAGCTTCATCGGCGGCTTGCTGCACCGTAATCACTGGACCAAAGATTTCCCGCTTCACCATCTCGTCGTCTTGCTTAAGATCGGAAACAATCGTGGGCGCAAAGAAGTAGCCCGACTCCCCTACTCGAGCGCCACCGGTATTAACCACAGCGTGAGCCGGCACGTTGTTGAAGAAACTCGACACGTGCGCCAACTGGTTGGCGTTATTCAATGGGCCGTACAACGCATCCTCATTTGACGGCGGACCCGTCACCGTGTTCTTAGCCTGCTCGGTTAATGCGGCAACGAGTGCGGGGTAAATACCAGGAGTGGCGATAACGCGAGTCGCTGCTGTGCAGTCTTGTCCGGCATTAAAGAAGCCAGCAACAGCGATGGCTTCGGCCGCAGCTTCGGCATCTGCATCATCAAAAACAATGACGGGCGCGTTGCCACCGAGTTCGAGGTGGACCCGCTTAATGTCTGGGGCTGCCGAGGCTGCTACCTGGGCTCCGGCGCGAGTGGAACCGGTAATGGCCACCATGTCAGCACGGGGGTGCTCCACTACCAATTTGCCTGTTTCGCGGTCGCCACACACCACATTGAATACGCCAGGGGGCAGAACTTCATTGATGATTTCGGCCATGAGCGAGGTTGTCACCGGTGTGGTGTCCGATGGCTTCATCACGATGGTGTTGCCCGCCGCAATGGCTGGCGCCCACTTCCACACGGCCATCATCATGGGGTAGTTCCACGGCGTGACTTGTCCAATCACACCAATGGGTTCGCGACGTATAAACGAGGTATGCCCACTCATGTATTCACCAGCGGCTCGACCTTCGAGAATGCGAGCAGCACCAGCGAAGAAGCGAATCTGATCGAGCATCGGAGGAATTTCCTCCGACTCAGTCAGGCCGATCGGCTTGCCGGTGTTTTGGACTTCGGCTTGGACGAACTCGTCAGCGCGCGCTTCGATCAAGTCCGCGATCTTGAGCATGGCCACGTGACGCTCAGCGGGAGTGGTGTCGCGCCAGGTCTCGAACGCCTTGGACGCTGCCGCATACGCGCGATCGACATCGGCGCTACCGCTCAGAGCTGCAGTCCCGAACACCTCACCGGTAGTGGGATCAATCAAGTCAGTCGTTCGACCATCGGCCGCATCAACAACTTCTCCATTGATCACATTGCGGACTACTCGACTCATGGCGTGCTCCCTTGCGCTACGACTGTGATCTGCCCTGTTCGCAGGCTAGATCTGACCAGATCTAGGCCTACGTCTAGGCACAACCCTAGGTCAGGCCAACGGTTAACGCAGGGTTTTAGAACCATAGACTACGAAATTCGTACTATTAGGGACTTAAGACTACGGATTCACTTGCTCGCTTCCCCAATGGAGAGCAGAATAGGCACATGGCCGCCTCCGTCTCACCCATCCGGGACCGCACCGAAACAGTCGTTTTGGACGATGTGAGCAAGGCGATCATTGAACAGTTGCAAGAAGACGGCCGGCGACCGTACGCGACGATCGGCAAGGTCGTTGGTTTGTCTGAAGCAGCAGTACGTCAGCGGGTAGCCAAATTGGTTTCCACCGGTGCGATGCAAATTGTGGCGGTGACCGATCCAATGCAAGTGGGGTTTCCACGAGCAGCCATGATCGGCATCGGCACCGACGGCGATATGGAAACAGTCGCTGATGCATTGGCGGAGTTACCTGAAGTTTCCTACGTAGTAATTACCGCTGGTTCGTTTGATCTACTCGTCGAAGTTGTCTGTGAAGATGACGACCGCCTGCTGGAACTGCTCAATCAAAAGATTCGCGCCATCCCTGGCGTGAGGACCACCGAAAGTTTCGTTTATCTGAAACTTCGTAAACAAATCTACACTTGGGGTACTCGATGACCATGTCTCAGAACGTGTCTGAATTTGGTGCGGATGCACTCGCAGAAAAGGCGCGCAAGCACCTATGGATGCATTTCACTCGGCACTCAACCTTCAACGATGGTGGCCACGTTCCCGTCATTGTTAAGGGTGAAGGTGCCTACATTTGGGATGACCAGGGGCGCAAGTATCTGGATGGTCTGGCTGGGCTGTTCGTGGTCAACGCCGGCCACGGTCGTGATGAAATCGCCGACGCCATGGCTAAGCAGGCTAAAGAATTAGAATTCTTCCCCATTTGGAGTTACGCCCACCCGATGGCGATTCAAGTGGCCGAGCGGATTGCGCAGCGCGCACCGGGCGACTTGAATCGAGTCTTCTTTACCACCGGTGGTGGTGAAGCCGTTGAGAGTGCATGGAAGGTCGCCAAGCAGTACTTCAAGCTCACCGGAAAGCCGAACAAGCACAAGGTGATCAGCCGCAACATTGCCTATCACGGCACACCTCATGGCGCGCTCTCCATTACCGGCGTGCCCGGCATGAAGGAACCTTTTGAACCGCTAGTACCTGGCGCACTCAAAGTTCCTAATACAAACTTTTATCGCGCACCCGAGCATGCCGACAACATCAAAGACTTCGGCCTGTGGGCCGCGGATCGCATTGCCGAAATGATTGAGTTCGAGGGTCCCGACACGGTCGCAGCAGTATTTATTGAGCCGGTACAAAATGCCGGTGGTTGCTTTCCTCCCCCACCTGGGTACCTAGAGCGCGTGCGCGAAATCTGTGACCGCTATAACGTCCTGATGGTTGCTGATGAAACGATCTGCGCCTTCGGTCGAATTGGCGACTACTTCGCGATGAATCGCTTCGGTGTGGTTCCCGACATCATCACCTTTGCCAAGGCCTTGACTTCGGGCTATGCCCCAGCTGGTGCGATGGTGGTCAGCGACCGGATCTTCGAACCCTTTTCTAAAGGAAATGTCTCGTTCTCCCATGGATTCACCTGGGCTGGCCATCCAGTGGCGATGGCAGCAGCGATGGCCAACATGGACATCTTCGAGCGCGAAGACCTCAACGGCCGAGTGCGCGAAAACGAAGGCTCTTTCCGTTCAACGTTAGAAAAACTTCTCGACCTGCCCATCGTGGGCGATATCCGCGGTGAGGGTTACTTCTACGGCATTGAATTGGTCAAGGACAAAGCAACGAAGGAAACCTTTGACGATGAGGAATCCGAGCGTTTGCTTCGTGGATTCCTTTCAAAGGCCCTCTTTGATGCTGGCCTCTACTGCCGAGCCGATGACCGCGGGGACCCCGTGGTTCAGCTTGCTCCCCCATTGGTGGCTGGCCAAAAGGAATTTGACGAGATGGAATCTATTCTTCGCAGCGTCCTCACGGAGGCATGGAGCATCCTGTGAGTTCGCTCGGTGGCACGGCTCGAACCACGGGACGAAGGTTGCCTGAACTTGCCTCAGTCGATGAGGGTGACCTGCATGCAATTTTGGATGCAGCCTTAGTGGCGCACATCTGCGTGATTGATCAAGGTCAGCCATTTATCGTTCCGGTGGGCTTTGCACGAGCTAATGATGTGGTTTACCTTCACGGCTCAACCAAGTCACGACTTTTCACCCTGTTGGCGAGCGGGGCTCCGACCTGCTTAACAGTGACTTTGCTAGATGGACTTGTGCTGGCTCGCTCGCTGTTCGAATCGTCTATGCACTATCGAAGTGTGATGGTGCTGGGCTCTTGTCGGGTAGTGAAAGGCTCCGAAAAACTCACTGCGCTTAAGGCCATCAGCGACCACTTACTGCCAGGTAGATGGGGCGATGCACGTCTGCCCAATGCCCAAGAGGACAAGGCCACCATGGTTCTAGCCCTGCCACTGGATGAATGCTCTGTCAAAATCAGTTCGGGCCCGCCCGAAGATTCAGCTGCAGATCTTGCCCGTGAGGTGTGGGCTGGAGTTGTTCCGCTGACCGAAAACTTCGGTGAACCCATCGCATCTGATGACTTGGCTTTTGACATAGATGTTCCTGACTATGTTCAAAGGTGGAAGCGGTAGGTCGGGATGCCAACAAATCCTCGAGAGCTTTCGTATTGGTGGGACAGCCTGCCCGATGCGTTGATCAATGCAGATCGTCCAGCACTCATCGGTGACCTCAGCGCTGATGTGGCCATCGTTGGCGCTGGCTACAGCGGTTTGTGGAGTGCGTACTACCTGCTCAAAGAAAATCCTGGGCTAAAAGTGGTCATCGTTGACGCACAGATTGCTGGTTTTGGTGCATCGGGTCGAAATGGCGGATGGTGCTCAGCGCTTTTCCCCGCATCCCTTCACAACATTGCCACCCGATCCTCTCGAGAGGATGCATTAGCCCTACATGCGCACCTGGCTGATGCTGTTGATGAGGTGGGCCGAGTTCTCCAGGCGGAAAATATTGACGCGGACTTTGCCAAGGGCGGAACGATCACTTTGGTTCGATCTGATGTGCAAGCACAGCGGGCCGCTGACGAAATCGCTCAGGCTAAAGAATTCGGTCTTGATGATGCACAGTTGCAATACTTGGACGCAGAACAAACCAAGAGTCGACTTCACGCAACTCAGGTGCGAGGGGCCACCTTTACACCCAACTGCGCTGCCATTAACCCGGCAAAACTTGTGCGTGGTTTAGCACTTGCGGTGGAAAAACTGGGTGCAACGATTTACGAACACTCCCCCGCAAGAGATATCCAGCCAGGTCAGGTGATCGGTTCACAATTTGCCCTGCGAGCACCGATTGTCCTTCGCGCCACCGAAGGCTTCACCCCAAGCCTTAGTAGCTACAAGCGCAACCTGGCTCCGGTTTACTCGCTGGTGATCGCCACTGAACCACTATCCGATGAACTGTGGAGCTCGATCGGCCTACACCAACGCGAAACCTTCAGTGACTTTCGGCGACTGATCATCTACGGCCAACGCACAGCTGACAACCGACTTGTCTTTGGTGGGCGCGGGGCTCCGTATCACTTTGGCTCTGCGATCAAACCCGAATTTGATCGCGACCCGAGAGTCTTTGCCGAACTGAAAAGCACATTGATTGACCTTTTCCCATCGCTCGATAGCACCGCGATCACGCATCACTGGGGCGGCCCATTGGGCGTTCCTAGAGATTGGTTTGCCTCAGTGAATTTTGATCCGCGCACCGGCCTGGGAACAACAGGTGGCTACGTCGGCGATGGTGTGGGTGCATCTAACCTCGGTGGTCGCACGTTAGCCGACTTGGTCTTGGGTCAGGACAGTGAGCGCACCAGGCTTGCCTGGGTCAACCATCACTCACCCAAGTGGGAAAGTGAGCCACTGCGATGGGTGGGAGTAAATGCCGGCTTATTTGCCATGTCCACCTCAGATCCCATAGAAGAGCGAACCGGCAAAAGCACACTACGGGCCCGACTTGCTGGTCGATTCACCGGACATTAGTCCGCAACTACTGGAATGCTTTAGTCCTACTACCTTTTCGGAGAAGCCATGGCACCGATTGCTCCCCTTGACTTGATCGCTGCTGACACCTTGCTTTCTGAGGAGGAACTTGCGATTCGTGTCACTGTGCGCAGCTACCTTGAAAAAGCTATCGCGCCACACATTTCGACGTGGTTTGAAGCCGGCGAACTTCCAGTTCGTGAGGTAGCTCTTGGTTTGGGTGAACTGGGATTACTTGGTATGCACCTGAACGGCTACGGCTGTGCCGGTACTAGTGCCGTGGCCTACGGCTTGGCTTGTCTGGAATTGGAAGCCGTTGATTCTGGATTGCGCTCCCTGGTCAGTGTTCAAGGCTCACTGGCCATGTTTGGAATTTGGAAGTTTGGCAGTGAAGAGCACAAACAACAGTGGCTCCCGGCCATGGCTAGTGGAGCAGCTATTGGTTGCTTTGGTCTGACCGAAGCTGACTTCGGCTCGGATCCGGCCGGCATGCGCACCTTTGCCAAGAAGGATGGCGCTGACTGGGTGATCAATGGTTCCAAGATGTGGATCACCAATGGCACCGTTGCCGATGTTGCCGTCATCTGGGCCAACACAGACGATGGAATTCGCGGATTCGTTGTGCCCACATCCACGCCGGGCTTTAGCGCCAACCTTGTTCATCACAAACTCTCATTGCGAGCATCAGACACTGCGGAGTTGGTCTTAACTGATGTTCGACTCCCCGCCGATGCCATGCTTCCCGACGTCAAAGGACTCAAGGGCCCGCTGTCTTGTTTATCTGAGGCGCGCTTTGGCATTGTCTTTGGCGTTCTTGGGGCCGCTCGTGATTGTTTAAACACGGCCATTGATTACGCCTTAAGCCGGGAACAATTTGGAAAACCCATTGCTGGCTTTCAAATGACGCAGCAAAAACTTGCCGATATGACGTTGGAACTGGAAAAGGGCTACCTGCTAGCCCTGCACCTAGGCCGACTCAAGGATGCCGGTCAACTCAGCCCACAGATGGTCAGCGTGGGCAAACTCAATAACGTGCGCGAAGCCATTGCGATCGCACGCCAGGCTCGCACCATTCTTGGTGGTAATGGCATCACTTTGGAATACCCCGTCTTACGCCATGCGAACAACTTGGAATCGGTCTTGACCTATGAAGGCACGAGCGAAATTCACACCTTGGTCATTGGCGAAGCCATAACCGGAATTGGCGCATATCGCTGATGCAGTTGACCTTTGATGCGCACTTTGATGCACCCATCGCGGAAGTATTTGACCACTTAACGAGCTCGCAGTTGTATCAGCGACTCGATGAAGGTTCGACTGTGGTGATCACCGAGCATGGAAGCTCTCGCACCCTCAAGGTGGAGCGCGCCTTTGACACCAGTGCGGTTCCAAGCCCCGTCCGGTCCATGGTGGGTGAGGCCATCCAGGTTTCGGAAAGCACCCATTGGGTCAAAGAAGGTTCTGGATTTAGCGCCACCTTCGAAGTGCGAACAGTTGGATTACCTGCGAGCTTTATCGGCACTATCGAATTGTCGGAGAGGAAATCTTTCACGGCGTTTTCCCTGAGTGGAAACGTGAAGGTCAATGTTCCGCTAATAGGGGCGGGCCTAGAAAAGCAAGTTGGTGAAGTTCTGCGGCTTCAACTCGAAGACATGGTCTGCCAGGCTCAAGAACTGCTGGGCTGATCCTGCGGATAGGCCGCGGCCAGTTGACCGCAGGCCCCATCAATTTCCTGGCCTCGGGTATCGCGGACAGTCACTGCGATTCCCCCCATTTCTAACCGACGAACAAATTCCTTCTCATCGGCCTTGCGTGATGCCGTCCACACTGAACCCGGAGTGGGATTGAGCGGGATCAAGTTCACATGAACTAAACGTCCACGCAATCGCTGGGCCAACAAATCTGCCCGCCAACCCTGATCATTGATATCGCGAATAAGTGCGTATTCAATGGAATATCTACGGCCGCTCTCACGGGCATACGCATCGGCGGCATCAAGTACCTCACTGATATTCCAGCGAGTATTAACCGGCACCAAGGTGTCTCGTAATTCATCATCGGGAGCATGCAGGGAAACTGCCAACGTGACCGGCAACCCTTCCTTGGTCAAGTCTTGGATTCGGGGCACCAAACCCACCGTGGAAACGGTGATCGAGCGACGTGACAGACCTAAACCATGTGGGGCTGGATCGGTCAGCCGGCGCAGGGCTCCCATTACGGCCTTGTAATTGGCAAGTGGCTCTCCCATTCCCATGAAAACCACATTGCTCAAGCGAACCGGCTCGCCACCTACTCCCCCGCTATTGAGCAGGGCAGCAGCGGCCACAACCTGGTCAACTATTTCTGCCGTTGAAAGATTGCGGGTCAAACCAGCTTGGCCGGTTGCGCAAAACGGGCAGTTCATCCCGCAGCCAGCTTGCGATGAAATACACACTGTGGCTCGATCTGGATATCGCATCACCACAGACTCAACGAGCACACCATCGTGAAGGCGCCACAGTTGTTTGGCCGTGGTTTCGTTATCACAGGTAATAGTGCGCACCGGCTCTAAGAGCTGAGGAACAACGGCATCAACCCAGGCTTGACGCTGACCGGCCGGAAGATCGGTCATGTCTTCGGGGTTACTGGTGAATCGATCAAAGTAATGATGGGCGATCTGTTCGATACGAAAAGCTGGCAGAGATAAATCAAGAGCCAACTGCCTTCGACCATCTGCATCCAGGTCCGCTAGGTGCTTGGGCGGCTTGGGGACCTTCGGTGCGATGAAGGTTAGTTCGCTCATGAGCCCAAGAAGACTGTGATGATGAGCCAAATAAGTGGCGCAGTAGCCAATAGGGAATCTACTCGATCGAGTAAGCCGCCGTGACCGGGAAGAATTTGGCCCATATCTTTGATCTGCAGGTCACGCTTGATCAATGATTCACCTAGGTCGCCGACGGTTGCTGTGCACGCGCCAAGAATTCCCGCGACCAATGCAACCCACCACGGTGCGTGCAGTAAATAAATGAAGCAGATGAAGGCAAAGATCAGGCCGAGAACAATTGATCCGGCAAAACCTTCCCAGGACTTCTTCGGGCTCACCGCAGGCGCCATCGGGTGCCGGCCAATCAGGACGCCCACTAAGTAGCCGCCAGTATCACTTGCCGAGGTAATCAACACCGCCGTCAATACTTTGGCTGGGCCATTGTCTGATTGAACTAAGACGACAAGGAAACTGGCCAGAAATGGAATCCAGGTCACAATCAACACACTGGCCAAGGCATCACGAACAGCATTGTCGCCGCCCTGTAGTAAACGCCACGCCAGAACGACAGGGACCAGGCATAAAAGCGCGAGCACTAAACCTTCAACACCGTACTGGTAAGCGCAGGCCGGCAAAATTACGGCTGCACCGACAATGGCCACCGTTGGAATGGAGTAACCAGCACCGAGCAGGACTCGGCGGATTTCCCACAGGCCAACGATGATTCCTACGACAACCAAAGCTGTGAATACGTAACTCGGAAGCAACAGGCAGGTAATCAAAACACCGAGCATGGTCAGCCCGACCACTGTTGCTCTACCGAGCGGGCGTCCAGCACTGGGCCGTTGAGTCGTCTCTGGTGTACTCATGGCCGCGCTACCTCGAGTGGTCCTTAGACCTCGAGGAGTTCGCCTTCCTTGTGCTTGAGGATTTCGTCAACATGGGCAACCGTACGAGCGGTGAGTTCATCAAGTTGCTTCTCAGCCCGACGCACATCGTCTTCGCCGGCGTCACCATCTTTGATGAGTTTGTCCAGAGCCTCTTTGGCATGACGGCGAACGTTGCGGATGGAAATCTTGGCATCTTCAGCCTTGGTGCGCGCCACCTTGATGTATTCCTTACGACGATCTTCGGTCAACTCTGGCAACACGACTCGAATAACCGAACCATCGTTGCTCGGATTGGCTCCAAGGTCGGACTCGCGAATGGCTTTTTCAATCGCCGTCAATGCCCCCTTGTCATACGGGGTAATCAGGACCATGCGCGCTTCGGGCGCTTGGAAGGAAGCCAACTGATTCAGCGGGGTCATGGTGCCGTAGTAGTCAGCAACAATCTTGGCGAACATCGACGGGTTGGCTCGTCCGGTCCGAATCGTTGCGAAGTCTTCCTTGGCCACGGTTACAGCCTTTTCCATCTTCTCTTCGGCTTCTCGCATTGTCGTATCGATCATCATGACCCCTTTGAAGTGCTGGCAACCGTGGTGGGATGCCCAGCCGAAACTAGCGTTCCAATTCTTGTACCAGTGACATCTGCTTGTTCAATAACTTTAGCGATGTTTCCATCTTCCATCACATTGAAAACGATGATGGGCAAGTCGTTGTCCATGCATAGGCTGAAGGCAGTGGCATCAGCGACTTTGAGTCCACGGTTGAGCACATCGCGATATTCAATGTGGCTGAACAGTTGTGCATCCGGCGTTGTCCGCGGATCGGCGTCATACACGCCATCCACGCTCTTAGCCATCAAGACCACATCACAATCAATTTCAAGGGCCCGCTGGGCTGCGGTGGTATCGGTTGAGAAGAACGGAGCTCCCAATCCAGCACCGAAGATGACGACTCGGCCCTTTTCCATGTGCCGAATGGCCCGGCGCGGGACGTAGGGCTCTGCAACTTGACCCATAGCGATCGCGGTTTGAACTCGGGTCCCAATACCTTCCTTTTCCAGGAAGTCTTGTAAGGCCAGTGAGTTCATGACGGTGCCGAGCATGCCGATGTAGTCAGCTCGCGAGCGATCCATGCCACGTTGGCTCAGTTCAGCACCACGAAAGAAGTTTCCGCCGCCGATGACAACGGCCACCTGCACACCACCGCGGGCCACCGCAGCAATTTGTTGCGCTACCCGCTGAACAACATCAGGATCAACTCCCAGGCTTCCGCCACCGAAGACTTCACCGGATAACTTCAACATGACACGGCGGTAACCGCCGGTCACTGAGCTACCCGGATCATCAGCCATGAAGCTTAGGCACCAACCTCAAAGCGGGCGAAATTAACGACCGTGGTGTTGGCCTGATCAAGAACAGCCTTGACCGACTTCTTGCTGTCTTGCACTGAGGACTGCTCCAGTAAGACAACTTCCTTATAGAAACCGTTGATTCGTCCTTCAACAATCTTCTCCAGTGCAGCCTCAGGCTTGCCCTCTTCACGAGCTGTTGCCTCAGCAATGCGACGCTCCGACTCCAGAGCCTCAGCCGGCACATTTTCACGAGAGACATACTGCGGACGCATCGCGGCAATTTGCATGGCCGTTGCCCGTGCGACTGCTTCATCGCCTTCGAAGGCAACCAAGACGCCAACTTGGGCGGGCAGGTCAGCTGATCGCTGGTGCATGTAAGCCGTCACGGTGCCATCCAAAACGATGACGTTTCCGATTTCGATCTTCTCACCGATGACGGCATTCATCGCCTCAACGCCACCTGCAACGGTGCGGCCATCAGCCATGGTGGCCGCCAGCAATGACTCAACATCGCCAGTCTTGTGCGCAGCAGCGGCAGCAACGATCGCATCGGCTAGGGCTTTGAAGTCATCGTTCTTGGCCACAAAGTCGGTCTCACAATTGAGTTGAATCATCGCTCCCGCAGCGGCAGCGACAAGACCGTTGCTGGCGTCGCGTTCGGCTCCACGCTTGGCAGCCTTAGCAGCTCCCTTAATGCGAAGGGCTTCAACAGCAGCGTCATAGTCGCCATCGGTTTCTTCAAGAGCCTTCTTACAGTCCATCATTCCTGCGCCGGTGATGTCGCGGAGCTTCTTCACGTCGGCGGCACTGAAATTTGCCATGAGAGTGGTATTTCCCTTGTTCGTTAGGTGGTCAGAGGAATCAGGCTTGTTCGACTGGAGCTACTGCTGGAGCTACTGCTTCAGTGCCAGCGCCTGCAAGAAGTTCGGTTTCCCATTCAGCCAACGGTTCACCGGCAGCTAGTTCGGCGCCAACTTCATCAGTTGCACGCCCTGCACCTGCGCGAGCCATCAAGCCCTCAGCAATTGCATCGGAGATGACGCGGGTGAGCAATCCAACGGAACGAATGGCATCGTCGTTGCCAGGAATCTTGTAGTCAACTTCATCAGGGTCACAGTTGGTGTCCAAGATGGCTACGACAGGGATCTTCAGCTTGTGAGCTTCGGCAACTGCGATGTGCTCCTTGTTGGTGTCCACGACCCAAATCGCGCTGGGAACCTTCGTCATCTCACGGATACCACCGAGGATGCGCTCGAGCTTGACCTTCTCGCGCTTGAGAACAAGCAGTTCCTTCTTGGTCATGCCACTGGCAGCAACGTCGTCAAAGTCAATGACCTCAAGTTCCTTCAAACGCTGAAGGCGCTTGTACACAGTTTGGAAGTTGGTCAACATTCCGCCCAACCAACGCTCATTGACGTAGGGCATGCCCACGCGCGTTGCCTGCTCGGCGATCGACTCTTGCGCTTGACGCTTAGTGCCGACAAACAAGACGGTGCCGCCTTGGGCAACAGTTTGCTTAATGAATTCGTAGGCCTGATCGATGTAGGCCAAGGACTGCTGGAGGTCAATGATGTAGATGCCATTGCGCTCGGCGAAAATAAAGCGCTTCATCTTGGGATTCCAGCGACGGGTCTGGTGCCCGAAGTGAACGCCGCTTTCAAGAAGCTGGCGGGTGGTAACAACGGCCATGCCGTGTACTCCTCATGCAAGCCGAGCAACGCGCATGCGCGAAGGCCCGGAGATTCCGGTTGACGTCAACGACCGGGTGGTCGAAGACCCTGACCAACAGCGAAGTCATCCCACCGAAAAGTTCAGTCACCGAAGCGATCTGCCCTTTACTCGGACCTTTGGAACAACTGCCCCACCATGAGTGGGCCGTGTAGGTGCGAAGTCAACTCACCGAAGCAAGTTGCTGGGCCTTATCGTACGCGCAGACGTTGCGGGCCTGTCCACAGCCCTTGCCATCCCCCATTTCGTACAGCGTCCGCAGGCGCACTGGCTAGAAGGCCTGAGTCTTAGACCATGGTCTTCGGCAAAATCTTCCTCCCAGGGTTCTGCGTGCTGGCCCTCCTGGGATCGACCCCCGCACCGGCCAATTCCGCGCCAGCTACGTGGCAGTGGCCCGTTCCGGCTCCGCACCACCTCGTGCACCCCTTTGATCCGCCGGTTCACGATTGGCTCCCAGGCCATCGCGGGGTGGACCTGTCGGCGCCTGCTCACGCGCTGGTTTATGCCACCGGTGGCGGCGTCGTGACCTTTGCCGGTGAGCTCGCCGGCCGCGGGGTCATCGTCATCGCACACAATTCCCAAAATTCCCACACTTCGAACCGCGGCATCCTGCGCACCACCTATGAACCCGTTGACCCGGTCGTAGGAACGGGAGAGAGTGTCATCGCAGGTCAGGTCATCGGCGCCTTGCAAACCCATGACTTTCATTGTCTATCGCCGTGTTTACATCTGGGTCTTAAACGCGGGGCAACGTACTTGAATCCGCTATTGCTCTTCGCGAGCTCACATGTTCGCTTACTTCCACATTTGGATCAAGGTTCGGCGCTGGCATCTTCTTCAAATGTGTCGGCGGCTCAAACACCGCAACCGCGAAAAACTCGACAAACACGAACTTGGCTTACAGCTGAGAACTACCGAGTGCCAATAGATCAGTCGTGCTCGGCCTCAGCTAGGCGTGCTCGCATCTGGATGACGGCTTTGGAGTGCATCTGACAGATCCGAGACTCCGTCACGCCCAACACTTTGCCAATCTCAGCCAAGGTCAAACCCTCGTAGTAATACAAAGTAACGACGACCTTTTCGCGCTCAGGCAAGCCGTTGATCGCCTGAGCCAGGAGCATCTTGGTTTCTTCAGTTTCAAAGGCAGTGACCGGATTTTCAGCCTTGGTGTCTTCCAGGGTGTCGCCTAATGAGAGGCCGTCCCCCTTGTCACTGCCCGAACCGAGCAATTCGTCCAAGGCCATGACATTGACGTAGGAAACCTGGGAAAAGATCGCATGCAGGTCAGATAGTGCGATCTCTAAGTGCTCGGCCACTTCAATCTCAGTGGGAGTGCGGTGAAGTTTTGCCTCAAGTTCGGTGTACGCCCGCTCAACGGTCTTAGCTTTGGCCCGCACAGAGCGTGGGATCCAGTCGATGGAGCGCAGCTCGTCAATGATGGCGCCACGGATACGGGTAATGGCGTAGGTCTCAAACTTGATCTCACGTGCAAGGTCAAATTTTGAAATCGCATCAATGAGTCCAAAGATCCCGTACGAGACCAAATCTGCTTGCTCAATATTTGGTGGCAATCCAACGCCAACGCGGCCGGCAACATATTTGACCAGTGGCGAGTAGTGCAAAATCAATCGATCGCGCAAACCCTGATCATCAGATTCCTTAAAATCGACCCATAGTTGTTTCAGGGCCGCTTCTGCATCTTCAGGACTTTGGCCGAAGATGCCTTCATCATCGAAGTCACCTGGCGCTTGTGGCTCATCGGCTGCCGCGAGCAGGGCATCGGCTTGCGCTTCTAGTTCGGCCGCACTTAGGCCGGAAGCTAATTCTTGGTCGTCGAACTCGTCACCATCGTTGAGCTCATCATCAGGAACACCATCGGCAGGCTTGGGTTGTGAACCCTTAGGCCCTGGGGTGCGCCTGGTCATAGGTGGCCCTCAACCTTTCTACCGACACGTGCGTATAGATCTGCGTGGTTGCGAGCGTAGCGTGACCGAGCAGTTCTTGAACTGATCGTAGGTCAGCGCCCCCCTCAAGCAAGTGAGTTGCGGCCGAGTGCCGCAAACCGTGCGGGCCAACATCGGGGGCATTTGGGGCAGCCGCTAGGCATTGATGGACCACTTCACGAGCCCCCCTAGCGCCCAGCCGGGAACCCCGAGAGCCCAAGAACACCGCATTGCCCGCTGAGCCCTGGTCTCCGGCCAGCCCTGCCCGTCCCTGATCAATCCATACCTTGAGGGATCTCAGCGCTGGCTGACCTACCGGGACGGTGCGCTCTTTGCGGCCCTTACCAAAAACTCGAATGGCTGCGCGATCCCAATCAATGTCGGCTAAGTCCAAAGCAGTCAACTCGCTGACACGAATCCCGGTGGCATAGAGCAATTCCATGATGGCTGCATCGCGCAAAGCCAGCGGCTCACCTTCTTGAGCACGATCTGCAACCGCGTCCAAAATGATCACCATGTCTTCGGCGCGAACCACTTCCGGCAGAGTGCGGTGCGACTTTGGCGAAGCCAGTCGAGCCCCCGGATCATCGTTGACCTGTCCGGTTCGCACCAACCATGCAGTAAATACCCGCACGGCGGCCGCATGACGAGCCAGGGTTGTTCGAGCACGACCCATTGACTGCTCATGAGCTAACCAAGATCGCAGGGTCATCAACGAAATGTCATGGACCTTCCTGATCCCCATCCGCTGAGAATGAAGGAGTAACGACTCAATATCGGTGCAGTAAGCCCGCACCGTGTGAGGCGACAAACCGCGCTCATCGCGCACATGCACCAGAAAGCCTTCAAGACTTTGCGCAAACTCAACCGGCAATTCGGGTGATTGGGCCGTGGGGAGAGCGGTTTCGACTGGGGAAGTCATAGATACACCGTGACTTATCCGAGCCAATTCAGCAAGTACCGACGCCCTAAATGCTCAATTGGATCGGCGAGAGAGCTTCAAGAATGTGCTCAGCGCACGTGACCAAGGTTGCCCCATCACGAAGCAGCGCATGGGTACCCACGGACATTGCCGATGTCACCGGGCCAGGTACCGCCATCACCTCTCGACCAAGTTCTCCAGCTCTGGTCACTGTGCTGGCACTACCACTGCGCAGAGCTGCTTCAACAACGACAGTGCCAGCGCTTAAGGCCGCGATCAGTCGGTTGCGAGCGAGAAATCCTTGTCGCGTCGGCCGAATACCAGGTGGTAGTTCGCTCACTGCAACTCCTGTTTCCATGACGCGTTGAAGCAAGGTGGCATTGCCGGCGGGATAGATCTGATCGATTCCATGGGCCATCACCGCAACCGTGCCGCCATCGGCGGCAAGGGCTCCATGATGGGCAGCAGCATCGATTCCAAAGGCACCACCAGAGACCACAACACAATCCATCGCCACCAATTCAGCAGCCAGTTCACCAGCGACATGCACCCCGTAATGGGTGGCAGCGCGCGCACCCACAATCGCGATACGACAGCCACTGTCCTGATGTGCCAACTCCAATGGACCGCGCATCCACAAGCAATACGGTGCAGTGGGGCCCAAATCATTGAGCGCACTGGGCCAAAGCGGATCGCTCGGCGTTACCACTCGTGCGCCCACCCCATCAGTGATGGCTAACGCATCGTGTACCTCGCGCAACGGATCCTGAGGTAGACGTTTGAGGTAGGTGGACTTGCGTTGCAAGGTGCTCTGCGATGTAAGGAGTTCACGCACAATCTGAGTGGCAGACTTCAGCTTCAACTGATCGTGCAGTTGTGCATCGCCTACAGATGCAACCATGGATAACAAGACGCGCGCGGTGAGTTCATTGAAGGATTTCATGCTGCGGTCCGGCCGCCCTCATCGCGAAGGCTCAAGGCCTCTTGAACATGAACCACGCCTGGCCGATCAACTCCGGCCAGATCGGCCAAGGTCCAGGAAATTCTGAGCACTTTGTCTAATCCCCTACTGCTCGATGCGCCCGACTGGCTTCGCAACCACTTCAGCGCGTCAAGGGAAACCGCTAGCGGTCCTTTGCCGCGCAAGGCTGAACCAGGAATGGTGGCGTTGGAGGAAAAGGGCAGCGCATTCTCGGCGAATCGCTGCAACATTCGATCGGCAGCGCGCTGAACGCGCTCAGCCACCTGCGCACTGCTCATGCCGGCCTGTCCCTGACCCAGCATTGAGAAGCGATCAACGCTATGGGTTTGCACCACAAGATCAATGCGATCAAGCAAGGGACCGGAGATCCTTTGCGCATAACGGCGACGTTGCGTGGGTGTGCATGTGCAACCAAGGGCGCGTTGATCAAAGACACCGCACGGGCAGGGGTTGGCTGCCATGACCAGTTGAAAGCGAGCTGGAAACTGGGCGACAAAACCTGACCGTGCCACGCGGACAAATCCAGATTCAAGTGGCTCACGTAATGAATCCAGCACTGAGCGGGCAAACTCTGGGGCTTCGTCAAGAAAGAGCACACCGTGATGTGCGCGCGAAATCGCGCCCGGCTGTGGTCGACCACTGCCGCCACCGACCATCGCGGCCAAGGTCATGGTGTGGTGCGGTGCTTCAAAGGGCGGATGAGAAACAAGTGGCGAGTTTGGGTCAAGGTCTTCAACCAGGGATCGGATGGCCGTGATCTCCAGGGCTGCTTGCGCACTCAATGCCGGCATGATGCTCGGTAGTCGTTCGGCAAGCATGGTCTTGCCCGCTCCAGGTGGTCCATGGAAGAACAGGTGATGTCCCCCTGCGGCGGCAACTTCGAGTGCGCGTTTGCCCAATTGCTGTCCAACGACCTCCGTCAGGTCACCGCGTCGAGCAAACTCGCGCGGCCCGGTGGGCACGGGATGAACGGTGGGTGGGCGTTGCTGGTCAGTCAGAATCGCGCATGCGTGAGCCAAGGTCGAAACGCCGATGACTTCCACATCAGTGACCAACGATGCTTCAACGCAATTGTCAATCGGAACCATCACGCGTTTGATTCCAGCTCGATGCGCGGCCAGCACTGCGGGCAATACCCCTCTGACCTGACGCACCTGACCATCAAGGCCCAGCTCACCTAGGACGACGGTGTTCTCGATGCAGCTACCAGGGATGACGCCATCTGCGACCAACATGGCCAGTGCAATGGCTAGATCAGTTACTGCACCGACTTTAGGAATCCACGCGGGTGAGAGGGAAATGGTTACGCGCTTGGCTGGCCACCTTTGACCGCTGTTGACTAGGGCTGAGCGCACGCGATCCTTAGCCTCATTAATCCCGCGATCAGCCAAGCCCACGATTGCTGTCCCCACTACGCCGTCAGCAAGATCAACTTCAACATTGACCAATACGCCATCGACTCCCACTAAGACCACACCGTGGGTTTGACCAATGCTCATACGACGTTGAGATGGTGTTCAATGTGTGGCTGTCCAACACCGGGATCGATGATCGAGACCACATCAAAACGTACATTGCTCGCGTTTGCCTGATGATGTTTGCACCAGGCAAAGCCGACTCGCTGCATCCGGATAGCTTTACTAGCCGTTATCGCCTCTAGGGGCGATCCGAAACGTTGTGAGCTGCGGGTCTTAACCTCACACATCACCAAGGTGGAACCGTCTGCGGCAACAATGTCAACTTCACCGAGTGCACATCGCCAATTGCGATCAAGAATGATCAGCTGCTTGGCCTGCAGGTAGGCCACGGCAAGCTCCTCGCCACGTCCACCGAGAACTTGATGATGTCGTTTTGCTCGTGCCATGCGCACAGTGTGTCCGCGCAAGGACCACAGCTCAGTGGTCGAAGGCCGATGGCGCTTTCTTATGCAAGCAAGCGCTCAGAACTCAAGACTTAGGCAAGCGGGCCAAATTCAGGTGTTGCAGGATGCGCTAGTTCTTCGACTTGCACATCTTTAAAGGTCATTAAGTGGGCATTACGTAAAAACCGTGCCGGACGATGATTATCCCAAATCCAGGCATCCTCAACGCTGACTTCAAAATAAACCTGACCTGACCCGGTGGTCTTGGTCTGCACGTCAACGTTATTGCACAAATAGAATCGCTGATCCGTTTCGACGGAAAACTTGAACATCGAAAAGACATCGCGATATTCCTTAAACAGCGTCAATTCACTTGCAGCTTCATAGTTTTCAAGTTCATCAGAACTCATGTCACACCCATTTCAAGTCCTGCTAGGAGATTGCACCTAACTCAGAATAGAGCTTTTCGTCTGGTTATGGAGGGCTGCTGCCGCACTTACTGGAGCAAACGAGTAGCGATGAACCTGCGATGGTCCAACGTTGGTGAGGGCTGCCTTGTGGGCTGCCGTGACATAACCCTTGTGTGAGGCAAATCCATACTCGGGATAGCTGGCATCAAGCTGGACCATGATCCGGTCTCGGGTGACTTTGGCGATGATTGATGCGGCCGCAACGCTGGCGCAGACCTGATCCCCCTTCCATACCGCAAGCGATGGAATGGGTAATCCTTCAATGGGATAGCCATCGGTGATCGCATAGTTGGCACTGACGTCAAGACGAGCCAACGCTCTTCGCATTCCTTCAAGATCTGAGCGATGCACCCCGAGGTCATCAATTTCATCCGGCTCAATGACGACTACAGCGACCGCTGATGCATGTTCGAAGATCACGTCGAAGAGCTGCGCACGCGCTCGCGCAGTCAGGGATTTTGAATCGGCAACACCGCGCAGTAACGGTGAGGTGCCTAAAACGACGGCAGCCAC
>Ga0209499_1000694_pt1 | contig 24608 bp, 19 predicted proteins | sample C_130208_EF_Meta_FD_187306 | JGI IMG/M metagenome (GOLD analysis project Ga0209499, IMG submission 187306) | Freshwater microbial communities from Lake Croche, Canada to study carbon cycling - C_130208_EF_MetaG (SPAdes) (version 2) | ecosystem: Environmental > Aquatic > Freshwater > Lake... | reverse complement strand
GTAAATTAGATTTAATGGGGCCTGCCATGGAAGTACAAAAAGAATTAATGAGTGTGCCCGATTTTAGTGGTGCAGAAGATGGACCCTTTGCAAAAGAAAAGCAAGCCATTGCTAATTTTAAGAAATGTATTTTAATGGTGGCAGGTGCAGCAGTGCAAAAATTAATGATGACACTAAATAAAGAGCAAGAGATACTTATGAATATTGCCGATATGTCTATTATTACTTTTCATGCAGAGTCGGCATTGTTAAGATTAGAAAAATTAACGACTATGAAAGGTGAGGCAGCGGTTTCAGTTCAAGCCGATATTATTCGCACCTATATTTATGATGCAGCCGATGCTATTAATAAAGCAGGTAAGGATGCACTTAATAGTTTTGCAGAAGGTGATGAACTACGTATGATGAATATTGGTCTTAAGCGATTCACTAAAGTAGATTCATTTAATAGCAAAGAAGCCCGCAGAAGAATTTGCGCGCAACTAGTAGCTGACGATGGGTATAAACTTTAAGCTTTGTAACCTAACTTCTCGGGGGTAATTGGTAAGTCTCTCACTCTTTTGCCAGTGGCGTTATATACTGCATTGGCTACTGCTGCTGCAAATCCAATTAGGGCTATCTCTCCTATTCCTTTAGCACCAATCTCATTCATATTCACATCGGGCTTGTTCACAAACCAAACATCGGTGGGAGGAATTTGAGAATGTAAAGGCACATGGTAAGCACCAAAACTTGCATTGGTTATTTGACCACTTGCATGATCGAATTCAACTTTTTCAGTAAGCGCCATTCCAATACCTCCTACTACACCACCTATCATTTGGCTTCTAGCAGTTTTAGGACTAATAATTTTACCAGCGTCTCCGGTAGTCACTACATTTAATATTTTAATAGTACCGTCTTTAGGGTTTACTGCAAGTTTTACATAATGAGATGAAAAAGAATTACTCGTAAATTTTAATTGTGCTGCTGTTTTACCATTAGAGGCAATCGTTAAATCTATTTTTTCTTGATTGGCTAATTTTAATAAAGCAGTAATATCAATTTTAGTATTGGCATTCGTTTTAGAAATAACCATTTCATTTTTTACTTCCATGGCATCAGCTGTACTACCAGCAAATGCAGGTGCAAATTGAATGGCCATTTCTTTTAATTTTTGTTGCAAGGTTTTACAAGCTAAATCAACGGCAGAGCCCACTGTAGAAGTAGTGCCAGAGCCCCCTTGAGAAGGACCTGGAGGTAAATCAGAGTCGCCTAATTTGAATTTAATTTTTTGAATAGGCATTTGCATGGCATCGGAGGCTATGATAGACATGCTTGTCATCGTACCAGGACCCATATCACTCACGGCGCATTCTAATAATAATTTACCATCATTACTTAATACAATTCTTACCGAAGCAGCTCCTTTGCCTGCACCAAATACACCCACCGACATACCATAACCAATTAGCATGCCGTTTTCTTTTAAACTGCCTGGAACTGTAGGACGGTTTTTCCATCCAATTTTTTCCATGCCATAAGCATAACAGTCTTTAATATTAATATCAGAGAAGGGTAATTTATTTTCTGGATTAACCGCCGTAAAGTTTTTAATTCTTAACTGAATGGGGTCCATTTTTAATTTATAAGAAAGCTCATCAATGGCGCTCTCTAATGCAAAACATCCTGTTGCTTCACCCGGACCACGCATCCAAATAGGTGTACTTACATCAAGTGGTAGTATGCTGTATCTAGTATCAACATTTTCACAAGCATATAAAAATTTAGAGGCCTCTACAATACCTTCTCTAAAATCTTCATATTTTGAAGTATTGCTAATGGCTTCATGGCTAATACCAATAAAATTTCCAGCAGCATCGGCTCCAATGCCTACTTTCTGCCAAGACTGCGGACGATAACCCACCATGGTAAACATTTGAGGACGGGTAAGTACTAATTTTACTGGTCTATTTATTTTTTTAGCAGCAATACAGGCAGCTGCCACATGTGGCCAACTTCTTAATCCACTTCCAAAACCTCCTCCCACATTTTCTGCAATCACTCTAACATTCTTATCTGCTAAACCAAAGGTTCTAGCCACTGTAGACTGTGTACTCTTAGGCCCCTGTGTTTTATCGTACAAAGTAATTTTATCATCGCCTTCCCAATAAGCAATGGTGGCAAATAGCTCCATCGCATTATGTACCTCAATTGGAATATTATATTCCGCTTCTACAAAATTAGGAAGCTCTTTATATTTCTTCTCCGTTCCTCTTTTATAATTAATGGGTGCTTTTAAATTAGCAGCATCTAATCTTGCTTTATCAAAATTGGTTTCAAACTTTTCAATTTCATATTCTGCTTTTACAAATCGAATAGCTGCATTGGCATTTTCAAAACTATCAGCCACAATTAATGCAATGGGTTGTCCAAAGAAGCGTACTTTATTATCATATAAAACTTTATACCCTCTCCACTCAGAAACATTCTTGGGCCTCTCTGCTGCAACAGGATTATATCCAGGCACAGCTGGGCAATTGGCATAATATATAATGTCTAGTACACCCGGCATAGTTAATGCCTTAGAGGTATCTAAATTTTTAATGCTTCCTTTGGCAATAGTACTAGTTACAAAAACTGCATAAGCCATATTAGGCAGGCTATGTTCTGCAGTATATTTTGCTTTACCGTTTACTTTGTCGGCACCATCTACGCGTTCGTCTTCGAAAAGTATTGTATTATTGATTGATTTCATAATGTTGAATTAAAACAATTAAATTTTAACACCCGTTTTAGCTACTTCTTCAATAGCATCTACAATGTTTTGATAAGCACCGCATCTGCAGATATTGGTATCCATATAAGTTTGAATACTTTTTCTAGTTTTTGCATTGCCTTCTCTTACGCAAGCTACAGCCGACATAATTTGTCCACTTGTACAATAGCCACATTGAAAAGCGTCATTCTTTAAGAAGGCTGCCTGCATGGGGTGTAGCTTCTCTCCATCACTTAAACCTTCAATGGTCGTAATTTTATTATTTTGATTATTCAAGGCTAATTGAATACAAGACTTTGTTCTTTTACCATTAATATGAATGGTACATGCACCGCACTGTCCCATCTCACAACCTTTCTTGGTGCCGGTATAGGCTAAGTCTTCTCTTAATAAATTAAGTAGGGTTGTTCTTGCATCAATTTCAAGATTCATTAATTTACCATTAATAGTAATGGCTAATTTTTCTTTAGCAATGGGCATAGGTATTACCGAGTCCAAAGCAAAAGCTTTTACTAAACTAGAGGGCGTTAAATATAATGCCGCAATGGATGCCGATTTTTTTAAAAAGCCCCTTCTGCCATCATGCGAAGTACAGGGTTTCATAAGCGTAGGTTTGATGTAATTTACTAACGAAATTTTAAACAATCTTCACATTACGAGAAAAACTTTCTTCCAAAGAAATTAAGGTTTCAGTTCGCTCAATGCCTTTAATTTTTTGAAGTTCGTCATGTAAGACAAAACGAAGTTGTTGAATGTCTTTGCAAACAATTTCAACAAACATGCTATAATTACCTGTGGTATAATTCACACGCACTACTTGAGGAATATTTTTTAATGCCAAGGCCACGGTATCATACATTGAACTTTTTTCCAAGTAAATACCAATAAAGGCAATGATATCATAGCCCAACACTTTTAAATCAACAGCTAAACGCTTGCCTTTCACAATGCCCAACTCCTCTAGCTTTTTAATACGCACGTGAATGGTACCGCCCGATACAAAAAACTGCTTGCCTAAATCGGCATAGGAAACTTCAGCATCTTGCATCATAGCTTGAATAATTTGCAAATCCAGCTTGTCAAGGCTTTTGTTAATGTTCAATTTAGGGTTGATTTTAGGCTCCATATTTATATAGTTTTAAATAAAATGACAATTTATTAATAATTTTCTATATTTTAAATAATATACTTAAAATATTTGCAAGATATAGGCCAATACTTTAGTTTTGATTTATCAAATGAGGGAAAATGTATACTGTGGGGTGATGAAATTTTGGCAAACATGCCTCCTCGTCTCGGAGGTGAGGATAACGGGATAAACGAAACATAGAGCCGTTCCGAGTAATCGGGACGACCAGGGTAGACCACTCAACTTTGTGTTTTAGCTAACTGCCTCATGGAGGTTCGATCCCTCCCCCTACAGCCACTAAAAAAGCCTTCTCGAATTTTCGGGGAGGCTTTTCTATTTATACCAATTCATCTCTATAACCTCCTGCCCTTTTTTAACTTATATAATATTTAATAGAAACTTAATACTACCACAATCAAGTATAGAATAGATTGAGGGCTTAAATTATTACAATGAAAAGTATATTATTATGCTTGCAATTATGGGTACTATCCAGTACTTTAATGGCTCAAAAAACTTATAATTATTTATCTGTTCCTGGTGATAAAGAATATACAACCATTGATAAAAATAATCATACTGTTTTACCAAGTGGTAGATATATTACGCCTGCAGGTTCCACTATTCAAATCACGCATGACCCTTTTGGCATGGCCATTTCACCAGATGGCACTAAAACAGTGACTTTGCACGATGGCGTTATCACTATAATAAACAATGATAACCTTAAAGCAACTCGTGTGCCTAGTTATGATAAAAAAATTATCAGCCCATTAGAAAAAGGTTCTTTTTTAGGTGTTTGTTTTACAGCAAACAACAATGACTTAGTGTATTTAAGTGCAGGTGATGCTGGAGCAATAATTGTTTATGATATTAAACAACTTAAAAAAATAGATTCTATATCCTTAAATGGAATAATGGATGGTGTAAATTATGATGAAAGTTTTACATCAGATATTATTTACAATGAGAAAGAAAATGAATTATTAGTTTTAGATAGAGGCAATTTTAGATTAGTAAGAATTGATCTTGCTACTAAAAAAATAAAAGCTTCAATTAAAACAGGACGCCAACCCTTTAATTTAGCTTTAAGCCCCAACAAAGAATTCGTCATGGTGGCCAATGTAGGCATGTACGATTACCCTATTATTCCTGATATTACCAAAGAAAATTATGATACCATGCTAATGCCTTGGCAGCCTTATGGTAACAATACAAAGGAGTCTATTCAAGGAACAACCTATAATGGAAGGTTCATTCCTGGCGTGGGTGACCCCTTATCTCCAGATGCAATGAGTGTATTTAACATCGACTTAAACACGAACAAAATAGTTGATAAATTCAAAACAGGTTACCAAATTGGAGAAATGATTGAAGGTGCTGAAGTAGTGGGCGGTGCAAGTCCTAATGCTATAGCCATTGGCAATGAGTTTGCCTATGTATCGAATGCCACTAATGATAATATTTCTATCATTGATTATAAAAATCATAAAATTATAGGCAGTATACCTATTCAATTAAATGATGCAATTGACCACTACAGAGGTTATTTACCTTTTGGAATTCATATGACCAAGGACGAGAAAACATTGTATGTAGCCTTATTAGGATTTAATGCAGTAGCAGTCATTGATCTTGAGAAAAGAAAGACTATTGGATTTATTCCAAGCGGATGGGGAACTTCAAAAATAAGATTAAGTAACGATGAAAAAGAAATGTATGTAATTTCTTGCAGAGGTTATGGTGCAGGACCCAATGGAGGTGTTGGATTTAAGAAGCCTGAGCAAGGAACTTATATTGGAGATATTCAATTAGGCACATTCCAAAAAATTCAAGTACCCAATGTAGAACAATTAAAAAATTACACTAAAACAACTTTAAACAATACGTATAAAACTATTGCTAAAGTAGATGATGTAAAAAATCCTTTACCTATTAAAGCAGGCATTCGTAAAAGTCCCATTAAATATATAGTTTACATTACGAAAGAAAATAGAACCTATGACGAAGTATTAGGTCAATTAAAAACTGGTAGAGGTGATTCAAGTTTATCAAGGTTTGGGAATCATGTAAAAATGGGCTTTCAAAGTAAAAATGCAGTGGGTTTAGATATTGCCCCCAATCATTTAAAATTAGCACAAGAATTTTCTTATTCAGATAATTTTTATTGTGATGGTGACGCATCTATACATGGTCATCATTGGATGATGGGTGTCATTCCTAATGAGTGGGTAGAAACCAATTCAAGTGTAAGTAAATCGTCAAACATATTTTCAAAAGCCTCTGGTAGAAGATTTCCAGGAACCACCGGCAGCATGGATCCTGAAGACTATGCTGAAAGAGGTGGGCTATGGGAAGCTTTAGAAAGAAAAAATGTTTCTTTTTATAATTTTGGCGAAGCCAATGAAACCGCACATAATAGAGAAGAATGGAATGATACAGCCACTGGTGGAGGTCATGCAGTAATGGTGCCTATGCAAAAAGCTTTATGGAAAAATACGAGTCATAATTATGCTGGCTTTAATTGTAATATTCCCGACCAATTTAGAATGGACCAATTTGAGGGTGAGTTCAAAAAATTGTGGCTAAATAATCAGAAAGATTTACCAAGTTTAATTACTATGCAGGTACCCAATGACCATACTGCCGATCCAAGACCTAAAGATGGCTATCCCTATCCTGCATCTTATGTTGCAGACAATGATTTAGCAGTGGGTAGAATTTTACATTTTTTATCTAGAACACCGTATTGGAAAAATATGTTGGTGATTGTTACCGAAGATGATCCTCAAGGAGGTGTAGATCATATAGATGCACATAGAAGTATTTTAATGATGGCGGGGCCTTATGTAAAAAGAAATTATACTTCTACTACCCATGCTAATTTTGGATCTATTTTAAAAGTAATCTATAATATATTAGATATACCTTATGTAAACCAATATGACGCCACTGCTAGTTTACTAGATGACTTTTTTACCGATAAACCTAATTATAAACCTTATAGCTTAGTATTCCCCGCTAAAGAAATATTCAATACTACCAATGCCATGAAACGCTATAATAGAGATGTAGATTGGAGAAAAGTAGAGAAAGGACCTGATATGGATGATGAAGAGGATATTCGAAAAGCACATTATAAAAAGGAAAAAAAATAATTCAATTAGCGGCTTAACTAAATAATGAATGAAAAATTCTATTTTAACTATACTCGGCTTTTTTATACTCAATGGGAATGTAAAAGCCCAGAATTCAAATGAATATCCTAAAGTAGCCGCTTATTTTAGTATCAATCATCCTTTGCTTACCCTCTCTTCAAATTTGCCTGCTTACAACTTTGATCATTCCTATACTGTTGGATTCCCTATTGGAATTAATATTATTAAATCGGATAAGTTGGCTTATAGTATTGAAATAGTACCTACCCTTAATTCAACAAAAGGGGTAACCAAAACAAGTAATTTGTCTATACAGCCTGGCCTCATTTTTAGATACCCCAAAGGTTTTAATGTACTCACCAGACTTGCATTTGAAACAGGAGGCCGATATGGTACCAATTTGGTTTTTAATAAGGTACTCTATAAAACCAAAATGAATAGTTATTGGATGTCAGTTCCCATTCCTGCTAGGTTTGGTAATAGTTCACCTGCATCTGTTGGCATTGGCTTACAATTTGGTGTTACGTTTTAAATAAAAAATGATGAAAAAAATATTAGTAGTTCTATCTTGTTTTTTATTTTCAATTAATCAGTTAACGGCTCAAAAAGACTTTATAGTCCCTCCCTATCTTCAAATAGGATACGATGGCAACCCTAAATCTTTGTCTTTATTATGGCATAGCGCAGACACTTTAAGTGAATGGAAGGTTGAAGTAAAAACAAAAAATACTTGGATAAATACTAAAAATATTTATTTCAATAAAGTAAATATTAAAGACTACAGCCCTTTTCTAGTATATCATGCAGCTTTAGAGCAGTTAGAAAATGGTAATGATTTTACTTATAGAGTATCTAAGAATAAAAAAATAGTATTTGAATCAACTGCACATGCGCCTAAGGCTAAGAATCAAAATTATAAATTTGTGGTAATAGGTGATATTGGTGCATTAACCAGTAACCAAAAGAAATTAGCCAATATCATGTATGATTTGAATCCAGATTTTGTGGCTGTTCCAGGAGACATTGTATACAACAGTGGTTTAATTAAAGATTATACAACAAAATTTTGGCCCATATACAATGCCGATAAAAATGACAGTAGCGGAGCACCACTCATGAGAAAAATTCCATTCTTTGCCTCCGTAGGCAATCATGATGCCAATGATAGAGATATGGACAAAACACCTGATGCACTATCTTATTATTATTTTTGGGAACAACCTTTGAATGGCCCTGATTATAAAGAAGGTTCAGCGCTTATTCCTATATTAAAAGGAAATGAAACCAATAGAAACGCGTTTTATACTGCTGCTCAAAAAGCATACCCAAAAATGACTACTTATTCTTATGATTATGGCAATGCGCATTGGACTGTGATTGATGCAGATTATTATGTAGATTGGACCAATAAAGATTTGCAAGAATGGGTGAAAGAAGATTTAAAAAAAGCAGCCAGTGCACAGTGGCGTTTTGTACTATTTCACCAACCTGGGTTTAACTCCTCCAAAGAACATTTTGAAGAACAACATATGAGGTTATTATCTCCTATTTTTGAAGCGGGCAAGGTAGATATAGTATTTAATGGTCATGTACATAATTATCAAAGGTCATTCCCTTTAACCTTTAAACCAGATACAGCAAAAAATGAAACCGCCACGCTAGTAGTTACTAAAAAAAGTAAAGGCAAACAAATTAGTGGAGATTGGGTTTTAGATAAAAACTTTGATGGCATTAATAATAAAAAGCCAAAAGGAGTTATTTATATAGTAACAGGAGCTGGAGGACAAAGTTTATATAATCCAGAACAAACTAGTATGCCTAGTTCTTGGCAGCCATTTACGGACAAGTTTTTCTCAACAGACCATTCATTGAGTTTTATAGAGATGGAGAAAAATAAATTTACTTTTAAGCAAATTGCAAGTTCTGGTAAAGTGGTAGATAGCTTTACCATTGTTAAATAAATTAAATACTTTTTACATACAATTTTTTAACAGGCACAAACTTTTTTCTTGAATAGAAATTCTGTGTTGTTGTAGAAGTTAAGTTACAGAGCACTTCTATTTTGCCCATGCCTAATTTTATAGACTTTTCGTAAATAAATAGAAATAGGTCATCTGCAATATTTAGTTTTCTATAGGCTGGTGAAATATAAAATTCTTTAATTTGTATAACGGGCTTATTGGTTAATAAACTTTCTTCTTTTTCACAACTAATACATCCAATTTGATTAGCTACCGAAGTTTCAATTACATACAATAAAGAATTTCTATTTTTTAACTTCTTTTTGAATTGCTCATTAAATACAACAATATCAATATTCTTTGTATGAATTTGTTCTATAGATTGATGAAAATAATTCACATCCTTTAAGTTTGCCTTTCTAATTTTCCAATTTTTTACCAACATATCTTAAATTTTCAAAAAACTAGTTAACTCATCTAGGTTATCAATAATTGTATCAGGATTGGCTTCTAATAATTGTGCTTTAGTTTGTGCACCAGTAGTAATACCAATACTATACAAACAATGAGCGTTTTGGCCTTCCTCTATATCTATTTTTGAATCGCCAATTTTTACTACGCTCTTAGGATCATTGATTGAAAAAATATTCATTGCAAAATGAATCATATCTGGAGCAGGTCTATTTTTCCCAACGTCTGTTGCTGTAACCAATAAATCATAATGATTGCCTTTTGTCCATTTAATTTTATTTAAAATAAACTCTGCAGTAGTTCTATCATAGCCTGTATTTAAAACAACTATAATATTTTTACTTCTTAGATGTATTAAAACCGATGCTGCGTTTTGCATGGCTTTAATATCAAATTCTTCATAGGCGGCTTGTAAATTATTGATGAAATAATTATACATATCACTAGCCTTTAATAAATCTTCTTGGGTGCCATATTTTGAAACAATATCTTTTATAGCAGTTAATTTTTCTTGGCCTGCACCTACTTCTAAAACGGCTAGTAAATCCACCGAAACGCCATATTCATTAATGCTTTTATGTAAAGTCTTATATACAATATTGTCTTCGTCTATGGTAGTACCTGCCATATCAAAGACGACCATTTTAATGCTCATAAACTTGTTTTTAATAATAAATGTTCTACAACACCCCCTATAAGTATTGGAATTCAGTTGGCAAACCTAATGAAAGAATGCAGGTATTTCATTTCAAATAATGTAAAGAAATGGTTAACTATATGTTAAGACAATGTTACCATCTTGAAATATACTTCATTAACTAAACAAAATCAGATCCAAAACTAATTAGTATAGATAGCTCTTAGCTTTTTAATTTTTAGAGGTGTCAGACCCAATTCTTTTTCTAGATAAGTATCTATACTGCTATATTTACTTTTTATGGTAGCAAAAGTAGCTGCTATATATTCTTTTTTAGCTCCCATCAAATTACTCGCAGTTTTTTCATCCAAACCATAATATTTGGTCATTTGTGCTATGGACTTAGCATTTTCATTTCGTCTATAATAGTTAGTGGCTTCGTAGTCATCAAAAATAGTTTGCTCATCCACCCCTAAAGTATACAAAATTAAAGCAGCTGCAATACCTGTTCTATCCTTACCAGCAGTGCAATGAAATAGCATTGGACTAGTATTTTTATTGGAAATTAAACTATCAAATAAAGGTGTATAACGGTCCTTAAATGGAGTCAAAACAGTATAAAAGCTTGTCATAAATGAATCCGACTTTAAATACTTACCCATATTTTTTAAATAGTTGCTATCCCCAATATTTTCGCTGCCTGCAGGTAAGGAAATACGGGTAGTACCTGTTGGTATTTTGTCTGGCGCCGTTTTTACTTCATAAGGGCCTCTAAAGTCAAAATCGTATTTAATATGTAGGGATTCTAATTTAGCTAGGTCGGCATCTGTTAAGGTGTTTAAGGCCGCAGAGCGGTATAATAGGCCCATTTTAACCTTTCTGCCATTCTTTGTAGTATAGCCACCAATATCTCTAAAATTAACAGCACCTTGTAATTTAACCTCTCTAATGCTACTATCAGCTACTTGAGCAGTAGCAGCCATTGAAATAATTATAAATGAAATAAAAATGATTATGCTTTTCATATACCTTTTTTTAAATTAAAAAAGTGGGGAGCTCAACACTCCCCACTGTAAATATTCCCCCTATACTTAAAACTATTTAATCAACCACATTTTAGCGTTCAAGTCGTCTGTACCTCCATATTGAGAAGATAAAGCAGCTTTATTATTTGTAGCATTATAATTCACTTCATCAACTGGATACTGCCATCTTAAAGGAATTTTAAAGGTAGGCGTTCCAATACCCACACCACCTTCTTTGAAAGCAGGTACTCCTGTTCTTCTCCATTGGTAGAAAGATTCAAATCCAGAATTCAAAAAGAAGGAAACATACTTTTGAGTTAAAATTTGATTTAAACCTGTTGCTGCATCTGAAGAATAAGCAATATTGGTTAAGAAAGTATTTACATCCAAAGTGGCTGTACCTAAGTTAGGCTTAGTACCATCATTGTTATTTACAATTACTGTTCCACCTTGTTTGATTGCATACCAGTCTAAAGAAGCTTGCACACCCTTAGTATACCAAGTAGCAGCTGATTGACTTGTTACCCAACCTCTGTTCACTGCTTCAGCAATGTTAAAACATAATTCGCTATAACCTATCAAAATATAAGGCTCAGATATTGTACCACCAATGTTTAATGGGGTCATGTATCTGTTGTAGTTTAAACCAGCAAGTGGTGTATTATTTGTAAAAGAATATTTCATTGCAGAAATAGATGAATCTTGTACTTGACCTACATAGTTTGAGAAACTACCCACTGGGTTTGCAGCGTCAATACTTAAAACACCTGGAGATAATAAAGCTATTACTCTTGGGTCCTTATTAGGAACAGTCGCATCGGTCCAAGTTTTAGAAATATTAATACAGTTATTGTACTGAGCATAACCATATCTCTGAGGAGGATATTGGTTATAAGCTGAGTTAAATTTGTATACCATATTATCGCTATTAGAGGTCATAATAGGATACTGTGTTGGGTTGCCAATAATAGCAGCAAATTGAGACTTAATATTTAAATCCGCATTATCTTCTGCTCTTTTGCTTAAAGAAATTAATACTCTTAATTTATAAGAGTTAATTACTTTTTGCCATTGTAAATAAGTTAAACCAAATATATCACCAGCATCTACTTTAGTATTTGCATTGGCAGTAGATATTAATGACCCGAAAATGATATTTGCAGAATCTAATAAAGCTAATGATTGCTTGTAAACATCGTGTTGAGAATCATACTTAGGAGTTAAGTTATCGATATTATTCGCTTCAGACATAGGAATATCTCCTACTCTTTGAGTTAACCAGATATAAGAATAGGCTTTGAAGAACTTACTTAAACCAAAATAAACATTGGTTCTATTCTTGAATTGATTCAATGCTTGTTCTTCCATTTTTACGCAATACTTAATATTGTCATAAGTAGTACTTGATGTTGACCAGTTATAAGAATTATTACCATAATAATAGGTATAATTCGAAACTGTATACTGGTTCCACTTTGAAACGTTTGAAACAATTGGATCTTCTTCCTTCATTAAATTCGCTGTTATGTGATTTAATAATAGAGAAGAAGGAATTGTAGAGCTTTCTGCAGCTACATTCGGATTGGATAATAAATCTCCTTTTTGACAACCTGTGATACCAAAACTTATAGCTACTAAGCCTAAGATGATATTGCTAATTTTGATTTTCATATAATTACTTTTATACATGGTTAATTTTAGAAGTTAAGATTAATGTTAAATCCAAATCTTCTTGCAGTTGCAGATTGTAATGGACCACCTTTTTGTATAGCTCTGTCTGAATCATTAAATCCTGATGCAAACTGATCTAAGTCTTGATCCTTTCTTTCAGCGAAATACAATAAGTTTCTACCTATTAAAGAAAAAGTAGCTCCTTTAATGTATTTCATTTTGGCTAATACATTAGCAGGTAAAGAATAAGCAATACTTACTTCACGTAATTTTACAAAAGAACGAGATGTCATCCAATATTCATCTACTCCACCAAAACCAGATCCACCAGCAACTGTTTGAACTCTAGCAGCTACATCATTGGGTGCAAATGTCAATTCAGATAAGTTAGTGATGGCACCACCAGCATATTTCGGTGTTCCAGAAACAATTTTTACACCTTCCCCGATATATTTAGGAACGATAGCGCTTGTACCATTGTTTGTTGACTGCCATTCTGCTAAACGAGCAGCACCAATTAAACCTGTAGCAGATTCTAAAGAAGTACCACCATTCATACCATCATGGTAAATTCCATCATAAATAGAACCACCAATTCTTCCATCCACTTGAAAACCAAAGCTTACATTCTTGAAAGAGAATTTGTTGGTTAATCCAAAAGTGTAATCAGGATTTGCAAATCCTAAAAATTTAGTATTAGTAATATCTGAAGGAGCTCTTAAAGGAGTACCACCAGACCATATAATATTATTTGAACCATCACGTACAAATCCAGAACTATAAATGGCATCTAAACGATCACCTACTTTGAAAATATGGTTGTTTAAAGCTAAACCAGTTTCTGTACCATAAATTGCATCCAATGTTTCTTTATAAGTTGCATAAGTTGCATTAATATCCCAGTTGAAATTAGCTGATTTAATAGGTGTACCAGATAAAGTAATTTCAAAACCTACCTTCTTAGAAGTAATACCATTTACGTTTTGTGCGCTATATCCTGTTGAAGAAGCTACTGGTAAAGCGTAAATTTGAGGTCCGTTAAAGCTGGTAAAATAAGTGAAATCGAAACCTAATCTGTTTTTAGCAAATTTTAAATCTACACCACCTTCATAAGAGGTACGGTTAAATGGCTTTAATGTTGCATTCGCAATTGTATTTGAATAACCTACCGAAGGCGTTCCATTATAATAAGATTGGAATGAATAAGCGTTTTGGTTAGCATAAGAAGGTCCATCATAAGAACCATACAAATCAGAACCATAGCCTAATAAACCACCATTGGTACTAGTACCCGTGATAGCAGTAAATGCAGAAGGAATGGTAGACTGTGTTAAACCACCTTTTACATCTGCATACGAACCACGTATTTTAGCAAAAGAAATAAATGAAGGTAAGTCCAAATAATCTTTTAAAGCAGAGCTTAATGAAACTGAAGGATAATAGAATGTATTGTTTCCATCAGCTAAAGTAGATAATTGATCCACACGACCTGTATGAGATAAAGTAGCGTATTTACTTAAAGATAAATCAATTGAGTAAAAGGCACTATACACTTGCATTCTTGAATTCCATGTATAAGATAAAGGTGCATCCTTAGAGTTCGACATTACATATAAGTTAGGAACCGCTAAAGCCTTTGTAGTACCCCAGAATGAATTGTAAGAGAAAGATCTTTCAGAAACACCTGCTAAAGCAGAAATTCCAATTTTGCCTACTTTTTTCTCAAAATTGGCTGTTAAATCTGTATTGTTTTCAGTTAATCTTCTGTTGTCCTCATGATAATCACCATACCATCCAAAAACAAACCAAGGAGTGTAGGTATTTAAGTTAGCACCTGCTGGAACTTGTTCAGTTCTTAATTGACTCCAAGTAGAAAGCTGAGAACGTAAGTTTAAGGTTAAATCGTTGTTTACTTTATAAGAAGCTTTGATATAACCATTAATATCGGTTTTGTCGTGAGAGCGTAACCATTTTTTAGCCATAAACCAAGCACTGTTTTCACGACCATACTCTTGTGCGTAAGGAATTAAGTTTTGAACCCCTTGTGGGCCTTTGTAAATATCTTCTAAGTCTCTAACGTCATAATCGGCAGCACCATACACTTTAAACATATATATGTAAGAGTTAGGACCGTAGTTAACATCAGGAATATTAGGAGAGTATTGTTTGTTCAAATTCATACTAGCTTCTAATCTCAATTTTTTTGAAATATTATAACCACCATTTACAGCTAAAGTGTATGAACTTAACTTCGTATTTGGTGCCATACCTTTTTGATCCATATTTGAAATTGAAATTCTAATATCAGATTTTTCAGTAGCTGCAGACATTGAAATATTATTGTTATTAATAATACCAGTTTGCATGAAATTTTCAAAGTTGTTAGCACCTTTTGCAGTCCAAGGAGTTGCAGTTCTAATACCCGTTACAATATCGTAAGGACTATTGTATTGTTTGATATTTTGACCTTCAAAACGAGGACCCCATTCTGGTAAACGTTGTTTGTTATCGTATAATTGATCACCATAGCTATAAATATAGTTAGTACCACGTCCATATTCTGCTTGAGATTGAGGTACGGCTATAAAACCATTTTCAGTCATTGTGCTAGAGTTAAAATCTACTTGCCATCCTTTTTTATCTTTAGAACCTCTTTTAGTAGTAATTACAATGGCACCATTTAAACCTCTAAATCCATAAAGTGCTGAGGCATTCGTACCTTTTAAAACTGTATATGTTTCAATATCATCAGGAGATATATTCCAAGTATCTGTATTTACTGGAACTCCATCAACCACAAATAATAAATCTTTAGAACCACGTAAAACTAATTCAGGACGACCTAACATTTCAGCGTTAGCACCCACTGTTAAACCAGCAACTTTACCCACTAAAGAGTTAATTGGGTTGGCATCTCTAGCTTTAACTAAGTCACTTCCTTTTATTTCTTGAAGAGAATATCCAATTCTTTTAGTTTCTCTTTTAATACCATAAGCAGTCACTACCACATCTGTTAAAGCTTTAGTGTCCTCTTGTAGGGATAAAGCAAAACTAGCTTCATTACGTAAGGTATAAGTTTGCGCTAAAAAACCTAAAGAAGAAACTTCTACAGTTTTATCAGTTGTTGAAATAGTAAACTTAAAATTTCCTTCATTGTCTGTTTGAACAGTCTTTTTTGAAGGCATTGCTCTTAAAACAGCTCCAGAAATACCCAAACCAGTAGTAGTTTGAATTTTACCAGTAATAGTTTTAGTGTCTTGAGCATAGACATTGGAAATAAAGAAAGTTAATAGCATCAACCCTATTAACATTTTCTTGAAAAATACTTGCATATGTTAAATTTTGCACAATATTAAGGTGTATTTTGATTGCAACATATTCTTTTTTTGCTTTTTTTAAATGTTAATATTGGGGTAATATTCGTTTTATAAATTCATAACATTAGAAAAATAAAATTGAAATGCACATTAGAAAAGTAGAGCAAAAAGATATGTTAACTGTATATGAACAAATTTGTTTATTAGAAGATTTTACATTTAATATCAGTGATTTTGAAAAAATATTTATTCATAATATGAATAATGAAAACATATTATACTACCTTGCCGAAAGCCTTGGTGGGGAGGCAATTGGCTTCATTAGCTGTCATATACAAAATTTATTACATCATGCTGGCAAGGTTGCAGAAATTCAAGAGTTATTTGTTAAAAAAGATAATAGGGGGCAAGGAATAGGGCAAGCATTGGTAAAATGTATTGAGCAAGAATTAATAGCATTAGATTGCATTTCTTTTGAAGTTACAGCACAAAATAAAAGAATAGACACGCACGAATTTTATACAAAAATGGGTTTTAATCAATCGCATTTAAAATTTACAAAAACACTTTCATGAAAATAAATAAACGAATTGCATTACTATTTACTATTGTAATTTTTAATACTGCATTTAGTCAAAACTATACGCCCTCCAATGCACATTCTCATAATGATTACGAAAACCCCATTCCCTTTTTCACCGCATATGAAAATGGTTTTGGATCTATAGAAGCAGATATCTTTTATTTTAATGACAGCTTATTTGTGGGCCATACTTTTAGTGATATTCAAAAAAAAAGAACCCTTCAAGACTGGTACCTCAACCCCATAAAAAATAAAGTAGAGGCAAACCATGGTTTTCCCTATGCAGATACAAGCCTGCCTTTGCAATTACTTATAGATATTAAGACCGACCCCTACAGAACCCTAAATAAATTAGTTGAGTTACTTAATAATTATACTTCTATTACGAATGCAAATAAAATTAAAATAGTTATTACAGGTAACAGGCCAAAGCCCAATGAATTTGAATCTTATCCAAGCTATATTTATTTCGATGGCGACCTAGATAAAAACTATACAAATAATGAACTAGCCAAGATTGGTTTATTCAGTGCCGATTTTACAAGCTATTCCAAATGGAATGGTAAGGGTATTATGGTAAAGGCAGATCATGAGAAAATGGATTCTATCATTAGCAGCACCCATCAAAAAGGAAAAAAAATTAGATTCTGGGCAAGCCCAGACTACTTAAACGCATGGCAACAGTTTATAAAAATGAAGGTAGACTATATCAATACAGACCATATAGTGGCCTTGGCTAAGTTTTTAAATGAATGGAGTACGACCAATGTGCGTCTGTCAAACAAACAAGCAGTCTATCTGCCTAAATACATCAATGATGGCGTTAACCTTCCGGTTACTAAAATTATTTTATTAATTGGGGATGGTTGTAGTTTACCGCAGTGGTATGCAGGCTATACAGCTAATGGCGGGGCTTTAACTACTTTTCATTTAAAGCATATTGGATTTTCAAAAACTAGCTCGGCCGATAATTATGTAACCGATTCTGCACCAGGTGCCAGTTCTATTGCAACAGGTGAAAAAATAGAGAACAGACATTTAGGAATTAAACCAAATGGAGAGCCCTTAAAATTAATTACCGATTATTTAGTAAATAAAAATTATAGTGTTGGATTAATAAGTAGTGGAGATGTATCTGATGCAACACCAGCAGCCTTTTATGCTCATGAAAAAGAAAGAGATAGTTCCATACAAATTATACAACAATTAAAAAATTCTGGGGTTCAAATTTTAGCAGGTGCGGGGAATGATAAAATAAATAAAATAAGCATTCTTCAAAAAAAGCAGGTAGCTGTTTTAAACAATCAAGTGATTGACAGCTTATTACCCAATTATAAAATCGAACATTCAATCAATGCATTGTCAACTCCAAACAATCATAAAATGTTAGTGATTGATCCACAAGCTGGATTGTCCATGCAAGAAGGAAGGGGTAATTGGTTAAGCAATGCGTTTGAAAAAACAAAGGCTGCTCTTGAATTAAATAAAAGCAAGCAATTTTTTATGATGCTGGAAGCTGCCCAAATTGATTATGGAGGACATGCTAATAATATTGAATATGTGGTTAAAGAAGTAATTGACTTCGATGCTTTAATTGGAAAAGCAATTCAATACGCAGATGAAAACAAAGGTACTCTTGTTATTATTACTGGTGATCATGAAACCGGTGGGCTTACCCTTCATGATGGAGATTATAAAAAACAAAGTCTTACTGCTCAATTTGCTACCAATGACCACACGGGTATTCCCGTGCCAGTGTTTAGCTATGGTTATAGGTCTTTCTTATTTGATGGCGTTTACGAAAACACTGAATTGTTTACTAAAATATTAAAGGCTATTAAAACCAAGGCTAAATAATTAGTCAGGTCTTTAGTTGATTGATAAACAGAACTATTTTTTCCCAGTAGCGGCCCAAATAATGCCAGCAGTAATATGACTTAAAAAACTTGCATCAGTAAAGTCAGAAGGTACATGACCAAGATTGGTATAAAATGCACGGCCTCCGTCAAAATTATGATACCACGCAATTGGGTGAAAGGCACCCATGCCCTTTCCTGATACAGCTGCTCTTTGTGGATTAGCTGCCCAATCTGCTTTAGGGTCATATGATTTTTCATCTACAGATAATATTGTTTTTAAATCTTTTACTTGATCTGGACCAAACTCATACCACTCGTCTGTCCATTGTTTATTATTCGCAAAACCTTCAAGCCCAGGGAAAGAAGCATCTAGAACATTTAAACGAGCCGACTGAATAGCAGGATGTATATGAAACATTCTTCCCAGTAATTGTGTGTACCATGCCCAATCATACTCAGTATCAGAGGCACTATGAATGCCCATAAACCCTTTACCAGATTGAACAAAGCGCTCCATTACTTTTTGTTCCTCATTTTTGAAAATATCACCAGTGGTATTTAAAAATATCACTACTTGATAATTGGATAAAGTTTTATCTGTAAAACCATAGTTGTCTTCTAATAAGTTTACATTAAAATTATGTTTAACACCTAACTGTTGAATGGCTAGTACACCTGCATGTATAGATTCATGATGCCAACCTCTTGTAGTGGTTACAAGTAAAGCGTTGAACTGTTTTTGCGAAAATGAATAATAAGAAGATCCAAGAATGAATAAACTTAGTAAAATTGTTTTTTGTATATATTTCATAATAGCTGATTTTATTGATTGTGAAGACTGGAAAGAAAAAGATAAAAATCTCTTTAAAAGTAGATAAAATATCTTACCTACTAATCATCATTTATAAACAACCATTTTATGAACAGAAGAAAATTTATAGAAAATAGCGCGGCTAGTTTAGCTGCAGTAGATATTTTTTCACAAATGCCGAACTCTTTTTTTGCCATGTCTAATAACAAGGGAATCAAAGTGCATATTGGTTATCAGTCTTATGTACTTCGCGACGAAATCTATAAAAATATTGCAGGCACTTTAAAAAAGACATTCGAGATGGGATATTAGCATGTTGAAATGTGCTCAACCTTTGGCAATGCACCAGGTGATTTTGGAGCGCTTGCAAAGTATACAGGTAAAGAATTGAAAAATATTGTAAATGATTCAGGCCTAGCTTGTTATATTACGCATTTTACATGGGAAGAATTGTCCAACAATTTAGATGCTCGCATTGCATTTGCAAATGACATGGGGTAAAAGCATATGGTATGTTCTGAAGGCTTGTATAGATAGAAGAACAATGGATGGATGTATGGATGGATAGATTAAAATAACAATGTGAGACCTTAAATAAAATGGGCAAAAATTTCGAGCGCTGGTTTAGTAGATGGTTATCATAATCACAATGGAGAATTTGAGAAGAAAAAAGTTGGCCGACCCGATTATGATATTATTTTAGAACAACTAAATCCTAGCTATATTAAAATGCAATTTCAGGTCGACGGTTTGAAATGGGTATATGTAGAAATGGAATCTGACCCAGGTACTTTAGAAAGAAGTGCCATGTACTTAAAGAAAATAAAATAGTTTATTCAAAAAATAATTTAACTTATTTTAAAAATTGATAACTCAACTCCCCCCTACTATTTACTCCCATCTTTTTATATATTGATTTAGCCCTTTGATTTATAGTATAAGTAGTTAAGCCTATGAACTGTGATATCTCCTTATAAGAATAGCCTTTTATTAAATAATCACAAACTTCTTTTTGTTTAAGTGTAAGGCTATTAAGCTTAAATTTAAGATTATGGGGCATCTCGTCTGGTTTATGAATATTGAGTTTAGCCTTCTTTTTAACTACTAGTTTAATAAATTCATCAACTTTATAAATTGGCAAAAACATCATACCATCTTTAAGATTTCTTAGAGCATTATAAAATTCAAGTGAATTATTGCCTATTTCTAAATAGGCATGGAACCCATTACTAAGAACCTCTAAAGTTTTATCTATATCTCTTGGGTACCCAATTCCTAATAATTTAACATTTATATGTATTTCATTGATTTGATTTATAAGTTCAACATAATGCATACAATCAAAATCGATTACCACAATTGTTTCTTTCTCAATACTTGCTTCATTGCTAATACTTTTTAATAGAGCATTGAAGTCATTGTGGTGAGTTACAACCGTGTAATTTTTTAAATCATTCAATATTTCATCAAACCATGATTTAGTAACCGGTTTTTCAATATAGGTTTTTATATACATTTAATATAATAATTTAAACGAAAATATGGCTAATAGATATTAATGAGTATATATAAAAACAGTATAAAATTATACTATAATTAGTATAAATCTAAAAAAAAATTATTATTTTATTATTTTATTATTAATTATTAATTATTAATTATTGATAATCAATAACTTGCAAAATCATAAAAAACTTGAAAATGAGAGAAAATATTTTTATTTATTAATCAAAATTAAGCAAGCCTTCTTTGTATGATAATATATGTAACTCAAGAATATTTTTAATACTAAGTTTATCGAATGAATTTTTCTTTATTGTTGAAACAGTATTAGGTTTAATATTAAGATTGTTTGCGATTTCAACTGTTCTAAACCCACTATTTAACAAACAAATAATCTGCCACTCTCGATCTGTTAAATTTTTAAACGAGCTATTGTGTTTTATAAATATAGGTTTTACCATATTAATTAATAATGTTTTAAATATAAATTTATTAGGTGTAATTAATATGTCACACTTCTAATACGTTCTCTTTTATTATCATTATTAAACAACCAACCAATTGAAATTTCAATACTTTGTAGTGGATAGTTATATTTTTTTTGATTAGTGTTATTAATATCATAAGTTATACCTGCAATCCAATGAATTGATTCAAAACCAACATATGGATAAATTGAATAACCAAAACGGTCAAATAAACCAATATTAAATTTATTGATTGGGTGATCTCCTGGAATATTTAATTTATATATACTACCTAAAGTAAAAAGGTTGTTTTCACCATGGATATCTATACTAGAAAGTAAATGTAATTCATCTCCAGACTTATATTTTTTAAAAATAGATAGTCTTGTGGAGTATCTAGGTAATAATGTTAAAGTAGAATTATCAAATAAACTTTGTTTATTTTTTGCTGAGTGATAAATAGAAGAACCAAAGTTCATTCCCCATGTAGAATCTTCATAAGAATAATGTATACCAGCGTCTGCGTTATAATATGATTTATTTGCAATCATCATTGGGTCACCTTGCTGATATGATCTATCAAATCCCATACTGCCGAATTGATTTTGTAAGGTTAGTTGAGATTTATCTATTAACGTATTAGCATAGTTAGCGGATATACCTATACCAAAACTACTATACTTGCTAATTTTTTTATTAAAAGCAGCACCAATGGTGATGAAGTTTTTGTTTAATAACCCACCATTTGACGCATCATTAACAAAGGATATCCCAATTCCCAATTGATCTTCTGGAAATTTTTTCTCTGCAATTCTTTTCTCGAAAGATACTGAAGTCGTTTTAAATGCCTCCTGAGAAGTCCCCCATGATTGAGATCTAATATTTGACAATAATCTCATATCAGCAACACCTTTACCAATTAGTGCAGGATTTAATGTCATAGGTGACATAAAATATTGTGAATAATATGGATCTTGCGCTTTTGAAACCAGTAAAAAAAGCTGAAACAAAATCAATAATTTTATACTTTTCATTTATTTATTTATTTATTATATAATAATTCTATCTTATCTAAGAAGCGTTACTAATCCGGTTTCTCTAATTGGCGCACCGTATTTACTTATTGCTTCAACTACCCACATATAAGTATCTACAGGCTGAGGATTACCATTTGTATTGCCATCCCATCCATCACCTGCATTTGCAGATTCAAAAACTACCTGGCCTGCTCTATTGTAAATCCTAAAGAGTTTAAACTCTTTTAGACCAACAAAATTAGGAATCAGCTTATCATTTATACCATCTCCATTTGGTGAGAATGCTTTTGGTACAAATACCGTAAACTCTTTGAAAGCTCTAACTAACATTGTATCAGTTGTTTGGCATCCTGCAATTGTAGTCATCAAGATTTTGAATTCTTGCTGAGCTGAAATTGTAGCTATTGGATTTGAAATAGTCGGATCAGCTAATAAATTTGATGGTGACCATGAATAACTCATACCAGCAATATTTCTTGCTTGAAGCTTGGTATTATCGCCTATTACAGCATCCACTAAAGGCAATCTTACGCCAGGAATAGGTGATTGTATTGATAGCGTTTTAGTAATACTATCTTTCAAATTCGGACAATAAGTAGATGTTGCAATCAACGTCATGTTAACAGATCCAACTGCTTTATAGTTAAACGTTGGTGAATTGACAACACTTGTATTACCCAAATTATCCTTCCAAGCATAAGTTACTGCACCAGAATTATTTGAATTTGTTAAGTTAGTATATATCACTGGGAATTGTGTACAATATGAGTTGAAGCTAAAGTCTACTCTTGGCTTAGTTAACATCGTAGATGTAATTTTAGCTTCACTTAATGATACGCAACCGAATGAACTTACAGATTTTACACTATAGTTACCTGGGATAGTTGATAAATAAGTTGCTGATTTAGCAGTATCTATTAATACACCTTCATTGTACCATAAGTAGCTTGCACCACCAGTACCAACAAAAGGTAGAGTTAAACCATCGCAAAGTATTTTTCCATTAGGACTAGAAATAGTTATTGTAGGATTTGGATTTACAGTAATTGTTTTAACCACACTATCAGTACATCCATAGAAGCTTGTTTCTACTAACTTAACAACGAAGTCACCACTTGTAGAATAAGTTTTAATTGGATTGATATCTGATGATTGTGTGTTATCTCCAAAGTACCATTTGTGATCAAAGATCAATGGTGAATTATCAATACTTGTTCCATTACTAAATACATAACTATTACCAGACAAACATTGTGCTGTATTATTTACTGCAAATGAAGGAACAGGTTTTGGATATACTACTACTACCGAAGTTGCACTATCAGCATCACCTGTATTTGTTACAACTACTAATTTGACAGTGTAAGTTCCTGCTTTAGTGTATGTATATGACGGCGCTTTTGTACTTGCTGTTCCAATACCATCCCCAAATGTCCAACTATAGCTTAGAATACCTGCATTGGTTGCACTTGTATTATTGAATACATAGCTATTGCCGGCAATACACTGTGCACTTGTATTTACTTTGAATGATGCTAAAGGATTAATTACTGTTAAAATTGCTGCATCACTCATTACAAAAGGATTACATGTTCCAGCTACCATAACTCTATATCTAAACCCATTCATTTTCAATGCAATATTAGATACAGTTAAACTATTTGTAGTTACTCCAGTGTAATAAACATTATTCAATAAATCTACAAAGCTAATTCCACCATCAACACTTATTTGCCATTGGTAAGTTAATGCTGTTCCAGTAGCTGTTACTGAAAGTGTTGTTGAGGTGCCCGCACTATTCGTTACACTTACAGGCTGACCTGTTATAACTGGTAATAGGTTTACGGTTAAAACTGCACTTGATTTTGTGAAGCCTGTAGTTCTTGACGCATTTGTTATTTGATCTGTCACACTTACTAATGTATACGTAATAGTACTTGCAGGCGTTCCTGTACCCACATTAAATGGTACTCCACTTGTTACATTGCTCACCGTAACATTACCTGGGTTGTACACGATTCTAAACGTACCTGCACCATTGCTTGATGTATACGTTAATTGTCCTGTACCTCCTGCACATATAGTATTTGCAGACAATGTACCTTGTGGTCTTGCATTTACAATCACCACTGACTTAGTCGATGTAACTGTATTACATGTACCATTCACTGTTACATAGTAAGATCCTGCAGCATTTGTTGTATTCGTAGTTGTGTATGTA
>Ga0209499_1000692_pt1 | contig 24673 bp, 23 predicted proteins | sample C_130208_EF_Meta_FD_187306 | JGI IMG/M metagenome (GOLD analysis project Ga0209499, IMG submission 187306) | Freshwater microbial communities from Lake Croche, Canada to study carbon cycling - C_130208_EF_MetaG (SPAdes) (version 2) | ecosystem: Environmental > Aquatic > Freshwater > Lake... | reverse complement strand
CGCCGCGCTCGAGGCGGCGCGCCAGGAAACCGCCCGCGCCCAAGCCAAGTCCGCCGCCTTGCTCGCCGCCGCCGTCGCCGAGAATATCCGCCTCGTGAACGAGCGCGACGTTGCCGAGACCGCCCGCACCCAGCTCGCCGCGGAAAAGGAAAAGCTCGCCACCCAGCTGGCCGCGGCCAGCGACGCCGCCCAAAAAAGCAGCTCGAGTCAGGCCAAGACCGCCGAACTTTCCGCCGAGCTTGCGTCCTCCCGCCAGGCGCTGTTCGAAGCCCGGCAAAAACTCACCGTCAACGAGACCACCCGCACCGCCCTGGCAGAGCAGCTCAACCCACTCCGCCTGCAGGTGAAGGAAGCCCAGGCCGCCCTCGCCTCGGCCAATGGGCAGAATCAGAATCTGGCCGCCGAGCGCGACGTCGCAGCGGCCCGGTTGGCCGTGGCCACGACGGCGCTCAATACTCTTGAAAGCGACCTCGAGAAGGAGCGGCTCGCCCGCTCCGACGTGGTCAGTGCCCTCACCTCGGCCCGCAAGCGCCTCGAGGAACAGTCCGCCGCAAATCTCAAGTTAACCGCCAAGCCCGCTGCGGCCGCGCCCTCCCCCCAGCTCACCGCCGAGCTCGAGTCGAACCGGCGCGAACTCGCCGCGGCGAAAGACCAGCTGGCCACACTCTCCACGGCCTCGGACTCGGCTCGGGCCGCCGCCGCAAAGTCCGCCGCGCAAGTGACCCAGCTGCAGGACCAGCTGGCCGCCGCCGGCAACGCCGCCCAGCGACTGGCCCAGCTCACCGCCATGCAGGCCCAAGTCACCGATCTCAAGTCCCGCCTCGCCGCCAGCGAATCCAGCCGGCAGTCACTTTCAAACCAGCTGGCCACCGCCGCGGAGGCCGAGAAAAACTCCACCCGCCAGTTCGCCACGCTGCAATCGCAGCTCGCCGCCACCCAGGCCGCCGCCACCGCCCCCGCCGCGGCGCAGGCCGAGGCCGAGGCCAAGCTCGCCGTCAGCCTGCGCAGCTACAGCGCGCTCCAAGCCGAAAACGACGAGCTCAAGTCCCGCAGTGAAAAGCTCGCCACGGAAAAATCCGCCCTGGAATCCTCGCTGGCCGATGGGCGCAGCGCGGCCGCGGCAGCCGGACCCCTGAGGGACCAGCTGCGTCAGGCGCAGGCCCAGGCCACCGCGCTCTCCGCGGAAAACGCCCAGTTGAAGACCCGCCTCGCGGCCGGGGTCCCGGTCGCCATCTCCGCCCCCACCCGGCCCAATGCCCCGTTCCCCGCTGCGGCCACCCCCGCGCCGGCCGCGGCGCCCGCTCCCCGTTCCCACCTCGTCGTGACCGGTGACACCCTCGCCAGGATTTCCCGACTGTACTACGGCGTCACCACCCGCTGGCCCGAGATCCTCGCCGCCAACAAGGATGTGCTAAAGGACGAGCGCAGTCTGGTCGTGGGCCGCACCCTGGTCATCCCCTGAGTTTTCCGCCGGCGTTTCCACCCTTCGCGAAAGATTGCCTCAACCGTCGTTTCACCCCATCCCTGTTCCCATGCGCTCCTCCCCTCTTCGCTCCGCGCTCTGCCTCACCGTCCTCCTCGCCGCGACCCCGTTCAGCCGCCTTTTCGCGGCCGAAACCCCGGCTCCGGTCGTCGCGCCCGAGGACACCCCCGCCGCTCCCGCCCCCACGCCCGCCGCCGCTCCCACGCCGGCTCCCGCCGCGACCCCGGCCCCGGATCAGGACAGCGCCGAGGCCAAGCTCGCCGTCGTACTGCGGAGCTACACCTTGCTGCAGGAGGAAAACGACCAGCTGAAGACCGCAGCGGAAAAAAATACGACCGAAATATCCGCCCTCGCCGCCCAGCTCGCCGTGGCCAAGGACGCCCTTCCGCTCGCGGCCCAGGCCGCCGGCCTGCGCGAGCAGCTCCGCCAAACGCAGGACCAGCTGGGTGCGCTGGCCCTCGAAAACAACGCGCTCAAGACCCGGCTCGCCGTGAATCCGGCGGCGCCCGGCACCAGCAATCTCACCCCCGTCAGCGTGCCCACCACTCTGACCCCGATCACCGCGCCTGCCGCGCCTATCTCGGCCCCGCGCGTGCATGTCGTCGCCGGCGGTGAAACCCTCAGCAAGATTTCCGTCCAATATTACGGCAGCGCCAGCCGCTGGCCCGACATCCTCGCCGCCAACAAGGATGTCCTGAAGAATGAAAAGAGCCTGCTGGTGGGGACGAAGCTGAAGATCCCGTAAGCGGCCGAAGCGCGGCTCACGCCGCCTTCTTCAGCAAAAACGGCGCGACCTCCGCGCGGCATTGCTCCACTTCCGCGCGGTACGCGGGACTTTTGCGGAGCTCAGCCACGATCGCTTGGGCCGCGACCCGGCCACCGGCCACGTCGCTCGGGAAATGCACGCCGCCGATGACGCGGCCCCACGCCACGCGATGGGCGCGGGTGAACAGGTCCGCCTGCCGGTCCGGAAACACATCTCCCAGCACCGCCGCCCACACAAACGCGCGCAGCGAGTGACCGCTGGGATAGGAGTTGGACTTGGGAATTTTCACGCAGGGCTGCACCGTCGGCTCCACGGCCGGGGGCCGCAGCCGCGGATAGAGGTTCTTCATGCGGTTGCTCACCAGCCAGGCATCGGCGGTGACCTGCGAGAGGAAATTTGCAAGGACCGGCAGGCTCTTTTCCTCAAACCAGGGTCCGAGCACGTCGCCGTAATCAGCAAACACCTTGTCCTGCTCGATCAGCTTCGCCCACGCGACATCCGCCGGCGTGCGGGCGGCCTGCACCTGCAGCACCGCCTCCAAATCACCCAGCGCCGCGATCGAGCCCGGGGCCGGCGGCGCCGGCAGGAGGGCTTTCCAGTCCACGGCCTCCGGTTGGACAAAGTAGGCGGCCGCCGGGGCGGGCTTTTCCTCCCGCGTTTGGGCGCGCGTCAGCGGCAGCGCGAGACCAAGCAGGAGCATGAGCCAAGGAAACAGGGAACGACGCATCATGCCCGGCACCGTGCCAGATTCGCCGCGGCGGCGAAACCAGATTTTTCGCCGTCCCGGATAGATTGCAGTAGGTGGGCGGGCCCAAGGACGTGCCCGTCCACCTCGGATCCAGACTGACAATCGCGTTGTCCACCCCACCCGATTCATCCACCGTCGCGCCTCATGAAGCTCCTGCCCGCCTTGCTCCCCCTGCTGGCCGCCGGTTCCGTACTGTTCGCCGGCGAACCCGCCGCCCCGCACCCCGGCCCAGGGCAAAAACTCCCCGACGGACTCTATGCGGAGATCGTCACGCCACGCGGCCTCATCACCGCCGAACTGTTCTACGCCAAGGCCCCGCTGACCGTGACCAATTTCGTCGGCCTGGCCGAGGGCACCCTCGGCCCCAAGCCCGGCACGCCGTTTTTCAACGGCCTGAAGTTCCACCGCGTGGTGCCGAATTTCGTCGTTCAGGGCGGCGACCCCCTCGGCAGCGGCGAGGGCGATCCCGGGTACACTTTCCCCGACGAGTTCGTCCCGGGCCTGCACCACGACGACGCGGGCGTGCTCTCCATGGCCAACAGCGGCCCCGATACCAACGGCTCGCAGTTCTTCATCACGCTGCGCGAGGTCAACCGGCTGAATTACCTCCACAGCGTCTTCGGCCGCGTCATCCGCGGACTCGAGGTGCTCCCGCTGATCCAGCAAAATGACATGATGACCGCGGTGAACATCCGTCGGATCGGACCCGCGGCGACGGACTTCCGCGCCGATCAGGCGGCCTTTGACCGGCTCGCGGGCTCGGCGAAAAAAGCCATTCTCCCGCATTTCGAGGATCCCGACTCGCTCCTGCCCGCCGACCCGCCCCGCGCCCTCAACTTCCAGCGCAAGCTCGCGAATTACGAGCGCGGCACCGGCGTGAAAATCTACGCGCGGGTCTTTAAGAAATTCGAACCCGAGTCCCCGAACCAGCGCCCCGGCAATCTGGCCGTCTCGATGGCGAAGAAACTCAACCTGCCCGCGGGCGCCGTGCTCGCCGTCTACTTTGCCGACATCGGCAACTGGGGCCTGTGGGTCGGCGACCGGGCCCTGTCCCAATTTGTCGGCCGCCCCGGCACCGTGCTGGAATTGATGCAGGCAGGCGCCCTGCATCAGGCGAAACAGGATTTTCTCACCACCGCCAAGGCCCTGGGCGACCAGTACACCGCCGAAGCCGCCAAAGCCACCCCGCCCGACAAGCCGCTGACTGACGGCCAGAAGATCAAATACCAGGTCGATGCCGTCCTCGAAGGTCTCCTCATGAAATTCGAACCCAAATCCTGACCATGAAATTTAGACTCTTCTGTCTGCTTTGCTTTGTCTCCTGCTCGGCTTCCGCCACGACGGTGGCGACAGCGGAGGAACGACATGCCGAGGAAATGCATCGCCGGGTAACCGGTGAGGTCAGCCAAGACTATCCCGCACTCCTCGCGTTCTACACCGACCTCCATCTCCATCCCGAGCTCTCGCTCATGGAGGAAAAAACCTCCGCCAAGGTCGCCGCCTCGCTGCGCGCCGCCGGCTACGAGGTCACCGATCATTTCGGCGGCTACGGCGTCGTCGGCGTGCTCAAAAACGGCCCCGGTCCCGTGCTGCTCATCCGCACCGACATGGACGCCCTGCCGGTCCTCGAGGAAACCGGCCTGCCCTATGCGAGCACGGCCCACGCTCCAGACCTCACCGGCAAAGATGTGCCGCTCATGCACGCTTGTGGCCATGACTTGCACATGACGGTGCTGACGGGCACGGCGCGGATGCTCAGTTCCCTGCGCGACCATTGGTCCGGAACGCTGGTGCTCGTGGGCCAGCCGGCGGAAGAACGCGGGATCGGCGCCCGGGTCATGCTCGCGGGCGGGCTGTATCGAAAATTTCCCAAACCCGACTTTGCCATCGCCCTCCATGACATCGCCACGCTCCGCGCCGGCCAGATCGGCCTTCGCGATGGACCGGTCATGGCGAACGTGGACACCGTCGAAATCACCGTGCGCGGCATCGGCGGCCATGGCGCTTATCCCCAGGCGACCAAGGACCCCGTGGTCCTCGCCGCCCGTATCGTCGTTGCCCTCCAAACGATCGTGAGCCGCGAGACCCGGCCCCTCGACCCCGCCGTCGTGACCGTCGGCTCCATCCATGGCGGCACCAAGGCCAACGTCATTCCCAACGAGGTGAAGCTCCAACTCACGCTGCGTTCCTACTCCGATGCCGTGCGCGCCCACAGCCTTGAGGCGGTTCGCCGCATCTGCCGCGGTGAGGCCATCGCCGCGGGGATGCCCGACGAACTCATGCCGGTGGTGACTTTGGTTGAAAACGACTTCACCCCCGCTCTCTCCAACCATCCCGCCCTGACCGCCCGCGTACGAGGGGCCATCGCCGGCTGGTTGGGTGCTGAACGCGTGGAAACGATCGATCCGGAAATGGGCGGCGAGGATTTCAGCCGCTTCGGCAGTACCGTCGAGCAGGTGCCGATCTGCCTGATCCGGCTCGGGGTCGTCGATCCCGCCAAATTCGCGGAAAGCCAGCGCACCGGCACCCCCCTCCCGTCCCTGCATTCGGACAAATTTGCCCCGGTACCCGAACCCACCATCAAGACCGGCGTGACCGCCCTGACCGCCGTGGCCTTGGACATCCTGAAAAAATAACCGGGTCCAACCCGCCGGCTATTGCCTCACTCCAACCAGGCCATTAAGTTAAATCAGGCAAATGAGTTATCGATTATATACGGCCTCCCCCGCTGTCCTGCTTCGCGATAAGTAGTATTACGCACCTAAGGTATATTGCGGGCGTTCCCTTACAAACTGTGCGTGATTCCGCGAGACGCCCCCCACCTACCCTGATGAAAACCCGGTCCATCACTGGCTTTACGCTAGTCGAAATTATGATCGTCGTGGTCATTATCGGCATGTTGGCGGCGTTGGCTATCCCGGGTTTCCAGAAAATCCGCAGTTCTTCCCAGGATAAAGCCGTGCTGAGCAACGCGCGCCAGCTGGCGGCCGCCACCGACCAGTACATGATGGAATACGGCAAATCCACGGTGTCGATAAACCGCCTCGTCGGCCTCACCAATTACGTCAAGAGCCTCGATACGGTCGCCCAGGAATCCTACCCCCTCGTCTACACGGCGGGTGTTCCGATCACAGTGACCGGGGTCGGCGGCGTCCGCACCATCACCTACGGTCTCTGAGGGCTCGCCCTCGGATCGTTTGTTGTTTCGCTCTCGGGGCATGACCGACTCCCCCTTGCTCCGCGTCTCGCTCCTGGTCATCGCCCTGACCTCCGGTCTCCGGTCGTTCGCCGCCCCTGCCGCCGCACCGTCCGTCACCGCGCAAATCCAGCTCGTCCTGCAAACCCAGACTGACGCGTGGAACCGCGGTGATATCGACGCCTTCATGCAAACTTACGCGCCGGTGGACGACCTGCGCTTCGCCTCGGGCGGCAACGTCACCTACGGCTGGCAGCCCACCCTCGCGCGTTACAAGCAGCACTATCCGGATCGCGCCGCCATGGGCCTCCTCGCCTTCAGCGAGCTCACAGTCACCGAGTTGTCCCCCAACACCGCCCTCCTCTTCGGCCACTGGCGGCTGACGCGCGCCCACGACACGCCTCACGGCCTGTTCACACTGCTGGTTCGCCGCACTCCCGCCGGCTGGAAGATTTTTGCCGACCACACATCCGCCGCGTCGCCGTAATCCCGGCGCGCTTGCACCGGTGACGGGACGTGCCACGGTGGGGTTTCCTGCCATGCGTAACGCGCTCTACCTTCTCCTACTCGGCCTTGTACTCCTGACCCTCGCGCTTGTCGTGCGCTCCGGCCTGCTGGCCCGCCGCGAGCCCGGCCGGCCCATCAACAGCGCCATGCGCGAGGCCATGGCCGAGGAGGCGCCGCAATGGAGCGAGGCCGACACGGCCGTCATCCGCCAGCAATTCGCCAATGCCCACCGCCTGCACTCAGGCCTGCTCTACGTCGTGCGCGACCCCGGCACCGGCAACGCCACGCCCCGCGAGGGACAGGAGGTCATTGTCCACTACGACGGCCGTCTGCTCGACGGCACCAAGATCGACAGCTCATACGAACGCGGCGCGCCCTACACGTTCCGCCTCGGCACCGGCGCGGTCATCCAGGGCTGGGATGATGCGCTGCTCACCATGAAAAAGGGCGAGAAACGCACGCTCATCATTCCCTATTGGCTCGGCTACGGCATCTCCGGCCGTGCGCCCAAGGTCCCGCCGCGCGCCACCTTGGTGTTCGACGTCGAGCTGCTTAATTTCCGCTGAGACCCAATCCATCCCGGAAACACGGCAGAACGGAAATCGGGAATTTCGACCGGCGATTTGAAGAACGAAATCCGGTAACCGGGAAGATTGGCCCGCGCCTTGTTTCCAGCGCCCCGGTTTCCCGCTCCATCGAGTTCCCGGATTTTTCCGCTCCTCCGCGTTTCCGCGCTAAATCCTGCTTTGGACGCGTCGCGCCTCACTCGCGGTAATGCGTCAGCAGCGCCCGCCGACTGTCGAACAGCCGCTTCGACTCGCTGCTGTTCTCCGTGAAATGCTGGATCGCCGTGAAGCCGGCCGCGAGCCGCGCCCGCGCGCGGTTCACGCATGATGCGCCATCGGGTTCGGCGCGAGCGCCGCACTGTCGCGCGGCCGGCGGTAGTTGACGCCGAGCCGGTCGAACCGCGCGAGCAGCCCATTGAGCCGAATGCGGAAATCCGCGAAATCCTTCCGCTCCACCGGCGACCACACCACCTCGGCCAGCGCGCTGAGCCGCGGATAAGCCCGGCGCTCCACCACGCTCAGGCTCGGCATGCGCTCGCGCCAGAGCTGGCCCTGCGCCCCGAGCACGCGGGCATGGTACGCCGGCTCGACGCCCATGAGAGGGTCGAACGCGTACACTTTCTCCAGCGTGGTGTGCGCCCCGATCTGGCCGCCTTCCTCCTCGGCGGTGCCCTCGGTGTAGTCGAAATACGTGTGCGACGTCGGCGCCATCACCACGTCGTGCCCAAGCCGGGCCGCCTCGATCGCCCATTTCACGTCGCGCCACGCCATCATGGCCGCGCCCGGTGCGAGCCCGCCTTCCTGAATCTCGTCCCAGCCGATGAGCCGGCGACCGTGCTTCGCCAGGAAATTTTCCGTGCGGCGGATGAACCAGCTTTGCAGCTCGTGGCCGTTCTTCAGCCCGTTCGCCGCCATGAAGGCCCGCGCGGTGGGCGAGGTCTCCCACTGCTCCTTCATCGCTTCGTCGCCGCCCACGTGGATGAACTTGGAGGGAAACAGCGCCAGCACCTCGGTGAACACGTTGTCTAGGAACTCGAGGGTCTCCGGCTTCGGCGCATACGTCTCGGGAAAAATCGTCCAACGCGGCTGCACCACCGGCGCGTAGCCGGGGGCGTCGGTGTTGCCGAGGTGCGGATACGCCGCAAGCGCCGCCGAGCTGTGCCCCGGCACCTCGATCTCCGGCACCACCGTGATGAATCGCTCCGCCGCATACGCCACGACGTCGCGGATCTCGTCCTGCGTGTAGAACCCACCGTGCGGGATGCCGTCGGACACCGGCTCATTGTCCACCTTTGGCGTCGCCGCCCGCCACGCGCCCACGCTCGTGAGCTTCGGGTATTTTTTGATTTCGATGCGCCAGCCCTGGTCGTCAACGAGGTGCCAGTGGAAGACGTTCAGTTTGTGCAGTGCGAGCGTGTCGAGGTACTTCTTCACCTCGGCCAGCGGCGAAAAATGCCGGCTCACATCCAGCAGCGAACCGCGCCAGCCGAAGCGCGGCCGGTCTTCGATTTCCACCGCCGCGACCGTCGTCGCCCCGCCACCCGCCCGCCAGCCGAAGCGCTCGATGTCCGGCGGCAGCAGCTGCCGGAGCGACTGCATCCCGTAAAACACCCCTGCCGCGCCGCCACCGCGGATCGTCACGCCCTGCGCTGTGACCGAAAGCGTGTAGCCTTCCCCGCCGAGTTTCGGGGTCAGAGCCGGGTCAATGCCGAGCGCAATGACGCTGCCGCCCGCGGGCGCCGACTCCGCCACTGTCACTGCGAGCAATTTGGCCAGCTGCGCCGCCACGCCGCGCAACGCCGCATCGCCCCCGGTTGCGACCACAGTCTGACCCGTGAGGGCAAAAGGCGCCCCGCCCGTGAGGCGGCACGAAACTGGGATCGGGATGATACTCGGGGTCTGGCTCATGGGATAAGGCGCAAAGGGATTATTTTTACCGGAGGCAACGGAGAGAACGGAGGGTTTCGAAGCCGGGAGCAAACCCTCTCTCCGCGGCCTCCGTTCCCTCCTGGGAAAACCGGATCCTCACAACCCCAGCAGGCTGCCGTTGCGCTTGATCCACTTCTCCGCGTCGCGCCAGGCGGGACAAACCTCCTCCACCCGCGCCCAGAAGCGCGCCGAGTGGTTCATTTCCCGGAGATGCATCAGCTCATGGTAAATGATGTAGTCGCGCACGAGCTCCGGCGTCTGCACCAGCCGCCAGTTGAGCGAGATCGTCCCGCCCGCCGAGCAGGAGCCCCAGCGCGAGCGCTGGTTGCGCACCGTCACCTGCTTCACGTCCACGCCCGTGATGGCCGACAGCTCCCACGTGCGGGCCGGCAGCTCCACCTTCCCGCGCCGCAGAAAGTGCGCCTCCAGCGTCGGCCGCAGGTCGCCGGCGAGGGACGGAACCCGGAAAACATCCGCGGCCAGGCAAATCTGGGGCCGGGACGGTTTATCTTCCCTAAAACCCACTGGTAAACCGTCGGCCTGCCCTGCGGAGCCTTGGCGAAGCAGAGCGCTGCGAATCTCGCACATCTCCCCCCGCCACAACACATGGGTGCCGAGCGGCCAGACCTCCGCGCCGCGCGGCCGCCGCGCCTGCCGCGCCCGCGCGCGGTCCAGCCAGTCGCGGTGCTGCTCGACGAACCGCTCCGCCTCGCGCACCGACCCGCGCGCCGGGATCACCGCCACCGCCGTGCCGTCGCGCCGCAGCGTGAGCCGGTAGTTCCGGGCCCGCGGGCTGCGTTCAAACACCACGTGGTCGCCCTCCGCCGGCGGCGCCTTGTGCACGCCCGGCTCCGGCGAAAACACTCCAAACAGGTTCTGCTGCTGCTCGCTCATCGTTCGCACCTAAACTCGCACGAACTCCCAGCTCGTCAACTTCCCGTCCTGCACCGTCAGCCAGGCAAAGCTCCGCGCCGAGTCGCCACGCGGCCGAGTGATGCAACCCGGGTTGAGCCAGCGCACCCCGCCGAGCAGCTCGTCGCGCGGCACATGCGTGTGACCGTGCAGCACCGCCGCCGTGCCCCGCGGCACCTCTGTCGGCGGGATGTGCGTCAGGAAAAATCTCACGCCCGCGCGCTCGAGGGAGAGTTCCAGCGGCCAGCCCGCCTCGGCATCGCAGTTGCCCTGCACCACGAGCAGCGGCCGCCCGAGTTCCCGGAATTCCAGCAGTGTCTCCGGCGCGCAGACATCCCCCAGGTGCCAGATCTCATCCGCCGCTTTCATCCGTTCCGCCAACCCCGGCGGATACCGGTCGTGGGTGTCGGAAAATACCGCGATGCGCATCAGCGGGACGCTGAAGCACGTGCTCCTCGTTTGACAGCGGATTTTCCGGGCCGAACATCCCCCCGTGCTCCGCGCCCTGGCCATTGATTTCAATTCCTTCTTCGCCTCGGTCGAACAGCAGGACCGGCCGGAACTGCGCGGGAAGCCCTTGATCGTCGTGCCCGTGCTGGCCGAGACGTCCGGCGCCATCGCCATCAGCCTCGAGGCCAAGCAGCACGGCCTGAAGCGCAACTGCCGCGTCGCCGAGGCCCGTGCCCAGATCCCCGGCCTCATCGTTGTCGAGTCGCGACCGGAACTCTACATCGCGTACCACCGCCAGCTGAAGGAGGTCATCGAGTCCCTCGCCTTCGTTAAAAAGGTCCAGTCCATCGACGAGCTCGAGTGCGAGCTGTCCGGCGTGTACGCCGAGCCCCCGCGCGCCCTCCGGCTCGCCGGGGAAATCCGCGCCAAGATCTACGAAAAAGTCGGCCGCTGCCTGCGCTGTTCCATCGGCATCGGCCCGAACTGGTTTCTGGCCAAGCTCGCGTCCGACATCATGAAGCCTGACGGGCTCGTGCTCCTCGACGAGGCCGACATCCCGGGGAAAATCCTGCACATCGACCTCGGCGACTTCACCGGCATCGGCGAAAACATGGCGCAACGCCTCCGCGCCGCCGGCATCACCAATGTCGCCGGGCTCTACGCCGCCGACAGCGCGCGGCTCCGCAGCATCTGGGGCAGCGTCGAGGGCGCCCGCTTCCACGACTGGCTCCACGGCGGGGTGCAGGAGCGCGAGCCCGTCAAGCACAGCACCGTCGGCCACAGCGCCGTGCTGTCGCCGGACAAGCGCCACGCCCCCGCCGCCCTCGCCGTCCTGCATCGTCTCCTCCAAAAGGCCGCCATGCGGCTGCGACACGAGGGCTTCTTCGCCGGCGGCCTGCGTCTGTCGGTGAGTTACCGCGACGGGACCGAGTGGAGCTCCGACCTGCGGTTCAACGAGACCCAGGACACCCTCCATTTCATCCACGTCCTGAACGAACTCTGGACCCGCCGGCCCCAGGCTCATGCGACCAAGGCCCCGATGTCCGTCGGCATCATCCTCCACCAGCTGCTCGCCTCCCACCTCCACACCGCCGACCTGTTCGAGGCCGCCAAGGAAAACAGCCGGTCGCGCCTGCTCGGCGCCGTGGACACCCTCAACAAGACCTTTGGCAAAAACTCCGTGTATTTCGGCGGCGCGCACGGCGCCACCGCGTACGCCCCGATGCGCATCGCCTTCACCCGCATCCCCGAACCCGAGATCGAGGAAATCGACGCCACCCGGAAGCGCCGCCTCCGCCCGAAAAAGGAGACACCCGCGCCGCCGGAGGAGTAGCGCCGATGCGGCCGTCGGCAATAATCGCAAAGGCGCTTGGTCCTTAGGATATTACAGAGGGCCGATTACCCTCAAAACCCGGCCCTTGACACTCCCTAGGGCGTCAGGCACCTCTAACCCTCTTTTTCTTCAATAAGTCATGCAACCCACATTCCGCCCACACCGCAAGAAGCGCGCCCGCAAGATTGGTTATCGCGCCCGCATGGCCACCCGTGGTGGCCGCAAGGTCATCCGTTCCCGCCGGCTCAAGCGCCGCAAGCGTCTGACGGTGGTCTGACCCTGCTCGCCTTCGCGAGCCGCAGTCCCATGCGTTTCCGCCCTGAGCAGCATTTGCGGCGCCCGGGTGATTTTCGCACCGTGCGTGAGCAGGGCCGCCGCCTCGACTGCGGCGCCTTCACCGTCTGGTTTTTTCGGCGCGAACCCGCCCCCGCCCCGGCCGCCCTCCCGCGCGTCGGCGTAGTCGCGTCCATCGCCCAGGTCGGCGGCGCCGTCCAGCGCAACCGCGCCAAACGCCGGCTCCGCGCCGTCTTCCGCTCCCACCAAGCTCTCGTGCCCGCCGGCTCCGACCTGCTCTTGGTCGCGCGCGCCGCGGTCAACCGGCTCGAGTACCCGGCGCTGGAACAAAAATTCACCGACGCTTGCCGCAAACTCAATCCGCCGGCACCTGTCTGAGCGTCTGACCATGTCCGACCGCCCGTCCCTTTTCTCCCGCGTGATCCACCTGCCCGTCGCCGGCCTGCTCGGGCTGATCTGGCTCTACCAACGCACCCTTTCGCCCGTCCTGCCTGTCGTCTTCGGCCCGGCCTGCGGCTGCCGTTTCTCCCCGACGTGCTCGCACTACGCCGCCGGCGCCATCCGCAACCACGGTGCGGTCCGCGGCGTCTACCTCGCGGCGCGCCGCCTGGTGAAATGCACGCCGCTCCACCCGGGCGGCTTTGATCCCGTGCCCGGGCCACACGCCAAATTTTCCTGCCTCAACGTCGCCAAGGCCACCCCGGCCAAAGGCTGACGCCCAACGTCCCACCTCCTTTTCATGGATAAGAAGAACACCACCATCGGCGTCATCTGCATCATCGCCGCGTTCGCCAGCCTTTACCTGGGCCAGAAATTCGCCCCGCCGCCGCCTGCCACGCCCCCGCTGGTCAGCACCGCGGTGGTGAAAACCGTCAACGCGGCCACCGGCTCCGCCACGGTCCCCGGCGCCCCCGCGCCCACCACGACCATCCCCGCGCTCAGCGCCGTCGTGAAGGACGCCCCGGCGGCCGCACTCACGACCCTCGAGAACGACTACATCACGGTCCACTTCACTAATTTCGGTGGCGCCATCCGCGACATCGCCCTGCGGAAGTTCCCGGCCGAGCTCGGCCACCCGCTGCCCTACGTGTTCAACGCCGTGCACACCGACCCGATGCTCGGCTTCGTCGATTTCCCCGGCCTCGACCGCAACACCGGCTTTGAACTCGTCTCGTCCAGCGCCACCGAGGTCGTCTACCGCGCCGTGTTCGCCGGCGAAATCGAGGTCACACGGCACTACTCGCTCGTCGCCACGCCCGACGACACCCACGACCCCTACCAGCTGCGCAATGAGACCACCTTCCGCAACCTGACCGACAAGCCCGCCTCGCTCGCGCGTTTCGCCCTCAGCCTCGGCACCACCGCTCCGATCAGCGACAGCGTCTACGGCCAGCTGGTCACCACCGGCTACTCCGACGGCAGCAGCCAGACCTTCATCCCGCGCACCAAGCTCGACGGCGGCAGCGGCTTTCTCGGCGTCGGGGCGAGTGAGATGAAGCCCTCCCTGCTCACCAGCAGCGCGATCACCTGGGCCTCCGTGGACAACCAGTTCTTCGTCGGCATCCTCACGCCCGACCAGCCCGGCGTCGGCCTCCTCACCAGCCGCGTCAAGCTCCTCCCCGCCGCCCCCGACACGCAGCACAACGCCTTCGGCGTTTCCGGCGCCGCGCAGTTTGACCTGACGCCGCTGCCCGCCCACGGCGAGTCCACCCTCGGCCTCAGCTTCTACGTCGGCCCGAAGGAATACCGCCGCCTCTCCAAGTCCGCCATCTTCAAGGCCGACCAGGACAAGGTCATGCAGTTCGGCTTCTTCAAGTGGTTCAGCCAGCTCCTGCTCACCCTGATGACGTGGGTCCACAGCGGCGTGCCGAACTGGGGCGTCGCCATCATCCTCACCACGCTGCTGCTCAAGGTCATCTTCCTGCCCTTCACGCTCGCCGCCTCGCGCTCGGCGAAGCGCATGCAGAAAATCCAGCCCGAGATGCAGGCCGTCCGCGAGAAATTCAAGGACAACCCCCAGAAGCTGCAGTCCGCGACGATGGAGCTGTTCAAGAAGCACAAGGTGAACCCGCTCGGTGGCTGCATCCCCATCCTGATCACGCTGCCGTTCTTCTTCGGCTTCTTCCAGATGCTGCGCAGCGCCGCGGAACTGCGCTTCCAGCCGTTCCTCTGGGCATCCGACCTCTCGGTCGCCGACACCGTCGGCCACGTCTTCGGCGTCCCGATCAACATCATGCCGATCCTCATGGGCGCCACGACCATCATCTCGATGCGCCTCACGCCGCAGCCCTCGGTGGACAACGCCCAGGCCAAGATGATCAAGTTCATGCCCTGGATCATGACGCTGCTCTGCTACAGCTTCTCCTGCTCCCTCGCCCTCTACTCCACCGTCAACGGCCTCTTCACCATCGGCCAGCAGCTCGTCATCAACCGCATGAAGGACGAGGGCGATGTCGCCTCCCCCGCCGGCATGGCCCTGGAGGACGCCGCCGCCCTCGCCGGCAAGCCGATGAAGAACGTCACACCGAAGAAGCCGAAGAAGTGAAGCAGGCTTAAGTTTTAAGAGCGTGGGCGACCCGCGCCTCCGGCCGCCGCGGCATCCGTCTTAAGCCTTACCCCTTAAACCTTACCCCTCCAGATGGCCGGCCATAACAAGTGGTCCAAAGTCAAACGCGGGAAGGCCGTCACCGACGGCCGCCGCAGCAAGATTTTCTCCCGCCTCTCGCGCGACATCACCCTCGCGGCCAAGACCGGCGGAGGCGACCCCGATGGCAACGCCCGGCTGCGCACCCTGCTGCTGAAGGCCCGCGACGCCAACATGCCGGTCGAGAACATTGACCGCGCCGTCAAGAAGGGCACCGGCGAACTGCCCGGGGTCGTTTACGAGGAAATCACCTACGAGGGCTACGGCCCCGGCGGCGTCGCCTTTGTCGTCAAGGTCATGACCGACAACAAAACCCGCACCGCCCAGGACGTGCGCGCCGCCTTCACCCGCCACGGCGGCTCGCTCGCCAGTTCCGGCGCGGTCGCCTTCCAGTTCCTGCACGCCGGCCAGTTCCTGCTCACCCCGGACAAGACCACCGAGGATGCCCTGATGGAAATCGCGCTCGAGGCCGGCGCCGACGACGTGCTCACCAGCGACCACGGCTTAGAGGTGCGCTGCAACGTCCACGCCTTCGACAAGGTCTCCCACGCCCTCGAGCAAAAGGGCCTCAAACCCGACAGCGCCGAAATCGCCTACCTCCCCACCACGACCGTGCCCGTGACCGACCCCGCCGTCGCGAAGACCCTCCTCAAGCTCCACGACACCCTCGAGGAGAACGACGACGTGCAGGCGGTTTTCTCCAACGAGGAAATGGACGAGACCGTCAGCGCCGCCGCGCAGTAGGGCGGGTCTCCAACCCGCCCTTTCCGATCCCGAGCGGCGGGTCAAAGACCCGCCCTACCCCAAAACCACCTGTCATAATGACATCCGCCGCGCTTGTCTCCCTCGCGCCAGCCACAATCCTCCTCCCTCTCGTATGACCGACCCCGACGAAAACGAGTCGCCCCACAGTTCCCTCGCGGCCGGCGAGGTGGGCCTCGTTGTGCCGCGGGACTTCGTTAGCGCGCAGCCTTTCACGTTCAAGAGCGGCCAGACGCTCCCCGGCTTCACCCTGCGCTACGAGACCTACGGCTCGCTCAACGCCACGCGCGACAACGCCGTCCTCATCTGCCACGCGCTCAGCGGTGACCATCACTGCGCCGGCGTGCACGCGGCCGACGACCGCAAGCCCGGCTGGTGGAACAACCTCATCGGTCCCGGCAAGGCCGTGGACACCAACCGCTTCTTCGTGGTCTGCGCCAACGTCCTCGGCGGCTGCGTCGGCTCCAGCGGCCCGTCCTCCGTCAACCCCGCCACCGGCCAGCCGTATGGCATCAGTTTCCCGTTCGTCACCATCCTCGACATGGTGCGCTCGCAAAAGCTCCTGCTCGACCACCTCGGCGTCGCCTCGGTCCACTCCGTCATCGGCGGCTCGATGGGCGGCATGACCGCCCTGCTGTTCGCGATCGAGTTTCCTGCCTTCACCCGCCGCGTACTCGCCATGGCCACCACGTCGCGCGAGAGCGCGCAGGCCATCGCCTTCAACGAGGTCGGCCGCCAGGCGATCATGCAGGACCCTGACTGGAACCACGGCGACTACCCCAAGGGCGGCGGCCCGCGCGTCGGCCTCGCGATCGCGCGCATGATGGCGCACATCACGTACGTCTCGGACGCGTCCATGGACCGCAAGTTCGGCCGCCGCAAAAAGAACCCCGCCAACGGCGAGGCGTACAACTTCGACGTGCAGTTCGAGGTCGAGAGCTACCTGCGCCACCAGGGTCAGGCGTTCATCAACCGCTTCGACGCCAACTCCTACCTCTACATCACCCGCGCGCTCGACCAGTTCGATCTCGCGCACGCCTACGGCTCGCTCGAGGTCGCCTTCGCGCCCGTGCAGGCCGAGTGTCTCGTCGTGGGCTTCACCAGCGACTGGCTCTTCCCGCCCGAGCAGAACCGCCAGATCGCCCTCGCCCTCCTCCGCGCCGGAAAGTCCGCCAGCTACGCCGAGCTCTCCACCGACCTCGGCCACGACTCCTTCCTGCTCGAGTCCGAGGAACTCTACGCCCTGGTCCGCGCCTTCCTCGAGCGCCACGAGGCCGCCGCCGTGGATTTCTCCATCTGAACGCCATGACCAAGCTCATCGAAAAACGCACGGTGGACATGGAGGTGATCGGGGAATGGGTGGATCCCGCCTCGCGGGTCCTCGACCTTGGCTGCGGCCGGGGCGCCCTGCTGCACTACCTCGTGCAGACCAAGGAGGCCGCCGCCGTGGGCGTGGACCTCGAGTTCAAGCGCATCACCGCCTGCGTGGGCCGCGGCCTGTCCGCCTACCAGGGCGACATGACCGGTTTCATGCGGCAGTTTCCCGACCGGCACTTCGACCGCGTCATCTGCTCGCGCACCGTGCAGGAGCTGGACGACCCGACCGGTGTTATCCTCGAGGCGCTGCGCGTCGGCCGCGCGCTGACGGTCGGATTTGTGAACCACGGCTTCTGGAAAAACCGCGTCGACGCCCTCCTGCGCGGCCGCAAGGTCCGCAACGATGTCTACACCACCGAGTGGTTCGAGAGCAGCCCGTCGAATCCCGTCACGATCGCCGACTTCGAGCATTTCTGCGCTGCCAAGGGCATCACCATCACCCGCCGCGCCCACCTGCTCGGCGACTGGCGCACCCCCTGCCCCGCGCTGCCCAATCTCTTCGCCGGCTACGCGCTCTACGACCTGGCGCGATAGGTTACTACGAAATACCCCAAGCACCCGAATACCGATCCGTCGGAGGGTTTTGCCCACGGAACAAGCGGAAGACCCGGAATAATCCGATGTTATCCTCCCTGATCTGAGGTTCCGTTACTGAACGTTCCGTGTTTTCCGTGTGCTCCGCGGGCAAATGGATCGATGTCCGGCATTCGTGGGTTTCGTGTTTTTCGGGTGAAACCCTCGGTCGTCCCGCGGGTTGAATTTTGCCGGACGCACCCCATGCTCGGCCGCACCCCATGAGCCTCGAGGCCTACTTCGCGCCGTTCCGCGCCAATATCATCGGCATCAACCAGGACTTCGAGTCGCCCTACGGCCGCCAGCGCATCCTTTACGCCGACTGGACCGCCAGCGGCCGCATGTTCGGCCCGATCGAAAAGATGCTCAGCGAGGAAATCGCGCCGTTCGTCGGCAACACCCACACCGAGACCTCCGTCACCGGCACCACCATGACCCGCGCCTACCATGAGGCGCTGCGCATCATCAAGGACCACGTCCATGCGTCCGCCGACGACGCCATCATCTGCTACGGCTCCGGCATGACCAGCGTGGTCAACAAATTCCAGCGCATCCTCGGCCTGCGCGTGCACGAGAAATACACCGCGCAGGTGAAACGGCCCGAGGCCGAGCGGCCGATCATTTTCGTCACGCACATGGAGCACCACTCCAACCAGACGTCGTGGATCGAGAGCGTCGCCGACGTGCGTGTGATCCAGGCCACCGCCGACGGCCTCGTGGACCTCGCGCACCTCGCCGAGCTGCTGGTGCAGTTCCGCGACCGCCCGGTGAAATTCGCCGCCGTCACCAGCTGTTCCAACGTCACCGGCATCATCACGCCGTACCACGCCATCGCCGCCCAGCTGCACCGCGCCGGCGGGTACTGCTTCGTGGATTTTGCCGCCAGCGCCCCTTACATCACCATCGACATGCACCCGGCGGGCCGGCCCGACGAGTCGCTCGATGCCATCTACTTCTCGCCGCACAAGTTTCTCGGCGGCCCCGGCACCACCGGCGTGCTGGTGTTCAACAAGCAACTTTACACCAACCGCATCCCCGACAACCCCGGCGGCGGCACCGTCGACTGGACCAACCCGTGGGGTGAGCACAAGTATTTCGATGACATCGAGGCGCGCGAGGATGGCGGCACACCGGGGTTCACCCAGGCCATCCGCACCGCCCTCTGCGTCCGGCTGAAGGAGTCCATGGGCGTGGAAAACATCCTGCGTCGCGAGCACGAGCTGCTCGACCTCGTCTGGGACCGCCTCGCCGCCCTTCCCGGCCTGCACCTCCTCGCCGGCCAGCACCGCGACCGGCTCGGGATCATTTCATTCTACATCGACGACCTGCATTACAACCTCGCCGTCCGCCTGCTGAACGACCGCTACGGCATCCAGACCCGCGGCGGCTGCTCCTGCGCCGGGACCTACGGCCACATCCTGCTGCAGGTCACCCCCGAGCATTCGAAGTCCATCACCGACCAGATCAATCGCGGCGACAAAACGGAAAAACCCGGCTGGGTGCGCCTTTCCTTCCATCCCACCACGACGAACGAAGAGGCCGAGCGCGTGGTCGAGGCCATCACCGCGCTCGCCGCGTACCACCGCGCTTGGGCGCAGGACTACACCTACAGTTCAGCCACCAACGAATTTACCCATCGCGTGGAAACCGGCGCCATCGGCCGCCGCGTGCATGAATGGTTCGACGAGTTCGGCCGCAAGGGCGTCGTCGCCACCGAGTGGGAACCGATGGGCCTCGGTTACGAGATTTGAGGCGTCGCAGGCGGTCCCGCCTGTTCCCGAGGTAGCGGCGGGGCTTTGACCCGCGCTTTCACCTTTGGAAAGCCAAGCTGACTGCTTTCCCAAAACTCGCAGCCAGGGCGGGTCGAAGACCCCTCCCTACCTTGCAAACACGTCCGCCTGCCGGCTGAACTGCTTCTCCAGGCTCCCGCACACCAGCTCGCAGAGCTGGAAGATCGACGGGTCGGAAATGGCGTAAAACACCTGCAGGCCTTCCTTGCGCCGCGTCAGCATGTGCGCGTGCGTCAGGGTTTGCAGGTGACGCGATACGTTCGTCTGCGTCCCGCCGGTCAGGGCCACCAGCTCGTTCACGCTCTTCTCCCCGGCAAACAGCGCGTGCAGCAGCCGCAGCCGCATCGGCTCGGACAGCACCGCAAACCGCCGGGCAATCAGGGCCATGGCGTCGGCGGATAGAGGGCGGGGGAGTTTCTTGCGGGAGATCATTCGTGGCTTGACGATACCTGTTTATATGAGCATACATGCATATAACGCAAGCTAAAACCCCTCCTCCCCCATGAAAATCGATTCCTTCATCCGCGCCCTGGCCGGTTCCGTGATCCTGCTCAGTCTGGCCCTCGCCCACTTCGTCAGCCCGTGGTGGCTGCTGCTCACCACCTTCGCCGGCCTCAACCTCCTTCAGTCGGCCTTCACCGGCTTCTGTCCGCCCTCCATAATCCTGTCCAAGCTCGGCTGGCTCGACGCCGACGGCGTCATCCATTGGGGCGGACGCAAGTCCTGAGGCCCCCGCCATGCGTTCCCACCTTCTCGGCCTGATGCTGGCCGGCGCACTCCTGCCCGGGCTCCGCGCTGAGCTCTGGACGCTCGACCGGGCGGCCACCACGGCACTGGAGCACAGCCCTGATGCCCGGACGGCGCGGGCGCGGGCCGAGGGGGCCCAAACGCTCGTGGATCAGGCTCAGTCGGCATGGCTGCCGCAGTTCTCGCTGGCCGGGCATTATACGGACACCAACAACCCGATGATGGCCTTTGGGGCCATTCTCAACCAGCGCGCCTTCAACTTCGGCCTCGACTTCAACCATCCCGGCCACGTCGACGACCTCAACGCCAGCGGGACCGTGGCCTACAATCTCTACAGCGGCGGTCGCGCCACCGCCGGGCGCAACGCCGCCCGCGCCGGAGCCGAGGCCGCCAGGCTCGAACTCCACGGCGCCCAGCAGCAACTCGTCGCCGAGGTGGTCAAGGCCGCCCTCAACCTCCAAAAGGCCCGCGAGGCCGTCATCGCCGTGACCGGCGGTGTCCGCGCCTACGAGGCCGCGGTCAGCGTGGCCCGCGCCCGTTATGAGGCCGGCCAAATGCTCAAGGCCGACCTCCTCAGCCTCGAGGTGCAGCTCGCCCAGACCCGCGAGTCCCTCTCTTCCGCCCGGCACGGAGCCGCGCTCGCCGCGCGTGCTTTTGGCTTTGTCCTCGGACTTGAAGCCACAGGCAACAGCTTCGAACTGGCCGGCAACGATCCGGCTCTGGCCCGCCTCGCCGTCCCCGCCACCGGTGATTTTTCGCAACGCCCGGAGTTACTCGCCGCCGCCGCCCATGTGCGGGCCGCCGCGGCCATGGTCAGGATGGCGCGCGGCGCACGCGGCCCCACGGTCAACGCCTTCGCCACCTACCAATACAACAAGGGATGGAGTACCGACCGTCACGCCGACAGCTGGCTCGCCGGCGTGAACTTTGACCTCAATGTCTTCGACGGTGGCCAGACGGCCGCCAAGATCCGCCAGAGCACCGCCGAGTTAACCGCGGCGAAGGAAATGTCCCGCAAGGCCTCGCTCGGCATCAGCCTGGAAGTCGAGCAGGCCCGCCTGGCCCACGCCGACGCGCAGGAGCGTCTCGCAGTCTCGGCCCGCGCCGTCGAACAGGCTGAGGAAAGCGCCAATCTCACCCGCGCCCGCTTTGAGAAGGAGGCCCTACTGACGGCCGACCTGATCGGTGCCGAGGGACGGCTCCTCGAGGCCCGGCTCCGCCACATGATCGCCGCAGCCGACGAACGCCTCGCGGTGGTCGATCTCCGCCGCGCGCTTGGCCTCGATCCCCTTCCAGCTCCCTGACTCCAGCCCTCTCTCCATGAAATTCTCCCATTACCTGCTCTGCCTTGCCGCGGTTGCCGCTGCCGGTGCCGGTTGTTCCCGCTCTGAACAGTCCGCTGCCCCGGGCCAACCCAACCTGCCCGCCGCCCGGGTCGCCGTCGCCACCGTGCAGTCTGCCGACCTCGCCTCCGTCATTGAGGTGACCGGTACCGTCCGACCCGTGCAACGGGCGCTGCTGGCCGCCAAGTTCATGGGGTCGATCGAGGCGCTTCCCATCACGCTGGGTCAGCCGGTTCACGCCGGCGATATCCTCGTGAAGATCGCCGCCGGTGAAATCTCCGCCCGCCTGGTTCAGGCCCAGGCCCAGCTCAATTCCGCCCGCCGCGATCTTGACCGCGAGCGCGACCTGCTGGCCAAGGGCGCCAGCACCGCCGAGATGGTCCGCGGACTGGAGGACCGGTTCACCATGACGCAGGCCATGGTCCGCGAAGCCGAGACCATGCTCAGCTACGCCACCCTCCGTGCACCCTTCGACGGCGTCATTTCCCGCAAGTCCGCCAACGCCGGTGATTTTGCCTCCCCCGGAATGACTTTGTTGGAAATCGAAGGCACCTCTGACTTTCAGGTCGAGGCGGCCGTGCCCGATTCTCTCATCGGCAGCCTGATCGTCGGCTCCCCGCTCACCGTGACCATCCCGGCCCGGGGCGTCCGTTTCACCGGTCCGATCGCCGAACTGTCCTCCGCTGCCGACGCCAGCGCCCACACCGTTCTTGCCAAGATCACGGTGCCGGCCGGCACCCCCGTCCGCTCGGGCGAATTTGCCCGGGTGGAGATCGCCGGCACTTCCGTGCGCCTCCTGCTCGTGCCCTCCACGGCAGTCAGCACGGTCGGCCAGCTGGAGCGCGTCTTCGTCGCGGGCACCGACGGCCGGGCCATCCTCCGCCTCGTCAAGACCGGCGCCACCCGCGGCGTCAACACGGAGATCCTCGCCGGCTTGGACAGTGGCGAGCGCGTGGTCATCGCCCCGCCCGCCGGGCTGAGCGAAGGCCAGATGCTGGAGATCCTGCCGTGAGCACCGGCCCCTACTCTCCGTTTCCCGCGCCCGCGAAATATGGCTTCGCCGGCCGCATGGCGGCGCTTTTCATCAACTCGAAGCTGACTCCCATCATCGTCGCCGCGTCGCTGCTTCTCGGCCTGTTCGCCGTGCTCATGCTGCCCCGCGAGGAAGAACCGCAGATCAAGGTGCCGATGGTCGACGTGATGGTCGCCATGCCCGGCGCCACCGCCCGGGAAGTCGAGAACCGGGTCACGCGCCCGATGGAGAAGCTGCTCTGGGAGATTCCGGGGGTCGAATACCTCTATTCCACCGCCTCCCCGGGGGGCAACATGACCATTGTCCGCTTCAAGGTCGGCACTGACCTCGAGGCCGCCCTCGTCCGCCTCAACCAGAAGCTCCAGGCCAACTTCGACCGCATCCCCCTCGGCGTCTCGCCCCCGCTCGTCAAGCCGCGCACCATCGACGACGTTCCCGTCCTCGCGCTCACGTTCCACAGCAAGCGCTATGATCACGCCCTGCTCCGGCGGGTCGCGGCGCAAGTGGACGATGCCATCAAGGTCCTCCCGGCCGTGGCCGAGACCACCCTCATTGGCGGTGACCGCCGGCAGATCCGCGTGCTGCTTGACCCGCAGCTCCTCGCCTCGCGCAACCTCAGTCCCGCCTACCTCGTGCCGATGCTGCAGCAGGCCAACGCGCAGGCGTTCACCGGCGCGCAATCCTCGGACAACAAGGAGACCCTCCTCCAGACCGGCACGTTTTTCCGCGACGCCCGGGATGTCGGCGCCGTCGTCGTCGGCGTGTTCAACGGCCGGCCGGTCTTCCTGCGCGACGTCGCCACAATTCAGGATGGCACCGAGGAGCCGTCCACCTACGTGCTCTTCGGCCTGGGCGGGAACGCCGCGGCCAACGAACAGGTGGCCGTCACCCTCAGCATCGCGAAGCGCCCGGGGGCCAACGCCGTCGACGTCGTCGCCGCCGTCCTCGCCAAGGTCGACTCGCTCAAGGGCACGCTCATCCCCGCGGACATCGGCATCGCCATCACGCGCGATTATGGCGCCACTGCCAGCGAGAAGTCGAACGAGCTGCTCCTGCACATGGGCCTCGCCGTCTTCGGCGTCGCGATTCTCATCCTCCTCTTCCTCGGCTGGCGCGAGTCGCTCGTCGTGCTGCTCGCGATCCCGGTCACCCTCGGCCTCACCCTGCTCGTTTTCTACCTCTACGGCTACACGCTCAACCGCATCACGCTCTTCGCGCTGATCTTCTCCATCGGTATTCTCGTGGATGACGCGATTGTCGTGGTCGAGAACATCGTCCGCCACATGGGTCTGCCGAGTTGCCGGCGCAAGCGCCTGCTCCAGATCGCCGTGGAGGCGGTCGATGAGGTGGGTAACCCGACCATCCTCGCCACCTGGGCCGTAATCGCGGCCGTGCTGCCGATGGCGTTCGTCAGCGGCCTGATGGGGCCCTACATGCGCCCGATTCCGATCGGCTCGAGCGCCGCGATGCTGTTCTCCCTGCTCGTCGCCTTCGCCGTCACGCCCTGGGCTGCACTCAAGCTCCTGCGCGGACACGGCCGGCGCCCGGCGGACGCCGCCGCCTTCGTAGACGCCCCGCTGACCGAGGAGGAGGAGGCCGAGGACCAGACGATGCCCGATACCGCCTTCACGCGGCTCTACCAACGCTGCATGGGCCCGCTGCTGACCCACCGGGGTTGGCGCTGGACGTTCCTGGCCATCGTCGTTGCCGCCACCGTCGGCTCGATGGGCCTCGTCGGGATCAGCGCCGTGAAGGTCAAGATGCTCCCCTTTGACAACAAGTCGGAGTTCCAGGTCATCCTCAACCTGCCCGAGGGCAGCACCCTCGAGCAGACCACCCGCGTCGCCCGCGAGATGGCCGCCGCCATCCGCACGGAGCCCGAGGTGCGCGACTACCAGGTCTACGCCGGCACCGCCTCGCCGTTTAATTTCAACGGTCTCGTCCGCCACTACTTCATGCGCCGCGGCAGCAATGTCGCCGATCTCCAGGTCAACCTCCTGCCCAAGCACGCGCGCAGCGCGCAAAGCCACGACATCGCCAAACGCGTCCGCCCGCGGCTCGCGGCCATTGCCCGCAAATATGACGCCGCCGTCGCCGTCGCCGAGGTCCCGCCCGGCCCGCCCGTCCTCCAGACCCTCGTCGCGGAGGTCTACGGTCCCACCGAGGAGTCCCGGCTGAAACTCGCCGCCCGGATCGGCGACATCTACCGGGCCACGCCCG
>Ga0209499_1000691_pt1 | contig 24695 bp, 23 predicted proteins | sample C_130208_EF_Meta_FD_187306 | JGI IMG/M metagenome (GOLD analysis project Ga0209499, IMG submission 187306) | Freshwater microbial communities from Lake Croche, Canada to study carbon cycling - C_130208_EF_MetaG (SPAdes) (version 2) | ecosystem: Environmental > Aquatic > Freshwater > Lake... | reverse complement strand
GGGCGAGAAGTTGGTGTTTGGCCCCGAGTATTTAATTCCAAAACCGTTCGATCCGCGCTTGATGATGAAGATTGCGCCTGCTGTCGCGAAAGCCGCCGCAGACAGCGGTGTGGCACGTCGACCCATTCAAGACATAGAGGCTTACATCGAGAAGCTGCAAAGCTTTGTCTATGCGTCTGGCTCCATCATGAAGCCGATTTATGCGGCCGCCAAACTCGGCGCCAAAAAACGCGTGTGCTTTGCCGAGGGCGAAGAAGAGCGTGTTTTGCGTGCGGTGCAAATCGTCGTTGACGAAGGTTTGGCCAAGCCTACTTTGATTGGTCGCCCCGCCGTCATTGCGCAGCGTATTGAGAAGTTTGGCTTGCGCTTGGAAGAAGGTAAAGATTACCAACTTGTCAACGTAGAGCAAGACCATAGATACCGCGATTTTTGGCAAACCTATTGGCAGATGATGGCGCGCCAGGGCGTCACCCAACAGTTGGCCAAGATCGATATGCGTCGTCGTCTCTCGTTGATTGGCGCCATGATGTTGCACAAAGGCGAAGTCGATGGATTGATTTGTGGAACCTGGAGCACACCCGATGTGCATTTGAATTACGTGGACCAAGTCATTGGCAACCGTAAGGGTGTGAGCACCTATGCGTGTATGAATGGTTTGTTGTTGCCGGATCGCCAAGTGTTCTTAGTCGACACGCATATCAACTACGACCCCACAGCGGAGCAGTTGTGCGAGATCACCATCATGGCGGCGGAAGAGATGCGTCGTTTTGGCTTGCAACCTAAAGCTGCTTTGTTGTCGCACTCTAATTTTGGAACGAGTCAACAAGCTTCTGCTATCAAAATGCGCGAGACTTTGGCGCTGTTGAAAAAGAAGGCGCCTTGGTTAGAAGTGGACGGCGAGATGCATGGCGATGTGGCTTTGGATGGCGCAGATCGTGCGCGGCAAATTCCTGATACGACTTTGACGGGTGACGCCAATTTGTTGGTGTTGCCTAATTTAGATGCGGCCAATATCGCTTACAACTTGCTCAAGACAGCCGCTGGCGGCAATATTGCGATTGGGCCGGTGTTGTTGGGTGCTGCTAAACCGGTGCATATTTTGACGGCTAGTGCTACGGTTCGGCGCATTGTGAATATGACTGCTTTGACTGTGGCGGATGCTAGTGCTTTGCGTTAGTTAGCTTTATTCGGGCGCTGTTTTTAACTGCGTCTGTTTCTATTGCGAGCTTTTGGCGGTTAAGGGGGGCGAGCCCACAAAGAGTGAATGCTGCGACTCCGCACTGCGTGCTTTATGTCGTTCGCAGCATCCACCCTTTGTGGGCTCGCTTGGTGTTCGTGAAACGAATTCTTTATGCTTAATTTGGCCTTCTTGTGGGGTTCGTTATTCCATTTTTGCTTGCTATTTGAGGGGGGTTCACTGACAATGTTGGCTTGTGTTTTGGGTTAACCCGTGAAACTCTTCCTCGATGTTGTTGCTTTGTAGCAACTTCAGTTTTGTCAAAAATTTACCCCTAAAGAATCGGCGATGGACATGCCACTGCGTACCGTTAAAACAAATATTGTTCAATCTATTCGTGCGTTCCGCGTACAGGATTTACAGCAATCTGCCCAAGTTTTGGGCCACCACTTTTTGTATGCCAATTTGGCCCAAACCCAGAGCAAGCAAGACATTTTGGATTTGATTGCCAAAGAATTCACTTTCCCCGTGCAAGCCAGCAAGAATTTTGATGCGCTGTATGACGGCATGACCGACCCTCTTTATAAGTCTGGCCCTCAGCCTGGCTTTTTGGTTGTTTTGGAGCATATTCCAGCCCACGCCAAGTTTGACAAAGAAGCGCGCGAGCAGTTGCTCGACATCTTCCGTGAGGCTTCAGATTACTGGGCTGACCGCAAGGTGGCTTTCCGTTGTTTCTATTCCTTTTCTGTGGCGCGCGCAGCCTCTGCTGAAAAGACCGGCGTTGGTTTTGATGCAGACGGCATGGCTATTTTGGAAGACGGCGAAAAAATGCCAACCGACAAATTGGTGGACGTGTCGCCCATGGCTTTGCGTATGAGCAGCCCGTTTAATGCAGGTTACTGGCTCACAGCGGCTTAATCAATGACCAGTAACGCGGTTTAAATTGTTAGCGCTTGAACAAGCGCTACATATTCGGCGACAGGTACTTCCTCTGCTCGGCGGTGAACATCAAAATCACCGCCGAATTTTTTTTCCTCTAACCATTTGCCCAAAGTGTGGCGCAAAAGTTTGCGTCTTTGGCTGAACGCTGTTTGGACCAATGTCTCTAGCGTTTTGACATTAAGTTGCGGTGGTACAGCTAGGGGAAGCATTCGCACAATGGCGCTATCTACCCTTGGCGGCGGATCAAACGCATCGGGCGGTACCAGCAAGACGTTCTCCATTGCGTAGCGCCACTGCAGCATCACGCTTAGTCGGCTGTAATCACTAGTGCATGGCTTTGCCACCATGCGGTCGACGACTTCTTTTTGCAGCATGAAGTGCTGGTCTTTCACTGCGTCTACATGCGTGAGTAGATGAAACAGAATAGGCGTGGAGATGTTGTAAGGCAGGTTGCCGACCACACGTAGTTTTGGTGTTTGTAATGTTTTCGCAAGGTCGGCGAAGTCGACGCGCAACACATCCGATGCGATCACGTTGAGTTGCGGATGGGCTTGTAAACGTAAAACCAAATCGCGGTCCAACTCTATGACGGTAAGTTTGCCTAAACGCTCAACCAGCGGTTGAGTAAGCGCCGCAAGACCAGGCCCGATCTCCACCATTTGCTCGCTGGCTGTTGGCGCAATCGCGGAGACGATTTGTTCAATGACAAACGTGTCGGTAAGAAAGTGCTGACCGAAACGTTTGCGGGCTTGGTGCTTCACAAGGTGGCTTTAGATAGGCGGATCGCGGTATTCAATATAGGCACGACCGCGCACTTCCTGTGCCCACAATTGGTAAGTCTCGTCGTACTTCTTTTCGCGCAAACTGTTGCGCACTAAATCGCGTAATTCGCGCTCGGCGATTGGCGCTTCGCGACGTGCCAGCACTTGCACCAAGTGCACACCAAAACGCGACACCAGCGGGTCCGCAATTTGGCCTGGCTGCAATTTGTTCATGACCTCTTCAAACTCGGGCACGAACATACCCGGTGCGACCCAGCCTAAATCGCCACCGCCAGCAGCGCTAGCGTCTTGCGAGTGTTGTTGTGCGAGTTGGGCGAAGTCTGCACGGCCCGACTCAATTTGCGTTTTGTAAGTAGCGAGTTGTGCGCGTGCTGTGGTTTGGCTTAGTTGGCCACCAGGCCGCAACAAAATGTGCCGAGCACGTGTCTCGGTGATGGTGGCATTGGTGACGGTGCGTTTGCTGACCAGCTTCAAAATATGAAATCCTGCACCAGACTGCACTAGCGGTGCAATCTCGCCAATGCGTAACGATGCGACTGCATCCACAAACAAACTGGGGTAACGGTCAGCAGGACGCACGCCCATCAAACCGTTGTTTTCTTTCTCAGGACCTTGGGACGCCTCTTTAGCAATAGCGCCAAAGTTGCCGCCACGCTGCACACGCTCGAGAGTGGATTGCGCTTTGGCGCGTAATTCTGCAATACGCGCGTCGCTGCTGTTTTCTGGTACAGATATAAAAATATGTCCAAGTTCCATCTCTGCAGCAGTGGACACGCTCGCTGTGTCGCGGACTTTGATCGCGTTGTTAATTTCAACGTCGGTAATTCGAATACGGCCAGGTACGTTGCGTTCTACAAAGCGTTGCAGCATCATTTGGTCAAGCAAGTCTTTGCGCGCTTTTTCAATGCTAGAGCCTGAGGCGAGCGTTTTAGCGCGCATGGCTTCAACAGTGGTTTGGTTTTGTGCGGCTTGACGTTGCTCGGCAAGGTCAAGCGCTTCTTCGTCAATCACAACGCCCGTGTCTTTAGCGTTTTGCAACAAGGCCTTTTCAGTGATGAGTTTCTCGAGCACGTCACGCAAAGTCACGTCGCTTTTTAAAATGGCACGCCCTTGTTGAGCCGCTTGTGTGCGTTGCAACTCAAGGCGAGCATTGACGTCGTGGTTGGTGATGGGCACCGAGTCGACCACCGCAACAATGAAATCGCGAGGCGTGCTGATGGCGTTTGCAATGGGGTTAGATAGACCCGTGCCAGAACTAGTGCTCGGAGGGTTGAGAGGCTTGTTACTGGGGTTGTTGATTTTGAGCTGCGCCCAGCTTGCAGTAGGAACAAACAAAACCAGTGATGCGGCACAGACAAGCGCGCGCAGATGGAAAAACTTCACACACATAAGCATCAATCGTAATTGCCAAAACGGCTAGGTGACATCAAAGGTTGGCGCAAATGTTGGTAGCGCGGCACGTTGTTGCGAATCGACCCCAGCGCATTGGTACCAACGCGCGAGAAGCCCACAAACTCTAATTGGAATAGTAATTTTTGGCGGGCTAAATTTTCAGCGATTTGGAACCGTTCTTTGACTACGCGGCCTAGCCAACACCCTCCATCGTATTCGAAGCCCATCACAGACTCGACCATTTGGTTGTTCAAGGTATCCATATTCATACGCGCGACGGTATACCAACGGCCTTCACCTAAACCACGGCCTTCGCCGAGGTCTTCGTCTTTCATACTCAATAAGTCGTTGAGAGGCCATTGCCAGCCGACGTTCAAGAAACGCGACTGGGGCGTGCCAGTGGAGTCGGTTTGGTCGCGGAAGGATGCGCTGATCACGCGGTAAGAGCCCGGCGTATAACGACCGCCAATGGCTTGACTTAGAAAGTTGGCAGAGTCAGGACTGTATTGAAAGGTGGAATCTACGGACCACTTGCGTGACAAGTTCAGCGTTGCCCCGGCGAGAACATCACTAAGCCCCGCTTGCGCAATTGGGGTGTTCGTTGATTTATCGATAGGCAGAGTTACCAGCTGGTCTTTGATGCGCAGCCTTTGTGCAAGTCCAAAGCGCGCGCCTTCTGCACCGGTCTTTGGATCGATAAAGCGCGAAGTAGCACCTAATGTGACCATGTTGCTGTCGGCAATACGGTCATATCCGCCATAGGTGTTTTCTGAAAAGATGCTGGCAAAGTTGTATGCGTTTGCACCAGAGTCGTAATTAGGCAAGTAGTTCTGTGAGCGATATGGGCTGTATACGTAGAAGGCGCGTGGCTCAAAAGTCTGGGTCCACGCGCGGCCTAATAAGTTACTCGCTCTTTCAAATACCACACCAGAGTCCAAGCTGAAAGTTGGAACGCTAACGCTCGCCGACGTTTGGCCATTGGTGCTCAATGCATCATCAAATTGGTAACTACGCGTGTTCATGATGAACTTGGGCGTGACATAGCCATAAGGTGTCACAAACGGGCGACTGACTTGTGCTTGGCCTACTGCGCGCTGGGCGTTGCAGTTCAGGTAATTTGTCAAACAGTCTTCCTGTCGTACTGTTTCGAAGCGGCTAAATTGACCGTCCAAAGCAAAATCAAACCCACTGATATTTGCGCGCGAATATTTCATATTCATTTGAGGCGCACGGTCAAAAGGTGGAGAAATATAGTTGCTGGGCGTGGCTAAGTCCTGCATGGTTTGCCACTTTTGTACCGCGATATTTGAGGTGAAGAACCCTTTGCCCCACGTCACATTCATATCGTTAGAAAGCAAACGCGTCACGCCCAAACTATTGCTGCTGGTGAAATCTTTCCAGTAGTTGTCATCACTCACGCGGTTGATGTTGTAAGTCAAGCCTAAAGCACCTCCCGCAAATGCGGGGTAAGGCATGCCGCTGTGTGAAGTGTTAAAAGCCCAGCGCTGTGCGTCACGCAAGCTGTCTTTAGCCATGTAGTCAAAACGCATAACGCCGGTAAATGGCGGCTGTGGAGTTATAGCTTCTAAATACCGAAACTCGGTTTCAAGCCGCATGCCGCGACTGCTCCAATAGGTGGGCGTGAACGTCATGTCACGGTTGGGCGCCAAATTCCAGTAGTACGGCTGAATCACCTCTAGGCCGCCGACGGAATCAAAGCCAATAGTCGGCGGCAACAGACCTGATTTACGTTCGTCATTCAAAGCGAAGTCCAGCGCTGGCAAAGGCATCACGGGCACATTCTTAAACCGTAAGCTCGCACCTTCTGCATTCCCCAAGTTATGGTCGCTGTCAAAAGAAATCTTGTCGCCTTTAAAAAACCAATCTGGGGTCCAGTTGGGGCCAGGTTTACGCTTACAGGTAGTGAACTCCCCTTTTTGCATGACCGAATTGCCCGGATCTATGAAATCAATGCGCTCAGCCTTGCCGTACATTTTGTTGCGGTTAAGAAAAAACTCTGGTTGCGTAAAAAACCCTTCAAACGAATCTAATTGAATATCAAGTGCCGGACCTTGATAGCTGTTGCCAGAGTGATTGATGTACACATTGCCGCGCGCTTTCGCTAAATCGAGTACTTGGTCGTAGTCGATTTGGTCCGCTTTGAGCAAAATATCGCCGCGGCGCAAAACCACTTGGCCTTCTAGCAAGGTTTGTAAATCGGTTTGTCCGGAGATTTGGTTGCTTTGCAAATACGTTGGCAATTCTTTGCGCATGCCGCCATTGATAGTTTCTTGCAACAAACTGCTGGGCTTGAGCACCATAGGTGGGCCTGTCACAGTTGGTGTAGCCGGCAACGTCTGTGCTTGCAAAGAAAGCGCAGAAAGCAGGCTACACAAAAAGGCAACAAAAGCCGACCACAACACGATGCGCGTGAACAAACGCTCAGTCCGAGTAAAAACTAAGCGCATCAAAGGGCAGAATTGGCGGTGAAAATCAGACAACAGCAACAACGAAGAACAACCTTTTCAAACCCAACATGGTGAACATTGCGACCTATGTGGCGCAAGTTGGGTCATTTGTAGAATTTAGATTATCCATGAGCACACCTAATAACCCTCAGCAAGTCAAGATTGACTGGCCCGATACACAACGCGAGGTGCAATTTGGGCATTGGCTTGACCAACAAGCTGCCAATTTTGGGTTAATCACCACGTCGGTACGCCCCGCATCCGCAGATGCTAGTTTTAGGCGTTACTTTCGGGTGGATGGCGTTTCTGGCAAAGACAAGCCCGCTAGCTTCATCATCATGGACGCGCCGACAGACAAAGAAAACTGCGGACCGTTTGTACGAATTGCCAAATTGATGGGCGATTGCGGCTTGTTCGTGCCACAAATTCTGAATTGGCATGTAGAAAACGGGTTCATCTTGTTGGATGACTTGGGCCAAAAAACGATGATGGAAGTCATCGACACAACAAATCCACAAGCAAATATGGGCTTGTATTTGCGCGCAATAGATGCTTTATTGCTATTGCAACAAAGCCAGCAAGGGCACACATTGCCACCTTACGACGAAGCTTTGTTGCAACGCGAACTGCACCTGTTTCCTGATTGGTATGTCGCGCAGCATCGCAAGGTAGCGCTTAACGGTGCGCAAAAAAATACCCTCGACAAAACCTTTGGCTTGATCGTCGAGCGCAACTTAGCTGCTCCTAAGGTGTTGGTACACCGCGACTTTATGCCGCGCAATTTGATGATGCCGCATGATGCCAACGAGTCGCGTTTGGGCGTATTGGATTTTCAAGATGCGGTTTACGGGCCCATCACCTATGACATCGCGAGTTTGATGCGCGATGCATTTTTAAGCTGGGAAGAAGACTTTGTGCTGGAGATCACCATCCGCTATTGGGAGCGTGCGCGCAAGCTAGGGTTAATGGACTTTGACGGATGGTCGCAAGATTTTGGAGCGTTTTGGCGCGCAGTGGAGTGGATGGGATTGCAACGCCACCTCAAAGTAGCTGGAATATTTGCGCGACTCACCCTACGCGACGGCAAAGACAAATACTTGGCAGATGCTCCACGCTTTATTCAATACATCAGACACACGGCCAGTCGCTATGCCGAACTCACGCCCTTGCTTAGATTGATCGACACCTTAGAAGGCACACATCCTGCAATGAGCTTGGCCTATCCGCGGCCTTCCGCGCCTTTGGGTGGTAAGGCATGAGGGTGCTTATCTAAATGCCACGCTTTTATTGCGCGCACGCGCTTCAAACGGGTGCTTCCACCGAATTGCCGCCAACTGCCGCACGCCATGTGCAAGTTTTGCGTTTGCAGCCCGGGCAAACCATTACCTTGTTCAATGGCGCTGGCGGAGAGTTTGAAGCCGTTATTGAACGCATGGGAAGACAAGATGTGCGCGTGTTGGTGGGTGCGCACCAAGTCATTGAGCGAGAAGCCCAAAACCAAATGCATTTAGCGGTAGTAATGCCCGCCAACGACCGCATGGATTGGTTGGTGGAAAAAGCCACCGAATTGGGTGTGCAGCGCATCACCCCCCTGATGTCTCAACACAGCGTGCTGCGCTTACAAGGTGAGCGTTCTGAAAAAAAACTAGCCCATTGGCAAGCGGTGGCGATAAGCGCTTGCGAGCAATGTGGAAGAAACAGATTGCCGCAAATCGATGCTTTACAAAACCTATCTGCTTGGCTTCAAAGCGATGGGGACGTCAATTTTTTAAATACACAAAACACAGAAGATGCGCATAGCGCAACACAAGCCGCAGTTTTATCGCTGCATCCGAGCACACAAGGTTTGGGCAAATGGGCTACAAAAAATCAGAGTACATCTTGGTTGTTGCTCAATGGACCAGAAGGCGGCTTAACTGACGAAGAAGACGCGCTGGCCAGAACTAAAGGTTTTGCTGCCGTGAATTTAGGAGCGCGTGTGTTGCGCGCAGAAACTGCTGCTATAGCAGCGCTGGCTTATTTCAACGTAAACGGCTAACCTTCAAATTTGAATACAGCAGTGCCCGCCATCAAATTAGGCCACCAACGTATCTCTTGTCCATCTTGCAGGCCAAACGCATCCAACACATGCAGTTTGTTCTTCTCAGCCAAAGCGGCAAAGTCGGCAAATGTGCCCACGCGGATGTTTGGCGTGTCATACCATTGGTAGGGCAATCGCCGCGTCACAGGCATACGCCCTTGCAACACACTCAAGCGATTAGGCCAATGCCCAAAATTAGGAAAGGCCACGATGCCGATGCGACCCACACGTGCTGTCTCGCGCAACATCACTTCAGCATTGCGCAAATGTTGCAGGGTATCGATTTGCAAGACGACATCAAACGAGTGGTCGCCAAATAAAGTCAAACCTTGGTCGAGGTTCAGTTGCAGCACATTGACGCCGCGTTGCACGCAAGCTTGTACATTGGTGTCTGCCAACTCAACGCCGTAGCCCGAACAGCCACGGTGTTTTTGTAAATGGTCGAGTAACGCGCCATCGCCACACCCTAAATCGAGCACACGGCTTCCAACGGGCACCAGCTGCGCCAAAGCATGCAGATTGATGTTGTGCGTCATGCTTTTCCTCCTTGCACAGGAGCTTCGTGTGCGATGCGCTCAAAGTAGGAGCGCACCACTTGCATGTAGCGAGGATCTTCTAACAAGAAGGCGTCGTGTCCATGTGGCGCATCGATCTCGGCATAACTGACATCGCGTTGGTTGTCGAGCAAAGCGCGCACCATTTCGCGGCTGCGCGCGGGTGAAAAGCGCCAGTCGGTGGTGAAACTCACTAATAAGAACTTGGCGCAAATAGCTGCAAACGCCTTGGACAAATCGCCATCAAAACGGCGAGCAGGGTCAAAGTAGTCGAGCGCGCGCGTGATCAGCAAATAGGTATTGGCATCAAAGTACTCGCTGAACTTGTCGCCTTGGTAGCGCAGATAGCTTTCAATTTGAAACTCCACATCTTGCGTGGAATAGCGATAGCCTGTAGCGCTACCCACCACCGCATCGCGGAGTTGGCGGCCAAATTTCTCATTCATCACGTCGTCGCTCAAATACGTGATGTGCCCCACCATGCGTGCGATGCGCAAACCGCGCTTAGGAATCACGCCATGTGCATAAAAATGGCCTTCATGAAAATCTGGGTCGGTCACGATGGCGCGCCGCGCGACTTCATTGAATGCGATGTTCTCTGCGGTTAAGTTAGGCGCACTGGCGACCACCACAGCATGACGCACACGATCAGGGTGTTGCAGAGTCCAACTCAAGGCTTGCATACCACCCAAGCTGCCGCCCATCACCGCAGCGAGTTGGTGAATACCCAATGCGTCGAGCAACAAGGCTTGCGCATTGACCCAGTCTTCCACAGTGACAACTGGAAAATCTGCGCCATACACTTTTCCCGTATCGGGATGAATATGCATAGGCCCAGTAGATCCAAAGCAAGACCCTAGGTTATTCACACCGATGACAAAGAATTGGTTGGTGTCGACCGGTTTGCCTGGGCCAATCATGTTGTCCCACCAGCCTTCGCTTTTATCTTGCCCCTCGTAAACACCTGCCACATGGTGCGAGGCATTGAGTGCGTGGCAAATCAATACCGCATTCGATTTGTCTGCGTTAAGCGTGCCATAGGTTTCATACGCCAAGTGATAGTCGCGCAGGCTTGCACCACTTTGCAAGCTAAGCGCATGTGCAAAGTGCATGGTCTGCGTAATGGCAATCATGTGTGGCGAAGTTTGAGGCATGAGAAGGTGAAGACTTTATAACAAGTAAACGGCTATCTAAGTAGCGGGTGTCGCGTGCATGAAAGTCCGTTATTCACCAATAGGCCGCAAATGCTTGCCTGCAATACCCGCCAACTCAAACATGGTGACTTGGTCCTTACCAAAAACAGGTTTGAGTTTGGCATCGGCATTGATCGCGCGTTTGTTCGTGGCATCTTGCAAGCCGTTGGCTTTGATGTAGTCCCAGATTTTTTTAATCACCTCGGTGCGCGCCACGGCCTCACTGCCAATCACCGCTGCTAGCTCGTTGCTGGGTAAAAATCCTGCAGTGACTTTGCGCGGCGCTTTTGGCTTGGCTACTTTTTCGGCTTTGGCTTTAGCGGCCTTGGTGGTTTTAGCTGGAACTTTTTTTCCAGCCGCTTTGATCAACGCATTGGTCGTGGGAGTTTTGCCAGCACGCGCTGGATATTTGCTAACGCGAGGCTCGAAAGCAAAACTCACTTTGCCCGCTTCGGGATTCCATTGCAAAAACGCCTTGAAAGGACGGCGTGTACGCATCGACACAAACTTGTCCAACAAGTCGGTTTTTCCTTCGGCCAAGAGCTTAGTCATTTGCTCAGTTGCCACACTTTGTTGCAGAATAATTTTTCCGCTCTTGAAGTCGCAACTTGGCGTGGGTTGTGCATGGGTCGGAACCGATTTGCTACATATATAGTTGCTGCCGTGGTCATAGACTGGGCTAGAGCACTTGGGGCAGTTACCCAAACTTGTGGTGTCAGCAAACTCGACAATTTCGCCAGACTCCGCGTTTTTGTCTTCGCCGAAATCGAACTCGAGTTTCCAGTTTTTCTCTTCTTCGCTGAATTTGAGTGCGATCTCTGCGGTGAAAGGCCAGCCTGCTTTGGAGCGGAAGCCTTCTAGCGGACCGATCTTTTTATTCTCAATCAATTGCTCCACTTCAGCCGCCTCGAAAGTGCGACCGCCAGGGATTTTGCTGATGGAGAAACCACAACCTGTTGCGCTGTCGCCTTCAGCGCTAGCACCAGCACCAGCACCAGCACCAGCACCAGCACCAGCACCAGCACCAGCACCAGCGGAGGAAGCCTTGTTGCCGTCGCACGCCAAAGCATCCTTGCCAATACAACCATACCGGCGGTAGTTTTCTTTCACCACACCGCCACATGTGGGACAAGCAATTGTCAAGGTCGTGTAGTCACCTGGAATCGTGTCACGGTCAAACTCTTTGGCCTTTTTGACAATGTGCTCGGTCATCTCGGCTATCTCGCGCATAAACGCTTCGCGGCTTAACTCGCCGTGTTCCATGAGAGAAAGCTTGTGCTCCCAGCCACCAGTGAGTTCGGGCTTGGAAAGCTCCTCCACACCTAAACCGCGCAGCAAAGTAAATAATTGAAACGCTTTGGCAGTGGGAACCATCTCGCGTATTTCGCGAATCATGTATTTCTCGTTGAGCAGGCCTTCGATGATGGCCGCACGCGTCGCTGGCGTGCCCAGACCTTTGTCTTGCATGGCTTCGCGCTGGTCGTCGTCTTCCACGTTTTTGCCAGCGGTTTGCATGGCGGTCAACAACGTGGCCTCGGTGTAACGCGCGGGCGGTTTGGTTTTGAGGCCTTTGGGTTCTGCTGTCTCAGTCTTAGGCGTTTCGCCTGCATTGACCTTGACCAACACTTTGCCTGACTCCTTGTCTTCTTCCTCATCCACTTCTTTGCCATAAATGGCTTGCCAGCCTGGCTCAACCAACACCTTGCCGCTGGACTTGAAGTGGTGTGCGCCCACTTGGCTCACGCGTGTGGTGTCCATATATTTAGCGGGTGGATAAAACACCGCCATAAAACGGCGCACTACAAAGTCGTAGAGCTTTTGCTCGGCGTCTGACAAACCACTTGGCGCCTGCAAAGTTGGGATGATGGCAAAGTGGTCGCTGACCTTGGCGTTGTTAAACACCTTGGGGCTGGGTTTGATGTGACCCTGATCGATGGCGGTTTTGGCGAAGGGCGCCAAATGCTTCATCGGGCTTTTGGCCAGCATTTCCATCGTGTCTTTGACGGTTTGTAAATAGTCTTCGGGCAGATGTTGTGAATCGGTACGCGGGTAAGTCAGCGCTTTATGGCGCTCATACAAGCTTTGCGCCAGCGAGAGCGTGGTTTTAGCGGAGAAGCCAAAGCGGCTATTGGCTTCTTTTTGCAAAGTGGTCAGGTCAAACAATCCTTTGCTGCTTTCGCTGCGTGGTTTGCTTTCCTCCGTGACGGTGGCGGCTTTTCCGCGCACGGCGTCGGCCACGGCCTGTGCTTCTTGCAAACTCCAAACGCGGTCTTCTTTTTTCTCTTTGTCTTCCGCATCTTTTTTATGCTGTGGGTTAAACCATTTGGCTGGATAGGTGCCTGCAGCTGCGGCGAATTCGGCGTGGATTTCCCAAAAATCACGGCTGACAAATTTGCGGATTTGTTCTTCGCGCTCCACCACCACACTCAAAGTCGGCGTTTGCACACGTCCTACGGTTGTCAAAAAGAAACCGCCTTCGCGGGAATTAAAGGCAGTTAAGGCGCGGGTACCGTTGATGCCTACCAGCCAATCGGCCTCTGAGCGGCTTCGGGCTGCGTCTGCCAGGCCTTGCATTTGTTGTTGTGTGCGCAGACTGTCAAAACCGTTGCGGATGGCGTCTGGTGTCATCGACTGCAGCCAGAGACGCTTGACGGGCTTGTCGAGTGCCTTTTTGCCACCCGCATATTGCTCGATCAAACGGAAGATCAATTCGCCTTCACGGCCCGCGTCGCAGGCGTTGATCAAGGCGGTGACGTCTTTGCGCTTGGCGAGTTTGACTACCGCGTTCAAACGCGTCTTGGTCTTCTCGACGGGTTTGAGGTCAAAGTAGGGCGGAATGACGGGCAAATGGGCAAAGCTCCATTTGCCGCGTTTGACGTCAAACTCTTCGGGCGCTTGAATCTCTACCAAATGGCCAACCGCGCTAGAGACGACGTAGGAGTCGTTCTCAAAATGGTCGTCATGCTTTTCAAATTTACCCGCGACAGGGGTGAGTGCGCGCACGATGTCTTGCGCAACCGAAGGCTTTTCGGCGATCACCAGGGTTTTACTCATTTTGACTTCCTTAGAAAACAGACCACTACAATGCGCCTCTCGCGCGTGCGCACACGCGCGCACGCACATGCGTACGTATTTAAGTTAACAGAAAAATCCCAGTGCCAAAAAAACCTCTTTCGCCGATCTCGGGCCGACGTATCCAAACCCGACGTTCAGGCGTGCATGGTAAGGGGGTCTTCGCCCTCACTGACTTTGCCCAAGGCGAGCCCATCATTGAGTACGTGGGCGAGATCATTTCTTGGAAAGAGGCCTTGCGCCGCCATCCGCATGACCCGACAGACCCCAATCACACGTTTTACTTCCATATCGACGACAAGCATGTGATTGACGCGCTCTACGGTGGCAACTCTTCCCGTTGGATCAACCACTCTTGCAAACCCAATTGCGAGCCGGATGAGCGCGGTGGGCGTATCTTTATTACCGCGCGCCGCAATATTCTGGCGGGCGAAGAGTTGAGCTATGACTACGGCCTGGTGATTGATGCCCCCATGACCGAAGAGCTCCAAGCCGAATACCCCTGTTGGTGTGGCACCAAGAAATGCCGCGGCACTTTGTTGTCGTCTTCCTCCGTCAAGCCTGGCAAAGACAAGTCCAGCAAAGAAAAGTCGGGCAAAGACAAAAAGAAAAAGCGCAAGCACTAGGCTTTGGTAGCAAAAGTAGCGACAAACATCGACAAGCTTTGACTGGTAACTAAGCACCATGATCTGGCCCGCAGAAGACATCTGGCAATCCTGTGTGTCCCTTCTGCCTGCACTAACGGTGGAGGTTTTGAAAGAGGTGGATTCCACCAACTCCGAGCTCATGCGCCGCGCCCGATCGGGGCTCACGGACCCCGTACTGCTGGTCGCCGAATCGCAAACTGCAGGACGCGGGCGGTTAGGCCGCCAATGGCATGCGCAAACAGGCGATGCGCTAACTTTCTCGCTAGGAATGATGCTCTACCCCGCCGACTGGTCTGGGCTGTCTCTGGCGATTGGGCTCTCTGTCGTAGAAAGCTTAGATCCGCAAGGCGCCTTGGGGCTGGGACTGAAGTGGCCAAATGATGTGTGGGTGCTTCAACAGCCAAACCAATGGGCCAAATTGGCCGGTATTCTGATTGAAACCGCCATCACGCAAAACGAAGAGCGTTTCTGCGTGATCGGTATCGGCGTAAACATCGCTTCGCCAAATGCGCAAGACTTATCTATGCCAGCCATCGGACTACGCGAGCTCTTAGCTGGCGTAGTGACTGCATCTTCTGGAACGACCTTATCCTCAGGGGCGACTTCAGCTCCCCAGGCGTTGGCCTTGATTGCAAAGCCCTTGCTGGCTAATGTGCTTGCTTTCGAGGCAAAAGGTTTTGCGCCAATGCAGACAGCGTTTCAGAAAAGAGATGTATTGCGCGATATGCCTGTCACTTTGAGCGATGGTCGCCAAGGAACCGCGCGGGGCGTAGACAATACGGGCGTGTTGCGCGTGGAGACACCGCAAGGCATGCAGTTGATCAATAGCGCTGAAGTGCGTGTGCGACCGTCCATCTAGGGAGTCTGAATGAGTTCAAAAACCGTCTGGCGTAATGTGGCCTTTTTGCTGGTTCTTGCCAACCTGATGTTTTGGCTGTGGAGCCAAGGCTATTTACGCGTGGTTGGAATGGGCCCTAAGTCGGTGCAAGAGCCGCTCAGATTGAAAGAGCAAGTCGAGCCGCAAGCCTTGACCATACAGAGCGCCGCATCACAAGCGTCCAAGTAAAGTTTTAATTCAGCCCTAAATAAATTCGCCGAATTCGATCGTCTTTTGCCAAGTCTTTGGCGTATCCCGTTTGTGCCACGTGGCCATGCTCAAGCACATAGACGCGATCGGCAATGTGCAATGCAGACTGCGCATCTTGCTCGGCCATCAAAATCGCCACGCCACGGCTGCGAATTTGTTGGATGGCGGCAAAAATTTCCATCTTCAAGCGGTGTGCAATGCCGACCGATGGTTCATCTAGCAACAGCAATTTAGGCGCACCCATCAAAGCGCGTCCGATCGCCACCATTTGTTGTTGACCACCCGACAAGGTGCTCACAATCTGGCTGCCCCGTTCCGACAGAATCGGAAAAAGCTCAAACACGCGCTGCATATCTTCGGCCACCGCCTGTTTGTCGTTGCGCAAATACGCGCCGAGTTGCAGGTTTTTCTCAACCGTCAGCTCAGGAAACAAGCGGCGACCTTCTGGGCAATGGCAAATGCCTAAACCGACGACGCTCTCTGTGGCCACGTCGTGCAAGGAGCGCCCTTCAAATGTCAGCCCGCCTTGCGATGCCAGCGAACGCGAAATGGCTTTGAGCAATGTCGACTTGCCTGCGCCGTTAGGGCCCAACACGGCCACCAACTCGCCTGGCATGACGTTCAAGGTGATGTTCTCTAAGGCCATGGCCTTGCCGTAAGCGGCGCTGAGGTTTTGGATATCAAGCATGTTGGGTCTGCTCCAGCGGGTTTTGCCGGCCGATATAAGCCTCGATCACGCGCGGGTTGTTGACAATATCGGCGGGCACGCCCTCGGCGATCACCTCGCCAAAATCGATGGCCACCACACGTGAGACCAATTGCATGAACTCGCGCAGCTTGTGTTCGATCAGCATGATGGTGAGCTTTTGCTCGCGGTGCAGTTTGCGAATCAACTCTGACAGCGCCTCTATTTCTGAGGATCCCAAGCCCGCGAATGGCTCGTCCAACAGCAGCAACTCAGGGTCTGTAGCCAATGCGCGGGCGATCTCTAGGCGACGTAAATCACCATAAGACAGTAGCTCTGACGCTGTATGTGCTTTACCAACCAGACCGACTTGATCGAGCAAATGCATGGCGCGCGCACCGATATCGTCGGTTTTGACGCGGGGCCCAAGGCTGCCAACCAAGACGTTTTCTAGCACCGTCAACCCAACGAATGGCCGACACAACTGGAACGTGCGGGCAACGCCCAAGCCTACGATGTCGTTGGAGCGCATTTCGCGCAAAGACTTGCCGCGCAACAGCACTTGTCCCTCATCAGCGGGAATGAACCCTGTGAGTAAGTTAAAAAGCGTCGTCTTGCCTGCGCCGTTAGGCCCCAAGATGCCAACAATTTCACCCTCTTGCACGGTGATGTTGATGTCCTTCAACACATGCAAGCCACCAAAATGTTTGTCGAGGTGCTTGACCTCAAGTAGCGCGTGTGTCATGGGCGCTCCTGTGAGAAAAGATTCCGTATCTTGTTCCATGTAGGCGCCACGATGCCGTTAGGCAAGAAGAACAAGATGAAGATGAGTAACAAGCTGTAGACCATCAAGCGCCACTCGCCAAAGTTACGCAAACCTTCGGTCATCAATGTCAGCAACAAGGCGCCGCCAACGGGGCCAAATATCGTTCCCATGCCGCCCACATAGACCATGGTGATGATGGTGATCGATGTCACCACGGCAAACAGCTGAGGACTCACTTGCAACTGGTAGTGCGCATACAAGGCGCCACCCAAACCTGCGAATGCAGCACTGATGATGAGCGAAGCAATTTTGTAGGTAGTGATGGGCAGACCTGCCGCAAGACAAGTGGCTTCGTCACCGCGGATCGCGCGCAATATCAGTCCCCAACGCGAACGTGCCATCCACGCCAGAAACCAAGTGATCGCACCCAGCAAGGCCAAAACAAACCAGTAGTAGTGCAAAGGGTCTTTGATGAGAGGCGTGATGTCTTGTATGCCTTCTTCGCCGCCAGTGAACTCCCAAAAAATCAGCATCAAGCGTTGCATGATCACGGCAGCTGACAACATGGCGAGTGCAAAGTAAGGGCCGCGCAGACGCAAGGTTGGAAACCCCAGAATCAACCCAAAAAAGGCCGCAACCACCATCGACGCAGGCAAACTCCACCAGGGCCCCCAGCCAAACTGCACATTCAAAAAGCCAGCGGTGTAGGCGCCCACACCAATGAACAGCGAATGCCCAAAGTTCTCGCGCCCCGTCAGGCCAGACATGAAGTCCCAACTGACCGACCAAATGCCGTAGATGGCGGCCACGGTGAGCACGCCTATCAAATACTTACCGGGAAACAACGTGGGTAAAAATCCTAAGAAGGCCAAAGCCCCCAATCCCCCCGCCACGCTGATACTGTCTAAACCGCGAAATGCCTTCATTAATTCCTCGGCCTTTTAAAACGCAGCGCGCTTACCAAAAATGCCGGCAGGTCTAAACACCAACATCAGCAAAGTGGCTAGCACCGACACGATTTCGGTCCAGCTGCTTGAAATCAAATACGCCACACAAGTTTCTGCGTAGCCCAATAAAAACGCAGCAGCTATGCTGCCAGGGATAGACCCTAAACCACCCACCACCACAATCGCAAACGCTTTGACGATGGGTAGCAAATGCATCGACGGCTGCACCGACAAAAAGGGCCCCGCCATTACGCCAGCCAATGCGGCTAGCGCTGCCGAGATGGCCATCACCAGCGAAAAAATCTTGTCGCTAGGAATGCCCATGTATTTGGCGGCTTCAGGGTCTTGCGAAATCGCCAAGATGGCGCTGCCCAAGCGGGTGAACTGTATAAACATATACAGCGCGCCAATCGCAACACTTGCAACGGCCAAGGTAAGCAAGCGTTGGCCTGCTACGTCCACGCCACCTAAGTTGATCTTCGTGTCCACAAACGATGGAACGTTGCGGTACTCCGAGCCAAATACCAAGAACAGCGTCTGTTCAACCACTAATGCAACGGCCAAAGAGATCATCAAAACGCCCAACTGCGAATGTCGCAGGGGGCGTATTAAGACCTTTTCCACTACGACGCCAAACACGGCTACAAATGCAATGGCGATCAAGGCGGCGCTCCATAAAGGCAACCCCACGATAGACGTGAGTACGTAGGTGCCGTAAGCGCCAAGCGCGTAAAACGAACCATGGGCCAAGTTCAGAATGCGGGCCACCCCGAAGATCAGGGTGAATCCGACGGCCAATAAGGCGTAGATGGCGCTGGTGACAGCGCCATAAATCAGTATTTCCAATTTATTTTTTCATCCAAGGGGGCAAGATGAAGTTGCCAGTACGCAACTCTTTCGGGTAGATCACGGCGCGCTCGCCCTTGTCTTGCCACTGCGCGAAGATCAGGTTCATCTTGCCTTTGCCGGTTTGCACATCGTGCATATCGTCAAAGGTGATCTCTCCACCCACACCCTCAAACTTGGTTTTCTCCAACTCTTTGATGACCTTGTCGGTGTCAAAGCTACCAGCGCGTTTGACGGCGTCTGCATAGATGTAGACCGCGTCATAAGCAAAAAATGCGGTGTAGACAGGGTAGTTAGCCGAGTTCTTTTTGAACTCGTCAAAGAAAGGAACAGTCTTCTTCGTCAAAGGCGCGCGCACAGCAAAGTTGGCTGCGACCTCAGAAATAGACTTGCCACCAATGCGGCTGTAGAAGTCGCCGTCCATGCTCTTGACGTCAATGCCGCCATAAGGCACGGGCACTTGCGCGTCATGCCATTGTTTGGCAAACACGTCGCTAGAGGCATGCGACAGCACCACGATCATGTATTGCGCGCCACTGGACTTGACCTTGGCGAGCAAAGGCGAGAAGTCAGAGGTTTGGGTATCAAACAACTCGGTTAGCTTTACGTCAGCGCCTACTTCTTTGGCGCCCTTGGCTAACACGGGGACCAAGTCTTGTACCCATTTGGCGTTTTCACCGACGATGGCGATGTTTTTGTAGCCGAGTTCTCCAATGACGAAGTTGGAGATGTAGTCGACCAAACTGCGCGCTTGGTGCGCAGCGTTGATGGGGCCAACACGGAAGATGTATTTGTAGTTGTCGTAGTCTTGTTTGACTTTGGCGGTGATGGAAGGAGACGCGGCACCCACACCCAAATAAATCGTTTTAGAAGCAGAGATGTGTGGCAACTGCGCCAAGGTCACACCGCTGGTGTAGCCGCCGATGAGCAAATCTACTTTTTCATCGGCAGTGAGTTTTTTGATCGCGCTGATACCTGTTTCTGGGTTCTCGGTCTCGTCAGCCGCAACGAATTCAAACTTGCGTCCGAGCACGCCGCCTTTTTTGTTGATGTCGTCCACCGCCATCTTGATCGCAGTGAGCGTGTCACGCCCCACTTGCAATTGCACCGAGGTGGGTACGCCAATGCGAATCGGCTTGGTATTGGCGGCTTGTGCCAAAGCTTGCGGGCTTGCCAGCACGCCTAAAAGCGCGCCAAGCAATGCGCTGGCCGTGGCTAGCCGGCGTAACGAACGGAAGTTTGTGGAATACGACATCGAGAAAGCTCCTAAAAACACGACATGTGAAATGCACACGCACCAAAGAGACGAACCTAACGAGATAGACCGCACGTAGACAAGTCCACATGAGACAGCGCCATTTTTAGGACAAATGCGCGTGGCAGTAAGGGGGCATTACCCTAATGCCTAGTAGTAGCACCAACCTTTTTTGTCGTGTGCGTGACTTATTTATGCCAAAGTATTTTGAAAACGCACCGTGAAACTTGCTCCAGGGTTGGGTTTTCCTGGCGAGGCATCTTGCACATTGACACTCGCGCTGTGCAGTTGCGCAACTTCCATCACGATGGCTAGCCCAAGCCCTGAGCCATCGACCTCGGTACCCAGTGCGCGGTAAAAGGGTTGGAAGATTTGTTCACGCTCTGCAACAGGAATACCTGGGCCTGAGTCCTCTACTTGCACTGCCACCACTTTCCCGGCTGTATCGCTGAGCACGCGCACAGTGATCACGCCTGGCGTTTCTGCGCTCGATGGTGTGTAGTTCATCGCGTTGTCCACCAAGTTACGTATCAACTCTTTGAGCAGGGTGGCGTTACCCAAAATCCGTACGCCACGGCTGTCGGCTGTAACGCCTTCGTAGCCCAAATCAATGTGCTTTTCCATGGCGTGAGGCAGGGAGTCTTGGATGACGGATTGTGCGATTTCCACCATATTGCAAGGCGCGCGCGCGATCGATGTGTTGCCGCTTTCGGCGCGCGCCAAAGACAGCAGCTGGTTCACCGTGTGGGTGGCGCGGATGCTGGCGCGGCCAATCAGTTGCAAGGATTTTTTTAACTCCTGCGTGTCCGAGCCTTCGCGTTGCGCCAAATCGGCCTGCATGCGCAAACCCGCGAGCGGTGTTTTGAGTTGGTGCGCGGCGTCTGCCAAGAAGCGTTTTTGGGTCGCGATCGAATCTTTGAGGCGCGTTAGCAAATCGTTGAATGAAGCGACCAAGGGCGCAATTTCTTTGGGCACGTAATGGCCTTCCAGCGGACTCAAATCATCTGGCTTGCGTTGTCGGATGCGCTCGCCCAAGGTGTTGAGGGGCTCAATGCCGTGGCCAAGCGCCAGCCATACCAAGAGCACCACCAGGGGCAAGATCACCAACTGTGGCAACAAGACGCCTTTGATAATTTCGGTCGCAAGTACAGACCGCTTTTCCAGTGTTTCGCCCACTTGAATCAGCACTGGCTTGGCTTTTGGCAGGTCTGTTTTCACCCACACATAGGCCACGCGGATGTTGGCGCCCAGTAATTTATCGTCGCGCAAATGCATATCGCCCAAGGCGGTTTTTTCTTCTTCAGGAGGCAGGGGAAAGTCGCGGTCGCCACTGACCAACTCACCGCGCGTACCTAGCACTTGGTAGTAAATCGTGTCGGCATCGTCGGCGCGCAAAATTTCACGCGCCGGCGCCGGCAGGTTAAATAACAGGCGCTGTTGATCGGTTTTGACCAGCTGCGCCAGTGCTTTGACGTTGTGCTCCAGGCCACGGTCAAAAGGGCGGCCCGCAATACTTTCTGCCACTACCCAAGACAACATCACGCTCAAAGGCAAAAGCAAAAGAAGCGGGGTGAGCATCCAATCCAGAATTTGCCCAAACAGCGATTTACGCCTTAGCTGAAAGAGCTTCACCATGCTTTAGCGTGTCGCTTAGTTGGGGATTTTTTCAAGGCAATAACCCAGGCCGCGCACTGTAGCAATGCGGATGGGATCGCGCTCGATTTTTTTACGCAAACGGTGGATGTATACCTCTATCGCGTTGTTGCTGACTTCTTCGCCCCATTCACACAAGCGCTCAACCAATTGGTCTTTGCTGACCAAGCGGCCTGCGCGCTGCAGCAATACTTCTAACAGCCCAAGCTCACGCGCAGAGAGCTCGACCATCTTGCCGTCGATGGTGGCGACGCGCCCTTGTTGGTCGTAGACCAATGGCCCGTGTTTGATGAGGGAAGTGGCGCCGCCCATGCCGCGTCGCGTCAACGCGCGCACGCGGGCTTCGAGTTCTTGCAAAGAAAACGGCTTGGCCATGTAGTCGTCGGCGCCGTAGTCCAAGCCTTTGACGCGCTCTTCGACGCTGTCTGCTGCGGTCAAAATCAACACGGGGATGGAGGAGCCGCGTGCGCGTAAACGTTTGAGAACTTCTAGGCCGTGCATTTGCGGCAAGCCTAGGTCAAGGATCAGGAGGTCAAACTGGTCGCTAGTCATCAGCGCGGCTTCTGCTTCGGTACCGCTGGCCACATGGTCGGCGGCGGAGCCCGATGCGCGCAAGGTGCGCAACAGGCCGTCCGCGAGGACCAAGTCATCTTCTGCAATGAGTATGCGCATGGTCTTGTACTCCTGATGTTGTGGTTCTTATGCCCGCGATTTTAGGCTTGCGTAATCGCCTGCATAGGCCTCTAACCCTAAGCTGACCACGGTGGCGACGTCTGCGCCTACCTCTTTTTTGAACTCGGCTTCGGTTTGGGCTACGGCTTGTTCAAAGGCTTTTAGCCATGCGAGGCCTGTGGCGGTGAAGACGATGCGTCTTGCGCGGGCGTCTTGTGGGTCGGGGGTGCGTTCGACCAAGCCCCAGGCTTCACATTGGGTGACAAGGTCGCCCATGGCTTGTTTGGTCATGTTGGCGCTGGCGGCTAGGTCATTCAAGCGAGAACCTTCTAGGTTGACGTGGCGGGTGATGTGGATGTGGGCGGCGCTTACTTGTGCGCGGGCGGCTAGGTTGGAGAGGGCTAGGGGGACGTTTACGTTGTGGGCCATGAGGTAGAGGACGCGGTCGTCGAATTTGCGCATGGCGGCGCCTAGGAGGCGGCCTAGGTGGGATTGGCGCCAGTCTTGGTGGGTGATTTGGTTTGTGGCTTTGTTGGGTTGTTTTTTTGCCATTTTTCTGTCGGGCGTGCTTCTAGTTTTCCACTTATGGGCTTGGTGCTTGGGCGGTGTTTATGCGGACACGGCGAGCAGCGGGTACTTGTTGCGGCTCCGCGCTTCGCGCTTTATGTCGCTCGCAACAAGCACCCGCTACTCGCCTTTTGGGGGCGGCACTTACGGCTGGCTTTAGTGCTACTCACATAGTAAGGCAAACTTACCAAAAAATCTATTTACTTCTTTTGACTTTCGGATAAAGTACTGGTCAAGCATCCAGCATGTTGATACACGCAGTAGCGATCAATTTCGGTAACCCTTTGTTTTTAATGGAGATTTTTATGAATGCCAAGCCACAAGTCGTAGACAGCGAAAAAGCCAAAGCCCTGCAAGCCGCATTGGCGCAGATTGAAAAACAGTTCGGTAAGGGCACGATCATGCGCCTGGGTGAGGGTGAGGTGATTGACGATATTCAGGTGGTTTCCACCGGTTCGTTGGGCCTTGACATCGCCTTAGGTGTTGGCGGTTTGCCGCGCGGCCGTGTTATCGAGATTTATGGTCCGGAGTCTTCTGGCAAAACTACGCTCACATTGCAAGTTATTGCTGAGATGCAAAAGCAGGGAGGCACTTGCGCGTTTGTTGATGCTGAGCACGCGCTCGATTCGCAATATGCGCAAAAGCTAGGTGTGAATTTGCAAGACTTGTTGATCAGCCAGCCTGATACGGGTGAGCAAGCGTTGGAAGTCGTGGACAGTTTGGTGCGTTCTGGCGCGGTGGATTTGGTGGTGATCGACTCGGTGGCGGCACTCACGCCTAAGGCTGAGTTGGAGGGCGACATGGGTGACTCTTTGCCTGGTTTGCAAGCCCGTTTGATGAGCCAAGCCTTGCGCAAGTTGACAGCGTCTATCAAGAAGACCAATTGCACGGTGATTTTCATCAACCAAATTCGTATGAAGATTGGTGTGATGTTTGGCTCACCCGAAACCACAACCGGCGGTAACGCGCTGAAGTTCTACGCGTCGGTGCGCTTGGACATTCGTCGTACTGGCACGATCAAGCGTGGCGAAGAGGCGGTGGGTAACGAGACCCGGGTCAAAGTGGTTAAAAACAAAGTGGCGCCTCCGTTCAAGATGGCCGAGTTCGATATCTTGTTCGGCGAAGGCATTAGCCGCCAAGGCGAGATCATTGACCTGGGCGTGAATGCCAAGGTGATCGAAAAGTCCGGCGCGTGGTACGCCTACCAAGGCGAAAAAATTGGGCAAGGTCGTGATAACGCACGCGAGTTTTTGCGCGAGAACGAAGCCTTGGCTTTTGAGATCGAAAACAAGGTACGTGAATCTTTGGGCATTCCATTGCTTGCCGAGTCGGTAGACGGCTTTGCTGCGAAAGAAGACAAAGAGCCGAAGGAAGTAAAAGAGCCTAAAGAAACCAAGGCAGCCAGACAAGCGCGTGAGGCGCTCGAAGCCGAGGCCTGATCTCCGTGGCGCGATTGGGGATGAAGCCCTCGCTCAAAGGGCGCGCGCTGCGGCTGCTGTCGCAGCGCGAACATTCGCGCAAAGAGTTGGAGCAAAAGCTCAAGCCCCATGAAGAAACGCCGGGCGAGTTGGCCGAGGCGTTGGATTTCTTGGCGGCTAAAGATTTCATCAACGAAAAGCGTGTGGTTGAGTCAGTTGTAAATCGACGTTCTACCAAGCTGGGTGCGGCGCGTGTTCGGCAAGAGTTGATGGCAAAAGGTTTGCCGGCGGACGATATTGCTGAGGCTGTTCAAACTATGCGAGGCACGGAGCTTGAGCGTGCTTTGGTGGTTTGGCGCAAGAGGTTTGGTGCGGCTCCATCTGATGCTTCTGAGCGTGGGAAGCAAGTGCGGTTCTTGGTGAGTCGTGGGTTTGCGGCTGATGTTGTTCGGCGTATTGTTTCTGGGGCTGACGAACTTTAGGTATGGGTTG
>Ga0209499_1000687_pt1 | contig 24772 bp, 19 predicted proteins | sample C_130208_EF_Meta_FD_187306 | JGI IMG/M metagenome (GOLD analysis project Ga0209499, IMG submission 187306) | Freshwater microbial communities from Lake Croche, Canada to study carbon cycling - C_130208_EF_MetaG (SPAdes) (version 2) | ecosystem: Environmental > Aquatic > Freshwater > Lake... | reverse complement strand
AATCAGGTGTATGGATTGCTTTTGAGTTAAGTTTTTTATGATTTAATTTCACATAGGCGAGACAACAACCCATCTATTTCGTTGTAAACCAAGGTGTCAAGTTTACAATAAATAAAACTTTAAATGATTATTTGTAAGAAAAAAAAGAAATACATTTGAAAATGAATAAAGTAGGACGTTTGTCAGACAAAGCCACCCAATTTAGGGGTGATAAGTCTGATATCATCAGACCTATATACAAGTTATAGGGCATTTTAAAGAAACCGAAAAAGAATTGATGACCGAAAAAGAATTGACAGATAGAATCAAAAATGCAATCATTATACTTTCGGATGGACACCCATTCAAAGTTGGTGACTTGACTTTTGGATGTGACGACCAAAATAATTTTTTCGTTTCAGGTTATGTGGAGAGTTATGAACTAAAAAATATATCAAAAACTAAAGCCTTAAGTGAATTAAAAGAAATAAAATTATTATTCGCAAAAATGCTTGCTGTTTCACCTGACTTGAAAAAGTTTATTCAAGACCGAAACGTGGAATATTCTAGTTGTTACAACTATGGAATGGGAAGTCTTGAGTTGTGCAGAGAAAGAAAAGGAAATATCGAATGGACAACTGAATTAAATGACAAGTAAAAGTAATGTGTAAAAATTGTTTTGAAAAAGAATATAATTCATTCCCATCAGAAAAAGATTGGTTAGACTTTGACTTGGAGTTGACCAAAAAGTTAGGCTCTAACAAAATGAAGAATTTGGAATTTAAGCGTGACGGCAATAGAGACAAAGATGATGGAGAATACATTTATGAATGTTTGACATGTAAACAAAAATGGAAACTAAAAGACCCTGATTATTCATTTAGAGGATATTTTTTAAAGACAAAATGACAAGAAAAACGCCCTATAACAGCAGTTACACAATACACAAGGCTTTAGTGGAATTATCGTTTCGCATCATATTTTCGTTAAGCCGAAAATACTCGGATTCCGAACCCTTGTGCATCGTGTAGCTGCGAAACGTTATGCAGGAGTTATGCCTAAATTACGCAGATGAAAACAATCAGAAAATAAACATTGTTTTCCGCAAGAAGTTTACAAAACAGAAGCGTGACTGTTAGAACTTACCAGCGGAAACTTGAAAAGTAAAAACTAATAACAATATAGAATCTAAAAAAAATGCACATAATTTTAATTATTTTACCACTATTATTTCAAATTATTTTTGGTAGAAAAGCTATTGGAGGCGACATTAAATTGAGCTTTGGGTCGGTTTGCTTAATTAGTTTTTTCGGTCAAATTCTATTAACAATTTCTGCTTTTAAGCTAATTGTATATTATCTTGAAAAGAATAATAATGCTTGTGGAATGCCATTAGTTGGACTTGTAATGTTGTCATTACTTTTTTCTGTAATCTTATTTATAACAATGCTTATTCAAGACCGTATTAGAAAGTCATACGAAGATGATGAAATTGACAAAGCTGAAGATGAAGATGATAAAATTGAAGATAATGAAAATGAAGAAGACGAATATGAAGAAGACGAATATGAAGAAGATGAAATTAAATAATTAAAACTATTGGAGTTTGCCAACAGAAACGTGAAAAGTTAGCGGTTTAATCATAATTCCGACAAAATAACCCCCTGCTAGCGCGAGCGTCACGCTCGTGAACATTAACAAAAATAAAAAACCAGATCCCTCAGATATTCACTAAATAGCTACTATTCGATAGCCTAGAATTACATCCTTATTTAACCCTCTCTGGGTTTAAAACCCAGAGAGGGTTGGGTTGGGTTGAATAACTTCTTTACTCTATATTAAAAATTTTTTTGAGCAAGTTCAGTTCTGTTTTTAGGCTCTTTAGTTCTGCTTCTTTTTCGGAAAGCATATTATTTAAGATAACTTCTTTTTTGGTTTCAAAAGATATGGGGAGCCTATCAGCAACATCTGCCAAAAAGTTATACTCCATAATTTGGCTCAACCGCCATAAAATACCTACCTGAATCGAGGACTGTTTAAAATATTGATTCAGGGTTGCGGGATTAATATTTAATTGTTGGGCAATATTTACTTTTTTAAGATGTTTTTCTTGTATGACCCAAGCAATTAGGTTACCAATATGAAGATTATCGTTTGGCAATTTTTGCAAATATCTTTTAGTCCGATCTATCATGGTGCGTTCTGTTTGAAACAAAATACTATTATTTTTGAATATTTAAGTTTTAAGGCTAACTAATTTAGTTAGTCTAAATACGTACTAACTTAGTCTAAATACTAATAAAGTTAGTCTAAATACATACTAAGTTAGTCTAAATACTAACAAACTTAGTCTAAACACTAACTAAGTTAGTCTAAACACTAACAAAGTTAGTCTAAATACATACAAAGTTAGTCTAAATACTAATCAAGTTAGTCTAAATACTAATCAAGCATAGTCTTATACATAACTAAGTTAGTCTAAATACTAATGAAGTTAGTCTAAACACTAATCAAGTTAGTCTAAATACTAATTTTTTGTATAAAATGATACCAATTGGTTATAAATTAAGAAATACGTATGATGTAGTGTCTTATAGACATGCACTCTATTGTAATTGCCTGCTTTTAAATATCTCAATCCGACTTGCAAATACCCCATAATCAAAAACTAAGATTTTAGTTATTCCTACCAATGAAGAAATCGAAATCGCTAATCAGGTTTATGGATTGCTTTTGAGTTAATACTGTCATTTCGAGGAACGAAGCAATCTTATAACGTGAGCAACTAATATGATTGCTTTGTTACCCGTAATGACAATTTATTTATAAATCAAAATTATCTTAAACTATATCTTCTGGTTTAACCCAAGCATCAAATTCTTAGGCGGTAACCTAACCTAATCCGAATGGCTTCTTCGTTTAAAGTAGTTCCGTTTTTGTGTGATTTTTAAGTGATTTCAGACGATTTATAATAGCTAATTTCAGTTAATTAACATCAAAATTATTTACCAATTCTTCGATACGTTTGTATTTAGGTTCGATTTAGTAGATACAATTTACTGAAAAATTATTACTTTTTCCTATAGTTATTTGAATTTTCATCTCGAAATTATGATTTTAATTGAGAAGTCATTTTTATGGATACATTTTTTATTTACTTTTATCAGACAACAATGTATTAAATTGTAATAATTTAAATGTAAATTTGAATCTATGTTATACCTTATCTTTATTCAATCTATTCTAAGCGCATTTGTATTTTTTTTTCTTAAAGAAAAGCATATTTCCAATACCATTATGGCTCTGTGGTTTTGTATTAACGTACTTAATTTTATTGGACTCCTAATTCCGGGAAGTTTGAATGATTATATTGGTATTGGATTTTTACCATTTCTCTTTTTAATAGGCCCCCTATTTTTCTTCTATATATTGAGTTTAGTAAAGATAGATTTCAGATTTAAATGGCTGCATATTTTACATGTTGTACCATTTTTTATATTAAGTCTTTCTAGATTTTTTATTTACACGGAATCATTTGCCCCCTCGTTTTATTTTAGCGGGCATATGTCAATGAAGTATATGATTATTTATATTTTAATCAGTATTTCCATATCAGTTTATATGATAGCTATTTATGTTATGCTGGTGCAACACAGGAAAAATATAAAGAACTACTTTTCTTCTACGCCAAATGAAATAAAGCTCGATTGGGTTTTTGTAATTCTATCATTAATTTCGCTCAGCTATATTTTTCTGTTATATGTTCCTTTGATTGATTTGTTTTCTTTAAGTATTGAAAAGAAGATTTTTTGGTTTGATCAATTTAACAGCGGGCTCCTGGCGTTTATTTTATTGGTTTTCGGTCTTCTTCAACCCATTATTTATAATAATCGTCCAGTAAATACCGAAGAAAGAAAAAATAATGAAATTTATAAATCAGTAAAGTCGGGTTTAAGTGAAGCTGAATCGAAAACGATAGCAAACAAGATCATCAACTATTTGGATAACTCAAAACCCTATTTGGATCCAGAATATAATTTGGAAATCATGGCACGCGACCTTAATATTACCAGGCAAAATATTTCTTTAGTGATTAATGATACCATTGGAAAAAATTTCTACCAGTTAATTAATGAATATCGTGTTGAAGAGTTTAAGCAGTTAGTTCTTGACTCTAAATACAATAATATTAAATTATTGGAATTGGCCTACGATGCTGGCTTTAATTCTAAATCTTCATTTAACCGCATTTTTAAAGAGATTACAGGAAGTACTCCATCTTCCTATAAGAACGAATTTAATAGCTAACTCTAATTTAGTGACTTCTGTTTTAGGTTCTAATTATTGGGTAAATAGGTCTCAATAGATTGGTTAGGACGTCCTAATAAATATAAATAAATTGTTGGGTCAACTCGCAATAGTTTTTGCAATACACTTGCAATGACAATCCAGAAATACGCCATGAAACTAAATTGTGAATTCAAGGAATCCAAATAAAGATTGTCTCAAAAATCTATTAATTATTAATTAACCAAAAAATTATGAAAAAAATTATTTTAATGATTCTCTTTATTTTCTCGACCATGAGTTATGGTCAATCTGAGAAAATAAAAATTTCAGGTGCTGTATTGGATGAAAATAATCTGCCTTTACCTGGAGCCACAGTTCTAATTAAAGGAACAAATGTAGGAGTGAGTACCGACTTTGACGGACTATACTCCATCGTAGTTGACAAACCGAATGCTATTTTAGTGTTTAGTTTTATTGGCTATAATAATAAAGAAGAAGTGGTTGGATCTCAAGTCAAAATTAATGCTAAACTAGTATCAACCGAAAACAAATTAGAAGAGGTTGTAGTAGTTGGGTATGGTACACAAAAAAAATCGGATGTAACGGGTTCAGTAACTTCTTTATCTAAAGAAAGACTTTCTCAACTTCCGGTGACTAATGTGTTGCAATCTGTACAAGGTGCGGTAGCGGGAGTTAATATTACTCAAAGTTCCTCAGTTCCTGGTAGTGGAGTTTCAGCGGTAATTAGAGGGGTAAACTCTATTAGTGCTTCAACTGGACCTTTTATTGTTTTAGATGGTATGCCATATAGTACAACAGGTGGTTCATTAAACGATATTAATCCAAATGATATTGAGTCTTTGGAAATTTTGAAAGATGCTTCAGCCGTTGCTATTTATGGTACACGTGGAGCTAATGGAGTTATTTTGATAACTACTAAAAAAGGAAAAACAGGAAAACCAGTTATTAAATTTAATTCCTACACTGGTATTGAACAATTTGCCAATAAAGTAAACCCAATGGGGCCTGCTGAATATTTTCAAAAATATGCAGATTGGAAAGTACAATCTGGAACTTTAGGTTCTCAAACTTTACCAAATGCTTTTGAAAGACAAAATTATGATAATGGAACAACAACGGATTGGCTTCGTGAAGTTTCTCAGATGGGTAAAATATCTAGTTATAATGTTAGTGTTTCTGGTGGAAGTGAAGATGTAAAATATTTTATTTCTGGGGATTTATTAGATCAAAAAGGGGTTATTAAAGGATATAATTACAACAGAGCAAGTTTACGTTCTAATGTAACTGCAAAAATTACTCCTTATCTTAATGGTGGAGTTAATATATTTTTGACAAATAATAATTCTGATGGAGGTCGTGCTAATTTAGCAGCTGCAGGAACTACAAGTCCTTATGGAAGTCTTCGTGATGCAAATGGAAATTATGAAGTATATCCAATGTTTGCTGAACTACTTTATAAAAGTCCACTTTTAGGATTAACATCTACTCGAAATGAAAGAAGTCAAAATATAAACGCAAATGCATTTTTTGATGTAACACCAGATTTTATTCCTGGGTTTACTTATAAATTGAATATGGGTTATTCTTTAGTTCCAACTCAATTTCAAAGTTATTTAGGTAGAAGTACAGGAGATTTGTTAGGAACTGCTACAGTTTCAAATAGCGAAACTAGAAATTATACTTTAGAAAACATATTTAATTACAACAAGACTTGGAATAAACACAGTATCGCCATTACAGGACTATATAGTGCAGCTCAAACAGATTATTTTTCGTCAAGTACATTAGGAACTGGATTTATTAATGACCAACTTCAGTTTAATAATTTATCTTCTGCTTCTTCTGTTTCAGCTAGTTCAGGGGCCTTTAAATCAAATCTTTTATCTCAAATGTTAAGGATAAATTACTCATTGGCAAGCAAATATCTTTTTACTGCTACAGCAAGAAGAGATGGTTATTCTGCCTTTGGTTCTAACACCTCTAAATATGGTATGTTTCCATCGGTTGCTTTAGGTTGGAATGTATCTAAAGAAAAATTCTTAGAGGATTCAAACGTTGTTACTAACTTAAAATTGAGAGCTTCTTACGGACTTTCTGGAAATCAAGCAATTGACCCTAATGTAACAACATCAACAGCATCTACGGTTAGATTGCCTTTCAACGGAATGAGTACTATTGGAGTTGTTGCTAGCATTTTAGGAAACAAGAATCTTACTTGGGAAAGTACACTTGGAACTAATGTTGGTGTTGATTTTGAATTGTTTAATAAAAGAATATCTGGAACAATTGATGCTTATTCTACAAACACAAAAGATTTATTATTATATAGATCAGTTCCAGTAATTACGGGTTTTAATAGAGTGCTTGATAATTTAGGTAAAGTTGCCAATAAAGGACTTGAAGTCTCTTTAAAAACTAAGGTTTTAGAAAAAGGAGATTTTAAATGGGATATCAATACCAATTTTGCAATGAACCAGAATAAAATTGTGGATTTGTATGGCGATAAAAAAGATGATATTGGAAACCAGTGGTTTATTGGTCAGCCAGTAAATGCAGTTTATGATTATAATCAAATAGGAATATGGCAAGTAGGAGAAAGTACAGTAGGACATGACCCAACAGCTAAGCCAGGAGATATTAAATTTGCCGATACTGATGGAGATGGTAAAATTACACCTGCAGACAAAGTAATAATTGGACAATCTTCCCCAAAATGGACAGGTGGAATTACAAATACCTTTCATTACAAAGATTTTCATTTAAATGTTTTTATTCAGACTGCTCAGGGAATTACCAAAAACAACACTATTGTAGATTACAGAGATTTTGGAGGAAGACAAAATTTACCTTCTGGAATTGGATATTGGACGGCTGCAAATGGAAACGATTCAAGACCATCGCTTTCTTATACAAATTCAAGAGGATATAAATATCCAAAAGATGCCAGTTATTCTAGAATTAAAGATATAACATTAAGTTATGTAGCTTCTACAAAAGTGCTTGATAAAATTCATTTAGGAGGATTAACCGTTTACATGAGTGGTAGAAATTTAGTTACCTGGACAAATTGGTTCGGTTGGGATCCAGAAGCTGATTTTGACAACAGTGTATCGCTTACTTCTAATAGTTATCCGTTAACTCGAACAATTATTATTGGAGCCAATATCACCCTAAAATAAGTATCACTTTTAAAATTATAAAAAATGAAAAATAATATATATATAGTTTTTTTCCTAACGATAATAGGATTTACCTCGTGTTCAAAAGACTTTTTGGATGAGAAATTATATTCTAGCTACAATCCATCAGAATTGAATGATGAATTAGGTTTAAATGCGGCCTTAGTTGGACTACAGAATCAATATTCCGTTTGGCAAACTTTTATGAATTTACCAGGTGGTGCAGGACAAGGATGGTTAGGTTGTTGGCAAATAGGAACTGACGTAGCTTATAATAGAGCCCCAGCAGATTTAGATCCATGGTGTGTGCCTTTTACAAATTATCAAAATTTGACGCCTACAGATCCAGCTGTTTTATTTACTTGGGATTGGGCTTATAAAATTATCAATAATGCCAATGCAATCATTGCTGCTGTGGAGAATCCTACTAATAAGGTTCCTCAGGCTACTAAGGATATAATAAATGGAGAAGCTAAATTTTACAGAGCCTTTGCTTATAATACTTTGGTTACTCTTTTTGGAAGCGTACCTATGATTACAACCATAGTTGAAGGACCTAAAACTGATTTTACTAAAGCTTCTTTAGCGGATTTGAATAAACTTATTGAAGATGATTTAGTTTTTGCAAAAAATAATCTTCCTACAGTTAAAAATGTAGCTAGTAACTCGAAAGGGAAAACCTATTCAAGAGCACATGTTGCTATGGCACAGCAAGTACTTGCTGAAGCTTATTTAAGAATGGGTAAAAATGACCTTGCGGAAACAACATGCGATGCGATCTTAAATAGTGGTGATTTTAGTTTGGTTAAGAGTCGTTATGGTGTAAAATCGAGTCAATTGGGTGATCCATTTTCTGATATGTTTATTTATGGTAACCAAAGAAGATCACAAGGAAATACGGAAGCAATCTGGGTATTAGAAATAGAAAATCCTGCTTCTGTAATTGGTGGAGCTGGTGGATTTTCTGCTACTGCAGCTGGAGTTACAACAGGATTTCCACAGCACCGTCGTGTTTGGGGATCTCGTTATCATCAACAAGCGGGAATGGTTCTATGCGATTCATTAGGAGGTAGAGGAATTAGTAGAATTGCTTTGACGGATTGGGTATTAAATAGTTTATATACTTCTGGTGATATGCGAAATTCTAAATACAATATCAGAAGAGACTATTATTATAACAAACCTGGTTTTGCAAAATTTGGACAGAAAGTAGATATTAGCGATCCTACCGTTAATACAGAAAGATTTATAGTTCCTCAAACAAATAAGTGGAATCAATATGATCCGAATGATGCTTTTGGTGCAGGAATGGTAAAAGATATTATTATCATGAGATTAGGAGAAACCTATCTTCTTAAAGCAGAAGCGCAGTTTAAACAAGGAAAAACTACAGAAGCAGCTCAAACCATCAATATTTTAAGAAGCCGATCTAATGCAAGTTCAATAACTGCAGCTGATGTTACCTTAGATTTTATTTTAGATGAAAGAGCAAGAGAACTTTTGGCTGAAGAAAACCGAAGAATGACACTTATGAGAACCGGGCAATTGGTTCAAAGAGTTAGTGCAAGAGGTCAAAAAGTTACGGGTTTAACTGCTAAAAATCTTTTACTTCCTATTCCTCAAGCGGAAATAAATTTGAATAAAGATGCCGTTTTAGATCAAAATCCAGGGTATTAAAAATCCAGTTAGTGAGAACGAAACAGTTTAAAAAGGTTTCGTTCTCCTTATTAAAAATCTATCAAAATGATTCAGAAAAATATTTTTTCCCTGGAGGATAAAATAATTATAGTAACTGGAGGAACCGGTGTTTTAGGAGGTCAGTTTGTAAAAGCAATTGTGGAGGCAGGAGGAACGACCATTATAATTGGTCAAAATGAAGAACGAGGAAATTTACAAGCAGATGAAATAAATAAAAATTCTGGTAAAGCCCTTTTTTTAAAGGCGAATGTGCTTGATGAAAATGATCTATTGGTTGCGAAAAATATAATAATTGGCAAATACGGTAGAATTGATGGTTTAGTTAATGCTGCTGGAGGGAATGTTCCTGAAGGAATACTAGCATCAGATGCCGATGTATTTAATTTGAATATTGAAGGAATGAAGAAGGCTATGGAACTTAATTTGTGGGGAACAATAATACCCAATCAAGTTTTTGCTCCTAGCTTAGCTTTAACAGGAAATGGTTCTATTATAAATATTTCCTCTGTTGGTTCTAAACGTGCGTTAACAAGGGTTTTGGGCTATAGTATGGGCAAAGCATCGATTGATTATTATACGAAATGGTTTGCTGTTGAAATGGCAAATAGAATGAAAGATACCGTTCGAATAAATTCAATTTCACCAGGTTTTTTCTTATCGGAACAAAACCGAACGCTATTGATAAAACCAGATGGATCCAATTCTGAAAGAGCCGAATTAATATTAAAACAAACTCCTTTTAAGCGAATGGGAAATCCTGAGGAATTAGCAGGCGCTTTAGTTTGGTTGTTGAGTGACGCTTCAAAATTTGTCACAGGAATGGATATTGTCATTGATGGCGGATTTACCATAAACAGCGGCGTTTAAAACCCACAAAAAAATTAGTAAACAATTAATTAGATCGTCGATCTTGTTTAAATTAAATTATTTATGAAAAATAGAATTTTATTAGTAGCCTTTCTTTGCTTAGCTTTTGTCAAAGTTGGAGCACAAGATTTCAAAGTTGCCGAGACAAAAGATATCGCTTTGTTTCCACAACAAAATGAGTATAGAAATAAAGAGAATCTTTCCGGAATATGGAAATTTCAAAAAGACTCCCTTGAAGTAGGAGAAGTTCAAAACTGGCAAAACGGCTTGCCTAATACGCGTTCCATAGCCGTTCCCGGAAGCTGGAATGAACAGTTTACAGATAGTAGAGATTATCTTGGTACTGCTTGGTATGAAAAAGAAATATTCATTCCAAGTTCTTGGAAAGGACAAAAAATTTATGTTAGAATTGGTTCGGCTAATTATGCTTCTAAAGTATATCTTAATGGCAAACCAGTAGGAGCGAATGAAGGAGGGAATTTACCTTTTGCTTTTGATATATCGGCATTTATAAATTGGGGTGTAGCAAACAGAATTACAATTCAATTGGAGAATATATTAAAACCAACACGTGTTCCTACAGGTGGTGGTGTGGCAGCAGGCGGAATGTTTAATAGTTATCCAAAAGCTAATTTTGATTTCTTCCCGTATGCAGGTTTACAGCGTGATGTATTATTATATAGCGTTCAACAAGATGCCAATATTAAGGATTTAACAGTAGTTACAGGTTTTGAAAACATTACAGGTTCTGTAAATGTTAAAGTAGAAACGGAAGGAAAAGCAACTAAAGGAAAAGTTACTATTTCTGGAAATAACAAGGTTTATGAATCGGAATTTGTTCTAAATGCGAATACAGCCAATGTGCTTGTTAAAATTCCTGAAGTACGACTTTGGTCAACAGAAGATCCCTTTCTTTATAAAGTTTCCGTTAGTATCAGTGATGCTAATCGTGTCATAGATACTTATGAATTAGAAACAGGAGTTAGAACTATTTCTACAAATGACAAACAAATACTTTTAAACGGGAAACCAGTATTTCTAAAAGGATTTGGTAAACATGAAGATTTTCCAGTTTTTGGAAGAGCTACGGCAAACCCAGTAATCATAAAAGATTATTCTTTATTAAAGTGGGTTGGAGCTAACTCTTACAGAACCTCTCATTATCCTTATGATGAAGAATATATGAATATGGCGGATAGAGAAGGAATCCTAATCATCAATGAAATTCCAGCTGTAGGTTTGTATTTTCATGGAGATAAAGAAGAATTAAAATTGAGACAAATAGCTTGTAAAAAATATATTGAGGAATTGATTACAAGAGATAAAAACCACCCTGCGGTAATTATGTGGAGTGTTGCTAATGAACCCACTCCAGAAGGAATGAGTTTGTCTCCAAAAGATGTTAGAAAAGCAGATCCACAATCAACAATTTTATTTAAAGAATTATTTGATCTTGTTAAAAAATTGGATCCTACTAGATTGAAAACACTTGTTGGCGTAATGGGTGGGCCAGTAGAATGGTTAGCATTATCGGATGTGGTTTGTATAAATCGCTATTGGGGTTGGTACACAAATCAAGGAGATATTAAAACTGGAGCTAAAATGCTTAGTGATGAATTAGATGATTTATACAGTAAATTGAAAAAACCAATCGTTATTACCGAATTTGGAGCAGATACTTTTCCAGGAATGCATGCGGATCAGGCAGAGATGTTTACAGAAGAATATCAAGTGCAGTTTATCAAGGCTTATCTTGATGTAGCCGATACAAAAGATTTTGTGTCAGGTATGCATGTATGGGCTTTTGCTGATTTTAAAACAGGACAATCGGTTATAAGATTTGGCGGAATCAATTATAAAGGAGTGTTTACAAGAGATAGAAAACCTAAAATGGCGGCTCATTATTTAAGAGAAAGATGGGCTAAAAAACCAGAAGTTAAAAATTAACTAATGATAATAAATAAAAACTTTTAATGTCAAATTGGTTCTTCTGTTTTTTATGTGAAAACAAAATCATTTTATGCCTTTATAAGACATGCACTTAAAATTCCTAACATGTTGAAAAAAGGTACTGTACTAAAAATAGATTTAACATATATTACAGGAGAACCAATAATTAAAAAAACGTAATTAAAACGGGATTTAAATTCTTTAAAGACATTACTATAACAAAATAAGATATGACTAATTATCGGACAAGTATTTCAAAAATTGTATCATTTACATTGGTCTCTTTTGCTTCTTTTGCTCAAATTTCTAAACAACCAAAATTAGGAAACCAAGGAGTTCAAATTATCAAATCTCAAGGGTTTGAATTTAAAGATTTGAATAAAAATGGAAAATTAGATAATTATGAAGATTGGCGATTACCGATTGAAAGCAGAATAAAAGATTTGATTTCTCAAATGACTTTGGAGGAAAAAATTGGCTTTATGCTAATTAGCACGAGCCGAATGGAAGGCGATTATGCGTTTCAGGCAAATGCTCCAAAAGCAGAAATAAAAAGTGGATTTAACGAAGAAGATTTGGTACAAAATATAAACATGTTTTCCAAAAAACCATTACCTGTGCCCGTTATGTCAGCTGTTGGAACTACAAAAGCAGTAACACAATATAATTTAAGACATTTTATTCTTAGAGCCAATACATCCGCTAAAAATATGGCGGAATGGAGCAATAATCTTCAAAGACTCTGCGAATCTTCAAGATTAGGAATTCCAGCTATAATAGCTTCAAATCCAAGAAATCATATCACCGTTGACGCTTCTGTGGGTCTGAGTGTAGGAACTACAATTTTTTCAAAATGGCCAGGAGAATTAGGGCTTGCTGCCATGCGAGATTTTAAATTGACACGAGAATTTGCAGATATAGCTCGACAAGAATGGGCTGCGGTAGGGCTTCGAAAAGGATATATGTATATGGCCGATCTTGCTACGGAACCCCGTTGGCAAAGAGTGGAAGGTACTTTTGGTGAAAATGCAGATTTAGCTGCTTCAATGATACGAGAAATTACTTTAGGTTTTCAAAAAAACAAATTAGATAGTGGTTCTGTAGCCTTGACAATAAAGCATTTTCCAGGAGGAGGTCCACAAGTTGATGGTCAAGATCCTCATTTTGTTTGGGGTCAAGACCAACATTATCCAGGAAATAATTTTGATTATCATCTAAAACCTTTTCAGGCTGCCATCGATGCGGGAGCTTCGTCGATAATGCCTTACTATGCAAAACCTATAAATACTAAATATGAAGCCGTTGCTTTTGCCTATAATAAAGCAATCATAAATGATCTTTTAAGAGTTAAAATGGGCTTCAAAGGGATTATCAATTCGGATACTGGACCTATTGAAATGATGCCTTGGGGTGTTGAAAATTTAACCATTTTAGAACGGTATCAAAAAGCAATTGATTGTGGAGTGGATCTATTTTCAGGGACAGGCGACCCTACTTTATTGTTGGAAACAGTTAAAAAAGGAATGGTATCTGAATCCAGAATCAATCAATCTATAGAAAGGCTTTTAAATGAAAAATTCGAATTAGGCTTGTTTGAAAATCCGTATGTTGATGTTTCTTATGCCGAAAAAATAGTTGGAAATAATGAATTTCAGAAAAGGGGAGATCTAGCTTTTAGAAAATCTATTGTTCTATTAAGAAATGATGCAAAATTACTGCCCATAAAAAATGGAACAAAAGTATTTATTGAATCCTTGTACAATAATAACAAACAGAATATTTCTATATCAAGCAGTCAATCAAATGATTCTGGTATTGAGTTTGTAAATACAAAAAACGAGGCAGATCTTGTGGTTTTATGGCTAACACCTACTTCTGGAAGTCTATTTAGTAGTACAGGTGCTGAAATACAATTACAATTGTCCAATAATAAAATTGATGTGACTTATATTAATGAAGTTACCTCTAGTAAGCCGACAGTGGTAGTAATAAATTATTCAAATCCTTGGGTAATTGACGAAATAGATACTAAAAATTTACAAACGGTATTGGCTACATTCGGAACTTCAATAGATGCTTTATTGGATGTTTTAGATGGTAAATATAATCCAACGGCTAAGATGCCATTTACCACTCCTAAATCAAGACAGGCAGTATTAGATAATCAATCGGATGTGCCTGGATACTTGAAGCCAGAGGGATATGCGTTATTTAAGTTTGATCAGGGAATAGGGTATTAGTACCTTTAAAAAATCAAAAAATTCTATTATTTTATTAAGAGGGAAGTTATTGTTAATTTTAAAAAAAAAGTTGGTTTGGATTAGTTTGGTTAGTTGTTTAAAAGCGGTTTTTTGAACCGCTTTTTTATATAAAATAATTGTTGTAAAAATTTTATTCAATTTATAGCTTGAATCCAGCTTAACAAATACCACATAGGAAAAAATATTATAGCGTATTTATTGCTAAGAAAAAATATTAAACATACATTTGTACTTACATTCAAAATTCCGGAAAAAATGTTTGATTTTACACAGTATTTAGGCTTTTTACTTTTCTTAACCATCCTAACAATGGGGTTTTGGTTAATGTTTTTCTTGGTTGGTTTCGTATCCTATTGGATTGGTGGAGCTACTTGGGAAACATACAAAGAGAAAAGAGCAAAAAAGAAGCAAGAAGAATCAGTTTAGTTTGATTCACTACAAATAAAAAAAGGACCCGTAATACGAGTCCTTTTTTTTTGTTATCCTTGAAAATCTTCGCCATTATCAGATTCTCTTTTTTGGTTTTTATTTCGATCCTCTTTCTTCTTATTAAATCGATAGGTAAAGGAGAAATTGATTTGTCTGGACATCCATTGCAGTTCACTATAAGAATTCATTACTCCAGGAATATTGGTTTCAAATTTTCTTTTTCTTGAATTGAATAAGTCTTGAACATTAAGAGCAAAGGTTCCTTTGTCTTTTAATACATCTTTGCTAAACCCTAAATTAGCGCTTAAATTAGCTAAAACACGGCCTTGTGCATTTTTTTGAGCCCCATTATAGGTAACATTAGATTGCCAATCTATTTTGTATGGCAAACTTACTTTCGACGTTAATCGGGTAAACCAAGAATTGGTATTACTATCAAAATTTTGGGTAATTACTGCGTTTTGTGAATTGGTATAAGTATAATTCCCTTTTATGTCGATATTGAAAAAATTGAAATTACTGTTTAATTTCCACCAAATAAATGGAGAATAATTTAGTGTAAATTCGAATCCATTACGGAATTCTGTGGCTAAGTTGATTGGTGTACTTAAAATAACAGGTGTTCCATCCACTAAATCGCCATTTTCTCTTCGAACAAATTGGAAAGTATTCTTTGTTTTATTGGTATAAACAGAAGTATTGAAGGTTAGTTTCTCCCAACGTTTTAAAAATCCAAAATCCAATGCATCTGTAAAGGCTGGGTTTAAATCAGGATTTCCTTTGAAGATATTGATATTGCTGGAATAGCTCGAAAACGGATTAATCATTCGCCCTCTGGGTCTTGAAACTCTTCGGCTGTAGCTTATTGATGTGCTACTTTTGTCAGTAAGTTCATAAGTGAAAAATGCACTTGGAAAAAAATTATTGTATTTTTTTGTGTTAAAATCATTAGTTACTAACTGATTCACTTCAATTTTTGAATCTTCCCAACGAAGTCCAAATAAAAAGGAAAATTTATTTATTTTGGTCCCCAATTGACTATAAACGGCATTTACATTTTCTTTGTAATCTAATATGTTGGTGTACTTCGTATTTGGAGTATAATTCCCTGAAAGATCAAGACTACCTACTTTATAATCGGTATATAAAGTATTGAAATCTCCTTTGTATCCCATTTCAAACTGACTTGCTTTTCCAAAAGGCAATACGTAATCCGTTTGAATGGTGTTTCTTTTTTGTTTTTGTGCGCTGCTTGTTTTTTCTAAAATGGAGCTTGTAATAGTCGAATTATCGTTATCATGGTCATTAGAAAAAGCCCCGTCAATAGTAAGTTTATGACCTTCTCTTTTGAATTTTTTTGTAAAATTTGTGGTGTATTCTAGATCGACACTATTACTGTTTTGGTAATTGAAACGGGAATTTGTTGATAAAAACTGATTATTGGCATCATAATTAAAATAATTAACCGTTTCAGGATTGTTACCGTTGTTTTGTCTCAAATTAAAAGCATTGGTCCAGGTTGTATTTGTATCCAAAAACCAATCTGCACCAAAACTGGTATTGTAACCTTCTCTTAGTCGATTGCTTTTTCGTTGTTCATCAATATAACTTCTTGTACTTCCGTTTGAATTAAGATATTCGGTAATTGTTACTGATTTTGACGGATTCGTTCTGTAATTATACCCAGTATTTGTAAATAAATTAAAGTTATCCGATTTGTAATTCAAATTAGTCGAAAGTCCATAATTCTTAGGGCTTCCAGTGGAACCAATTAGTGTTCCATTCAATCCTTTGTTTTTTCCTTTTTTGAGAATAATATTCAAAAGCCCACCTCCACCTTCAGAATCATATCTTGCTGATGGATTGGTAACTACTTCTACTTTTTCAATGGCATCGGCTGGAAATTGACGTAATGCTTCGGCAATATTAATAGCGTTCGAAGGTTTTCCGTCAATTAGGATTCTTACATTATCATTTCCTCTTAAACTTATTGCTCCATCAGCTGCAACAGAAACCGATGGAATGTTGTCTAAAACATCGCTTACAGTTCCACCTCTAACCAATAAATCTTTACCTACGTTATATACTTTTTTATCTAATTTGATTTCAACAGTAGTTTTTTCGGAACGGATAACAACTTCATTTAATTGGGAAGCATCTTCTTCTAAAGCAATTGTACCTAAGTTGGTGCTTGTTTGAAAGTTTTGTTGTTTTATTTTTGAGGGTTTAAAGGATATAAATTCTAATGAAACATCATAAATCCCAGCGTTTGTAATAACTTCAAATTCTCCTTTTGCATTGGTTATCCCACCAGCAATTGCTTTTGGGTTTTTCGGATTTATTAAAGTTATAGTTGCATATTCCAATGGTTGCTGGCTTAATTTTTCGACCACTTTTCCCATAATTTTTATTTTTTGAATTTGAGGATTTCCTTGTGCAAAACCCAAATAGGCACTGAAAATTAATAGAAAATGGAGGGCGATTTTTAATTTTTTCATAGGATTTTTATAGTTTTTACAAATAAGAATGCAAAACTAAACTTTGGTTTAAAGGCGCAATCACAAAGATTTGTTAAAAACAATAAAATTATCTTACTAAATAATGGAAATTAGGTTTTCAAGAGGTCTTGCAATTGCTGCTTTTTCTCCATTAATTACAATAGGTCTTTCGATTAGAATAGGATTTAAAACTAGAATTTGAATAACTTCATCATCTGAAAGCACTTTGTTTTTAAAGTTTTCAATCCAAATTTTCTCTTTTTGCCTAACCAATTGGATGGGTTTTATTTTTAATTTGGTAACGATTGACTTTAATTCGTCAAATGTCGGAGGAGTATCTAGATATTTGACAACTTGATATTTATTTCCAGAAGCTTCAAGAAAAGCCAAACATTCTCTGGATTTTGTACAACGTGGATTGTGGTAAATTTGAATCATAAAATTAGGATAATTTTTGTGCAAAGTAAAGATTAAAAAAGAAAATTAGTTTACTTTCGGTTAGAATTTAAAAAGGGTACCTAATTAAAAATTTATTTCTAAAATGTTTATAGAACAAGCGTATAAAGGCGATAATACTTGGTGGAAAGTACTGATTACATCTACATTAACCGCTGGGATATTTGTAGCTAATTTTATAATGTATTTTAGTATGTCCAAGGAACAGATGGATCAATTGTATAAATCGATGCGGGAAACTCCCAATAATTTAGCCCTATTTATCAATTTGATTCCTTTTGTATTCTTGTTGGCTTTTTTGTTTTTTCTAGTACGGTTGTTACACCAAAGAAAAATTATTTCCTTAACTACTTCAAGAGAAAAGATAGATTTTAAAAGGTTTTTCTTTTCTTTTGGATTAATTGTGTTTTTTACAATTGTGAGTTTTATGATTTCTTATTTTATGAATAATTCGGAAATTAAATGGAATTTTAATCCAATCAAATTTTCTGTTTTATTTTTGATAAGTATCTTGTTTTTTCCTTTTCAAATCGGTTTTGAAGAATATTTATTTAGGGGCTTTTTTATGCAACAAATAGGAATCTTGACTAAAAACAGATGGTTTCCTTTAATAGTAACTTCGGTTATTTTTGGATTGTTTCACAGTGCCAATCCAGAAGTGGCCAAAATGGGTTTTGGAGCAATGATATTTTATATAGGAACTGGTTTTTTTCTTGGAATAATAACATTGATGGACGAAAGTTTGGAGCTTGCTTTAGGTTTTCATCTCGGCAATAATCTAATGGCGGCACTATTAATTACTTCCGATTTTTCAGCTTTACAAACCGATGCCATTTTTAGATATTCAGGTATTGAAAACCCGGCTGATATGTTAAATGAAATGATAGTCTCAATTGCAATTGGCTATCCGATTATCTTATTTATATTTGCAAAAAAATACAATTGGACCAATTGGTTCGTGAAACTTACAGGTAAAATTCAACCAAAAAATATCGAAATAATTTAATCTCAACATATTAAAAATGAATAAAATAACGTACAAGAGTATTCATAATCGTTTTAAATTGAATGGATACCATATTAGCCGTGAAGAGATATTTTACGTAGCTTATAGTTTTATTAAAGAAGGAGAACCTTTTGAACAGCATGTTGGAAATTTTCTAATGGACTGGTTTGATGACAAGTCTTATATCGAAATGAAAACTTCTGGAACAACAGGGAAACCAAAAGTGGTTAAAATAGAAAAACAAGCCATGTTAGAATCCGCTTTGGCAACAGGCGATTTTTTCGGTTTAGTTCCTGGAAATTCGGTATTGCATTGTTTGCCAACAAATTATGTTGCTGGTAAAATGATGTTTGTTCGTTCTCTAATTTTAGGACTTGAAATGAAATTTGTAGATCCAAATTCTCATCCTTTAGAAAATATTGAAGAAGAGTTTGATTTTTGTGCTATGGTTCCTTTGCAAGCAAAAAATTCTATAGAAAAGCTTAAACAAAAAAAGATAAAAAAATTAATTATCGGAGGCGTTAAAATTCATAAAGCACTTGAACAAGAATTAGCAAAATTACCAATCGAAATTTATGAAACTTATGGTATGACGGAAACGATTACTCATATTGCTGCAAAGCGAGTAGGAGAGGAAGCGTTCACTATTTTGCCAAATGTAGAAATATCAGTTGACGATAGACATTGCTTGGTTATTAAAGCTAAAAATATAAGTTCGCATAAAATTGTAACAAATGACATTGTAAATCTAATTTCAGATACGCAATTTGTTTGGGAAGGAAGAATAGATAATGTAATTAATAGCGGCGGAATTAAATTGATGCCAGAATTGCTAGAAAATAAACTTTCGACACTTATTCCAAGACGTTATTTTATTTATGGTCAACCAGATGAAACCTTGGGTGAAAAAGCGGTTCTTTATATAGAAGGAGCGCCTTTTACAATAGAAGATTCTGTTTTCTCTGTTTTAGATAAATTTGAAAAACCGAAAGAAATTGTTTTTGTCCCCAATTTTAAAGTGACACCAACAGGTAAAATTATCAGAAAGGAAAGCTTAAAATAATTTTTGATTAATTCTGTTTTGGAGATTATTTATATAAAAAAGAGGATTTGTTTGAATCCTCTTTTTTAGTATTTACTATTCTTCCATTTTAAAATAATAATCGGCAGAGTGTTTTCCGCTTCCGTAAATTAAGAAAAAGACACAGACTCCAAGGGTTAAAATAGACAAAAGTAAATTTTGAGAATGCATTTCCCCAGAGATATTTATAAGTACAGCTCCTAATAAAATGGGTAATTGTGCTATTATTGCCCATCGGGTCAATAAACCAAAAACGATTAATATACCGCCTACGATATGAGCTTCTGATATATAATGAAAGAGAATCATCCCGCCTCCATATTTGTCAACTGGCGCTAATAACTCGACTAAATACTGTGTATTGGTAATAAAATAAATGCCTTTTAAAAATAAAATAATACCTAACACTATTCGAACCAAATCCACTGAAAAATAAGTGTGCGCATTGGCCCATTTATTCAATTTTTTCACATTGTCCATACTGTTTTGTTTTAAAATTAAATACTAAGTTACTGATTTTTAATACATTTTTAAAAAAAAAGTATATAGATATCTATATTTTAAGGATCAACATAAAATTGAAAATAGGTTAGCATTTTCTAAAAATGGTTATTTCGTTAAAAAATGTAACACAATTTCATTAAAAAGTTTTGAGTTTTCTAGCAAAGCAGAATGAGTGCTATTGGATAAAATGGCTAATTGTGCATTGGGTATGGATTCGAATATTTTGAGGGTATGTTCTCCTTTTATGACATCATGATCTCCAGCAATAATTAAGGTTTTAGATTTTATCACTTTTAAATCGGAATAGTTTAAATGTGGATATTTCAAATCTAAATTATTCAAATCAATTGACAAATCATTTTCGTGATTTGTGTTTTTAGATTCTAAATCAACTGCCGTTTTTTTTATATCCTCAAAATCAATAACTCCTTCGGGAAAAATATTTGCTCCCGATGTTACTAATTTATTAACCTTTTCTGGATGTTTTATCGCTAGTAATAACCCAATAATTCCGCCATCACTCCAGCCTAGTATATTTGTTTTGTGGATGTTTAATTTGTCAAGAAATAAACTAATGTCTTCAACTTGTAAGTCAAATGTCAATTCTTTCCCATTTTGATAACTTGAATTTCCCCTTCCTCGACAATCAACTAAAATAATTTTAAAATGTTTGGAGAAGGTAGATACTTGGTTTTTAAAGCAAATAAAAGAACCGCCATTACCATGAATCATTAACAAAGGTTCCCCTTTGCCATAAGTTTCATAATAGAGATTTACGCCATTGACATTAATATATTTTCCGTTTTCGTGAATTTTCTGTGCATAATTATTAAGTGAAATAAAAACGAATGCCAGAAAGAATATTTTATTCATAATTAAACTTGAATTACACCCAAATTAAATTTCTTTTCAATAGGAGAATTATTGGCTGCTTCTATTCCCATAGAAATCCAAGTTCTGGTATGTAAAGGATCAATTATTGCATCTGTCCAAAGCCGGGACGCTGCATAATAAGGAGAAATTTGTTCATCGTAACGCGCCTTAATTTTTCCAAAAAGGGCTGCTTCTTTGGCTTCATCTACGATTTCTCCTTTTGCTTTGAGCGAAGAAGCTTCAATTTGTGCCAATACTTTTGCGGCTTGTGTTCCTCCCATAACAGCAAGTTCGGCACTTGGCCAAGCAACGATTAATCTTGGATCGTATGCTTTTCCACACATGGCATAATTGCCTGCGCCATAAGAATTTCCTATAATTATAGTGAATTTTGGAACTACCGAATTGGCAACAGCATTCACCATTTTAGCACCATCTTTTATAATCCCTCCAAATTCCGATTTCGAACCTACCATAAAACCAGTTACGTCTTGCAAGAAAACCAAAGGAATCTTTTTCTGATTACAATTCGCAATAAAACGAGTGGCTTTGTCGGCAGAATCAGAATAAATTACGCCTCCAAATTGCATTTCACCCGAATTGGTTTTTACCACTTTGCGTTGATTGGCAACGATTCCCACTGCCCAACCGTCAATTCGGGCATAACCTGTGATAATAGTTTTTCCGTAACCATCTTTATAAGCTTCAAATTCGGAATGATCCACCAAGCGATGGATAATTTCCATCATATCATATTGCTCATTTCGAGCTTTTGGCAAAATGCCGTAGATGTCATTTTCGTCTAAAGTTGGTTTTTCCGATTTTATTCGGCTGTAACCCGCCTTATCAGAATCTCCAATTTTATCAATGATGTTCTTTATTTTGTCTAATGCGTCTTTGTCGTCTTTGGCTTTATAGTCGGTAACGCCTGATATTTCACAATGCGTTGTGGCTCCGCCAAGGGTTTCATTATCAATATTTTCGCCAATAGCCGCTTTAACCAAATAACTTCCTGCCAAGAAAATACTTCCAGTTTTGTCCACGATTATAGCTTCGTCGCTCATAATTGGAAGGTAAGCGCCACCGGCAACACAACTTCCCATCACAGCCGAAATTTGTGTAATTCCCATGCTGCTCATTAAAGCATTATTTCTAAAGATGCGTCCAAAATGTTCTTTGTCCGGAAATATTTCATCTTGCAAAGGCAAAAATACGCCCGCACTATCAACCAAGTAAATAATTGGTAATCTGTTTTCCATTGCAATTTCTTGCGCTCTCAAATTTTTCTTTGCCGTAATCGGAAACCAAGCACCCGCTTTAACGGTGGCATCATTAGCCACAACAATACATTGATTTCCTCTGATATACCCTATTTTTACGACAACACCACCTGATGGACAACCTCCGTATTCTGCATACATTCCTTCGCCCACAAAGCCACCAATTTCAATGCAATTTCCTTTATCAAGTAAATAATCAATACGTTCTCGCGCCGTCATTTTTCCTTCGGAATGTAATTTTTCGATGCGTTTTTCACCACCTCCCAATTTAACTTTGGCAAATTTATGACGCAAATCGGAAAGAAGAAGTTTATTGTGGTCTTCGTTTTTGTTGAAGTTCAAATCCATAATGAAATTGTGTTTTTCTAAAAAATAGTGACTGCTAAATTACGAAATCATTGTAATAAAATTGTTTAAATCACTAAACATTCAAAGATTTTAAGTGTGTAATTAATTTACCATATAAGGCATATAAGTTCATTTAAGTTTTGGCTTTCACTATTTGTCTTATATGTTCTTAAATGCCTTATATGGTTGCTATTTTTATTAGAGCATTAAATTAATTTACCATTTAAGGCATATAAGTTCATTTAAGTTTTGGCTTCTATTGTTTGTCTTATATGTTCTTAAATGCCTTATATGGTTTAAATTTTTTAAGATAGAAATTTATTTTTTAGATTCATTAACCAAACGTTTCAAAATAGCCCATTGTTTTAGAGCGTCACGAGCTTCAATTGCGGGATATCCTAGCAAGGTTTTTCCAGCAGGAACGTCTTTTGTAACACCAGAACCTCCGCCAATAATCGAGCCAGCTCCTATAGTTACGTGGTCTGTAATGGATGCGCTTCCGCCAATTAGAACCCCGTCACCAAGTGTTACTGAACCAGCCAATCCGCTTTGTCCTGCCATTATACAGAACCTTCCTAGTTTACTATTATGACCAATTTGGATTAAATTATCAATTTTGCAACCATCACCTAAAACTGTCGAACTAAATTTACCTCTGTCAACGCAAGAATTAGCTCCAATTTCGACTCCATTTCCTAAAACAACATTTCCAATTTGTGGAATTTTTACCAATCCCTTTTGTGGATCAGGGCGGAAACCAAAACCATCTGCACCAATCGTGGCATTAGGATGAATAATACAATCGTTGCCCATTTGGCAGCGTTCGCGAACCACAGCTCCCGACCAAATTACGCTGTTTTTTCCAATGGTACATTCATCAAGAATGGTGACATTTGGATAAATCGTTACGTTTTCTCCAAGTTGAACTTTTGGTCCAATGTAACTTCCAGCTCCAATACGACTTCCGTTTCCAATAACGGCAGTGTTGTCAATAGTAGCTGTTGGATGAATATCGATATGAAATAATGGAGTAGGTGGAGCAAAAAGTTCTAAGACTTGAGACATGGCCAAATCGGCATTTTTTACTTTTATAAAAGCTCTATTTTCGCCTGGTTCTATCGAAATATCTTCGTTTACAACCGCAGCACACGCTTTGGATGCATCCCAATATTTTTCGTATTTTTTGTTTCCAATAAAAGAAATTTCGGTAGAATTAGCCAATTCTAATTGCTCTGGAGCATTTATTTTTGAGGAAGTATCGCCAACAAGTGTGCCTTTTAAAACTTCGTTTATTTCTTGAATAGAGTAGGATTTCATTACGTAATGTGAATTAGTTTTGGGATATAAACATCAAATTAAACAAATTTAGCTTGAAAATCCTAATGGTTCATTTAAAGAGATTTCGTTGTAATTTAAACAAGAGTTTAATTGGGTTTAAAGGAATCGTTTATTGGTAAATTGATTATGTTTGTAAAAGGAAGAAAGAATCAAATTCATATAACAAAAACTGCAAATAAACTGCATTGAATGAAACGTTTTAAAACACTTTTAATTTTATTTTTAGTTTTGAATGCTGTCAATAGCGTTCAATCTCAAATTGATAAAAGTGCTATTGAAAATGACTTATTCATTGTCGAAAAAAATAAAAGTCATTTAGAAAATGTAGGTCAAGTGTTGGTGGTTTATAATTACAAACCCGAAAGTTTCTCCGCAGTTTTTGTGGCTTTAGAAAAAAAAGAAAACCATTGGATTGTAAAACAAAGTCCAATTATAGCAGGAATTGGTAAAAACGGTTTTGCCTTACCACTAAATAAAATAGAAGGCGATGGCAAATCTCCAACTGGAATTTTCAAATTGGGGAAATTATTTTCTTATGAAAAACAAACCAAAACTCAATTAGAAAATCAGCAAATTACCAAAGACGACAAATGGATTGATGATCCAAATTCAGCCGATTATAATAAGCATGTAAGCGGTTTTACCTTTGCAAAATCTTTTGAAAACCTATTACTTAAAAACGATGCTTACAAATATTGTGTGGTTATCGAATAC
>Ga0209499_1000686_pt1 | contig 24774 bp, 21 predicted proteins | sample C_130208_EF_Meta_FD_187306 | JGI IMG/M metagenome (GOLD analysis project Ga0209499, IMG submission 187306) | Freshwater microbial communities from Lake Croche, Canada to study carbon cycling - C_130208_EF_MetaG (SPAdes) (version 2) | ecosystem: Environmental > Aquatic > Freshwater > Lake... | reverse complement strand
GTATCTTCACGTATCAATAATAGCCATCTCCTTTTTTTATGAATAGTAGTAAATTTAAAATTGTTTTTTTATGCTTTGCATTCGTATCATTTGTTCAAATGGTTCAAGCGCAAACGAATAAAATTCCTATAGTAAGTACTGCTGTTCCTTTTATGTTAATTTCCCCCGATGCGCGTTCTGGAGGTATGGGTAATTTATCCTTGGCCATGAGTCCAGAGGCGAATGATCTTTTTGGAAATACAGCCAAGCTGCCCTACTTAAATGAAAATAGAAGTTTTCTAATTAACTACACGCCCTGGTTAAAAGACTTAGGACTAAATGATGTGTATTTGGCAAGTGCTGGGTTTTATAAAAAATTAAATGATAAAAGTAGTATAAATAGTTCACTACGTTTTTTTAGCTTAGGCAATATCGATTTTTCAGACGAAGTGGGCAATGTGAATTTACCTTCCCAACGACCTTCTGAATTTAGCTATGATTTTGGCTATAGTCTTTTGTTAACCGATAAATTTAGCATGGGCGTCACACTTCGCTACATACATTCTAAATTAGTTTCTGGTTCTTATGGTGGAACGGCTATTAATTATAGAGCAGGTAATACCTTGGCTGGTGATATTAGTTTATTTTATAAACAAAAAGAAGATTTTCAAGGCTTTCATGCAGGTTTATTACTTTCTAATTTAGGTGGTAAAATAAGTTACTCCAATGAAACAAAGAATAAATATTTTATTCCCGCTAATTTGGGTGTAGGCATTGGGTATTTGAATAAAATGGACGCCGATAACTCCATTGAATTGGGTGTAGATATTAATAGAATTATGGTACCAGCAAATCCAGATAATACAAGTGTAGAATCGGTAAATCAGTATTTTTCTCAATCGGTGGTTTCTAGTTGGTTTAATTCTTTTAATAATAAATACGGCATGCCTTTAGGAGAGTCTTTAAAAGCCTCTTTAGGAATAGAATATAATTATACCAATCGTTTTTATTTAAGAGGGGGTTATTTTATAGACAACAATAAAAACCTAGGGAGTATGCAATACTTTACCTTGGGTACTAGCTTTCAATACCAGCAGTCTAAATTTAACATCTCCTATTTAGTGCCTTCGGGAGGTGGTATATCTAAAAATCCTTTATCTAATACACTTAGGTTTGGTACCATTTTCTACTTCTAATTGCCTATTTTTGTTGATATGTCAACAGCTGTTCAAATAGTCAATAAAAGCCATCATCCTTTACCCCAATATGCTACTGCCGGCTCATCTGGAATGGACATAAGAGCATTTATCAATAGCCCCTTTGTTTTATCGCCACTTGAAAGAATATTAATTCCTACTGGTTTATTTTTAGCCTTGCCTGAAAATTGGGAAGCGCAAATTAGACCTAGAAGTGGACTAGCCATTAAGCAAGGGCTTACTTGTTTGAATACACCAGGCACCATTGATGCCGATTATAGAGGAGAGATAAAAGTGATTCTTATTAATTTATCGAATGAGGCACAAACAATTCAGGATGGAGATAGAATTGCACAAATGGTTTTTCAGCAAGTAGAAAAAGTAATTTTACATAAAGTAGAATTTTTAGACAGCACAGAAAGAGGAGCAGGGGGCTTTGGCCATACAGGAAAAAAATAATTCATGAAAAAAATTTTATACATTATTGGGTTGGTTATACTGGTGGCGTCTTGCTCGACTTATAGAAAGGTACAGGTTATTAAGGATGCCTTGTCCAAAAACGATTCCACGAGTACTGAACTTGTTTCCCAAAAACCAAAGGTTGATTCTGCAGCCATTGTAAAAGGCATTTTACAAAAAATAGAATTAGCTAAAATTGAGTTTACCACTATGAATGCAAAATTTAAAGTAGATTATGAAACTTTAAAAAATGCAGACAATTATATTGTGAATGTTAGTATTCAAAAAGACAAAGCCATCTATTTAACCGTAAGAGGTGCTTTGGGGGTTATTGGTTTAAAAGCCCTTATTAATAAGGACAGTGTGGTCTTAATTTATCCATTAAGTAAAAAAGTAGAGCGTAAGCCATTAAGCTTTTTACAAGAAGTATTGAAAATACCCTTTACTTTTTCTACCGTACAAGATTTAATTGCGGGGAATCCTATTTTCATGGAGAATACAAAAGTGGTTTCTTTTAAAACCAACAATGGAAAATTGCAGGTAGGTTTAACGGGCGCTTTGTTCAAGAGCCTTATAATTTTAAGTGAGGATAATACCAAGGTTTTAAACTTGAAATTAGATGATATAGATTTTAACCAACAACGCACCTGTGATATAACCTATAGCGACCATACTAGTTATGCTAAATTTCAATTTCCACAATATCGTGAAATATCTATTGCAGCTAATAATAAGTTAGCAATTCATATGGAAGTAAAAGAATATAGTTTTGATGAACCATTAAAATATACTTTTGCAGTACCTAAACCAGGCAAGCGTAAATAACATTGATATAAAAATATAACATGATTAAAAGGGCTTTATTTATTTTATTTTCTATTTGTATTCTTTCTATGAGTGCTGCTGCGCAAGCCAATGCTTCTAGAGAAGACCTTCAAAAACAAGAACAAACTTTAAGAAAAGAACTAGACGAGCTAAATCAATTATTAGAGCAAACAAAAAGAAATAAAAAAAATTCTTTAGGCCAGTTAGAGGCTATTAGAAGTAAGATATCCAAAAGGCAGTCTTTAATTAATGGTATTGCCAAACAAGTGAAAATTTTAGACGACGCTATTTACAATAATCAGTTAGATGTACAAAGGTTAAATAAAGACTTAGATACTTTAAAAACCAGGTATCAAAAAAGTATAGTCTTCGCTTATAAAAGTAGAAGTGGCTATGAATACTTGAATTTCCTATTTTCTGCTAACAGCTTTAATGACGCTGTGAAAAGAATTACTTATTTAAAGAGTTATAGACAAAATAGAGAAGCGCAAGCGCATGCCATAGACCTATCACAAACCGATTTAAATGACAAAATAAATATTTTAGGAGCTAATAAGAAAGATAGATTAAAAACCTTGGAAGTGCAGCACGAGCAATTAAAAGTATTAGTGGTAGATCAGAAAGAGCAAGATAAAATTGTGAATCAACTAAAAAGTAAAGAGCAAGAAATAACTGCACAAGTGCGTCAGAAAGAAGGACAAAGAAAAAAAATGCAGTCTGCTTTGTTAACTATTATTAGAAGAGAAACCTTAGAAGCGGAACGTAAAGAAAAAGAAAGACTGGCCAAATTAAAAGCAGCCAATGATGCAGCAAAAACAACTGTAAAGAATAACGCCGATGAGCCAGCCCCCGCAAAGGCTAGCTCGAAAAATGGTAAGGTAGGTAATGTGGAGGGTGGCATCACTAGTACCACCGATAACAGACCTTATTCTGCACTAGAAACTACAGAGGAAGGCAGAGAGGCTTCCATACTTTTTGAAAATAATAAAGGCAGTTTGCCTTGGCCGGTAGATAAAGGAAACGTATATATACATTTTGGGGTGGAGAATATTCCAGGTACTAAATTGAATAGAAAAAGTGATGGTATTGAGTTGGCCTTACCTAAAGGAAGTTCTGTCAAAAGTTTAGCGAATGGAGTGGTTAAATATACAGGTGATATTAATGGTGATTTAACCGTCTTTGTACAACATGGAAAATATTTCTCTACCTACACACATTTAAGTAGTATTAATGTAAATGTTGGCCAAGAAGTTAAAGCAGGCACTTTGTTGGGCAGGTCTGGGATTAATTTAGACGGAGAAGGCGCTTTACTCTTAATGATTAGCAATGAGAAAGGTGTTTTCTTAGATCCAGAAAATTGGTTAAAGAATAGAAGGTAGATTCCAATTTCTTTTTATGCGCTTCTTTTTTTATATTACAATCCATTAACTGATTGTCATGTCAAAATATATCTTATCCTTTGATCAGGGTACCACCAGTAGTCGAGCCATTTTATTTGATCATCAAGGTCAAATGCACGCCACTGCTCAAAAAGAATTTCAACAAATTTTTCCAAAGCCAGGATGGGTAGAACATGATCCCTTAGAAATTTGGAGCACACAAATGGGAGTAGCTACTGAAGCCATTAGTATGAAAGGACTATCAGAAAATGATATTGCGGCTATTGGCATTACGAACCAAAGAGAAACCACAGTGGTTTGGAATAAAATAACTGGGCAACCCATTTATAATGCCATTGTTTGGCAAGACAGGCGCACTGCCGATTTTTGCGATGCATTAAAAAAACAAGGCCATGCAAAAATGGTCCAAGAAAAAACAGGCTTGGTTATTGATTCTTATTTTTCTGGCACAAAAATTAATTGGATTTTAGATAATGTAGCAGGTGCGCGTGATTTAGCGAATAAGGGGGAACTTATTTTTGGCACCATTGATACTTGGTTGGTTTGGAAACTAACCAATGGTAAAGTACATGTAACCGATGTGACCAATGCTTCTCGCACCATGCTATTTAATATTCATACCCTGCAGTGGGATACTGAATTATTAAAATTATTAAATGTACCTCTATCCATGTTGCCTGAAGTTAAAAGTAGCAGTGAAGTATACGGTCACACTACCCAGTTATTTGCACATCATGCAATTCCTATTGCAGGCATAGCCGGCGATCAACAGTCTGCATTGTTTGGCCAAATGTGTACATCACCAGGCATGGTTAAAAATACCTATGGCACGGGTTGTTTTATGTTAATGCATACGGGTGAAAAAGCAGTGAGCTCAAAAAATAATTTATTAACCACTATTGCATTGCAAATCAATGGACAAACTTATTACGCATTAGAAGGAAGTGTATTTATTGGAGGAGCAGTAGTGCAATGGTTAAGAGATGGCTTGCATTTAATAAGAAATTCTTCAGAAGTAGAAGCATTGGCAAAACAAGTAGAAGAAACTGACGGGGTTTATCTAGTACCTGCTTTTGCTGGATTAGGTGCACCATATTGGAATCAACATGCAAGAGGAACTATTGTGGGTATTACGCGTGGCACTAATTCGGCTCATATTGCACGTGCAGCAATTGAAAGTATTGCTTTTCAAAGTTATGATTTATTAAAAGCCATGGAAGCAGATGCCGGTATTCCCATTGCAGAATTAAGAGTGGATGGAGGCGCCACCCATAATAATTTACTTATGCAATTTCAATCGGATATTGTAAATACAAAAGTAACGCGCCCAACCATGGTAGAAACTACTGCGCTAGGAGCAGCTTATTTAGCGGGTTTAGCTGTGGGCTTTTGGAAGGACATTGAAGAGTTAAGATTGAAATGGCAAATAGATCAAACTTTTCTACCTACCGCAAAAGAAGAAAAAAGAAAGGACTGGATTCAAGGATGGGAGCGTGCTATTAAGGCTACTAATAATTGGTAATCAAATAAATTAGGCTAGTTTGAATTACTACAAGTATTAAAATTATTATTACTATGGACTCTCCCTTTTTTTTCATAACTTAATTTATTGTTTCACTAAAATAAAAACACATGACACCTTTTATCGCTGAATTTTTAGGCACTACACTAGTTATTACTATTGGTAATGGAGTTGTAGCCAATAATTTATTACATCAAACAAAGGGTAATAATGGCGGACTTATAACTATTGTATTAGGTTGGGTTATTGCGGTATTTGTGGGTGTGTATGCAACTAGTAGTATTAGTGGTGGACATTTAAACCCGGCGGTGACTATTGCACTTGCTAGTGCAGGCAAGTTTGCATGGGCCTTGGTCCCTTCTTATATATTAGCCCAAATTTTGGGAGCTATGTTAGGGGCTTTAATTGTATGGATGATTTATAAGGATCACTTTAATGAGACCCAAGATGCTGGATTGCAATTAGCTGCTTTTTCAACAGGGCCAGCCATTCGAAATTTACCACAAAACTTTATCGTAGAAACCTTGGCCACCATGGTGTTTTTATTAGGCATATTTTTAATTAAGCCAGCGGGCTCCGACTTGGGGGCGTTATCTGCCTTACCCGTAGCCTTACTTGTTGGTGGCATTGGCTTTGGATTGGGCGGTCCCACAGGCTGGGCGGTGAATCCAGCCAGGGATTTAGGGCCAAGAATCATGCATTTTATACTCCCAATAAAGGGAAAAGGCAGCAGTGATTGGGGCTATGCCGCAGTGCCTGTATTGGGTCCCATTGTGGGGGGAATTTTAGCTGCGATTATCTACGTACAATTTTTGCAATAAACTACCAATACCTTACCTTTGCAGCCGAAATAGTATATTATGACAAGAAACGGTAAAATCAAACAAATTATTGGTGCTGTAGTAGACGTTCAATTTCCTAATCAGCAATCTCTTCCAGAAATTTATAATGCCCTTACAATTGTAAGACCAGGTGGTGAAAAACTAATTCTTGAAGTGCAACAGCACTTAGGAGAAGATAGTGTTCGTGCTATTGCCATGGACGGTACGGAAGGTTTAGTAAGAGGTATGGAAGTAACTGATAGTGGTAAACCCATTTCAATGCCAATAGGCGATGATATATATGGTCGTTTATTTAATGTAACAGGTGATGCTATCGATGGCTTACCACAATTAGATAAATCAAATGGTCGTCCTATTCACGCGAACCCTCCAAAGTTTGAAGACTTAAGTACTGCAACAGAAGTGTTGTTTACAGGTATTAAAGTAATTGATCTTATTGAGCCTTATGCAAAAGGTGGTAAGATTGGATTGTTTGGTGGTGCGGGTGTAGGTAAAACAGTATTGATTCAAGAGTTAATTAATAATATCGCAAAAGGACACGGTGGTTTATCAGTGTTTGCGGGTGTGGGAGAAAGAACACGTGAGGGTAATGATTTATTACGTGAGATGATTGAAGCAGGTATCATGAAATATGGTGATGCTTTCAAACATAGTATGGAAGAAGGTGGATGGGATTTAAGCAAGGTGAATTTGAAAGAATTAAAAGAGTCAAAAGCTACTTTCGTATTCGGACAAATGAATGAACCTCCAGGTGCACGTGCGCGTGTGGCTTTGAGTGGTTTAACTATTGCAGAATATTTCCGTGATGGAGATGGCACTGGCAAAGGAAAAGACATTTTATTTTTCGTAGATAATATCTTCCGTTTTACACAAGCAGGTTCTGAGGTATCGGCTTTATTAGGTCGTATGCCATCAGCGGTAGGTTACCAACCTACATTAGCTACAGAGATGGGACTTATGCAAGAGCGTATTACTTCTACAAAGAGTGGTTCTATCACTTCCGTACAAGCGGTATATGTTCCTGCAGATGACTTAACCGATCCAGCACCGGCAACTACATTTGCGCACTTAGATGCCACTACTGTACTTTCTCGTAAAATTGCGGATTTAGGTATTTATCCTGCTGTAGATCCTTTGGATTCTACATCAAGAATTTTAACACCTGCTATTGTAGGTGATGCGCATTATGAAACTGCGCAAAAAGTAAAAATGATTTTACAACGTTATAAAGAGCTACAAGATATTATCGCCATCCTTGGTATGGACGAATTAAGCGATGAAGATAAATTAATTGTATCTCGTGCGCGTCGTGTACAACGTTTCTTATCTCAGCCTTTCCACGTAGCTGAACAGTTCACAGGTTTGAAAGGAGTATTTGTTTCTATTGAAGATACTATTCGCGGATTCAATGCTATCATGGATGGTGAAGTAGATGCGTATCCAGAAGCAGCCTTTAACTTAGTAGGAACTTTAGAAGATGCTGTAGAGAAAGGAAAGAAAATGATGGCTCAAGCCTAATTGCTTTAATTGATTATTTTAAACGAACACTATAAATTGCGCGCATGTTATTGGAAATTTTGACACCCGAAAAAAAGCTGTATAGCGGAGAAGTACAAGGCGTTCAATTGCCAGGTATTGACGGGCTTTTTGAAATATTAGATAAACATGCTCCCTTGGTAAGTGCTTTAGGTATTGGTAAAGTGAAGGTCTTACAAAAAGGGCTTGCTGCTGAAACCTATGCAATACAAGGAGGTTTTGTAGAAGTCATCAACAATAAAGCCACTGTTTTAGTAGAAGGTGTTTTATAAAAAACGTTAATAGCATCCTAATTCTTTGGATGTTTTTAAATAATTGTCCCGGTTGCCTAAGGTAGCCGGGATTTTTTTTATATTCACATAGCCTTAGCGGGCACTAACGAACTTGAACTTATGAAAAAAACATTCCCAGTAATTTTTGTTTTAATAGCGCTGTCTATTTTGGGTATTTTATTTATTCAAATTTCTTGGTTGCAAGGCTTAATGTTTTTACAAAAAAATCAACTATCAGATAAGCTGAATCAATCTGGTTTAATGGTTACAGGCGAGATAGGCAAAAAAATGAATAGTGGATTGTCTTTTCATTTACCTAAAAAGGGTTTAGGGTTAAACGACGATTATCATTTACACAACTTTGATGAAACCACCATTTCCGATATATATAACTATCAGGAAATGTATAAAAAAATAGAATTTGCTTTAGAGAAATATGGTTTAAGTGATTTGCATTTTGAATTTGCTATTGCCGATAAAAAAGGTAATATAGAAATGAAGAGTAAAAAATTTGAAGATGTATTTTCAGATGAAGTAAATACTTTACAAAGTAGAATTCCTGTGGTGCCTGCGGATATTATGGAGCCCACCGGTCCCTTTGAAACTATTATTATAGTGGCTCCCAATATTCGCTATTATTTATTACGTTCATTATTATGGGTAATTGTGGGGGTGGTGCTATTTATTATTTTAGTACTAGCTGCCTTTTTTATAACCATTCGCTCACTTATGACACAGCGTAAACTAGTAGAAATTAAAAGAGACTTCATCAATAATATGACCCATGAGCTTAAAACGCCATTGGCCACCATTTCACTAGCGGTGGACGCTTTAAAAAGTACGAAGGTTAATACCGATCCTAAGTCGGTAGAGTATTTCAGTAATATTATTAAGGAAGAAAATGTGAGAATGAATAAGCATGTTGAAACTATTCTACAAGCGGCACAATTGGATAAAAAGGAAAATGAATTAAATAAACATGAGGTAGATCTACATGATTTAATTCTGGGGGTGGTAGATAGTTTTAAATTGCAGCTAGAAGGTAAGCCTTCTAATGTGCAAACCATTTTAGAGGCCAGTCCTTCCAACATTAAGGTAGATGAAGAGCATTTGTTACATGTCTTATCTAATTTAATAGACAATGCCATTAAATATTCTAAAAGCGAAATTGATATTATTATACAAACTAAAACATTGAATAATAAAACTTTTATAAGTATTCAAGACAAGGGCATTGGAATGGATGCCAATGCAAGAAAACATATTTTTGAAAAATTTTATAGGGCCCATTCAGGTAATGTACATGATGTCAAAGGCTATGGCTTGGGTATGAGCTATGTAAAGTGGGTCATTGATTCGCATAAAGGTCAAATTACAGTGCATAGCGAAACAGGTATTGGAACTTCTATTGAAATTATACTTCCTAATTAATACATAGCTTACTACTTGACCTAAGATTTAGCGCTTAAGTACTTTATCCCTAATACATCTTTACTGTTTAGTCGTTCTACTGAATAGTAAAATAGCAACCATCTCCGTAACTTAAAAAACGGTACTGGTTTTCAATGGCATGCTGGTAAATGGTTTTCCATGAATCGCCTGTAATGGCTGCAATAATTAAAAGTAAGGTCGATTTTGGTTGGTGAAAATTAGTCACTAAGCCATTGGCTATTTTAAAGCTATATCCTGGCACAATCATTAATTGAGTACTCGTAACAAGCGAATGCATTTTATGCGACTGCATCCAGCTTAATAATTTACCTAGCGCATCTTTCACAGATATAATGTGGTTAGCATCACTGTTGTTATTATTGATACTATTATTATTATTATTATTATTCGATTCATAATTAGTTTCATAATTCCCTTCATTATAAGTTTCATAATTAGAATCATAGGCATCCCATTGAAATAAGTGTAGGTCCTTATTTTCTTGTAGCATTTCGTTATTTATTAATTTCACGCCTAACCAATACAAGCTCTCTAGCGTACGCAAGGTCGTAGTACCTACTGCAATCACTGGAGTAGTGGCTGAAAGGTTTAATTCTTTTTGCTTAGCAATGTTTATTAAATAACTAATGGTAGCAGTGGTAATTTCAAAAACTTCTGCATGCATTTCATGGTCTGTAATATTCTCTGTTTTAACAGGCATAAAAGTACCAGCCCCTACATGTAAACTAATAAAATTAGTAGTACATTTTTTTTGAGCAAGTGCATCAAATATTGCCTTGTTAAAATGAAGGCCTGCAGTGGGCGCTGCTACTGAACCTTCTTCTTTCGCGTAAGTTGTTTGATATCTATCTTTATCTTCTTCTGTGGTAGCGCGTTGTATATAGGGTGGTAGTGGAATGCTTCCAATATGCTCAATTATTTCAGAGAAAATAATAGCGTCATTGTCCCAAGAAAATTCAATTAAAAATTTTCCCTCCAATGATTTTATTTTTTTAGCCTTTACTTTAATAGTGATACTGTTATTCGTATTCTTGGTTGGTGTATTAACCACTTTATGTTCTCCTCTATTTTCTTCGTTGATGGATGTCTGATAAATTTCAAATTCTTTTTCTAAAAAATCTTCTTTCCATTTTTTAGCACCACCTACTAAACAAATCCATTCTACTTTTCGTGAAGCCTGCATGGCTGTGGACATTGGTAGATAGTCAGCACTGGGTTCTAAACAAAAAATTTCAATGGTAGAATTATTTGCTTTTTGAAAATGAATTCTTGCAGCAATCACTTTACTGTTGTTAAAAAATAAAGCAGCCTTTTCGGGAATGAAGTTGGCAATATGATTATAAGTGCTTTCTGCTATGATCTCTTTTTCCCATACTAATAGCTTGCTATCTGATCTATTAGTAGCAGGTGTATAGGCAATACTTTGGTCTGGTAATAGGTAGTCAAAATCCTGAATAGGTAGGCTTATAAGAGGCTTCATGGCCCAAAGGTACATATTGCCTTGATTTTCACTTGAATTCACCTCTTTTTCACATAAAAAACAGGCTTTTCCACAGGTTTGCACAGTCCTAAATATGGAATTCTGGTAAAACCGTTCTGTAACGCCTTACTACATTGATTTTCAGCTTGGTTTATTTCTTGTGGAAAACTAGAAGGCCTATTTTAGCTTTTGAAAGTGGTAAAATGTGTTAATTTGTGTGAACAAGTGGTAAAAATAACTCTAATTATTAACAATGACAGGCTTTCACGGAGAATATCAATCAACTATCGACGCAAAAGGGCGTTTCCATTTACCTGGCAGTTTGAAAAAACAACTAGTTGAAGGGGAGAATCGCTTTATTGTAAGTAGAGGCTTTGAGAAGTGCTTGACACTTTATCCGTTAAAAAGCTGGCAAAGTATATTAGATCGAATAAGCCAGTTGAATGATTTTGATCCAAAAGTGCGTCAGTTTAGACGTCAATTTCTTGGAGGAGCCACCGAAGTAGAATTAGATGCAGCTGGAAGAATTTTATTGCCGCCCACTTTGCGTGAGTTTGCTTTACCAGGTAAAGAGATTGTTTTAGCCGCCGCTTTAGATCGTTTTGAAATTTGGGATGCAAGTAAGTACAAACAGCTCTTTGAGGATTTCTCTGCAGATGCATTTAGTAATTTGGCGCAAGAGGTAATGGCAGGAATTAAAAATCAAGATTAAGTAAAACAGATGCAAAATCAACCTATTGATTCCAACGCATCTAAAGCTTTTGCTTCTTCTTATCATATTCCAGTATTATTTCAAGAATGCTTGACACACCTTAACATAAAACCAAATGGTATTTATGTAGACGCCACATTTGGAGGCGGTGGTCATAGCAAGGGTATCTTGTCTTTGTTAGGCCCTGAAGGTAGACTTATTGCTTTTGATCAAGATGCTGATGCGCAACAAAACTTACCTAAGGATAATCGTCTTGTTTTTATCCCAGAAAATTTTAAGTATATACAACGTTTTTTACGTTTACATAAAATTGATCAAGTGGATGGAATACTTGCCGACCTAGGCGTAAGTAGTCATCAGTTTGACGAAGGGACAAGAGGCTTTTCAACCAGACACGATGGACCTTTTGATATGCGCATGGATCAACGCCAAAGCCAAACAGCCGCTCAAATTATTGAATCTTATTCAGAAACTGCATTGCATAAAATGTTTGAACAATATGGCGAAGTAACGAACTCTAAAACTTTAGCCAAGCATATTGCCACTCAACGCAAGCATGTTAAAATAAATACAGTTCAAGATTTTAAAACATTTATTGCACCTGTAGTTAAAGGAAATCCTAATAAATATTGGGCACAAGTTTTTCAAGCCATAAGAATAGAAGTGAATCAGGAAATGGAAGCGCTTAAAGATTTTTTAAAGCAACTTCCCTTGTTGGTGAAGCCAGGTGGTAGCGCAGTCATAATCACTTTCCATTCTATCGAAGATCGTTTTGTAAAAAACGCTTTTCGTGTATCGCAAGAAGAAGCCGAAGATGCCCATCCTTTTTTATCCGTAGAAAAGGAAGTTTTTTGGAAGATCATTACAAAAAAACCTGTAGTGGCTTCTGAAAAAGAGATGAAAGAAAACAATAGAAGCAGAAGCGCAAAAATGCGTGCTGCCGAAAGAGTATAATAGTATGTCCGTACCCATTAACCCAGCCCCTAAGAATACCATAAAAAGTATTCTTAATTATCAGTGGATTGTTATGAACATTAGTTTCTTCTTGTTCTTAGCATTCATCGCTATCCTCTACATAGCGAATGGGCATCTTACCGACAAAACTATCCGTCGCATTAACACTACACAAAAAGAGTTGAAGGAGCTACAGTTTGAATACAAGACTATTAAGTCTGAACTAATGCGTAGTAGTCGAGCTATTGAAGTGCAAAATGCCATGGCGCCTTATGGCTTAGTGGTTTCTAAAGAAATGCCTATTCGAATTCCTATTGAAAATAAAATTAAAACCCCAGCCAAAAACTAATTATGGACGTAAAACGCGACATATTATGGAGGGTTTACTTAAGTTTTATACTTATTGTACTTGTATGTATTCTTATTTTAAGTAAGGCTTTTTACATTCAACAGGTGCAAGGAAAATACTGGAGAGGCTTAAGCGATAGTTTGCACCAAAGAATTGTAGAGATACCTGCAGCAAGAGGTACTATTTACAGCGAAGATGGACAAATGTTAAGTACCAATATTCCTCAGTTTGATATTTATATCGATTTTAGAGTAAGTCCTTTACATGAGAAAGGCGGTGTTTTATTTAGAACCCATATCGATTCATTGAGTATAAGTTTATCAGATTTATTCAAAGACAAGTCGGCCGATAAATATAAAGAAGAGTTAACCAAGGCCTATGAAGCCAGCGAAGGCAATTATGAATTAAGAAAGAAAATTACTTATAGACAATATTTACAATTAATTAAATTCCCTTTATTTAAATTAGGTAGGTATAAGAGTGGGATGATTGCAGAGGAAAAAAATATTCGTTTAAACCCCTATGAAAACATTGGTTATAGAACCATTGGACTAGCTAGAGATGAAAATAAAGTAGGCCTAGAAAAATCATACGATACAGTTTTAAATGGACGGGGTGGTCGTCAATTAGTACGCGCTATTGCAGGCGGTGTAACGGTTCCAGTGCAGGAAGGTGAATTTGAAATTGCGCCAGAAACAGGTAAGGATATAGTAAGCACCATTGATGTTTTCATTCAAGAAGTAACAGAGAATGCCTTGAAGAAAATGATGATTCAAAACGATGCCCGTACAGGAGTAGCCATGGTGATGGAAGTAAAGACTGGGAAAATAAAAGCTATTGCTAATTTAGGAAAAGTAGGAGACGGGGTTTATACAGAAGATTTAAATTATGCTACAAGAGTTACAGAGCCTGGTTCTACTTTTAAATTAGTGACTTTATTATCGGCATTAGATGATAAAAAAGTAACCTTAAATTCAAAAGTAAATTTAGAAGGGGGTACTTGGAATTATGCAGGTCGTGTAGTTAGAGATGCAGAGAATCATGGCAAACATGAGGCCACTGTTTTAGAAGCATTTGAAGAAAGTTCAAATGTAGGTATGGCTAAATTAGCAGTCACTTATTTCAATGATAATCCTCAAGCTTATTTTAAACATATTTCTAAATTAAGAATTGATAGTTCTTCTGGTGTTGATTTAATGGGGGAGGGATATCCTTTGCTTATTAAGCCTAATAGTAAAAGATGGGGTCCTACCACTTTACCTTGGATGGCTTTTGGCTATAATATTGCCATTGCGCCTATTCAAACTTTAACTATGTATAATAGTATTGCGAATAATGGTGTGATGATGCGCCCTTATTTAGTAAATGCTATTAAAGAAGAAGGCAAGATTCTTAAAACAATGAGTCCTAAAGCTTATGAAGGAATGGTTTGTTCACCTTCTACAATTAAGGACTTACATACTGCTTTAGAAGGGGTTTGTACGAATGGAACAGCGAAGAAATTATTTGTAGGTAGTTTATATAAAGTAGGAGGTAAAACAGGGACGGCCTTGGTAGCCGATGGCAACAGAGGCTATGCAGATAATATTTTTCAATCTTCTTTTGTAGGTTATTTCCCAGCTGAAAATCCTCAATATACTATTGCAGTTATCATTATCAATCATCCGCATGCGGTAAATCATTTTGGTGCATCGGTGGCAGGTCCAGTATTTAAAGAAATTGCAGACAGATTATACTCTACTTATATTCAAAACAAATTAGATATCGCTCCGGTTTTTGCTATCAAGGATAGCTCATTATTTAATTATAGCATTTCAAAAATATCCTTACAAACTATTGCTAAGCAATTATCTATTCCTTATCAAGACTCTTCAACTGCTTCCAACAATTGGATTCAATTACAAGGCAAGGGAAAGAATCTGAAAGCAACCACTCAAATACTATCCGATACAACTATGCCCAATATGGCAGGTATGAAATTACAAGATGCTTTATGGCTTTGTGAGAAAAAGGGATTACAAGTGAAGTTTTTGGGCAAAGGTAAAGTGGTGAAGCAAAGTATTGCACAAGGAGAAATTATCATTAAAGGACAACAAATTCAAATTGAATTAAATTAATGAAATCATTACAATTTATATTATTCGGTGTGGCTTTACGAGAGGTAGTAGGAACTACCCAACAAGAAGTCGCCGATATACAAATAGATTCTAGAAAAATAACAAAGGGCTCGGTATTTGTTGCTATTAAAGGCTTACAAGCCGATGGGCATACATTTATACCTGCAGTTATTGAAAAAGGAGCAACTGTTATTGTTTGTGAAGACAGGCCGAATAGTTTGGTGCCTTCTGTTACTTACATCATAGTAGAGAATGCCCAAGAAGCCGTGGCTATCATGGCCCATCAATTTTACGATGAGCCTTCTACCCATATAAAATTAGTAGGGGTAACTGGTACCAATGGTAAAACCACAGTGGCTACCTTATTATATAAATTATTTTCTTCCTTAGGGTATACCTGTGGATTAATAAGCACAGTTCAAAATCATATTGGCACTGAAATAGTAGCCTCAACACATACTACACCCGACGCTATTCAATTAAATGCATTACTACATAAAATGGTGGAAGCGGGTTGTACCCATGTATTTATGGAAGTAAGTAGCCATGCTATTCATCAACACCGTATTACTGAATTACAATTTGTAGGCGCTGCCTTTACCAATATCACACATGATCATTTAGATTATCATAAAACTTTTGAAGCTTATGTAGAAGCCAAGAAAACTTTCTTTGATAAATTACCAAGTACTGCTTTTGCCTTAACCAATTTAGATGATAAGAATGGTGCTACAATGTTAACAGGCACTAAGGCCATTAAATTAACCTATGCTATACATGCACCTGCTACTTATAAAGGTAAAATTCTAGAAAATCAATTGAGCGGACTAGTAATGTTAGTCAATGATATAGAAGTGCATTGCCGCTTGATAGGCAGTTTCAACGCTTATAATTTATTAGCAGTATATGGTGTGGCTATTCAATTAGGTGAAAAATCTACAGAAGTGCTTACTGTTTTAAGTGCATTAACAGGTGCAGAAGGAAGATTTGATTATATCGTGAGTGCAGAAAAAATTATTGGCATCATTGATTATGCGCATACGCCAGATGCATTAGAAAATGTTTTAACCACTATTGCCAAATTAAGAAAGGGTAACGAAACTGTTATTACAGTAGTGGGTTGTGGAGGAGATAGAGATAAAACGAAAAGACCTATTATGGCGCAAGTAGCTTGTGATTTAAGTAATAAAGTATTTTTTACGAGCGACAATCCTAGGTCAGAAGATCCGAATGAAATTATCAAGGATATGGAAGAAGGCTTAACTAGCGCAGCTAAAAGAAAGTATATCAATATTGTGGATAGAAAAGAAGCCATTAAAGCAGCGATAAGTTTTGCAAAAGCGGGCGATATTATTTTAATAGCAGGAAAGGGGCACGAAAAGTACCAAGATATCAAAGGCGTCAAGTACGATTTTGATGACAAAAAAGTATTAGAAAACTTATTTAAAGAATTAGAAAAATAATCAATATGCTATATCAATTATTTTCATGGGTAGATAAGCAATTTCATATTCCAGGATTAGGCGTATTCCAATTCTTGACTTCAAGAATTGCCATGGCTATATTATTGTCTTTATTTATTGCAACGGTTTATGGAAAGAAGCTGATTTTATTTTTACAAAAAAAACAAATTGGTGAGTCGGTTCGAGATTTAGGTTTAGCAGGGGAGCAACAAAAAAAGGGAACACCTACCATGGGAGGTATTATCATATTATTGAGTATTTTAATTCCTACTTTATTATTTGCGAATTTAGATAAAGTGTATATCCGTTTAATGATATTATGTACTGTTTGGTTGGGTCTTATTGGTTTTTTAGATGATTACTTTAAAATAAAAGCAAGAAAGCAGGCGCAGGCCCAAGGCGGTGCTTATAAAAAACAAAATAGTGATGGCCTGGCGGGTATCTCTAAAATTATTGGTCAAATTGGATTAGGTATTATAATTGGTGTAACACTATATTTTAGCAATGCTGTTACTGTTGAAAGAGAAATTGTTTCAACTACTATTTCTGAAAGTTTACAAAAAGGTGAGAAAATAGCAAAAGGTGCCGATATAGTAGTAAGAAAAATTAACGGAGTAGAAAGACGCTTTGTAAAAGTAAAAACACCTATTACTACCATTCCATTTGTAAAAAATCATGAATTTAATTATAGTAAAATAATTAGTTGGATAGGTCCTGGTGCTGAAAAGTATACATGGATCGTATATATCCTTATTGTCACATTTATAATTACTGCTGTATCTAATGGAGCTAATTTAACTGATGGTTTAGATGGACTCGCTGCAGGGGTATCTGCCATTATTGGTGCCGCATTAGGTGTGTTTGTTTACGTAAGTGGTAACTATGTATTTGCCGATTATTTAAATGTGATGTACATACCTAATTTAGGTGAGTTATCCATTTTTGTAGGTGCCTTTGTAGGAGCTTGTATTGGATTTTTATGGTACAATGCTTATCCAGCGCAGGTTTTCATGGGTGATACAGGAAGCTTAGCATTGGGTGGTATCATTGCATCACTTGCCATTATAGTAAGAAAAGAATTATTAATTCCTATTTTTTGTGGTGTGTTTTTGATAGAAAACTTATCTGTTATTATTCAAGTGAGCTATTTCAAGTACACAAAGAAAAAATATGGCGAGGGGAGAAGAGTGTTTTTAATGAGTCCCTTACATCATCATTACCAAAAGAAAGGATTTCATGAAAGTAAGATAGCCGTTCGTTTTTGGATTATTACTATTTTATTGGTGGTGGCTTCTATTTTAACCTTGAAAACAAGATAAAACATTGGCAAAAAAATTAGTCATATTAGGTGCAGGTGAAAGCGGAATAGGTGCTGCTTTATTAGCCAAACAAAAAGGCTATGAAGTATTCGTATCTGATGGCGGCGCTATCAAGGCTAATTTTCAAAAAGAGCTAGAAGAAAATGCTATTGAATTTGAAGCTGGGTCGCATAGTGTAGAGAGAATTTTAGCTGCTGATGAAGTGATGAAAAGCCCAGGCATACCAGAAAAAAATGAAATGGTGAAAGCTATTAGAGCAAAAGGCATACCTGTTGTAAGTGAAATTGAATTTGGCTATAGATACAAAGGCAATAGTAAAATTGCGGCTATCACAGGTAGCAATGGCAAAAGCACTACCACTGCTTTATTATATCATATCTGCAAATTAGTAAACGAAGATGTAGCCATGGTAGGTAATATTGGTTATTCATTCGCAAGACAAATTGCACTAGCACCCAAAGCATTATACATTATTGAAGTGAGCTCTTTTCAATTAGACGACATACAGTATTTCAAACCAGAGATAGCTATTTTATTAAATATCACAGAAGATCATTTAGACAGGTATGATCACCAATTCGAAAATTATATTAAAAGCAAGTTTAGAATTATAGAGAATCAAACTGCAGAAGACTATTTCATCTATTGTATAGATGATGAAACCATCGTAAAACATCTAGAACTACTAACCATCAATACTAACCCACTACCATTTTCTATGAAACAAGAAGTAAAAAAAGGAGGCTACATCAAGAACGATCAAATGATGTTAAAAATCCAAGAAGAACGCGTTACTATGAGCATTTATGATTTTGCCTTAAAAGGAAAGCATAATGCTTATAATACAATGGCTGCAAGCATTGCAGCTACTACCTTAGGTATCAGAAAGGAAAAAATTCGCGAAGCAGTAAGCAATTTCCACAGTCTAGAACATAGAATGGAATTTGTAGCTACTGTAAGAGGCGTTGATTTCATTAATGATAGCAAGGCCACCAATGTAAACAGTACCTGGTATGCTTTAGAGAGCATGCAAAAAAGTACTGTATTAATTTTAGGTGGTGTAGACAAAGGAAACGATTATGAATTAATAGCTGAACTAGTAAAAGACAAAGTGAAGGCTATTGTTTGTATGGGTACTGATAATAAAAAAATAATTGAATTTTTTAAAGATAAAGTAAGCACTATTGTGGAAGTAGATAGCGCTAAAAAAGCGGTGAATGCTTCTTTCAAATTAGCAGAAAAAGGCGATTTAGTTTTAATGAGCCCCGCTTGTGCAAGTTTTGATTTATTTAAAAATTACGAGGACAGAGGTCGTCAATTTAAAGAGTCTGTAAAAGAACTATAATTTTATGTTTAACGAAACTACAGACAAACTATTTTCACAAATGCCCACTATTGGTGGGATGAAAGAACATTTAGACCAAAGAACTAGAGGGGATAAATACATATGGGGGTTAGTCATTGTTTTATCTCTTATTTCTATATTGGTAGTATATAGTGCTAGTGGTTCATTGGCCTATAAAATGTATCGTGGAAATACAAGTGTGTATTTATTTAAACAAGTGGTATTTACTTTAGTGGGTTTACTGGTCATATTTGGTTTGCACCGCGTGAACTATACTGTCTTTTCAAGAATAGCCACTATTTTATTTATGTTGTCTATTCCTTTATTAATATATACTTTATTTTTTGGAGCCAAAATTAATGAAGGTAGTAGGTGGATCAAATTGCCTATTATTAATTTAACTATTCAGACAAGTGATTTAGCCAAGTTGGCTTTGTTTATGTATCTGTCTAAAATGCTGAGTAAGAAACAGGAAGTCATCAAGGATTTTAAAAACGGATTTCTACCTGTGATCACACCTGTATTAATTATTTGTGCATTAATTATGCCAGCGAATTTATCGAATGCATTATTGACAGGTGCTACTTCCTTATTATTAATGTTTATTGGTAGAATAAGTATTAAGCATATTTTATTAACCATATTAGTGGCCCTAATACCAGTGACCATTATTGTAGGCGTAGCCATGGCTACTCATTCAAGTAAGTCGGTTGCAGGCAGTCCTGTGGTAGCAGAAAAAATGAAAGGATATGGTCGTTTTGGTACCTGGGTATCTAGGGTGCAAGATTTTATGTATGCCAAGGACAATGAAGTGCCCTATCAAGTGCAGCAAGCAAAAATTGCAATTGCGAACGGTGGTATTTTTATGGGATTAGGCCCAGGCAATAGTAGACAAAGAAATTTTCTTCCTCAAGCTTATAACGATTTTATTTATGCAGTCATTATAGAAGAGTATGGATTATTAGGTGGGGCCTTTATTATTTTCATCTATATCCTTTTCTTATTTAGATGTATAAGAATATTTAGAAGATGTCCCTATGCCTTTGGCGCTTTTCTAGCGCTGGGATTAAGTTTCACTTTAATTATACAGGCCATTGCAAATATGGCAGTGAATGTAAACATCGTACCCGTTACCGGTGTGACTTTGCCACTAGTAAGCATGGGAGGAAGTTCATTCATATTTACTTGTTGTTCTATTGGACTCATATTAAGTGTGGCTAGAAACGTAGAGCAAATGGAAGGAAAGGCGCCAGAAGAAACAGAAATTGAAATACCAGCTGATAACGAAAAATTAGATACAGAAAATAATGCCATTGAAGCAAAAGCATAATATACTACGCATCATCATTGCAGGTGGTGGCACTGGGGGACATATCTTCCCAGCCATTGCTGTAGCCCAAGCCATCAAAGCTTTGGCGCCAGATGCTGCTATCTTATTTGTGGGCGCTTTAGGAAAAATGGAGATGGAAAAAGTACCTCAGGCGGGATTTCAAATTCAAGGTATTACTATTGCAGGTTTTAACAGGTCTCAATTATTTAAAAATATTACACTCCCTTGGAAATTAGTAAAAAGCTTTTTTCAAGTAAGTAAAATTTTTAAAGAGTTTAGGCCCAATGCGGTTTTTGGTGTGGGAGGGTATTCAAGTTTTCCTGTATTAAGATATGCACAAACAAAAAAAATTGCTACTTATATTCATGAGTCCAATGCCTTTGCAGGCAAGGCCAATACTTGGCTTGCAAAAAATGCAATTAAAATATTTACTGGCACATTGGGTATGGAATCGTTTTTCCCTGCTTCTAAAATTTTAGTAACAGGCAATCCAATAAGAAAAAATATTATTGATCATAGCTATACGAAAGAAACGGCTTTGCAAGTTTTTGGTTTGCAAGCAACTAAAAAAACTATTTTAGTTATGGGCGGAAGTTTAGGGGCTAGTTCTATTAATAAAGCTATTCAAGCAAATTTGGTTTCTTTTTTTGAAAAAGATATTCAATTAATATGGCAGACGGGTAAGCCTAATGCTGAAGTATATGCTCAGTCGGCGCATAGTTATGAAAATATATTTGTGCACTCCTTCATTGATAATATGAGCGCCGCTTATGCTGCTACAGATATAGTTATTAGTAGGTCTGGTGCTATGGCGGTTGCTGAAATTTGTATTACAGGAAAGCCTGCTGTTTTTGTGCCTTATCCACTAGCTGCTGAAGACCATCAGACTTATAATGCTATGACACTAGTGAATAAAAATGCAGCTGCTATGGTGAAAGATAAAGAAGTAGGCAATGTTTTAATACCTAGCGTTCTAGAATTATTAGAAAGTGATGAGCAAATGCAAGCAATGAAAAATAATATTAAGGCCTTTGCATTTAGTAATGCAGATGAAGTGATAGCGAAAGAAATTTTGAAACAAATAAATGAATAGTTGAAAGATGAATCCGTTAACAAATTGTAAGAATATTTATTTTATTGGTATTGGTGGCATTGGTATGAGTGCTTTAGCAAGGTATTTTAATACACAAGGTGTGGTAGTAAGCGGCTATGATAAAACACCAACGCTATTAACAGATGCTTTAATAGAGGAAGGTATACAAATTCATTTTGAAGACGATCTAGCTAAAATAGATAAAGCTGCCACAGTCATTGTTTACACGCCTGCCATACCTAGTGACCATGGTGAATTAAATTATTATAGAGACAACGGCTACTTGGTCGTGAAAAGAAGTGATGTACTTAAGTGGATTACGGAGAATGCTTTCACTATTGCTATTGCAGGTACGCATGGTAAAACCACCACCACTTCCATGACAGCGCATATATTACGCCATACAGGTTTTGGTTGTAATGCTTTTTTAGGAGGCATTGCTACTAATTATGGCACTAATTTTTGGAGCCATGAAAAAAATGTAGTGGTGGTAGAAGCCGATGAGTATGATCGTAGCTTTTTAAAACTAGCACCCAATATTGCTGTCATTACTGCAGTAGATCCAGATCATTTAGATATTTATGGAACAGCAGAAGAAGTGGTCAAAGCCTTTGGTGAGTTTTCGGATAAAATAAAACTAGGGGGTGTACTTATACAAAAATGGGGTACTGAATTTAATACCAATACAAGTAATAAGACAGTGCTTTCTTATGGATACAACCATGATAAAGCTTCTTATCATACTATTAATTTAAAAGTAGTTGATGGGTCTTATCATTTTGATTTAGTACATCCAGCTGGTATTTGCAAGGATATAATACTTAATATGGGAGGCCTACATAATGTTGAAAATGTAAGTGCAGCCATTGCTATTGCACTAAGCTTAGAAATAGAGGAAACAAAAATAAAAGAGGCAGTGGCTAGTTTTGCAGGCGTTAAAAGAAGATTTGAGTATAAGGTGAAAACAGCAAACAAAGTTTTGATAGACGATTATGCGCATCATCCTGAAGAATTGAACGCTCTAATAAGCGGTGTGCGTAGTTTATATCCCCATGAAAAAATGGTGCTGGTATTTCAACCGCATTTATATAGTAGAACCAAGGACCAATGCGATGGTTTTGTAGAAACCTTAGACAAGGCAGACGAAGTTATCTTACTACCAATTTATCCCGCGCGTGAACTTCCTATGGAAGGTGTGAGTAGCGAAATGTTGTTAGAGAAAATGAAACTGAAGCATAGAAAAATTATGTCTAAAGAAGAATTATTTACATGGGCGGCTAGCAGTTCAGACAAGCTTATTGTAATGGCAGGCGCAGGCGATATTGATACCTGTATATTAAAAGTTCAAGAAATTCTTACAAAAAAATAAATGAAGCACTGGCAAACCATATTAGTTAGAGTTCTTTGGAGTATTGCAGGCGCAGCACTTATTGTATTATTTGTGGTAGCCTGGAGGGCTAAGGAAGAAAAAAAATGTACATCTATTCAAATTGAATTAGTCGGAGAAAATACCGCTGCCTTATTCATGGATGAAAAAGAAATTTTACAAATTATTAATACACAAGGTGTAAAAGTAGGTTTGCCCATAGGTGCAGTGAATTTAAATACACTAGAAAAATATTTACAAACTATTCGTTGGGTTAAAAATGTAGAATTATTTTTAGACAACACACAATCTTTGCAAGTTAAAATAGAACAGCGTATACCTATTGCGCGTATTTTCACAGCCTCTGGGAATTCTTTTTATATTGATAAAGAAGGCTTACAATTACCCTTGAAACAGCTTACTGTACTTCGTTTGCCGGTTTTCACTAATTTTCCATCAGACCAAGAAAAACTATCTAAACCCGATAGTTTATTATTAAATGATATTGTACATTTTACCAAAGCTGTACAAACCGATTCATTTTTCTTGGCCCAAACTGCTCAAGTAAATATTGCTACCAATGGCGATTTTGAATTGGTGCCTACTGTTGGGGATCATATAGTTTTAATTGGATCGGTGGAAAATATAGAAGATAAATTAAATAGGCTCTATACTTTTTATAAAAAAGTTTGGGTGCAAAGTGGATTAAATGCCTATCAAGTAATTGACTGTCGTTTCGATAATCAAATTGTAGCACTCAAAAAAGGCATGCAACCTATTCAGTTTTTAGCCAATGATTTACCTACCATAGATTCCACAATGGCGCTTAGTGAGGTAGTAGATTCAGCTAATCTTACAACCACTAAACCTGCTTCAGTAAATGCTCCCAGGAATGTTGCAGTAATAAGCCCAAAAATAATACCTGCTTCAAGTCCCAAAATTACCCCAACTGCAACTACAAAAATTTCTACAAAACAGCCCTCCAAAACAGTAGTCAAAACGCCGTCTAAAACAGCTGTAAAAACGGCGCCTAAAAAAGGAGTGAAAATACTTACTAAAACAAGTACAAAAACAGACAATAAATCTAAATCAAAATCGTTAATTAAAGTGAAGCAGTCTGCAAAGGCGTTAATGCCCCAAAAGAAGGCTTCCACAACAAACAACTAAAAAACAACAAAATGAGTCAGCACGAATCACCCATTATCGTAGGTCTTGATATTGGAACCACAAAAATCGCTGCCATCGCAGGAAGAAAGAATGAGTTTGGTAAGTTAGAAATCTTAGGATTTGGGCGTGCCAATAGTAATGGTGTTCAACATGGTCAAGTATTGAATATTGACCAAACCATCAAAGCCATTCAACAAGCTTTACAAAACTGCCAATTAAGCAATCCCGATTTAGAAGTGAACGAAGTATACGTAGGTATTGCAGGTCATCATATCAAAAGTTTACAAACAAGAGGGGATCAAGTGCGTCAAGACGCCGAGAATGAAATTCAAACTTGGGAGATTGAGCAACTTATCAACAATCAAAGAAAAACATTTATTCCTGCAGGAGATCAAATCATTGATGTGATTCCTCAAGAATTTCATGTAGATAATAACCAAAACATCAAAGACCCAGTAGGGGTAAATGGTGTGAAAGTGGGTGCCAACTTTTTAATCTTAACAGGAGATAGAAACGCAATTAGAAATATTAATCGTTCTGTTGAAAGAAGTGGTTTAATCACCAAAGATTTAGTTTTACAACCTTTAGCTTCTGCA
>Ga0209499_1000684_pt1 | contig 24822 bp, 26 predicted proteins | sample C_130208_EF_Meta_FD_187306 | JGI IMG/M metagenome (GOLD analysis project Ga0209499, IMG submission 187306) | Freshwater microbial communities from Lake Croche, Canada to study carbon cycling - C_130208_EF_MetaG (SPAdes) (version 2) | ecosystem: Environmental > Aquatic > Freshwater > Lake... | reverse complement strand
TCGCGCTTGAGAACCGTGCGCAGTCGCCGGCTTGTAATCCGCCGATGACCGCGCCACTCCCAACAACTCACATTGGCTTCTCATGCTGATTTGGGGATGCCCTTTGTCAACCAACTCGATGCGATCCCTCACAGACCGAGTTGTTTGGATTTTTTTGTCAGCCAGTCCAATTCTACGGCCTGTTGGCCGATTTTGGCGTGGAGCTGGGCGCGTTCACGCTCAAAATCCTCTGCCTCGGTCTTGCCCGAGCCGGGGCCGAAGACGCCGGACGCGCCCTCGGCCATGATTTTCTTCCACTCGGAGACTTGCACCGGGTGAACATCGTAGTCCTTGGCGATCTGCTGGATGGTCTTGACGCCCTTGAGCGCTTCGAGCGCCACTCGGGCCTTGAATTCAGGGTCGTGTCTTCTGCGTTTTGCTTTCATTTGGTGTGTGTTGGTGTCGGTTTACAGTCCGCACCCCCACACCACAATCATAGCCTAGCCACTGGCCCGATTTCCGGGGTCCGCCTCAGACAAACGCTTCACTAGGATGGATGTGAGCCGACGCACAATCATTCGGCCTTGAAAATGCGGAATCGATTCCTGATTTTCAAGGTTGAAATGACCTTTTTTCCATAATGGCCAGCAACTGCCGGGCGCGGCTAGACAGCCAACGCCGGACGCACGGGGTCATATTCCTATAATGGAAAATGGCAACGGCATGCTGACTTTTTCAAACCACTGATTGAACTGGGCGTGCGCTGGAGCTTGCGGCGCAACTTACCACCCGACACACGAATGACCGTTTGGCCAAATATGCGATAATTCTCCCGGCGGAACCACAGTGATGAGGATTCATTTTTCTTGCCGGTGCAGGTGGAGCCGGCGACGGAGAAAAAGTAAGTGTGGATTTGGGCGGGGCGTTGGGCGGGGCGTTGGTTAACACCTGGCTTGAAGGACTCGCCACCGCCTGTTAGATCAATCCCTGCTCGCGCAGTTCCGCATCCACCTCGTCATAATCCGGGCTGCCAATGCCCGCGTCACGGATGCCTTGAATCCGGCGGCGCACGCCCATCTTGCTTTTCGGCCCGCTCACCAGTCCCGCCACCCCGCCCACCACCAGCGGCAACACCAACGCCACCCCCAGCGCACCGAGGCCGATCCCGACGCCGCGCCGCGCGCCGCGGTGCATCAAATCGCCTAACAACAGCCCCGCCGCCGCGCCCAGCAGGGCGGGAGCCGTGAGGGCACTCGTTTCAATCCACGCGGGAGTCGATGCGGTGTGTGTATGTAACATGGCGAGAAGTTAGCGGGTTGCCGGCCTAACGACAACCCTGGAAAAGGTTTTGTCGCAAGATTCCTGCTTTCGCATCCGGCAAAAACCCGCGAAGCTGCGTTTCCGCCATGTCACCGCCGAACGACCCATCCACCACCTCCCCGCATCCCGCGCTCGGCATCGACCATGGGGCGGCCCGCATCGGCATTGCCGCGACCGACGACTTCGGCATCCTCGCCCACCCGCTGGAGACCCTCGATCTGAGCCGGGTGGAACCCATCGCGCGGATCGCCCAACTCGCCACCCTGCGCGGCATTCGCACTCTGGTGCTCGGGCTGCCCGTGCGCATGGATGGCAGCGAGGGCCGAGCGGCGGCCAAAGTCCGCGCGTTTGCCAGTCTCCTGCGCGAGCGCTTGCCCGCGCTGCCGCTGGTGTTGGTGGACGAAACCCTGACGACCGCGAGCGCTGCCGCCAAACTCCGCGAGGCCGGCCGCAACGCCCGGCAACAAAAAGCCGTCATCGATCAGGCGGCCGCCGTGGAAATCCTCAACTTGTGGATGGAAGAGAGTCGATAAACTATTTGCCGCGCGGAATTCTCGCCATTTGACATCCGGTGGCGGAATGGCATTTTGCCGAAGCCCAGTCCGATGCAACACTTCGAGCCGCCTTTCACCCGTCTAAAAACCGACCTCCGAACGGCCGCCCCGTTCGGTTCGAGTCCGGATGGCTATTGGATTGTTTGCGTCGAGGAGTTGCCAACGCTGCCGATCCCGCAGCGGGTGGTGGTGACACGCGACCACATCGACATCGACGGCTGGGTGTTTCCCTTGTCGTATATCTCCAAGAGTTGGTTGGCGTGGTTTCAGCGCACCGTCCACCGCTGGTATGGCATGGATGCCAGCAATCCGAACAAGCAGTGGCTCTTCGGCATGGTGGAGGCTTTTCAAGACAGCCTGCGTGCAACCATCTGAGAACCTGCAGCTCAAGCCGCATCACGGAGTCGTTCCGTACGCCGGAGCGCGCCGGGCGCGGTGCCCTGCCCAGCGCCGACAGTCAACCGGATGAGGGTTGCATTTTTAAAAAAACTGGCCTAGTTCCTGCGGCCGCATCCACCACCAGCCCATGATGACGTTCCGTTTCCTAGTCCGCTGCGCGGCCACTGCCGCCGCGCTTCTAGTGGTGAATTGTGCCCATAAGCAACCCGCCATGCAAATCGGCAAGGACGGCAAGGCGATCAATCCCTACCCCGCCGGCACCTACCGTCATTTCAAGGCGCAACCGAACTATCCCAAAACCTATAACGTCTGGAAAAACGACGCCTTGCTCGCCCTCACCGGCCCGGACAACTCACACCTCAAGATCGATCTGGCCACCCAGCGCGGCTTGCTGATGAACGGCGCGGAGGTGGTGCTCGACTACCCGATCTGCTCCGGCATCGAGAGCCGCCCCACCCCCGTCGGCACGTTCTATATCCTGGAAAAAGTCGTCGATAAAAAATCCAACCGCTACGGCAGGTATTACGACCCCGCGGGCACCATGGTCAACGGCAACGCCGATGCCGTGCTCGATCCCTTGCCCGAGGGCGGCCGCTTCGAGGGCGCGGAAATGCACTATTGGATGCGCCTGACCCAGGACGGCGTCGGCCACCACATCGGCCCCGTGCGCCGCTACCCGGCATCCCACGCCTGCGTCCGCGGTCCCAGCCAAACCATCCCTCTCGTTTACGCGAAAGTCAAGGAAGGCACCCGGGTGGATATCCAGTGAAGCCCTGCCCGGGATCCCGGCGGATCTAACATGAGTCGGGCGTCTGAAGGTCGAAGGTCGAAGAAGCACTGCGCTGCCGCGCTTTTTCGCTTTGCCTTGCAGACCTGTGCTAAATGGGGAATTAGAAAACGAAAGGCCGGCTAATTTTACCACGGATTATACGGATTGTAACGGATTTCACGGAGAAGATTACCGTGTTCTATCAGACTTCAGGCTCACCCAGCGGGTCAGCGCTTCAATCTTCATAACTCTCTAATAATCCGTGTAATCCGTGGTTTAAATTTCCCTTTCAAGGGTGACTCCTCAGCGCTTGCCGCCAGCGGCGGAGCAGTCCCCACAGGCGATGAAAAACAGCATGGCCGCCGCGGCGGCGGTGCCGGCGGGAAAGAACCAGAAAAGCTTCCACGGGGCGGCAACCCTAGCCCGCAGCACGCGATCCAGTTCCGGCAGTCCAACCGAAAATATCTGGCCCCACTGCTGCGCATCAGTTAGAGCTCCGTCGCCTTGGCCCTCCCACCCTGACCGTCAGGATCACGTCGGCAATCCGGTCGCCGATGCACATGCCGTCACCCTGGGTGAGGAACACCCGTATCGAACGCACCTGTGAGGGCAGACAGCGCGTTCTTGGATAGGAAAATAGGCGTCCCGCCTGTGCGCCCATGAATCCGACAGGCGGGCGCGCTGCGGGTTTTCCAGTGTCCGCCCGAAGGTGGGACTACCCACGCTGGAAGCGGCGTGCTTGGAGAGATAGGTGGCACCGCCTTCAGGCGGGCTCTTCAGCGAAGCGGCGGGACGCCTACCCCCCGCGTATTCCACCTTGATTGTCGCCCGATCCGACCCCATCCTTTTAGAAGAAGGAGGTTGATCATGAAGATCCGAACTGCCGCAGTCGCCGGGACGTTTTATCCCATGGATCGTGTTCAGCTCGCGTCGAAGGTGCGCTTGATGTTGGCCACGGCTGAGGTGGGCGAGTTGCATCCTAAAGCGCTGATTGCGCCGCATGCCGGCTACAGCTACTCCGGGCCGGTGGCGGCGAGCGCCTATGCGCCGCTCACGCTGCTGGCCGGGCAGATCAAACGAGTGGTGTTGCTCGGACCCACGCATCGGGTGGCCCTCCACGGCTTGGCCTTGCCCGGTGCCGATGCGTTCGAAACCCCGTTGGGACGCGTCGACATCGACCTCGCCGCGGTCGGGCAAATCTCCCACTTGCCGCAAGTGACGGTGAGTCCGCAGGCGCATGCGTTGGAGCACTCGCTGGAAGTGCAGTTGCCCTTCCTGCAAACCGTGCTGCCGGATTTCAAGCTGCTGCCGCTGGCGGTGGGCGAGGCGTCACCGGAGGAAGTGGCCGAAGTGCTGGAATCGCTGTGGGGAGGACCGGAGACGTTGATTCTCGTCAGCTCCGACTTGTCGCATTTCCTGCCCTACGACACCGCCCAACAGGCGGATGGCCTCACCGCCGACGCCATCCTGCATCTGCAAGTGCCGCTATCCCACCAGCAGGCCTGCGGCGGCACCCCGGTCAACGGCTTGCTGTTAGCCGCGCGGCACCACGGGCTCACCGCCCACCTGCTCGACCTGCGCAACTCCGGCGACACCGCAGGCCCGCGCGATCATGTGGTGGGTTATGGGGCATTCGCGTTCACGGAACCCGCCACCGCGCCGGATCCCGCCAAAGGCTCGATCCTGCTCGCACTCGCCCGCCAGACCATCGCGCAGCGCCTCGGCCTGCCAGCCCCACCGGCCCCCAAGCCAGCCTGGTTGAGAGAGCCGGGAGCCACCTTTGTCACACTCACCCAACAAGGCCATCTGCGCGGCTGCATTGGCTCGCTGGTGGCGCGGCGTCCGCTGGCTCAAGACGTCATTCAGAACGCGCTGGCCGCAGCCTTCCGCGATCCGCGCTTTCCCCCGCTGACCCAGGAGGAATTGGCCCTGACCCGGATCGAGGTTTCATTACTCACGCCGCAGCAGTCGATCCCGTTCCGCGACGAGGCCGACGCGCTGGCGCAACTGCGTCCAGGAGTCGATGGGGTCGTGTTCGAATGTGGCAGCTATCGCAGCACCTTCCTGCCCCAGGTGTGGCAGCAGGTGCCGCAGCCGCGCCAGTTCTTGGCGCACCTCAAACGCAAGGCCGGCTTGCCGGACCAGTTCTGGTCACCGGACATCCAACTGCACCGTTATACGGTCGAAAAATGGAAGGAGTGAATCATGGACGAAACCATCCTCATGAGTGATCGCCATCCGGCAAAATACTGGCACCGGCTGCCCGATGGCCGGATCCAGTGCGACTTGTGCCCGCGCGACTGCAAATTACACGAAGGCCAGCGCGGGGCGTGCTTTGTGCGTGGCATGGCCGGGGGCGAAATGGTGCTCACCACCTACGGCCGCTCCTCCGGGTTCTGCATCGACCCGATCGAAAAAAAGCCGCTCAACCACTTCTATCCCGGCACCAGCGTGTTCTCGTTTGGCACCGCCGGGTGCAATCTGGCCTGCAAGTATTGCCAGAATTGGGACATCTCCAAGTCGCGTGAGATGAACCGGCTCATGGATCAGGCGTGGCCCGAAGACATCGCCAAGGCGGCCGCGACGCACGACTGCTCGAGCGTGGCCTTTACCTACAACGATCCGGTGATTTTCCTCGAATACGCGCTCGACACCGCCGATGCCTGCCACGCGCAGGGAATCAAAACCGTGGCCGTCACCGCGGGCTATATGCACGACGCACCGCGCCGCGAGTTCTATGCCAAAATGGACGCCGCCAACATCGACCTCAAGGGATTCACCGAAAGTTTCTATACCAAACTCACCGGCGGCCACCTCCAACCGGTGCTCGATACGCTGGCCTATGTCCACCACGAGACCGCTTGCTGGTTGGAAATCACGACCCTGATCATCCCTGGCTATAACGACTCGGATGCCGAACTCAAGGCCCTGAGCGCCTGGGTCGCCCAGGAATTGGGGTCCGCCGTGCCGCTCCACTTCACCGCCTTTCACCCCGACTGGAAGATGTCACAGGTGCCCTCCACCCCGCCGGCGACCCTAACCAAAGCTCGCCAAATCGCCCGCGATGTCGGCTTGCACTATGTTTACACCGGCAATGTGCATGACCCGGACGGCGGCACCACCTATTGTCCGGGCTGCCAGCATGGTGTGATCCTGCGCGACTGGTATCAGATCGAACACTACGACCTAACTGAAGGCGGCACCTGCCCGCAATGCGGCGCGGTCGTCGCCGGGCGTTTCGGCACCTTCCCCAAACCGTTCGGCAGCAGGCGCGTCCCGGTGCATCTGGCCGGAAAAATGGAAGCGGTCTGACCTCTGCGGTTGAGTTTTGGCGGCGGCCTGCTTAAATCCGGTTTCCGGCACCCCGCCGCAATGCTGACCGCTCAAGAATTTTTTCAACCGCAGATGGACTGGATGTACACAGATCAAATCAATCAATTCCTTCATCTGCGTCCAGTTCATCTGTGGTGCAGAATCTCTGCTCTCTGAGCTTAGACCGACAGTATTGGGCTCCCCGCCGCCACACCGAACCAGATCCGAACCATGGGAAGAGCCTTTGAATGCCGCCGCCGGGCCAAGGAATCGCGCTGGGCGACGATGTCCAAAGTGTTTCCCAAGCTGGCCAAGTCGATCACGCTGGCTGCCAAGAACGGCGGGCCGGAGCCCGAATCCAACGCGCCGCTGCGCGTGGCCATCAACAACGCCAAGGCGCAAAACCTGTCGCGCGAAAACATCGAGGCCGCCATCAAGCGCGCCGCCGGCAAGGACGCCGCCGACATCACCGAGGTGACCTACGAGGGCAAGGGGCCGCACGGATCGTTGTTTTTCATCGAGGTGGCCACCGACAACTCGAACCGCTCGGTCACCAACCTCAAAACGATTTTCAACAAGAACGGCGGCCAACTGGTGAACTCGGGCGCGCTGGATTTCATGTTCTCGCGCAAGTCGGTGATTGAGTTCCCCGTGCCCGCCGACCCAAACCTCGAGGACATCGAGCTGGAACTCATCGATGCCGGACTCGAGGACTTCCAGGTGGACGACGGCGTGGTTTCGGTGATCGGGGCCTCCACCGCCTTTTCCCAACTCACCCAAGCCGTCGAGACGCTCGGCATCACCGCCACCAAGTCCAGTCTCCAGCGCCTGCCTAACCAACCGATCGAACTCACCGAAGATCAAATGCTCGAGGTGGAAATCATCCTCGACCGCCTCGAAGACGACGACGACGTGCAGGCCGTGTTCACGAACCTGGCGTGAGGTGCTTGAGCATGCGCTTGATCGTGACCGCGCTGAAACGTTCCAGACCCGCCCGCACCATGAGGTCGTAGGCGGCTCGATAGTTGCCCGCCAATTCGAGCACCCTGACCTGATCCTGATAGAAACACGTCCAATGGCCCTTGTGCACCACCGGATCCAGGTTGAGCCGGTGCATGTAAAGTTCCTGCTGAGCGAGCGAGCGCAGGCCGGCCGCCGGCCCGGCAACGTGCGCGAGGGCCACCGCGCAATGGCTGGCGCACGCCACATCCGCCAGCGCGAAATGGCCGGTGGGCAGCTCGCGCCCTGGGGCGAGGCGACGGTTTTCCTCCATGAATTTACGGAAGACCTGCGGCCAGACATCGCGTTGCCGGTCGATCACCTTTTGCCACTGGCCCGCCGCGAGGTCGCGGTCATCCAACTCCCACACCGCCCGCCCCTGGGCCGGATATTGCTGGAGAATGTTGGCCGTCAACCGGTCGAGGTCGTGCCAAAGCAGCGAGCGCCGCGCGGATAGGACGGTGCAAACCAGCAGCACCAGCACCGCGGCAACGCGCGGCGAAACCCCACCGGCCAACGCCCGCCACGCCGCCGCCAGGACGATGGCCGCTGCCAGGCAGAACCACGGCATGCCTGGATAGATCCGGTATTCCGGCATGAATTCCGGAATCAAATACAGCACCCGGAACAGGATGGCGGCCACATACAGGAACAGGCACACGCCGAACAGCCGGGTGGGCCTGCGCCAAGCCAGCGCCAGGCAGAGGGCCGTGAGTGCCAACATGGCCACGGCTGCCCCAATCGCGCCGGTGTCCGGGATGCTCCAGAAGTGAGCGCCGGGCGGCACCAGGGTTTCGGCGATGTGGTGGTCCGAGCACAGCGCCACCGGGATCACGCTGCGCCAGGCGAATTCCCAGAACACGCGGGCCAGCGTGTAGGCGTGCCCGATGAAGCGCGGCTCCGCCCACAGCCGGGTGGCGCTCAGCAGGAATCGCAGCATGCCGGTGAGCCACAGCGCCGTCACTCCTAACAGCAGCATGCCGGCCAACCACCCGCCGCGCCGGCGAATCAGGTGCCAGTGGGTGGGCGTCGTGAAGACGATGCCGACAGCCCCGGTCATCATCAACGCGTGAAACATCCCCGGGCCTTTGGACAAGGTCGCCCCGATGATGCCCAGCACGGTCCATAACAGTTTGGGCCAACCTCCGTCGCGCAGGAAGCCCAGCAGCGCCCAGGCGGCGAGCAGGGAGAACAAGGTGACCCAGGCGAGGTCCTGGGTCCGCGCGTAGTTCGGGATCTCGCTGGCCAACGGGTGAACCGCGAACAGCAGCGCCCCGAACCAGGCCACCCCGGCAGGCGCGCGGCCGCGCACCCAATCCCGCCCAAACCCAAACACCACACAGGCCACCGCGGTGTGCAACAGCCAGTTGACCGCGTGGAATGCCACTGGAGACATACCGAACAGTCGGTATTGTATGACATACCCGAGATAGGTCCAGGCCGTTGGCATGTTCAGCCAAAAGCTCCCGTCCCGAACGCTCTGGTTGTCCACGATGTCCGACATGTCATCCATGTAGAACTGCGAGCCGAGGCACCACACATGTGCCAGTGCGCTCGCCGCGATGATCCACAGGATGGGAATCCACGTGCGCTGCCGCGCCGCGGGTTCGGCCAGCTTCGATGGTGGATCCGTCAACATGCACGATTCTTGCAATGTCGGGGCGGGGTCAGGCAACCCTCAATTGCTCAGCGTGCAGTGCGCCCGGAACGACAGGCGGTTGGCGACGCGAGGATCATACAGACGTCAGCCAATTTTCAAGGGTCAAACCGGGAACCCGGGCAAACTCCGCGAAATTACCGGTGACCAGCGTCAACCTCAGCGCGCGGGCATGGGCCGCGATGAGCAGGTCGTTTGGCCCGATCGGGTTCCCAGCTTTCTCCAGCGTGGCCCGGATCTCGGCATAGTGAGCGTCCACGGGTGCTTCCATGGCGAGGACGGGTAACGCGGCGAGAATCGCTTCGACCTGCCGGGTCAAGCGCATGGACTTGTGTTTTGCCGCGCCGAAGCGCAGTTCCGCCGCGACCACGATGCTGACACAAACCGTTTCTTCACCCACGCCCGCAATGCGCTCCATGATGATGCCGGCTGGATTGCGCACCAGTTCCGAAAGAATGTTCGTGTCCAACAGATAGCGAAGCGTATTCATGGATGCGGTCCGTTTCACAGGAGGATGTCATCCAGCGGCACGTGCCATGCGTCCACCTCGGGGAATGTTTCGGGCACCGGTTTCAATCCGGCGAGCACCGCGAGCAGCCCAGGTTGTTCAGCGATTGGCTCAATGATCAAGCGATCGCCTTCACGATAAACCATAACTTCCGTGCCCGGGAACTCGAAGGCTCGCGGAATACGCAGCGCCTGATTGCGCCCGTTTCGAAATAGCGCAGCACGCTTGGTGGTCTGGGATGATGCGTTGAGGGCTGGCATAGGCCAAGCATAGGCCATTATTGAGCTGAGTCAAGCATCCCGCTCTCCTCACGTCAGGCAACCCCTCAATCCTCCACCAGCAGTTGAAACCCCTTGCGCAGAAGCTTGCAGCGCAACGGGGGTGCCGCCGCGTAGGGATGCCAGTCATGAGCGAGCGCAAAATCAATCGCTTGGCCGACCATGTGATTGCTGACAATGCGCGGCAATTCCGCGATCAGCACCTGGCCGTTGACCGGGGCGCTGGCTTCGACCCAGAGCTCGTTGACACCACGCAGGTTCTGCATGATCCAGCGGTACTGGGTGTCGTGGTGATTGATGATTTTGAAGCCTTTTTGGGGAGGTGGCATGGCAGGGATGGGTCACCACCTTCCTGGAAGGACTGTGGTATTTTGAACTCGGGAAATAATGGATCCGCCGCTTGATGGAAAGCTGAATCTTGAGGGTGGAACGGCTCCTGAAGGCGGGACGACTTGCGCTGGAATCGGCGTGCTTGGGGAGGTAGGTGGTCCCGCCTTGAGGCGGACTCTGCGGCCCGAGGAATGTGCCTCAACCCGCGCTTAGCAGGGTCCTAAAATAGTGGATGGTGGCGTCCAGACCCTTGTCGAGCGTGACGCGCGGCTGCCAGTCGAGGGCGGCTTTGGCGAGAGTGATATCGGGCTGGCGTTGTCTCGGGTCATCACCCGGCAAGGGCAGATAGGTGATTTTCGAGGGGCCACCCACTTTTCGAAGCACCGCTTCAGCGAGTTCGAGCATGGTGAACTCGCCGGGATTGCCCAGGTTGACCGGTCCGATGAGATCCGATTGGTTCATCAGGCGGATAAAGCCCTCGATGAGGTCGTCCACATAACAGAACGAGCGAGTCTGGGTGCCATCGCCGTAGATGGTGAGATCCTTGCCCTGCAGCGCCTGGACAATGAAGTTCGAGACCACGCGGCCATCGTTGGGCAGCATGCGCGGTCCGTAGGTGTTGAAAATACGCACCACACGGATATCGACCTGGTTCTGTCGGTGGTAATCGAAGAACAGGGTTTCAGCGCAGCGTTTGCCTTCGTCATAACAGGATCGGATGCCGATCGGATTGACCCGGCCCCAGTACGATTCCGGCTGCGGGTGGACCTCCGGATCGCCATAAACCTCTGAGGTGGACGCCTGAAACACCCGCGCGCCGGTGCGCTTGGCCAGACCCAGGCAGTGAATCGCGCCCATCACCGAAGTCTTGATCGTCTTGATCGGATTGTGCTGATAGTGCGGCGGCGAGGCTGGGCAGGCGAGGTTATAGATTTGATCGACCTCGAAGTGGAACGGCTCGGTCACGTCGTGGCGCACGAGCTCGAAATCCGGGTGGTTGAGAAGATGACTGAGATTGTGTTTGCGGCCGGTGAAAAAGTTATCGAGGCAAATCACCTCGTTGCCCTCGCGGAGCAGGCGTTCGCAAAGATGCGAGCCCAGAAAGCCCGCTCCGCCAGTGATCAAGATTCGCATTCGGGCACCCCAGCAGCCAGTGACGGAAAAATCAAGGCCGGATTCCTGGCGACTGTGCGCGCCACGAAATCCCTTGGAGGCATGGGCGGGTTGGGTCCGCTCGCTGACAAGAATTCAACCCCATGATCCGCGCGTCAACCGACCCGGCGCGACGATTTTTCAGCGAAGCAAACTCACTCGTGGTGGTGACCCCTACGCGCGGGCCCTGGCCCGTCAGTCAGCGCGACCGGCGGGCTTTTTTCGGCTCGAAGGAGATCGCCGCTAGGTCGAACGCTTCGGGATCGTAGCCCGGGCGCCACCACTCGATATCGCCGTGGAGAGCCTGCATGTATTGGAAGGTGCCGCCGCAGTCTTCCTGTGGGCAGGCCCGCGCGCCACCCAGCATCTGCGGCCCACCCTCGCCCGCCACGCGCTTTTCAAACACGATTTCATGAATCCACTCGTCGGCAAAATCATAACGATAAAGAATGCGAAGCGGCAGCCGGCGGCGGCCGAGAAACTCGCCGACCGTCAGGACCGCCTCGTCCTGGAACTCACCGGCGGTCTGGTCCTCGAGACCGATCGGGCCAATCACATCGACCAGCCGCTTGCCGGTGCCGTGGCGGAATTCGTGCGGGTGCTTGTTGTCCCAGCCCATCGCCGCCTGGATCGCATCGCTGAGGGCGACAAACGTCACGTCGGTGGAAATCGACAAGCGCCGCCAAATCTGCGGCTGGATCCCGTATAAAAACACTTTGACTTCCACCCGGTTGGTTGCGCTCGCCTTGGCCATGCCGAGAGCTTGTGGCGTGTGCGCGGGGGAAAATCAAATGGCAAATGCGCCGACCAAATCTCCCGGTGGTGGGAATGGCGGCGGGACGCCGCGAAAGGTGGCGCGGCCTCGATGAGGCCGCAGGCCCAAGAGGTGTCCTGAGAAGACGAATCGGTCCTGCTTGAGCTGAGCTGGGACGCTTCATCGGCATGCGCGCTCATCGAGCGCGCCCTACCTTCAGTTGACCTCGCAGCTCAGGGCGCGCTTAATGACAGCCATGGCCACCACACCGAACCCCACCCACGCGCCGCCCAGCGCAACCGGACACCATCTCCGCTTCCACCAGCCGCATGTGCATCTCGCGGCGGTTTTCGGCACGGATTGGTTCGCTCTCAAGGCCGAGGGGTTCGCTCGGTTTTTCGGCACCCCGGTTTTCCTCGTCGGCCAGACCGTACTCGTCGGGGCGTGGATCATTCTCAACACCGCGGGCGTGTTCCATTTCGATATCTATCCGTTCATCCTTCTCAACCTGGCATTCAGCCTGCAGGCCGCCTATGCCGCACCGCTCATCCTGCTCGCCCAGACCCGCCAAGCAGACCGGGATAAGGCCCACGCTGATGCCGACGCGCAACACCGCGAAGCCCTCGCCCAGGCCAGCGAACAACGGCAGGCGGCCACCGCCGCGCTCACCGCGCAGTTGCTGGAGCTGATGCGCCAGAACACCGACTTGACCGAAATCACCCGCGCCCTCAGCGAGCGGATCCAAACGCTCACCAAGGAAGTGCACCGCCACATCCTCGCCCAGGATTGAGGCGGTCGGTCACCGGGCCCGCAGCGCGAGTCTCCAGACTCGCCCGCCCCGCCGCATTCTGACGAATGCGCCTACGTAACCCTAGATAGGTAAATTGGAACCACAGATTTAACGGATGATGCAAGAGTTATGAATATGGATTCGCTAACCCGCTGGGTGAGTGGCCAGTCCGTTCGAATACAGTAATCTTCTCCTTGAAATCCTTGAAACTACTTATAATCCGTGGTGAAATGAATCGCCATACCGTTTTTCACTTGCCTTTGTAGGGTGACAACTAGCCCATGCCCTCACGCGGACGCCATCAAAGTTCCTCCAAGGAATGCCATCAGATCATGCGCAAGATTGAGGCCATGGATGGCGTGCTCGGGGTGATCATCGGACGCTCGTATGGCGGCAAATCCCTGGGCCAAGGGATCCCGACGGGCGGCCTGAAAATCCAACGCCAGGTCCCCGGCGGACTCAAAGCCGTGACCCAGTCCGAAAAAGGCCTGCAGGAAATCTTCATCCGCATCACCGCCGGGATGGAGGAGCGCGTCGCCGAAGCTGTCCTCAAGCTCTAGCGGCAGCCGCCTTACGGCATCAGCGGGCGGGAGGCCCGGACGCGGTAAGACTGCCGGGGAGTTGCGGAGGCCAAGAGGTGGCGCGGCCCCGACGCAGGCCGCATGGCAAAGCGTGGAGAAAGGTGGATGCCTCGGATCCACTGGCGGGCGGGTCTTGGGCAGGACTTTCTCATTCCTTTGGCGTGCGCTCCCGGCGGTAGCGCGCCACCTTTGGGGCCCCCTGATTCAATCCTCCAGCAGCGCGCGGACCATGCTGGCGTCGAGCTTGGCGGAGAGGTCGGCATCGGCGAGCAGGCTGGCGGCGAGTTTGGCCTTGTCCTGCTGGAGCTGGTGGATGCGCTCCTCGACGGTGTCCTGGCACAGCAGCTTGTGGACAAACACCGGCTTGTCCTGGCCGATGCGGTAGGCGCGGTCGGTGGCCTGGGCCTCGGCAGCCGGGTTCCACCACGGGTCGTAGTGGATCACTGTGTCCGCTGCGGTTAGATTGAGGCCGGTGCCGCCGGCCTTGAGCGAGATGAGAAACAGTGGGATCTTGCCGGTCTGAAAGTCGGCGACGAGCTGGCCGCGGTCCTTGGACGCGCCGGTCAATTTCAGATAGGGGATCTTCTCGCGGACCAAGTGGGCCTCGATGAGCGCGAGCATGGAAGTGAACTGCGAGAACAGCAGGATGCGCCGGCCCTCTTCGATCAGCACGGCTAACAATTCAGTCAGGAAATCCAGCTTCGCGGACTCGCGCACCGTGCTGGCATACTCGTCGGGCAGCAGCCGCGGGTCGCAGCAGATCTGGCGCAGTTTGAGCAGGGCATCGAGGAACACGATCTGGAACTGGCTGCCGCCGCGCGCGGCGATCGCCTCGCGGACGCGTTTGTTCATGGTGGCCCTAACGGTTTCGTAGAGGTCCTTTTGCTCGGTGTGCAACTCGATGAGGTGGACGAGCTGGGTTTTGGGCGGGAGTTCCTTGGCCACCTGGTCCTTGGTGCGGCGCAATATCAACGGCGCCACGCGCTTCTTGAGCACCTCGTTGCGCTCCAGGTCGCCGTTCTTTTCAATCGGCTGGCGGAAGCGCGTGTTGAACGCCTGCTCGCTGCCGAGGAAGCCGGGCACCAGGAAATTCATCAGGCTCCAAAGTTCGCCGAGGTGGTTTTCCACCGGCGTTCCTGACAGGCACAGCCGCAGCCGGGCGTCGAGCTGGCACGCGGCCTGGGCGACCTTGGACTGCGGGTTCTTGATGTTCTGCGCCTCGTCGAGCACCACCAGGTGGAACGCAAACCCCTGGAGCTTGTCGATGTCGCGGTGGAGCAGCGCGAAGGATGTGAGAACGATATCGGCGTGGGGGATTGAGCGCAGGTATTGGCGGCGTTGCGGGCCATTGAGCACCAGCACCCGCAGCTCTGGGGTGAAGCGTTGCGCCTCGGCCCGCCAGTTGGGCACCACCGAGGTGGGCGCCACCACCAGCACCGGCAGCCCGCGCGAGTGGCCGGAGCGTTTTTCGGCTAGGATGTGGGCGAGCGTCTGGAGGGTTTTGCCCAGCCCCATGTCGTCGGCCAGAATCCCGTGCAGGCCGTGGCGCGCCAGAAACTGCATCCATCGGAAACCCGCTAACTGATAGTCGCGCAGCGTCGCCAGCACCCCGGTATCGGGTTCCACCGCCTCGATGCCGGAAAAGTCGTGCAGCTTTGCCGCCAGTCCCGCCAAGTCCGGCGGCGTCTCAATGCCCAGCCCCTCGAGGCCGGCGAGCGAGGCGGCGTCGAGCGCGTGGAGCCGCGCCTTGTCGGGAAACTTCGGGTCGATGAGCGACGCGAGGTGGTTGAGAATCCGGCGCACCCGCCCGATCGGCAGGCGCAGCGCGTCGCCCTGCGGCAGCGGCGCATAGATATATCCCGAGTCCTGGCGGTCGAGCGTCTCCTCGAGGAAATCGTTTTCTAACAACCCGGCGAGGATCGGCAGCAGGTCATAGCGGGTGCCGCCGACGTCGAAGCCCACCGACAGGCTGAACCAGCCGCCATCGCCTGGGGTGAGTTGGCTGTCCCACCGCGCGGGATCGGCATCGAACACCCGGTGGCCGACGTTGTCGTCGACGGTCACCTGCCAGCCGTAGTCTTCTAAGATGGCGATTTTCTCGCCACGGAACTGGTGCCAGAACAGATCGACGGGCACCCGCCCCGGATCCGGAAACCAGCGGTCGCGCGTCGGCGCGTCACGGGCATCGCGGGATTTCAGGTTCATCATGAACCGCCACGCGGAATTCGTGTTCAGCGACGAGAGCCCGGCGTCGCCGAGTTGGCGGGCGGCGGCGTTTTCCGCCGCCGCCTGGTGCTCGAGCAGCGCGGGCCGACCGTCGGTTACCGCGACGCGGCTCGTCCAGCCCGGCATCGATCCGCGCAGCGGGCTACGATGGGTATCGTAAATCACCGAGGCCTCGGCGGAGATCCACACCTCGGGGTCGGCCTGGCCGAGCGACTGGAGCAGCAACCGTGACGCGCGGTCCACCGGTTCGCGCGTCACGTGCAGCTCGAAGCGCGGCTGCGGGGCGATGCTTGGCAGCTCGCGCGGCGCGGCTGCGGAAACCGCAGATGCTTGCGACAAGGCAGCGGCAACGGCCGCGGCAACGCTCCGGCCGTGCAAGCGGGTGAGGTCGCGCTCCTGGTCCGCGCGCAGCAACAACGCCGCGGCATGGGGACAGAACCCGCCCAACTCGCACGAACAGAGGGTCTCAAACACCCACGACCCGTGAGCCTGCCAGAACTCCACCGCGGCTTCCTCCCGCGCCACGCTGCCTAACAAGGCAAACGACCCTGCCGCCGGCTCCTCCAGCCGCAGCTCGCGCACCTTCGCCACCAGCGGCGACGCGGCGGCGAGAATCTCGTCGTCAAAGCGGATCTTCCAGCGGGAATCCCGCAAGAACATGGTGATGTCGGGGTCGGGTGGCACGGGCGCGGCGGCGGCAAACTAGCCAATGGGCTCACAGGTGGATCATGTTTTCACATGCGGGGAGGCCATGAGTTTGCCATCGCAGGTGACCACGGTGAGATGATGGGCGCGGGCAGTGGCGGCAATGCGGCGGTGATCATGACCGCAGGATAAAGTGGTCCGAAAAATAGTCAATTTGATTGGCCTTGCTGGCAACCCAGCCGCCCCGGCTGGAAATACGCAGGCCGGACCCGAACGCCACGCGTTGCGTTGCGACCCTCGCTGGTAGCCGTGGATTTGAACCCACGGGGTGCCGCACCGGCTGGAGCATGCGGCGCGGCGCTTGAAGCGGGTGGCGGTCACATGGCGGCTCGCGGGCGCAGACGACGGGCGCGAGGGGTTTCACGTTTTCATCGGCGAAGGCTTTGGCGCGGCGCACCAGGCCCTTGGAGAGCGAGGCGCGGCCGCTTGCGGCGTGGGCGGGCAGGCTCGCCTGATAGCCGGGTCTCGTCGGGGACGGTTCCTATCGGCTCGAAGCGCGAAATGTAGCAGCAGTCTGCGACCGTCGCTTGCGGCGTGGGCGGGCGGCGCCTCAGTCAGCCCCACCAATCTGGGCGCTCGGTTTGAAAGAGCATCGGCGCACCGCTGAGCGGATGGCGGAACGCGAGTTGCCAGGCGTGGAGTTGGAGCGGCGGGGCGGCGGGGTCGAGCGTCTGGGTGTCGCCGATTTGGCGGCCGGGGAGATACGCCGGATCGCCGGCGACCGGGAAGCCGAGTTGCCAGAGGTGAATGCGGATCTGATGGGTCCGGCCGCTACCGAGCTTCGCTTCCAACAAGCTGGTGCCGTCCGGGCAGCGCGCAATGACTTGGAAGTCGGTGCGTGACGGCAGACCGTCGCGCTCGTCGATTTGCCGGGTGCCGAGCGCGGCGGGCGCGGATGAGATCGGTGCTTGCGAACAAAACGCATCGTCGGGCGGGTGGCCGAGGGCGCGCACCAGGTAGCGTTTGTCGACGGTGCCGTCGAGAAACTGGCGCTGGAGCAAGCGGCAGAAGTGGCGGGTGCGCGCGAAGATGACCAGGCCGGTGGTGTTGGCGTCGAGTCGGTGGACTGGCCGCGGCGGGTTGGGGGCGTAGGCTAGGTTCAGCAGATGCTGGAGCGTGTTGCGGTGGAACCGGCCGCTGGCGTGCATCGGCAGCGGTGCCGGCTTGTGGACGACGAGAATCGCCTCGTCATCATGCAGCACCCGGATGTCCACCGACACCGGTGGCTCAACGTCCGGCGGGAAAACCTGGATCACCCGTTCGCCGCCGCGCACGCGGTGGTCCTGGCCACGGACGGTGCCGCCGTAGTTTTCGAAGCGTCCGGCGTCGCAGCGCGCGGCCCATTCCGCGGGAGCAATGTGCGGGAAAAGATCGATCAGCACCTCCAGCAACGTCCGCCCATCGTGAGCGGCGGGGATGTTCACCGGCCGGCGGTTGGCGCAAGCCACCGAGCCCGGCAAGGGCGTCGAAACCCGCGCGAGCTCAGCCTGCCGCCGGTGGATCCGCTCGGCCATGCGCTCCGGCTCGCCCTTGAAACAATGCGGGCAACTCACCCCGGCGACATGCCGCGGGTCGTCCTGCTCGGCGGCATCCAGCGGCGCCTGGCAGGCGAAACACACCGCGTGGCCCGATTCACGCAGCGCCGGGTCCACCCCCACCCGCTGGTCGAACACGAAGCATTCGCCGTCGTAGTGCGCCCCACCGCACTCCTCGAAATATTTGAGAATCCCGCCGTCGAGTTGGAAGATGTTTCGAAACCCTTCCGCCTCCATGAACGGCCCGGCCTTTTCACAGCGGATGCCGCCGGTACAAAACATAACGACCGGTTGGTTTTTAAGTTCCGCCGGCAAGTGACGCGCTGCCTGCGGGAACTCGCGGAACGTATGGATGCCGGCAACGAGGGCGTTATGGAAGGTGCCGAGTTGGATCTCGTAGTCGTTGCGGGTATCGAGCAAGGTGAGCGGGCGGCCCTCGTCGAGCCAGCGCTTGAGTTCGGGGGCGGAGATCTTGGGTGAGGTGTAATTGGCGGGGCGGATGGTCTCGATGCCCAAGGCGATGATCTCCTTTTTCACCCGCACCAGCATGCGGTTGAAGGGCTGCTGGTCGCTGAGGCTGATTTTGGGTTCCAACCCGGCGAGGCCCGGGATCGCGCGGAGCTGGGCCAGCAGCAGATCGATGGAATCCGCCGCCCCTGCGACGAACAGGTTGATCCCCTCGGTGCTCAGGAGGATGGTCCCTTTAAGGCCCCACGCCTTGCACCGGGCGATGAGGTCCGCGCGCAGGTCTTTGAGACCGGTAAGTTCGGCAAAGCGGTAAGTCGAGATATTGGTGACAGCGGACACGGCGGATAATCAGGGGAAAGGGGGTTTCGTTTGGACGCGTCTCGCGCGGTTTCTTACAGGTGGTCGAAGGGCAGAAGGCACGTGGCAGTGGCTGGAACGGATGCTGCGTCAGTTTGCGGAAGCCACCACGGTGTGCTTGCCGGGGCTGACGTGGTCCAGGACGAGCCTGCCGTGTTCCTGTGCCGCATTCGCAGCCTGTCCATCGAGCGTCGCTTTGGCCCCGGCCATGGCGGGCAATTCCAAGCGGGCGGTTGTGCCCGGCGGAATTTCCACCGTCGCGCGGAACCACTTTGGATCCGTTTCGAACCGTAGCGCGACCGGTCCGCGCGGCGTGGGCACGCGTCCTCCGGCCCAAGCCAGATTGCCTAAATGCGGGCGGATGAGGATGCGCGCATAGCCGGGCTGCAACGGTTCGACGCCAAGCACCTTGCGCGGAAGGAGGTTGGCGGGCGCGGCACCCCAAGCATGGTTCCAATCCTGGTTGGGCTTGTATTTGGTGTCCCATGCCTCCAGGCCGATGGTGGTTCCGACCCGCTCGATCATGTGCGTCCAACTCCGGTCGTTGCCGGCACTCATCAACGCCAGGGCATGCGCCGCCTCACCGTTGTCGAAGAGCGCGTCCAGCAGAAACTGGGCCCCGTAAACGCCGCACGCCATGTTTTTGCTCTTCACGAACGCGGTCACTTTCGCCACGCGATCCGACGGCACCAGTCCAAAGGCCAAAGGGAACATATTGGCATGCAGAGAGCTGTGGCGGCTCCCTTCGCCATCCACGTAAAGCCCGGTGGCCGGGTCCACAAGTTTCGTGTTCAAACTGGCAAGAGTCTTGGAGGCGGCAGCCTGGAACAGCGCGGCATCCGCCGATTTGCCCAACACCTTGGAAATCGGCACCATACGCTGAAGAGCCAGGCAATGAAAGGCGTTGACCACGGTGTTCACCGGCTTCATCTCATTTCCATCCCGTTCCGCCAGGGGCCAATCCACAATGTCACGGATGGACTTGATATGGATGGTTTCGCCAACCTCCTTCGGGAACGGCGGTGTTACGGTGTTGATCAAGCCGTCCGGTCGCGCCAGTGCCAACAGCGTCTTGGCTTTGAGGTCATTATAAAACAACTCCGCGCTGCGGGTATCGCCGGTAAACCGGTAATCCTCCCACGCCATCAGCACGGAAAACAGGATCCACTCCGTCGGCCAGGTAGGGTGCTGAATGAGGTGTTCGTGAGAGTAACGCGCCAGTGTGGCATCTCCCGCGCAATAATACCAGCCGAGTTGGTTGATGTAGGCGTCGGCCTCGTAGGGCAGCCGCTCGCGGTCGCCGTCCACAAAGACTCCGCCGAAGCTTGTGGCCTTCATCGTGTATTTACAAAGATCCCAAACGGCATTGATCCTTGCATCCGAACAGGCAAACTGCCCGGCTTCGTCGTCAAACGGATAGTGCGCGGCGACCTGCCGAACGTTGCCGGCGGTCAGTAACGGCGCGTTTTCAATCTCGACATAACGAAACGGCATCACCGGGCCGATTTCCTTCGACATCAGTCGCCCGTCCCTGCCAGTGAGCGGCACCATGATGACCTGCTTTCCCTCCTTCAACTCCAAGGTGATCGTGTGGTAGCGAACCGACCCGCCGGGTTTGCGGTGCACGGTCCGCGGCGCGGAAAGCCTCTCGCCCATATGAACCACGAGCTTCTGGCCCTGCTTGGCATTTGCGATCATCAGTTCGAGACCCGCGAAAGCCGCACGGCCAAAATCGATGAAATAATGTCCCGGTGCAATCTCGACGATTTCCTGCGGCGCGATGCGTTCCTGCTGGATCGCGAGGCGGGTGACGGTGCCTCGATCTGGGGCCGCTGCGGAGTTGGCCTTGCTGGAATCGGCAGCGCGACCGGCGCAAGCCATGGACATGATCCCGGCCAGCGCCAGCCAAAACGGGTTCAAAAGATAGAAATTCATAAGGACACTTTGGTTCATGGGACCATGGAACATGGGGTCAGTGGAATCGACGCTTCTTGGGGAAGTCGGTGGCACCGCCTTCAGGCGGACTCTTCAGCCTGTTGAGTGAGGGCCATTCGCCCCTGGCCCCTCAGTTTTCATAGAGCCTCATCCTTTGTTGCCAGTGGTCTCAAAAGCTCGCGCATCAACTGCCGGCTTTCCATCACTCCATAGCTCCCCTCGCGCGCGGCCATCTCGTCATAGCGGGTGACGCCATCCGGAGTCATGCCCGGCTTGCAGATCAGGAAGGGAATGGCGTCGCGGGTGTGGGTTTTGAGCTTCCATGGAGTGGGATGGTCCGGCAGCACCGCGATGGCGACGGGCTCGTCCATTTTGGCGATCTCTTCGAGCAGGTATTTCACAATGCGCTCGTCGAGATACTCGATGGTTTTGACCTTCAAGTCATAATCGCCCTCGTGGCCGGCCTCGTCGCTGGCTTCGACATGCAGATAGACAAAGTCATGGGTTTTGAGCGCGTCGATGGCGGCGCGCGCCTTGCCCTCGTAATTGGTGTCATACAAGCCGGTAGCCCCCTCCACCTTGATCACCTCCAGGCCGGCATAGACGCCGATGCCCTGGATCAGATCGACGGCGGAAATCACCGCGCCGCTTTGAATCCCGAACATCTCCTTGAGAGTGGGCATCGCGGGCTTGTAGCCTGGCGACCACGGCCAGATCGAATTGGCCATGTCCTTGCCATCCTGCTGGCGCTTGAGGTTGATCGGGTGGGCCCCGAGCAGGTGGCGGGACTTTTCGATCAGGTCCAACACCAGCGCGGCGGTTTCCGCGCCCGCGGCGGCGGTTGCGGCGGGCAGGACGTCGGCTACGGGCGTGCCTGGGACATCGTGCGGGGGCGTACACTGGAGTGATTTGTTGCCGCCCTGGATCACCAGCAGGTGGCGGTAGGAAACCCCCGGATAGAAATGAACCCGTTCGTTGTCCAGATGGGCCTGGAGATACTCGATGAGCTCGCGCGCCTCGGGCGTCGAAATATGTCCCGCCGAGTGGTTCTTGATCTTGTCGTCGGCGACGCAAATCAGGTTGCAGCGCATGGCCAGGTCGCCCTCGGCGAGTTGCACGCCCATGCTGGCGGCTTCGATCACGCCGCGCCCTTCGAACACCGCCTCCACGTCATAGCCCAGAACCGCCAGATTGGCGACCTCGCTGCCCGGATGGAGGCTGGCGGGGATGGTGTTGAGCAAACCGCTGCGGCCCAGCGCCGCGAGCTGGTCGATATGCGGGATGCGCGCCGCCATCAACGGGGTCAGCCCGCCATGCTCCACTTCAGGCTGATCCGCCATGCCATCACCAAGAATAATGAGATATTTCATCGCCTGCGAGGCTAGCGGGCACACCGCCAGTGCCAAGCAGTTTCACCCTAAATGCCGCAATTGGGAACCACGGATTACACGGATTTTACGGATTATGAATGAGTTATGGAAAATCCTCACTTCACCCGTTGGGTGAATAGGGATCTTGCAATAAACCCCTCATACAATCCGTGTAATCCGTTCTAACCCGTTAATCCGTGGTAAAAATGACGACGGATTGCCATTCAACTGCGGTTTTGAGTTTCACTAAAATAGGCGTTGCGCAATCCGGCCGGCTGGGTTTCGCTCTGCGCGCTGTCAGGGGCCGTGGAGGTTCGGCAAGCGAACCCCGCCAGGCCTTGATTGGAGCAACGGTAGTTTGTCCGGACTTGCCGCGGATTCCCTGGCGGCTCTTTTTCTCAAGGCGCGAGGCCGTGACCGATGGCTCGCAGGATGTCGTTGCGCCCGGCGCCGGATTTGGAGGAGCTGGTGAGCACGTCGGGCAGGCTGGCAAGGTGCGGGGCGATGCTCTCGAGGAACAAGGTGATGTTAGCGCGGGTCTTGGCAGCGGATTGTTTGTCCACCTTGGTGAACACCAGCGAGAAGGGCGCTCGGGTGCCGCCGAGCCAGGCGGTGAAATCCACGTCGATGCGCTGCGGTGTGAGCCGCGAGTCAATCAGGACGAACACCCGGCGCAGGTTGCGGCGTTGTTCGAGGTAGTCGCCGATCCATTCGTTGAAATGGAATTTCTCGCTCTTGGCGGTTTTGGCAAAGCCGTAGCCCGGCAGGTCCACCAAACTCCACGTTTCGTTCATCAGGAAAAAATTGAGGAGGCGGGTTTTGCCTGGGGTGGCCGACACTTTGGCCAGGGCGTCCTTGTGCGCCAGCAGGTTGATCATGGACGATTTGCCGACATTCGAGCGCCCGATGAAGGCGAACTCCGGGCGCTCCCACACCGGGCAGTCGTCCAGGCCGCAGGCGCTGGTGATGAATTTGGCGGACTTGATTTGCATGGCCCGAGGATCGGATGCCCGACGCGCCACGGCAATCCCTGATTTGACCCTGGATTCCGAAATGGAAACCAAGAAATGCACGAAACCGCACTCAACCCGAAAACCCAAGTTGAATCCTGGATCGTTGAAGAAAAACCACTGAAATACTGACAAGACACTGAGATCACTGACAATCGGGATCGGTGGCCGACCATTAGCAAATCTCCAACTGGAGCTGCCAGTGACTCTGGAAATTTTTCAGTGATGTCAGTGGTTCTCAGTGCCTTCAGTGGTTTCATTGACGCCTGCCAGGCGCTCAACTTCGGAATTCGGGCTAAAGAAGAATGACTAACGGAACTGTATCGGGCCATCCTGCAAGTGAAGAGCCTCACCTCTCCAAACCCTTGTTTTTTCGTGGTTTTTCGGGTCTTTCGTGGTTTCCATTTTCCTCTTTTCACCCTTGCGCGTTGGGTTGCAAAGCGCTTTGTTGGCGCGGCCCCATCGTGGATCGATCATGGTAACCTCGAAGTATTTCACCCTTGCGCGGATCAGCCCGGCACTCGCGCTGCTGTCGTGTGCCGCACCCAAGGCACGCGTGGTCGAGCAACCCAAGCAGCCAAGCGAGCCAACCGCAGTGGTGGAGCCGGCGGTTCCAGACATCGGCGCGCTGCCATCGCAGGACCGCGGCATCCGCTTGCCGGACATGCTCGGGCTGCCGGGTGACGCGGAGTTTCGCGCGACGAGTCCGCTGCCGCCCAAGAATGGTGGCTCGGCGGGTGCGGTGATTTCGCGTCCGCCCACGGACCCGCCATCACGCCCCAAGCCGAAGCCCGCGGGCAACGAATGAGGATTGTGCTTATTGGCGGTTGAAGCGGGAGATTTCGCGCTGGGCTTCGCGCAGTTCGACCTGTTTTTTCAGGTCCTGGCGTTGGTCCGAGTGGGTTTTGCCCTTGCCCACGCCGAGTTCCACTTTGACCCGGCGGTTGTGCCAATACATCCGCAGCAGTGGCAGCGAGCAACCCTTAATGGCCGTGGCCGCCGCGAGCTTGAGGATCTCGCGTTTGTGCAGCAACAAGCGGCGCGGGCGCGTTGGCGCGTGGTTGAACCACTCGCCCGCGGTCTCCCATGGCTGGATATTGCAGCCATACAGAAACACCTGATGGTTTTCGACGCGCGCAAACGCGTCTGAAATGTTGATTTTACCGGCCCGGATCGACTTGACCTCGGTGCCTTTGAGCTCGAGCCCGGCCTCGTATTTTTCCAGGATATGGAAATCGCGACCGGCCTTGCGGTTGGTGGCGATTTCCGCTTTCATGGCGTTACGATGCACTCGGGCGGTCGCAAGATCAAGCCTCCGCCGGTTTGACGATGAGGCGGATCTTGCCCTCGATGATTTCGGTCAGGGCGATGTCGGCGATGCCCATGCTCGGACGCACCGGGATCAACGGCGAGCGCCCGCTATTGAGTTGCCTGACGCGTTGCGAGACCAAGTTGACCAATACCAACGGGTCGGTGACAATTTCGGCGGCCTTTTCGAGCAGATAACTTTTCATAGGTGGTCAGGGAAATTGCGAAACCGGCGGTGCTGGCCCGAACGCGGAGACGTTGGCTAGCAGCGACCGTGGACGGATTCGCTCAAAGCAGATGGATGACCCGCCAACCGTTGGGACAGCAGTCGGGCCGGTTGTCAAAGCAGGGATTCGCCTATTTGACAAGCATAATCTGGCAATGGCGCTGGTTTTTTGCGCCGCAATGGGGTCTTCGCGTTGGCACGTAAATAGGGTCAGGTGTTGCATTTCAACAATTTCGCCAACTTGTCCAATTCCCGCATGGTTTGAGGATGTTTGTTCGCGGTCATTACCAGACGGCTCAC
>Ga0209499_1000682_pt1 | contig 24861 bp, 27 predicted proteins | sample C_130208_EF_Meta_FD_187306 | JGI IMG/M metagenome (GOLD analysis project Ga0209499, IMG submission 187306) | Freshwater microbial communities from Lake Croche, Canada to study carbon cycling - C_130208_EF_MetaG (SPAdes) (version 2) | ecosystem: Environmental > Aquatic > Freshwater > Lake... | reverse complement strand
AGCGGTCAGTGGGTCATTAGATCTGATTGGCATGAAGAGGATGTTTTAATTCAATGCGAGAACAAAGGGGTTAACTTGAGTGACCATCAAGTGTACAAAGTCATGCAGTTAATTGTTTCCGCACATGATGCGAACATCGGGATTAATTGGGACGTTATCGACAACGCAATCAACCAAGTACAGGGGGAATAATGGGAACACCTTACATACACACTGACGAATCAGCGGTTGAATTAATCAGGCATTATCGCAATGACAACGGTCACGATTCATATCATGATGCATTGATCAATATGGCTGAGATCATCGATGATCTCGATGATGACGAAAGGGGCGCTTACAATCACATTATGCGAAACAATGCCTTGCACCATAGATTGATCACCACTGCCAAAAAACAAGTGACAGGATGGTCGGTTAACTTGTATTGGAATGATGGGTCAATAGAAGAGAGAACAGATGCACCCGATCCTGAGTACATGAATGAGTGGATCACCGAATTGGAAGATGAAAGGGACAATGAATTATGAGACTAGTAGAGAAGATCTTAACGGTGATGTATGTCATTGCTTTTGTTGTTTTGTTTTTAGATATGGCGTATTGGAGAGCATATGTTTAAACAGTGGTGGGTTGGTTCACCCCATAAGAACACAGTGTGGGAATACAATTCAATCGGGGATGTAATGATTGCCGATTGCACAAGTAAAGTCCTGTCAATCGAAGCGCAGAGAGAAAATGCTAGGCTGATTGCCAATGCACCGCAGATGTATGAAATCATCAAGACCCTTGCAAAGGATAATCCCGATGCAATGGATATTGTTAAACAAGTGGAGGGTATATGAACGAAATAGAAAAGATCAGAGAGCGAATGGAGTCGCTTGGCAATGACATTGCGGACGTATGCCTGAAACACGATACACCGCCTGAGATGGACTTTGCAGTCCTCTTAAAGCTTGCAGTTAATATTGCACTGCACGATGGGGTTGATGCTGATGGGTTTCTCAAAGCCTGTTACTTGACCTACACGGCAATGACCGAACATCCTGACGAGAAGGAACTGCATTGAGAGTCAAAGCCATCACGTGCAGAGACCCTACGTTCTTAAAGACCACATATGCTTTGGACAACATCATAGACCTGATAGACGATGAGAGATACCTAAAGACCCATGAGAAGTACATCAAGTACGATGGGAGATGGAGGTTGTACAGGATGGGTTCAGATCGAGTGCCAAGGCATCAGGGGATATTTGACAACATATCCACTGCCATACATAAAGCTAGAAAATAAACTTAACCCCCTTTTCAGGGGGTTTTTTCTTAAGTAATAATAAATGTAGTCCATGCGTTTAAACATTTTTACTAACCCGGGCGGAGATTTAGTTCCGGGTTTAGATTTTTTGTTTAAACGTTTAAATTTGCACGGGGCGGAGGTGGTGCTACGATGCTACGATAATTGTTTAAACAATTGCTCGCTGTTGGGAAACTATAATACTGCTGTAGGATAAAAGGGTCGTTTAAACAATGCTCGCTGGCGGGCGGAAGCAAACCAGCATAATAAATTTTATGTGCGTTTAAACACAACGGCAGCCAGCAGAAGCTCGTCCTGTGAGCCACCGTTTAAACCCTAGAACGAATCCAAGTTCTCGGAATACGTCCCTGATGTCTTATTGTATAGAAGGGTCGTTTCACCTTGAGTTCCCACCCACCTGTACCTACATTTCCATACGGCTATCTCTACTGCGTGGTCTGTCCTATGCACCGTCACCCCGCAATCGGTTTTAGCCCACCATGCCATTGATCCTGAGATCGACATGCCATCAGGGCGGGGTTGTTCCACCCCGCTCCTTTGAATCTTAGAGGGGTGAGCAATGAACCAACAATGCAGATCATGGGCTTTGATGAACCTCTGCACCTTGGATAGCATGTGGGAGATCGCCTCGGTCTCGGTCGATTCTCTAGGCATGTCGATGTAGTTGTAGGGGTCGATGACCAATCCCCTTACCCCAATTCGTTTAACCGCCACCTTAGCCCGCTCAAGGATACTGTCTAGGGTAGATGGCTCTTCGCCATTGGTATCGATGAACAGGAAATGGTCGTTGACCCATTTAAACGCTTGGTCTTTCTCATCCTGCGACATTCTATTTTTCCCGTCAAAGAACCGTTTACACGTATAGATCTCCATGAGTCTAGAGATGTGGATCTCGGGCTGATTCTCAAAGGAACAGATGGCAAACTTCCAATCGTCCTTTCGAGCAAGGTTGACCATCAACTGATCTACAAAATTGGACTTACCTGATGAAGGGTAACCTGTGATGACAGAGAGTTGTGCTGGTGCAATGGTGTAAACATGGTCAAGAGATCCATAGCCTGTGCTGAAACCTTTCCCCGTTCCCGCTGCGTATAGGTCGTTTAAACGATCCTCATAGGTTTTTGCTTCGGACAACCCTGAGATGGGGTATGGCGTTGCGCTATCTATGATATCGGTAATCCTAAAGGGGTCATCCAGATAGACCTCGTTTAAATCCTTCTTGTCAAACTTAGCCAACCTACATTTTTCTTTACCTATGCGTCTTGCGAGTTCCTCTGCCAGTGCCTGTCCCGCAGTGTCTTGATCTGTGGCTAAGATAACATACGGTGCTTCATCAATGATGTCCCTTGCGTTCCATACATAAGCAAACCGTTTATCTTCGATGGGTAGTACCTTGCCATCAGCCACCTTGATAGGCGCTCCGCTAGGTACAGATACCACGTTCTCGATGCCCATCTCCATAAGGGTCAGACAGTCGATCTCTCCTTCTACAATGATTAAGGGTTTACCCTTCTCTACCAAATCTATCCCAAAGAAATCATGCGCCCCGCCTGATTCTTGTGTGAAGTCTTTCTCGGGGAAAGCTCGGTACTTGACTGCCACCAAAGCCCCGTTCCTGTAATAAGGAAATCCGATGGCTGCGCTGGTTTTGTTTAAACGACCAAAGAATCTATCCGCTGCGAACAGTTTCATCTTATCTGCGGTGTGTTGTGTGATCCCCCTCGTTTTTAGCCAATCATAATGAGGGGTCGTTAGTTTGTTTTCTGTTATCTTTATGTTAGGTACGGCTGACACGTATCTCTCCTTGGGTTGAACTGATCCATTGGTGTTGCAGTGGTGACAATGATAGAGGATTGCCCCGTCTGGTTGACGGGTCAGCTTCATGTCTTTATTGTTTGTTTTCTTCCTGTCTGTTGAACAGTCAGGGCAAGCTATTCTGGTGCTATCTAGGAAATTGAATTGACTGATAAAGTCTGCGTTCATTTCATTGATCCGTCTGCTTTTCTCTTAAATGACCTGTTAACACTCGGTGGCTCCAACCTAACGCCGTCTTTGTTTGAGCCTCCCTTGGACAGGGCTTTGACGTGGGCAACGTCTTTGCCCGCTCTTGAAACTCCTTTGGCATCGAGCTTTCGTCTGGCTCGTTGTCGCTCCATTCTGTCTTCATGCTCACCCCTTGTTTTTTGAGTTGTGTATTCTTGTTTGTAATTTCTAGTCATTGCTCTTCCTTTAAGTTAACTAACTGAATCTTAGATGGGTCAACCAAGTAAAACTTTTCACCTGATTCAACATACTTGTTTCTGCGCTCTTTCATTGGCGAGTTTAGAATAATATCAGCCTTGCAAATGAAGGCTCGGCTACCAATTTTATTAACCGACACTAACACAGTTTTTAAATCATTACATAATAACTTACCCTTTCTCTCGGGGATGTGAAGACTATCAAAAGGGAATGGGTCAGCACTCCAAGATTCCCTAACTTCTATCTCTACATAACCAAGTTTTGTGCCGTCTTTGTATGCAATCATATCGACCGCATAGCGGTCTTCATTCTCAAGCAAATAGATACCATAGCGGGACATGAAATATTTTTTCACCGACCGCTTACCGTAGCCATCAAATTGATTGTGTAACTCTTGACTAAAGATCTTTTTCCTTTGTTGCATAGGTAGTGATACCCCTACCTGTGCCTTTGTTCTGTTGTATTCCATCGCATCCCTTTAGGGGGATGCTCTTTGGTGGACGGACTTAGCCCTACCCTAAGCCCTTTACACCATGCTCTCTGGAGCCACGTGACTCGCCAGACTTTCGAGGAACAGGTTCTGGCTTCGCCGCCTGTATTGCGTTGTTACATCCTCTTACCCTACTAGTAACGCTTGTATCTTGTCCGCTACGATGTCGTTAGAGCCGCCAGACAAAACCTTTCACCCATAAAAAAACCGCTTAGTGATGTACTTTAATAGTGGCCCTATCCAATAACATCCCACGGGGTATTGGATAAGGTAAAGTACACCTCTAAACGGTTTCACCATCGCCCACTACAGCAATGTGAGTGCAGTATATCAACATGTCTCAGCATGTGTCAATACTTGATTAAACTTTAAGGTTGTTGGTGTTTCCTATAAAGCAAGGGCGGTCGAACAACACTCTTTAATATCTTCATACCACGGCACTAACCCGTTTACACCAACAAGGATGGGGATTGGTATCTAGGTTATGAGTCTGTGGTTTGTCTAGAATTACACAGATCTGTTGCCCTATCTCGCCTTGATCTAGGCGGGAGTCAATCCCCATTCTTCTTGGTAAATAAATGTTAGCACAAATATTTACAGGTTGCCATAGTCTGTTATACTAACCCCGTTAGTTGCTTTTCCTTTCCTTTGGTTGAGTATTTGAACCTCGCTTAGTCCGAGGTTCTTTTTTTTCTAACTGATCAATAATGATCTCTGCCCTTGGGTTCTCTTTGTCAAGTCCCCAATAGGTATGCCTCTCCTTGACCTGTCGGTCGTTCTCATATATCAACCCTTGCATCAGATCCAATATAAGACTCTCATCTAAGTCTGGTCTGCGTGACGCATAGTAGATGGTCATGGTAATCTTTAAATCCCCAGTCATTAGCACAGCCAGCGGCTTGCATTGTTGTTTAAACACTTCGCTGTAGCTCAATGCTTTGGCAGATTTAATTAATCTGGACATGTTGTTAAAACGCACCACCCTACGAGAATTTGCTTTACTTGCAGGCTCACCTAAAATATATAATGAAACTGATTGCAATTCTGTATTAATAGTAGTATCATTGGGATCATGCATATAACAACCTAGAAAGGGAATGATGAAAGTAACAAACAAACATAACGTTCCAGAAACGTTGATGACTTTAGCGACAAGAGATTATTACTCAAAAGGCGCATCTCAGTATAGCGTAACCGAGTTAATGTCTCCTCCTCGCATCAGAAGGCTCAGAGAGAAGTATGACGAGAAGGTTAGCCAAGACGTATCGGACATGCTTTGGCAGTTACTGGGGAGTGCATTGCACGTGGTTATGGAGCGTGGTGTTACCGATGGGTACATCATGGAGGAAAGGCTCTTTACGTCAATGGACGAGATGACCATATCAGGTCAGATCGATCTACAAAAGGAGACCCCTGAAGGGATTGTGATCATTGACTACAAGTTCACATCTGCGTGGGCGGTGATGCAAGACAAGCTTGAGTGGGAGCAACAGTTAAATGTTTACAAATGGTTGGTCGAGACGGTAAAGAAACGTAAAGTTGTTGGGCTACAGATCTGTTCCTTTATACGGGACTTTAGTAGGCATGAGAAAAAGGAGGGATACCCCGAGGCTCCAGTGCATATGATTGACATCCCCATCTGGGACGCAGTGACCACGGAAAAGTATGTCAGGGGCAGATTAGATATACACAGGGACGCAAGGGTGTCCGCAGACTTTGGGGAAGAGCTACCGCTCTGCTCCGATGAGGAAAGATGGCAGAGGGAAACAGTCTATGCCGTCAAGAGGGAGGGTCGCAAGACTGCGATCAAGTTATTTAAAACAATTGAGGAAGCCACAGAGTTGGCAGAAAAGGAAAAAGGATATGTCGAAACTAGAAAAGGCGAAGCCATCAGATGCACAGGAAACTACTGCGGAGTTGCCGAATGGTGTAGTCAGTACCAGTCCCAAATCGCCACTGGATCTGCTGAAGATTAATGTCAATGACCACACCGAGAAAAAGAATAACTTAACTTATCTCTCTTGGGCGTGGGCATGGGCTGAGGTCTTAAAGGCTGATCCAAAAGCTACATTCACGGTGCATCACTTTGAGGGCAAGCCATACATGGATGTCAACGGCACAGGCATGGTCTGGGTCAGCGTCACCATGTTTGACCAAGGACGTACTTGTATGTTGCCAGTCATGGATTACAGGAATAAACCTATCCCCAATCCTGATGCATTTCAAGTCAATACATCAATCATGAGGTGCATGACCAAGGCAATTGCTTTGCATGGTTTGGGTCTGTACATCTATGCGGGTGAGGATTTACCAGAAGAAGCTGCGGATGTTGCGTTTAAACAAGAGCAGCAGGAGAAGGTAGAGAAGATTATAACCAAGGCAATAGCTAAGGTTGTAGATGGAGTTCCCTCTGACGATGCCAGTAGAGAACTCTTTGCAGAAGCAATGATCGAGTACGCTGACAAAGCGTGGCACGTTCAAAGCACAAATGACCTACAGGGTTACTGGAAGAGCAATCAAGTTCAACTAGATGCCTTGAAGGTTTCGCATCCCGATCTTTACGAGAAAGTAAAGAACCATTTCACAGAGTTAAAGTTAAAGTTTAAACAACAGAAGGAAAATCTATGAGTTATCAAAAAAAGACATACGAAGGCCCATTCGTTCAAAGACCAGACGCAGGTACGTTTAAAGCAACCCTTGCTAAAACACATCCTGATGCGGCTGATTACTGGGGTGAGATCCATGTCAACCTCAAGGATATGACTGCGATCAAGATTGAAAACGGCAACCACGTAATTAAGCTCTCAGGTTGGAAAAGGGTTGATAAGAATGGCAAGACATACTTATCTTTAAAAGTGAATCGTTATATTCCAGAAGAAGAAGGTACAACGATCCGCCAAGAGAATCAGTCACAAGATGAAGAAGATCCATTTTGATGGCTCTCCAGTTTGAAGCTAGGAAGATAGCGTTAAAGCAAGACCGCACAGGTTTTATCTTAACGCTTGCTATGCATCCCGATGAAGTCCCAGAAGAGATTCTGCGTGACTTTGTTGGGGCTAGATATGCGGTGGCTATGCAACGTATTGCAGACGATGAGTCAGCCATTCCATACAACAATAGAGTCCAAAAGGCGGGAATGCTCTGCCGAGACTCTACGTTTCAAACGTTTCTTGTAGCTACAAATTTATCTAACGAGGAGGGTGAGGACGGTGCGGCTAATGCCGTATGTCGATACTGTCGTATTGAATCTCGCTCAGAACTTAATGGTAATAAGAAATCACAAGAACGGTTTGATGATTTAATTAAAGTGTTCGATGAATGGGGAAACAATGAGTCTTTCTAAATATCAACCAGTTATGACTTACCTTGAACCGAGGGATATCACTAACCTCAAGGCTTATGCAAAGAAGAGCAGAATACCTATGGCGCAAGTCATTAGGGAGTCTCTGCATTCTAAGTTTGCCAAAGGCGATCCTTTTAGCGCCGGGTTCAATGAAGGTGTAAACACATGTATCAATAAAATTTATGATATCCAAGGAGCGCAGATGAGGTTTCCGTCAGGGAAATCAGTTGCGGAGCTTATTGAAGAAGAGTTAATTCATTTAAGGATGGTCAATGAAAGTACTTAGAGGAGACAGAAATCAATGCACTATTTGCAATGAATACTTCAACAGTAACACACCGTTTGAATTGCATCGTGTTGGTGATCATGGTGTAAACAGGCGGTGCAAAACCAAAGAAGAAATGCAGGCTGCTGGTATGTGTTTAAACGATCAGGGCTTTTGGACAACAGGCAAAATGCCAGATAGACTAAAGGGGCATTATGAACATAACCATGCTAAAGAGAGTTCGGGAGCTTTATAACGTGGATTACCTATCCTACCAAGAGAACAGAGCTAACCAACGCAAATGGGTCAAAGCTATTCGGATGGTGGGAGATAAATGGTTGCTCAAACAGAAAGGAAAAAGGAATGAAGATGCACTTAACAATGTCGTTTAACTACCCAGAAGATGAGATGAAAGCCCGTCTAGCAATCAACGCAGATCAAATGCATGAAACACTGCGGTGGATTGAAGATCGTATCAAGGAAGCAAATATTGATGATGACATGCCAGATTCAGTTATTCTTGCAATAGAAGATAAAGTGAGGTTGTCAATTAAACGCATAGGAGAACCTGATGTTTGATTTTGTTATGAACCTAATAACTTGGGTGCTTATCTTTGTTGGTGTTTGTGGGATTGGATTGATGTTTTGGTTTATTGTTTGGACATGGGGAGATGGTAAATGAATGAAGAGCAATTAAAAGCATATAGAAAGGCTTATTACATTGCCAATAAAGAAAAAAATGCACCAAAGCGTAAAGCATATCGTGATGCTCGCAAAGAACATTTAGCCGCTAAAGCCAAAGAATGGTTTGAGAATAACAAAGAGCGTGCATATGAGTACCGAAAAAAATGGGAACAAAATAATAAAGAATATGTGCGTGAACGTGCCAAGAAGTATTTTGAAGCTAACAAGGAAGAAAGAAACGCAAAAAGAAGGGAGCGCTATCACGCCAACATAGAACATGAAAGGTCAAGAAAAAGATCTTGGCATGAAGCAAACAAAGATAAGGAGAAAGAATACAGATTAAAAAACAAAGAACATATTTTGGCATTGCAAAAAGAATGTTATGAAAAAAACAAAGAAAAATACAAAAAAAGAATTAAAGCATATTACGAAAAAAATCCAAATAAATTAAAGGAAATACAGGAAAAGAAAACTTTAAAAGCAAATGATTCTTACATAAGAAGTTTGTATAAATCCACCATGACATCTGATCTTATACAAGCGGCTAGACTTAGACTTTTTATTAAACGTAAACTATTGGAGATTAAAAAACATGAAGAACATCAGTGAATTAACAACAGAATTATCTGCACTTTATGAAGCTCTTAAAAATGGAACAATTGACGTAAAAGTTGCAACTGAAATGAACAACACCGCTGGGAAAATTATAAATTCACAACGTGTTCAATTGGAATACGCAGAATTACGCAAAGAACAACCTAACATTTTATTTATGCAAACCAAAGGAAAATAAATGAATGACGCAGATTTAAACAAGGCAATTGAAGTGGCAGAAGAAGCAGTGGCTGGCTTTGCTGATGATGATTCGTTTGAACAGCTATTGGCGTTGGCTGTGCTAGAGCTGCGGGAACGTTTAGACACTGAACGTGTAACGGTGGCTGATTGGATTATGCACAGAGGTTTTGCTACAGGTCATGGAGACGCTATTGTTGATATGATTGACGAGCTTGAGTGGCAAATAGCAGAAAGAGAACGTGAGGCATGCGCTAAGTTGGCAGATGAATACGCTGATGGATTAGAGCGCAATTATTCTAAAGCTATTGCAGACAAAATCAGAGCAAGGGGACAAGAATGACTGATAAAGAAATTTTAGAAATTGGAGTGCAAGCAAAAATGAACCCAGCAATCATGACGCTTGATGGGAATTTTAAATTATTAAAAACATTTGCCAAACTGGTAGCAAAACACACTTTGATGAACATTGATCCAAGCAAGTTCATTGGAGGTTATCAAGAAGGATTTGAGGCAGGCGTGGCTAAAGAACGTGAGGCTTGTGCAAAGATTGTTGATGTGCAAAACATGGCATCTAAATCTACCTATAAAGAACAACTAGAAACAAAAGATAAACCTGTATCGTGTGCTGAATGTGGTGCTGATGGTGGTCATGCGTTGTATTGCGTTGCGTGTGCTGAAAAGTTTATTGCACAAACAGAAACAAAAGATAAGCCTGTGGCAACAGTCACATCCGAATCGGGGGCAAATGTAACACATTCTTGGTGGCATGAGCCTGCATTGCCTATTGGTACAAAACTCTACACATCACCACAACGCACATGGGTAGGGCTTGATACAGATGAATTTAAGTTTATTGCCAGTAAATATCTTTTGAATAGAGAGGCGGGTCTTGAATATTTCCAAGAAGAAATCGAAGACAAACTAAAGGAGAAGAACACATGAACACAGAAGAAGACGATGAGTTTAAACGCATCGAGATGGAATCAGGATGGCGCAAAAGACAGATAGAGCAAAGCGAATTGTGTTCTAACTATGGTGGTTTCTGCAAGAAGGAATGGGTAGGACTGACCAATGAGGATATTGCCGGACTTGGAATCCACACCACAGATATGTACCCCGAAGACTTTATTCGGTACATTGAATCCATACTAAAGGAGAAGAACACATGAGAACCCTATGGAGATACTCCAACAAAAGATTGAAGGTCATCTACTACTCATGGGAAAGATGGGATTGGGATAGAAAAAAAGGGTTCTATGAGAAATGTTTCCCGCCACACCAAGGAGATTTTGATGATTAAATACGATGGTTATGATGAGGCTATCATTGGCCCCGCATTCATATGGAGAGACCAGACACAGGTTCAAGTCTTGGTTTATGATGCAGAGGGGATCAGGAACATCCTGATGCAGAGGGATGGTATGGATGCAGATGAAGCCCGAGAGTTCATTGAGTTCAATATCGAAGGTGGGTACTTGGGTGAAACCACTCCAGTGCTAGTCTGGAAAGATGATATTTACTGGGAAGATGATGACGTTTAAATGCATTAAATGCAGCGAACCTACCCGGGTGCTGGAGAAACGAAAAGACCGCAGGAGAAGGATATGTTTAAACGGACATAGATTCACCACCAAGCAAGTAGGAACTGAGGAGATAGTCTTTGTATCAAACAAGAATGTACAGGAACCAGAACCTATTAAAAAGCGTAAGATCTTCTCCTTGTCAGCACTGTGGGGCAGATGATGGGACGATAGTCGCCGCTCACTCCAACCAGTTAAGGGATGGCAAGGGGCGGGGTCTAAAGGCTCATGACTACAGGATTGCGGCGTTATGTTATACATGCCACGCAGATCTGGATCAGGGTAGCAGGATGACCAAGGAAGAGCGTGTAAACATGTGGGAGGCAGCCCATCGTAAAACGATAGGCTGGCTCTTTGAGAACTCTATTGTTGGCTTATCATCTTCCTGATGTACTGGATATTGGATGTCAGGGCATTCTGCGCTTCATGAACAGCACTTAGAGCATCTCTCTTCTCGTCTGCGTCCATGCCAGAGTTTCTGATCATGGTTGCATACTGTTGGTATTCTTTCATCTGTTTATCCAAGGACAAGACAAAGTCATGGGTTGCCCACAGACCCGCATTGTCCTGAGCATACTGTGGTAGGTTCTCGAAGTCAGCGTTCTTCTCTAGAAGATTGATAGTTCTTACCACCTGATCCACATTGTTCTTTAGTTCATAGTAAGAGGATACCGTTCCCCGTGCCTCTGGATCTAAGGCAAATCTCTTGATGAATGGCATCTGCTCAAAGCGTTTAGACGCTTTGGGTACGTTGCTGTTGATATCCATCACTGAGTCAATAACATCAACCAAATACATACCAAGGGTTCCTGTGTAACCTTTGATGAGGTGATCAACCTTCATAGGGGAACTACCTATAGATTTACCAATCATCTCAGCCACGTTGGATGTGGATGGCCCGACTTGGAACTCTGGATCTACATTCTCGAGACCCGGAGGTACGATAGCCCTTTGAGTAAAGAATGAATAATTAACAGAGTTTTCAAGCATAGGAAGAATTGCTTGTGGGAACTGTAGACCAATGGTCTGCTCTATCCCTCTGTACATGGACTTGGCAAAGTCCTGACCTGTATCTCCACCCATTGTGTATTCCATGATCCGCTCAGGCAGTACCTTGAACAGGAATCCAACCTCGAATGGGATAGGTATCTTTATTCCCAGTGCAGGGATTAACCAATTGTTATCCCTAGTTTCCTGTTCTTGTTTCTTGTACTCATCATCATCATGTGTAAGCGCCCAGTAAGCTACTGACATAGCAATAACACCTGCGCTTCGGATCATGAATGTCTTTTGTTTATCTAGATCAGCTTGGGTAACTTGATCTCCCCTTCCCGTTAACTTGGCAACGGTCGGGGCAAAACCTGCACGGTAGAACACATCCAAACCTTGCATCCTAGCATTCAAGAATGGCGTGACGGCGGTAAGGATACGGACAATCGCAGAGTTACCATGACGGTAGAAGTTCATGGTCTCCACCGCTTGGAAGATAGCCTCAGCTTCATTGCCTGTCTCTGCCATAACCCTATCATAGACTGCGGCACGGGTAGCTAAGTCAGATGCTTCAGTACCCTGTCCCAACGCATCCCAGAGGGATGTAAACGGCTTCAGCGCCTTCTCTGTGGTTGTTTGTTTACCTGATTGCTTACGCAACATCTTGGCAAAGTCTTCACCGCTCTTGGTAATGTCTCCAACAAAGTGGGCATTGCCACCCAGACCCGCTGCTTTTAATCTTTCAACTGTGGGATTCTTACCCGCCAAAGCAGTGGCAAAGTTAGCCGCAGTTTCAATGATTGGCTTCATGTTTGAGCCGCTTGTGATGTAAGTCTGCATTGAGTCTTTCATCATGTTGGCTAACATAAAGCCCGGCTCTTTGGTAACAAAAGTGCGTAACCAATCGGCTGGTTTGGCTAAGATACCAAGGAAAGGTATCTCAGGTAGGTTTAAACCTTTCATCGCTTCAAGGTACAGCGGATCGTTTACACGGTAAAACTTAAGTTCACCCTTATCATAAACTTGGATTACATCAAACTTACTACGTTCATTGGCTGTGACTTGCTCGGCTTCGCCTAACAACAAGGCATTGTCAATTGCTCTCTTTGCGGCAACGGCTTTCATACCCGCCTGTACGGACGATTGGGTATTCCTAACGATGGTCTCAAGGAAGTCAGCCAGTGGAGCCTCTCCACCCTTTGCCCGCTTAGGAGCTTTAACCGCAGACATAGACTGGAACAGTTGTGGGCCAATCGTTGTCTCATCATCAAACTGACGATAGAAAGGAATGTAATCTGAATACTTTGTAAATTCATTGGCACGGGCGGCAGATAGAACACCTGTGTCAACCAAGAACTTAACCAATCCGTTGTTGTACTCAATCCATTCTTTCTGTACCTGTACAAACTCAGGGAAAGCTTTCTCGTAGTCTTTGGCTAATTGAATGTCTGCGGGTTGGTTGAAAAGCTTCTCTTCATAGACACCATTGTTGTTTTTGATGTATCTAGAACCACGCTGAACACCAGACCAGAATTGGTAGTATTGATAGATCTTTGGATCACCAAACTTAGCCAACGTGGCAAATATCTCCACTGGCCCTTTGGTCGTCTGGTTGACCGTAACAACCTGATTTTTAAATTCTGGCACTCCACCCTTGCCGTTAAATCCTAGAGCCTTGTAGGCTACACCATTGGCGTAATCAGACATCAAAGCCGCAGACTCTGCCGCAGTGTCAGCCAATAGCTTAACAACGCCTTTCATCTTGGCTACACGCTTGTCAAACTCGCCAATGCGTTGGTATCTGTTAAAGAACCTTTGACGGATCTTGGAGAAAGTGTCTCCTTGAATAGCTTGGATCATCCTCTGTGCATGACCCACTTCGTCTCTGGTAGTGGTTGTCTCGTTTACACGCTTGTCTCCAGCAGCACTGTTGGGCATGGTCTGGAGTCTTTCGGCTAGGCTATACCTAATATCAGGATTACTAATGCTGTATGTGCCAGTGTTCCCAATGGCAGACTTAAGTTGTGTTGGTGTAAACGCATTCAACTCTACGATATTGCCTTGGTCGTCCCTGACCATGATGCCATCGTATCCATTCTTCTCAAACAATTCTCTAACTTGATTGCCTTCTAGATCCATCAATCTTGTCTTGCCATCAGTGAAATCTGCAACGGCTTTAACCATTGCTTTATTGATATCACCGGAAAATCTTTCTGGACGAGCTTTATCTGCACGGGTTACATTGATTACAAATGGATTCTCCGCATGAACATACAAAGGCATGATGTTGCCCTTTGGGGCAAACTCATTTGCATACTCAGGTATAGACGTACTGTATATACCTTCACCCAGCTTGCCGTCATCAGAGCGGTTGAATACATTGAAGTCTGAATTGGTGGCATGGTACATAACCATTGGCTCACCGTTCTTGTCTACAATCTTGCTGTCGCCAAAGAAACGTTTAAACGCAGGTGTTTCTGGCGCTTTAAGGCTGGCTCGTATGTCGGGATTGGTTGCGCTATAAGTGCCATAATTTCCGGTGGCTGATTTGACTTGAGTTGGCTCAAATACAGCAAGGTTTTTACCACTTTCGTAAACATAAAAAGCATCAAAGCCATTTTTTTCATACAAATCAAAATCATTAGCGTGTTCAATAGCGTTCCATTTCCCATTTTTAAAATTGCGAACAATTTCATCTGCTTCAGTTTTGCTACGCCCATCTTCTTCTATCAAAGCTTTTCTAAACTGAGGAACTATTTTTGCAATATGTTTTGGGTTTTCATAGTCAAATGGATTGGATGCCTTGATGTAAACAGGCATGACGTTAGCGCCCGGTTCAACTCCGGGTTTTCCCGGAAACCAATTCATATCATTTGCGGCAAATCTATTTGCAAAGTTTGGATCTGCCGTAACAAAAAATGCATTTCGGTTGCCTCTTGTTATTGGCACATTGAAATCTCTTGATGTGCCGTGATACATAACTTTAGGTGTACTATCTTCATTAACAATTTTGCTATCACCAAACCATTGTTTAAACGCAAGTGTATCTGGAGTTTTTAGGCTAAACCTAGTTTCTCCTTGAGAAAATTTTTGTTTAATTACATTTCTGTTTTCGTAATTAATTGGAATTAAATCTTCAGCCGTAAAGCCACTTATGCCTCTTTCATTGTCATAAAACTTTTGAGGATGAATAAATAAATTATCAACAGGGTCTCTATCTTCTCCTGTTCCAAAATCAAAAACAACAGGTACTTTTATAAAGCCTGCATCTCTTAGGGCCATCATTCTGTGGCGGCCCTCATGACCTTTCACATCTAATTCATTTTTTCTACCTTTGGTTTCATCAACAAATAGAGTGATAGGTTGACTTTCTTTTGTTAATTTAGTTAAGTCTAAAGGTTCTTTCTCAGCTTCAAGTCTTTCTCTATAGCCTTTTGTAGCAGTTGCATTTAAAAAATCTTGAGGAGATACATAAGCAATGTATCCTTTTGTTTTCTTATCTGCATCAGATTGTGTGTAAATGTAATTATTGATTAAACTACTGATTCTTCCATCAGTCAAACCAATAAAACCTTTGAGGCTGGCTCTGCTAACCTCACTGGCTGTGCCTTCATAGTTGGCTGGCACATCATGGTTAAGGATAACCATCATCCCCATGTTGGGGACTGCATAGCCATCGTATCCTGCATCAACCACGGCTGATTCAAACTCATTGGCATCACCTCTAGCTTCAGACATGAGGCGGCTTATTTCTTTACCGGGGCCAAGGATGTTGTTGAATTTCTGCGTGTAAACATTCCCACCCAGACCAGATTCTATGGCTGGCATTTCGCCTGTTACTTTGGGAATGTAGAAATAAACTCTGCGCTTGACACGATCATCCCAATGATTTTCTAGTCTTCTACGCTCTGCTCCACGGATTCCTGTGCCGTACTTGTCACCATTCAGTACGTCAGTCTTTTCTTTACCGTAGTGAGTACCTGTAAAACTTACTGCGTCTGGTTGTTTTTGCCCGAGCGTGATCCCTTTATCGCTTCTATCGCTGGGTCGAAAGGCAAGTTTTGAAGATCCAAGGGAGTATCTTGGGACTCCTCTAAGTTCTTTTTGGAGGAGCTGGGTTGCTTGTGACCGAAGATCACGGCTGGCTTGCCGTAGAACTCCTGCGTTTCCTCTGGGGTCGCTTGATGGATTGGCATAATCGTAGTCCTTCTTTTCTGGGAATGCTGAGTAAACATCTTCAGTGATGACCTTGTATTGGTCATTTAGTTTTTCATTGATTAGTTTGGCAAGTTCACTTGTCTCTAAATTAGAGTAGTTCAATATTACCATATGACCGTTCATGAAAGATTGACCGCCAACAGGTTTTTCACCATTGACTTCTATCTCTCTGAGCTGTTGGTATATCTCGTTAACTTTATTGGCTGATGCTTCACCTACGTTTACACGAACAGCACCAGTCTTGTCTAGACCCTTGCCTTCTTTTGGAGATATAACCATCATAGAGTCTTGAGATAAAGCATATCCCAAAAACTTTGCAACTGCAACTGAATCACCAGAATCTAAATACAAGGCAAACGATGGATTAGTATCATCTCCGTAGCTACCAACTTGTGTATCCACATAACCAGTCAAACCAAATTTAGCAAGAGCATCCTTGATGATCTTATTGCCAATCTTGTCACTGATTTCAATGCGTTGCTCTGTGGATAGACCACGCCATTTATCGGTCAACGCTTTGTTGTTTGGATCTGGAGCAACTTCAAAGACAACACGTTTTCTTTTTGGTGTTTCTTTTTCTTGTTCTAAAACTACTCGTTTCCTTCCTCTTTCGAGTAAGGCTTCTTTTTCTTCAGCTTGGAGAGCGCCAAGTCTGACAGGTTTTGCGCCAGTTGTTTGAGTTCCCTTGGAGACTGCTGATTTAGCCAATTGTTGTGCCGTTCTTGATCCAAGTTTGGCTGCTGCGCTAAGGTTTCCTGCGTCATATCCTTCTCCTATAAGTATTTTTTCAATTGCTCCGGCATAGTTTTGACTTGTAACCCTAAGCTTTACACCCATTGCTTTGTACAACTCTTGCTCCGGATACCAAATAACCGCTTGCAATGATGCGGGAGGAACACGTTTACCATATTTCTCTTCAACAATATCCACCATTTGCCTGACAACATCACGCAGATTTCTACGCTCTGTACCGTTGGATGGAGCATCTCTAGGTGCATCCAATGATTTAATCATGGTTTCAGATGCGCCAACCAAAGGAGATTTAATTCTTGTTTTATCATCGTACCCAGCACGATTAATTTTGTAATCACGCTCATGTGCGCTTTTAACTTTACGTGCCAAAGCTTCTGCGGCTTTATCATCTATCTTAGCTAGATCAAGTTCTTCTTGGTTAAACTGATTAGCAAAAACACCGTTATCGCCTTCAGTATCAAACTCATCTCTAAACTTTTGAAGCTGGGCATTGTATAAATCTTGTCTAAAAGACTTAAGGTTACCAGTCAATCTACCTATAGTTCTCATGAACCACATGTCCATTGTCACTGGATCAAAGTTACCATTAAGATTAGAGTAGAAACCAAAACCAATCTTTGGCCCAAAAACGGATGAGCCTAAAACATTTTCGTCTCCAAGCTCACCTTTGATATCAAATCCAGCACTACGCATTTCTTCTACTGTAAATTCTGTTTCCAAGAACTGACGCATTAGATCTTGCCCCATGTCATCCAAAAGGTAATTGGCTAACTTAAAGTTATTAGCCATAGCAGATTGATCTGCCCCTTGACCAATCTCAGGGAATTTACCGTTCTGCCTAAAACCATCATAGACTTTCATGGCAAAACCAAGGTTGTCTTCAACGTTTAAACCTTGTGAAGTAATTGCTGTAGCTATTCTGAACGCCATTCTGGCATTGATGTCGGTGTTAAGTTCTGGATACTTAAGACCAGCCATAGCCAGTGTTTTATTAATGATCGAGTCATACCATTCAAGATTAGCCCCACCAGAGCGAATAGCCGCCATAGCTTCTGTAGCCATGAGTTTGGCAATCATCTTCCTGTCTTCTGGCTTGTCTACGTTTAACAATGGCAAACCTGATTGTCTGCGTTGGTCTTGTAAGAATTGAACAACTTCTGGTAAGCCACCAATCTTGTCTGATTCAAACTGTTCTGTGCCGGGCTTTCCTGTTTGATGTATTAATGATGTGGAGGCAAACTCTTCTGGAGTTAAACCCATTTCATTGACAACATCATTAAGTATTTTTTCTTGCTTGGCAGGAATAGATGGATTTAATAATCCTTTGGTAGTATTTTTAAGACTAGCCTTAGCCTCGGCTGTGCCTTGTTTAGAAGATACAAGCTCACCCTTCTCAATCTTTTCAAAGATGTCGTCTGAGGTGTAGAAGCCACCATTGTTTAAAGCATTGCGGAGGGCTTCAAAGAATTGGTTTAAACGCTTGAGGATAGCAGCGATCATCCCGGGTGGAGTTCCATTCTCATGGAAATACCTAAAAGCATCGGCAATAGCTTCTTCTTCGATGTACTCTTGGAATGTCACTCCTGCGGGTGGATTGGCATCAAACTTAGTTTTATACGCATCATATCGAGATACACCTTCGCTATAGGGTACATCCTTCATGAACTGTTTGATCCATTTGTCCTTAGCCATACGGCGCAGGGCGTTCCATTGGTTATCAGAGAAGAACCCTAGATCTTTAAGAGCGTGGATAGACTCATGACGCAGAACTCCCAAAGGGTTCTTAACATCTAGAGCAACCTTAATAAGGCTCTGAGTGTACTCACCCTCATCTCCACCAAGGGTACTCATTAGTTTTAGACCAACACCCTTTAAGCCTATCTTGGCTAGGAAGGATTCAAACTCTTTGGCAATGTCACCAGAGACTTGTTTAAACTCTCTTCTAACCTTGATCTTCTCTGTCCTGCGGTCGTTGAGTTCCTGTCTGGCTCTTCGAGCCAAAGTACGTCTGCGTGTGTCTTTAGCCAAGTCTTCTAACTCAGACTCAGACATGTTTGATGTAATAGCTTGTTCAGCGGCTTGGCGGGTGGGATATGAACCAACTTGCGTGGCAGCTTCGCCTGCTTTGGCTTTGTGCAGTTTAAACGTTTTGCGTTTAACAGGTTTGATTCCGCCTGCCTTAACCGTCAATTGAGTTGAATCTAACTCAGCTTTGTCCCTGTTTAAATCACCTATTTCTTTATTGGTTTGCTGCACCAAATTCGCATGAGCAGCAGATGCTTTTTGATACTCAGGAGTTCTGCCCAAACCACGGGCTTCCATTTTCTCCACATTCTCATTAGACTTCTCAACTGCCTTTTGTTTCTCAGCAATTTCTTTGTCAATATCCGCAGAGTCTTTTTCTCTAACAGCCTTGTATCTTTCAAGTTTTGCCTGTGCTTCAGCTTCAGTTGGAGCGGTACTAAGTACCTTGTCCCCAGCTTTGACTTCATAGTTCTCAGGTGCTTCGCCTTCTTTAAGACTAGTCTCTTCAATCCTGTGACCTTCTGGTAGATAAGTTGCAGTCTCGGCGGGAACAATTTCATCGTTCTCGTTTAAATCAAAGTCACCACGGCGAACAGCATCTCTTAATAAATACTGAGCATCTTCATCTCTGGTCAATCCGGTGGATTTTTTAATCTCACCCAAAGCTTCTGCTTGCGTTGCGGGTTTACCCTTATTGTGCAAGGCATCTACGGCTTCAAGAGCCTTTAGATATTGATCTTGATCGTAGTGTGTAGCATTAGTACCTGTGGGAAGAATGGTTGTTTCACCCTCTTTGGTAGGTAATTTAAGTAATGATTGTTGTGCTACAAACCTTTGTGCATCGGTCATCATGTCAAGCTCAGACAAACCTAATGGTTTGTTTTTATAAGCTTCAGCAGTTGCCGCTTTTTCTTCTGTACCAATTGAGGGTAATCCCGTAGCTCTGGTAAGGAAGTCTTTGAATCCCTGTGTATCTGTGTCAATACCTTTTTGAGTTGCGGCGTTCAACACGTCTTGTGCGGATACTTTTTGATTAGTATAACCAAATGTAGAACCTGCTTTGTTGGCAACTAACTCGTTTAAAGCGGCACGTTCTGCTTCTGGTGCAGTCTTTGGCATTGCATCAACAATGTCTTCGATGGAATATGTTTTAAGGGGAGGCTTGTTGTTTGCAGCACGATGCTCGTCTATAGCGTTTACACGCTCAGGGCCAAGCTCCTCCGGGGTAAAGTTCCCTAAAGGATTCTTTAACTTGTCTGTAGGTTTCTCTGTAATTTCTTGAGCAGGGGCAGGTAAAGCAAGTATCTCCGGCTTAACACCCATCTCTTTATTAAACTTGGCTTGAGTGGCTTCTTTCTCTTTGGCGGCTTTCTCGTTGTCTTCAAAGAGCTTTTTGACTTGATCCTGATCGTACTCACGCTTCATGTTGCTGAGTTGCATTGGAGAGACTGCCGCACCCGTCAAAGTGCCAATCAAAGCATCATGAGCGCCTGCACCAAATGCACCTTGCAACAGTGGAGTATCAAAGCCAGCTTGGCTTAAAGCCATGTTAGCCGCTACCTGTGCGCCTGATCCTTGTAAGAACTCAGTGCCACCGCCCTCTAGGGATGCCTTGCCCAATGCTTTGCCAAAGGTTGGGGCAGCTATGCCTCTAGAAGCTCCTTCCACTGCCTGTGCAGGGTTAAAGAACTTACCAATCCTAGCTCCAGCACCTGCGGCTCCTTCAAGCGCTCCAAGCCCTGCACCAAAAGCTAGACCCGGTGCATTCTGTAAACTGTATTCCTGCGCTTTCTGAGCAAGAGCTTCGGCTTCTTGTGGGGTTTTGTTCTGTCTAATGGCTTCGTCATAGACTGCCTGATAGTTCTGACCCTTCTGCCCGCCAAGCCCCATCAGGGAACCTATACCTAAAGCAGCCCGTCCAACAGCCGCTTCTGGAGCCAAAATTGTCCCTGCAATAAGCGGAACGCTAGAACCTAAACCGGATGCAACAGATGTAAACGGATGACGCAGAACATTTTTGAGACCAGTTGTTATCTCTTTAAAGGTGTCCCCTTCAGCCCGTTTGGAAAGCTCTTGCTCAATCTGAAGTTCTTGTTGACGCTCTGGCGTTAAACCTGCGCTTAAGCCTTGGCTCTTCTCTTGTAAATACTTAGATGCAAAGTTATTTGCACCAAAGATATCAGTTAAAGCTTGAACTCCACCCAGAACACCCTGACCAGTCTCTCTGGCTATATCACCTGTTGTACCTTTGACCCTCGGGGCATTCTCCAGCTCTTGAGTTGTATAAGCCGCCATAGGATGCTGGCGCATCACCTCTTGTTCAATTTCCTTTTGAGAAGCGCCATCCGGCCCTTCTATTTGGTATGTCTTACCATTAGGTGCGGATATTTTATAAAGAGGCATTTTAAGGTTTTACTTCAGTTGCTACGCCAAATTTACCAGTGGGAGGAGGCAACAAACCGGGAGCCGCAGTAGGAGTGGGAACTTCAGTTTTTTTACCGTCAAACATGTTATTGGCATAATCATCAATAGCTTTGTATCTTTTAGCTTTTTCTGTTTCAGCCGCTATACGTTGTGGACTGCCTTCTTTTGCCATCATCCCCATTCTAATAGTAGGATCGGCATCAACTTTATCTCTTTCTTTAAGTATGGTTGCAATTTTATTTTGCTCCACAGAACCCAATTGACCCATACTTCTATTTTCGGCAATCTTATTAAGAGCTTGCTCAAATGTTAATTTGCCACCGCTTTCTTTCATCAAACGATCAGCAAGTTGAATACTTTCAGGCGTGGCATGTTGTTTAGCTGCCATGATCCTTGAAGATTCCAATTGAGCCAATGGCGTAGCAAGATGCATGGCAAGGTCAATACCCATCTTCTTGGCTTCATTTGCTAACTGAATAGCTTTGTTTCTTGACTCAAGAGACTTGGTCATATTGCCTTCGTCCGCCGCTCTCTGTGCGGTTTCCAATTCATTTCTGTACTTAGCAATAAGCATGTCTTGCTCACGCCTCTTAACGTTCAATGCGTTTAAACGTTCATCTTCTGCTGCGGTGGATGCATTAACAGATGTACCAAATCCTGCCAAAGCTGGCCCTAAACTTCCTATTCCTTTTGTACCACGGGTTTGTTGAGAAGCAGCAATCAAAGCATTGGAGAAACCTAAGTCTTTGTTTCTTTGGCTCATTTCGCCAGTTTGTCTCTCATGTTCTGCTTTATCTCTAAGGACTTGTTCTTCTAGGTACTTACCCATAGCCTCACCAACGGGTTTAGCTAAGGCTGTAGCTTCCGGGTGGGCTGCTATGTATTGCTGTTTAAACGCATCAAAGTCTACCGGGGCTTCTGGTTTATAAGCTTTGTATTGATCAAAAGCTTCTTTAATCATTCCCTCGGCGGTCATACCGCCTCCTGCATACCCAATAATGCCACCTTCTTTGAAGTTGTACATTGAATTAGATACGGGTAATTGAGCTACACCACCCTCATATAAAGCTTGAGGTGGTTGTTGAGGCATCTGTTGAGGCATCTGTTGCGGCATACGTGGTTGCATCTGCGGCATGTTTGCCGATATTCCAATTGGATTAGTATTTTGAGCCATCAATTGACCTTCAATCTTATCTTTCACTGTGCCTTGAGGAGGTGACACAGGTGGAGCTGATTGTAAGCTATCCAAGAATCCAAGTGGGATAAATTTCATATCTTGTGGAACGCTCGGATCATTGGACAATTTATGAAGATAAGCTTGAAAAGCTGTCTTTTGTTCTGGCGTTGTAATATGAGAAGCCAAAGACTTTAATCCGTGGGTCATCTCCCCAATGTCTTTTCTTGGATCTTGATACATATTTATTCCTTAACCTATGCCCAATTGTTTTAACTTGGCGGCTATGTCTGGATTAGTTACAACACCCAACGCAGCTAATATATTCCCAGTGTCAGACATTGCATTAGGAGTAGTCACTGCGGTAGATATAGGCAATCCTCCCAATAAACTCTGTTGGAATGCCAACTGTTGATATGGATACAACTGTTGTTCTTTGAATTGAGCTTGATCAGCCTGAACACCCTGTTGTGCAATATCACGTTGAGCCGCACCTGCTTGACCCAGCATATCGAGAGTCTTGATGCCTGTGTTGGCGCTGAACTGACGAGAAGCTTCGGTGTTCTGTTGAGCGGCGGCTTGCCTTGCTTGATCAGCATTGAACTGAGACATGGCATTGCTATAGGCTGTGTTGTAACCAGAACCAATCAATTGATTGCTCTTGTCAAGCAAGTTGCGGTTCTGTTCACCCATTAATACAGCTTGGCGACCTCCTCCATAGGCTCCTGCGCCTGTTAGTTTAGATGCATCCATTGTGTTATTGATCTGCGCTTGTCTCTGTAGCTCAGACAGTTGAGGAGCCAATGAAGCACTTAAATAGGGATTCATGTACTTCTGGGCTTGCTCTTGATTAAAATCCTGTGATTGATAGTCCATAGGGTTATAACCAGTCTGCGCCATTTGAGATAAGCCTGCAAACTGTTGATTTTGCAACGCAGATTGCCCCGCCGTTAATGGCCCTTGGTAAGTTTGCATAGGAGCATTAGCCAAAGCTTGGCCCTGTCCTAGCATTTGAGTTACATAGGGAGCCACATAAGGAGACAAAGTATTGGATGATTGACCGCCTGTGTTGGTCAATCCTGCTATGCCTGACGTAATTCCCGAAGATACAGTGCTTCCATTTTCTCCCGCATATCCTTTTACATTCCCACCCATTGCATAACCAGCAATACCGCCAGTAAATTTGTCTGGATTAATTTGTTTGCCTTGTTTAGGATTTCCTGTTCTGGCTTTTCTAATTTTAGCCATCATGTCGTAGAGTTTTTTTGCCCCAGCATCAGAGTTGCCATTACCCATATGGGAGACAACGTCAGCAGGAATAACAAACTCACCATGACTTAGCTTTGCACGTTCTCTGTCATCAATCGTTGTGTTGATTTCATCCGCCATGCCATCTGTATCACCAGAAAGATAACGAGGCTGTTTTGCTCCTCCACCAGCGGCATAACCCATTAGACCGCCTGCTTTAGCTCCTCCAGCATTATCATAGTTCATGCTGTATGCTTGTTGAAAAGCTTGTTGGACAACAGGGGCAGTATCAGCTCCAGTAACCGCAATCACTTGATCCGGGGTATACCCTTGGCTCATCAATGCAGAAGCAATAGAAACGTTATCTGCTCCACTGGCTTGCATAGATTGAATTGTGCTTACTATTGAGTTGGATGTTGGAGTAGGAGCAGGAGCAGGAGCAGGAGCAGGAGTAGGGGCAGGAGCAGTGTAACCAACTGAATTTGCAAAATTTGAATTGATTGGTACATTATTAGCGGTATCAGCGTTTAATATTGCTTGAGCAATAGGGCTTATACTTGTAGGAGTGGGAGCAGTATAGCCAACTGAATTTGCAAAATTTGAATTGATTGGTACATTGTTAGCAGTATCAGCTTTAAATATTGCTTGAGCAATAGGACTCATAACAGGGGTTGAAGTAGCGGCTGCACCATAATTTAAGTTACTAATTCCTCCTGTATACCCAAGATTTTTAGCTACTGTAGCCGCATCAGCTTGCCCTAAACCATATTTAGTAATGATATCTTGTGGGTTTAAACTTTGGGCATTAATTAACTGTTGAGCTTTTGCATAATCCCCTGCGTTATAAGCTGCCAAAATAGGATCTACCGCAGGAGCGGGAGGAACATACTTGCCTGTTGGATTAGCTTGTTTATATAAATCAGTAATTTGTTCAGTAGTCATGCCTGTAACAGCAGCTACACGTGAAGGAGATATAGAAAATTTATCCATTGCTTTTGCAATTTCTGCATTTCCGCCACCGCCAGCTTGAATGTTTTGTATATATTGCGCTATATCAGAATTTGTATATGCGGGAACAGGAGTTGGAGTAACAGTTGGTGTTCCTGTAACTGTTGGAGTTCCCGCAACTACTGGAGTTCCTGTAACGGTTCCCGGTTTTGTTATTGGGGTTCCTACAACTGGGGTTCCTGCAACTGGGGTTCCTACAACTGGGGTTCCTGCAACTGGGGTTCCTACAACTGGGGTTCCTGCAACTGGGGTTCCTGTAGTCCCTGTAACTGTTGGAGTACCCGTAACAGTTGGAGTAACAGTTGGAGTACC
>Ga0209499_1000680_pt1 | contig 24868 bp, 24 predicted proteins | sample C_130208_EF_Meta_FD_187306 | JGI IMG/M metagenome (GOLD analysis project Ga0209499, IMG submission 187306) | Freshwater microbial communities from Lake Croche, Canada to study carbon cycling - C_130208_EF_MetaG (SPAdes) (version 2) | ecosystem: Environmental > Aquatic > Freshwater > Lake... | reverse complement strand
ATTCGGCACCCAGATCGAGGCGATTACCCTGGCGTGGCAGGTTTACCACATCGCCCGCCAAACCCGATCCATCGAGGAAAGCGCGTTTATGGTGGGTATGGTGGGCCTGTGCCAATTCCTGCCGATGTTCGCCCTGACGCTGTTTGCAGGCACTGCTGCGGATCGTTACAGCCGCAAGGCGATTGTGATCTGGGCGCTCTTGGCCGAGGCTGTCGGCGTTATCGCCCTGACGGCGTTGTCGTTACAACCCAGTGCAGGTCTGGTGCCGATCTTTATCATTGCCGGTCTTTTTGGGGCGGCACGCGCCTTTTTGTCGCCCGCCGCCTCGGCCCTTGTGCCGATGCTGGTCGCACGCTCTGATATGCCCACCGCGATTTCGTTTTCGACCACGATCTGGATGACGGGTGTGATCGTGGGCCCCTTTATCGGTGGTTTGTTGATTGCAGGCTCTATCCCCTTGGCCTACGGGGTGACGGCTTTGACCTACGCCCTTGGCATCGCGATGATCGCAGCGATCCGCGTGAACACCACGCCTGAACGCCAACAGGGCCACCCCATAACCCTTGTGGTCGAGGGGCTGGCCTATGTTTGGGAAAACAAAGTAGTCTTCGGGGCCATCTCGCTTGACCTCTTCGCCGTGCTTTTGGGCGGGGCCACGGCCCTGCTGCCCGCCTTTGCCACCGATATTTTGAACGTGGGGCCAATGGGCAACGCCCTGTTGCGCATGGGGCCTGCGGTGGGGGGATTGGCCATGTCAACCTATCTGACCTTTCGCCCGATCCAGCGCAAAGCCGGGGTGAAGATGTTTTTGGGCGTTGCGGCCTTTGGGCTGGCGACGGTGGTCTTTGCCTATTCACGCTCTTTGCCGCTGTCGTTGCTGGCGCTGGCGGTGCTGGGGGCGGGGGATATGATTTCGGTGAATGTGCGCCAAACCCTGATTCAGATCATCACCCCCGACCATATGCGGGGCCGTGTTTCGGCGGTGTCGGGCCTGTTCATCTCGGGCTCGAACGAGCTGGGCGAGTTTGAAAGCGGCGTTTTGTCGCGCTTTGTTGGCCCCGTTATGGCCGCAGCCTTGGGCGGCATTGGCACGATCCTTGTGACGGGCGGTTGGGCATGGATGTTCCCTGCCCTACGCCGTGCCGACACGCTTGACGGCACGCCGCATGGCTGACGTGCGCCTGACCAAGGCTGCGGTGTGGATGATGGGGTCGGTAGTGTCTTTTTCCCTGATCGCCATCGCCGCGCGCAATGTCGAAACCGTGCATGACAGTTTTGAGGTGCTCACCGTCCGCTCTGCCGTGGGGTTTTGTTTGGTGGTGATCGTGGGCCTGTTGACGGGTCGCTTGCACGAGGTGTCAATCCAACGTCTATCGGGCCATGCCTTGCGCAATATCGTGCATTTTGCCGGGCAAAACCTGTGGTTCATCGCCATTACGCTGATCCCCCTCGCACAGGTCTTTGCGATTGAGTTTACCTCTCCGCTCTGGGTGATCCTGCTCTCGCCGATCTTTTTGGGTGAAAGGCTGACCCCCTTGCGCCTTGGCGCAGCGGCCTTGGGCTTTGCGGGGATTTTGATTGTCGCCCACCCCACCGCGCAAAGCTTGAATTGGGGTGTGCTGGCGGCGGCAGGGGCGGCGGTGGCTTTTGCGGCGGTGTCGATCATGACCAAGCGGCTGACGCGCGGGGTGAGCGTGATTGGCATCTTGTTCTGGCTGACCTTGATGCAGTTCTTCTTTGGCCTGATCGGCGCGGGGATTGATGGGCATATCACATGGCCCACAGCGCAAACCCTGCCATGGCTTGGGCTGATTGGGGTATGCGGGGTGGTGGCGCATCTAAGCTTAACCTCGGCCCTGTCGCTGGCCCCTGCAGGCTTTGTCGCACCGATCGACTTTGTGCGCCTGCCGCTGATCGCGGTGATCGGGGCGCTGTTTTACGCCGAAGCCTTTGATCCCTTTGTGCTATTGGGCGGCGTTGTGATCTTTGGCGGCATCTTGCTGAACATCCGCGCCCAAAGGTCCATGCCCGCCCCCGCCTAAACCTCAGCTTTCGGGTGGACTGCGGCCTGACCCTGCCCCAAAAGGCCGCATAAAGCAAAACGAGACCCACCATGACAGCGCCCATCGCCCAACGCCATCTGACCTTGAAAGGCTGGGGCCTTTTGCTGCTTCTGGCGCTGATCTGGGGCGGGTCTTTTACGGCCAACCATGCAGCCCTCGCGCAAATGCCCGTGGCAAGCGTGGTGGCTTTTCGCGTCAGCGGCGCGGCGCTGGTGCTGTGGGCCTATATCGCGCTGGCGCGTTTGCCTGTGCCCAAAACTTGGGCCTTTGCCCGCAGCGCGCTGGTCTTGGGGGTGTTTAACAATATCATCCCCTTTAGCCTAATCGTCTGGGGGCAAACCCATATTGCCTCGGGGCTGGCGGGGATATTGAATGCCGCGACAGCACTTTTCTCGGTGCTTTTAGCCGCAGCGCTTTTTCCCGATGAACGCCTCGGGCCGCGCCGCCTGATCGGTGTGATCTTGGGGCTGGCGGGCGTGGCGGTGGTGATCGGCCCTGCGGCGCTGCGGCATCTTGACCTGACCTCGCTGGCGCAATTGGCGATCTTGGGCGCGGGGATGTCTTATGCCGGAGCGGCTGCCTTTGGCCGCCAAGCGCTCAAAGGCATCCGGCCAGAGGTTGGGGCGGCAGGGATGCTGACCGCCTCGGCCCTGATCATGGTCCCCGCAGCGCTGGCCTTGGGGGGCCTGCCCCCCCTGCCCCAAGCGCAGACTTGGGCCGCTTTGCTGTATCTTGCCGTCATCGCCTCGGCACTGGCCTACCGGCTGTTTTACACCATCCTGCAACAGGCGGGTGCAGGCAATCTGGGTCTTGTGACCTTGCTGATCGCGCCTTGTGCGGTGGTGTTTGGCGCGGTGCTGTTTGGCGAAACCCTGCCGCCCCAAGCCTTTGGCGGCATGGTGCTTTTGATGGCAGGCATGATCGTGCTGGACGGTCGCCCCCTTCTTTGGCTGGCCGCACGATTTTCCGCGTGAAAGCGGGCGCAGATCACGCTAAACCCCAATCACCCGCCCCTTCACCGAGGCACAAATACTCCACGGGGGGTCCGGGGGGTGTGAAACCCCCCGGCTTTGGCCACAGGACGCAACGCCGATGATCTATCAAACCGCCCAAGACTACGCCCAAGCCCCGCACAAACAGGTGCTGCTGTTTGGCATGTCTGGCTTGGGCAAGACCTATCTGTCCAACCTGATGCGCGGGGCGGGGTGGTTTCACTACTCGGTCGATTACCGCATCGGCACGCGCTACATGAACGAATTCATCGCCGACAATTTCAAGCGCGAGGCGATGAAAGTGCCTTTGCTGCGCGAATTGCTGATGACGGATTCGGTTTATATCGCGTCAAACATCACCTTTGAAAATCTCGCACCTCTGTCAACTTACCTTGGCAAACCGGGCGATCCGGCCAAAGGCGGGCTGGCTTTGGGCGAATATCAACGCCGCCAAGCCCAGCACGCCAAGGCCGAGGTGGCGGCCATGCTGGACACCACGCGCTTTATTGCCCGCGCGCAAGACATTTACGGCTATGCGAATTTCATCTGCGACACGTCAGGATCAATCTGCGAGGTGGTTGACGGCAACGACCCGAGCGATCCTGTCCTGCGCGAGATATCGGCCAATTTGCTGCTGGTCTGGATCAAAGGTTCAGAAGCCCACCGCGACGAGCTGTGCCGCCGGTTTGACCGTGCGCCCAAGCCGATGTATTACCGCCCCGACTTTTTGATGCAGGTCTGGGGCGAGTATCTGGCCCAAGAAGGCAAAGGCCCCGATCAGGTCGACCCCGATGCCTTCTTGCGCTTTGGCTATGCCCGCTTGCTGGAAAGCCGCCAACCGCGCTACGCCGCCATGGCGCGCTGGGGCGTGACGGTCACGGCAGAGGAAGTGGCGGCCATCACCTCCCCAGCTGACTTTGATGCGCTGATCGCCCGCGCCCTTGATCGGCGCGCTGCCGACCCCACATTTGCCGCCTGAAAACCCCATAGGTTCGCCATGCCCATTACGCTCCCCGAAACTCTGCCCGCCTTTGACGTTTTGCGTGCCGAAGGGGTTATGGTCATGTCGCCCGACCGTGCCGCCGCCCAAGACATCAGGCCGCTCAGGATTGGTTTGCTGAACCTGATGCCCAAAAAGATCCAGACCGAAACGCAATTTGCGCGGTTGATTGGGGCCACGCCCTTGCAGATCGACTTCCACCTGATCCGGATGAGCGAGCATCAAACCAAGAACACCGCCGCCGCGCATATGGAAACCTTCTACCGCCCCTTTGCCGAGGTCGAGGCGAGCGGTGAAAAGTTTGACGGTCTGATCATCACCGGCGCGCCGATTGAACATTTGCCCTTTGAAGACGTCACCTATTGGGATGAGTTGACCCGCGTGATGGATTGGACGCAAAGCCATGTCCATTCCACCTTTGGCGTGTGCTGGGGGGCGATGGCGATGTTGTACCATTTCCACGGCATCCAAAAGCATATGCTGCCCGCTAAGGCGTTCGGCTGTTTTACGCAGCAAAATCTAGCCCCGACCTCGCCCTATCTGCGCGGGTTCAGCGATGATCTGGTGATCCCCGTGTCACGCTGGACCGAGGAGCGCCAAGACGAGATTGACGCGGCTGGTCTGCGCACCCTCTTGGGCAGTGCTGACACGGGCCCCTGCCTGGTCGAAGATGCCGCCCACCGCGCCCTGTATATCTTTAACCACTTCGAATATGACAACGAAACGCTCAAGCAAGAATATGACCGCGATGTGGCGAACGGCACGCCGATCAACGTGCCCGCCAATTACTATCCCGACGACGACCCCACCCAAACCCCGCGCAACCGCTGGCGCAGCCATGCCCATCTTTTGTACGGCAATTGGGTGAACGAACTGTACCAGACCACTTGGTTCGATCTGGCCAAGATCGGCAGCTAAATCCCCTCGGCCAGCCCCACAGGGCGGCCCAACACAGGCGACCCCAAGCATGGACTTGCCCTTTGACGGCGCCATCACCCGCTATCTGAAAACCGAAGCCCCCAAAGAGGTGCGCCGCGCTATTGAAGAGGCGGGCAAAGACCAGATCCTGTCCAAAGCCTATCCCTACCGCGAAGAGATCAAGCGCAAAGACTACGAGGCGCTGATGGAGGGGCTGCAATTGCAGATGGTGCGGATGCATTATGATCTAAAGGCCAAGGGCAAGCGGCTGGTCGTGGTGTTTGAAGGGCGTGATGCGGCCGGCAAGGGGGGCACGATCGAAGTGATGCGGTTGAACCTGAACCCGCGTGTCGCCAAGATCGTGGCGCTGGCCAAACCGAGTGAGCGCGAGGCCGCGCAATGGTATTTCCAGCGCTATATCGACCAATTGCCCGCCAAAGGCGAGATCGCCCTATATGATCGCAGTTGGTACAACCGCGCCATTGTGGAGCCGGTTTTCGGCTTTTGCACCGAGGAGGAGCGCGCGAAGTTCTTTCGCCAACTGCCGGAATTTGAACGCATGATTGCCGATGAGGGGATTGTGCTGATCAAGCTGTGGCTAGAGGTCGACCGCGCCGAACAGCTGAAGCGGTTCTTGGACCGCGAGAAAGACCCGATGAAACAGTGGAAGCTGAGCCAGATCGACATTGACGGCTTATCAAAGTGGAAAGACTATTCCACAGCCATCGCCCATACCCTGGCCAAATCGCATTTCGCCTATGCGCCTTGGACGGTGATTTTGTCAGACGACAAACTGCGCGCCCGCATCGCTGCGATGCAAACCGTGCTCATGGCGATGGACTATCCGGGCAAAGACCCCAAGATCATCGGCACGATTGACACGCGGATTTGCGGCGGTCCAGCCTTGTGCGGGCTATAGGCCAAGGGCGCGCGGCGGCCCCGGCTGGGGGGGTTCACACCCCCCAGACCCCCCGTGGAGTATTTAAGCCTCGGTGAAGGAGAGCGGATTTTAGCGAAACAGAACCAGCGCGCCGGGGCTCCACCCGACGCGGGTGCGCGTGCCGATGTCAAGAACGGGGCGACCAAAGACGTTGCGCATCGACAGGCGGACGGGGGCGGTAGTGCCATCTAGCAGCACGTCATAATAGGTCATGTCGCCGTAATAGACGACCTCTTCGACAGTGGCCATGGTTTCGCGGTCGCTGGCCTGTTGGCCATCGAACAGCAAAGTGGCGGTTTCGGGGCGAAAGCCGATGGTCGCGCCGTTGGTGCTGGGGGTGCCCGTCACCTGCTTTTCGGCATCAAGCTGCAGGCGGCCAAGACCCTGCGCCTCAACCTCGACCTGGCCACCGGCTTCGGACAGGATTTGGGCGGAGAGGAAATTCATCGTCCCGATGAAATTGGCCACAGCGCGGGTTTTGGGCAGACGGTACAGGCGTTCGGGGCTGTCAAGCTGGGCGATCTGGCCTTCGAACATCACAGCGATGCGGTCAGACATGACCAGCGCTTCTTCTTGGTCATGGGTGACGAGAATGAAAGTGATGCCGACCTGCCGTTGCAGCTTGATCAGCTCCACCTGCATATTCTCTCGCAGCTTTTTATCCAAGGCCGAGAGCGGTTCATCCAGCAGCAAGACCTTGGGCTTCAAGATCAGCGCACGGGCCAAAGCCACGCGCTGACGCTGGCCGCCCGACAGGGCATGGGCGGCGCGCGCGCCGTAGCCAGACAGGCCCACCATGGCCAAAGCCTCATCCACGGCGCGGGCTTTGTCGGCGACAGAGCGCGGGTCTTTGCGCAGACCAAAACCGACGTTCTGCGCCACACTCAGATGCGGGAAGATGGCGTAGCTTTGAAACACCATATTGGTCGGGCGCTTGTTGGGCGGCACGCCGGCCACATCTTTGCCGTCAATCAGCACCACGCCCGAAGAGATGCCTTCAAACCCCGCAATCGTGCGCAACAATGTGGTCTTGCCGCAGCCAGAGGGGCCGAGCAGGGAAAAGAATTCCCCCGCCTTGATCGTGGCAGAAATGCCGCGCAAAGCGTGGTAATCGCCGTAATATTTGTGCACATCTTGGAATTCGATCATCGTGGGTTTGCCGGATGTCACAGGAAGCCTCCGCTATCTTTGGCACCGGTGCGCGCCAGTCCGCGCCGGCGGAAAAACTCTGCCAAGGCCAGAAGGGTGATCGACACCCCCACAAGAAGGGTGCCCAAGGCCATGATATTGGGCACGTTTTTGGGAAAACGCAATTGCCCGTAGATGAAGGTGGAGAGTAGGGGTTCGCCCGAGCCCAGAAAATTCGCGACGATAAACTCATCCAGCGAAATCGTAAAACAGATCAGCATAGCCGAGATGATGCCGGGCATCACCAAGGGCAGGATGATCAGACGAAAGGTCGAAACCGGCCCCTCGCCCAGATCATAGGCCGCTTCCTCAAGCGATTTGTCCAAGGATTGAAAGGCCGAGGTCAAGATTGCCACCGCAAAGGGCGTGCACACCAGCACATGGCCCAGCACAATGGTGAACAGGGACAGCGGAATGCCCACCGACAGCAGCACGACCAGCAGCGCCATCGCCATGATGATTTCGGGCAGCACCATCGGCAGCATGATCAGCGCCATAAGGGGGCCTGCCGCTTTGAACTGGTAGCGCGTGTTGGCGCGGGCGGCGAGCGTGCCCAAAACCGTCGCCAAAACCGCCGTTGACGCGGCCACCAGCAGCGAATTCTTCAGCGCATGGCCCAGAACCGCATCATGAAAGACGTTCGAGAACCACTCGGTCGTGAAGCCCTGCAAGGGAAAGGCCACGGCGGTGGAGTTGTTAAAGGCGAAGATCGGCAAAATCACAATGGGGCAGTATAAAAACAGCAAATACCCCACCGTATAAATCCGCAAGACGGGAATTTTCATGTCGGCCCCTTCAGGTAGCGGCGGTTCAAGGCAAGGAAAATCACCGACACCAAGCCCACAACCAACATGGCAGAGACAGCGATGGCCGACCCCAGCGCGCGGTTGTCGGCTTTGAGCATTTGCTTTTCGATCATATTGGCAATCATTGGAATTTTACCACCTCCGATCAGGTTGGGCGTGACGTAATCGCCAATGGTCGGGATAAAGACAATCAACACCGCCGCAATCACGCCGGTCATCGACAAAGGCAAGGTGACGCGCAAGAAGGTCGCAAACCGTGTCTCGCCCAAGTCTTGACCGGCCTCCAGCAGCGACCGGTCGATCTTTTCCAAGGCGACATAGATCGGCAAAATCGCAAAGGGCGCATAGGCATGGGCCAAAGTGATGACCATCGCCTGAAGGGTAAAGCTCATCTGCAACGGGTCGGTGATGATATGCAGCCCCTGCAGGACCGAGTTGATCACTCCGGTGCGGCTGATCATCACGTTCCACATAAAGACGCGGATCACGTAAGAGGTCCAAAACGGGATGGTGATCATGAACAACCACAGCGATTTGCGCGAGGCGTCGACAGAGAAGCTGACAAAATAGGCGACCGGATAAGCAAGCAACACCGTCGCCGCCGTCACCAATACCGACACCAACAACGACCGCGCCATCAAGGTGCGCACGATCGGATCGCTCCACGCGCCCAGATAAGCTTCGGGCGCCATCGTGCCATCGGCCAGTTGCGCATGGCACTCGCCGATGTAATTGCACAACTGGAAACGGGGTATGATGGTCAGATACCCGTCGGTCATCACCGAATAGACCAGCGTCGCCGCCAAAGGCGCTGCCAGCAGCAAAATGGCATAAAGGGCCGTCGGGCTGATCAAGGCCAAGCCAGAGGCGGCCTGCGATCCCCAAAACCTTGGGCGCTTAAGCGGTTCAGACATCGGGCACCCTATCGGTTTGGTGGGCTTTGGCCCTAAGATCAATCACCTTGGGGGCGTTATGACAAGCCCTTTGATGGCGGGGGCTCGCGCAATGGGCCGCCAAAATTCCCTTGGTTTCGACCCAAAGCGTCTAAAGAAAAAGCCCCGCATCGCTGCGAGGCTTTTGGGTTGGATTGGGCCGATACCAATTAACGCTTGGAGAACTGGAAGCTCTTTCGCGCTTTGGCTTTGCCGTATTTCTTACGTTCCACCACGCGGCTGTCGCGGGTCAGGAAGCCTGCGGCTTTCAGTGCACCGCGCAGGGCGGGTTCGTAAAGTTGCAGCGCTTTGGACACGCCGTGCTTCACAGCGCCAGCTTGGCCCGACAGGCCGCCGCCGGCGACCGTGGCCATCACGTCGAACTGGTCTTCACGGCCAGCGATGGTGAAGGGCTGGCGCAGGATCATCTGCAGCACGGGGCGGGCGAAGTATTCTGCCATGGTCTTGCCGTTCACCACGACCTTGCCGGTGCCCGGCTTGATCCAGACGCGGGCAACAGCGTTCTTGCGCTTGCCCGTGGCATAGGCGCGGCCCAGTTTGTCGCGCACCGCAACCCGCACGGGGGCCAAGGTCTGCACCGGGGCCGCAGCGCCCACGGCCGATTTCAGATCGTCAAGGGATTTGATATCCGACATGATCAAGCGCTCCGGGTGTTCTTGGGGTTCATCGCTTTGATATCGATGACCTCGGGTTGCTGGGCTTCATGCGGGTGGGCAGCGCCGGCATAGACGCGCAGGTTGGTCATTTGCACACGACCCAGACGGTTGCGCGAGATCATCCGCTCGACCGCTTTTTCCACGACACGCTCAGGATGCGCGCCAGCAAGGATTTGTTCTGCCGTGCGCATCTTGATGCCGCCCGGGTGGCCGGTGTGCCAGTAATAGGTTTTGTCTTTGCGCTTGGTCCCGGTCATCTGGATTTTGTCAGCATTGATGATGATGACATTATCCCCCATGTCCATATGGGGTGTAAAGGTCGGCTTGGTCTTGCCGCGCAGGATCGAGGCGGCCAGCGTGGCAAGGCGGCCCAGAACAACGCCTTCAGCGTCGATCAGGACCCACTTTTTCACGATATCCGCAGGCGTTGCGGTGAAGGTTTTCATATCAGAACCCAGTGTGAAAGGGCGAACAGCTCGCCATGGTCGAAGATGAGGGCTTATCGCCCAAGGCCCGCAGCGGGTCAAGGGGCTGAAGAAAGTTTAAAGCGTTTTAAAACAAAGACTTATAATATACGGTATTATTTTACCCCACCTATTTCAAAATCGGCGGGCGCGCTGGATCAGTTCCCGGCCCCTTCGGTGCGGCCGCAGGTTCCGGCGGTGCCACCCGCGTCAAGGGCTGCAAAATCTGCCCCGCCTGCGCGATGCGCGCAAACAACGGGGCCTCGGCCTCGGTAAACACCAGATCCAAAGCCGCCGCATCAAGGCCAGAGAAAGCCAAAGCCTCCGTCACTGCCCGCCCCATGCGCGGCGCGTCTTCGGATGTCAGCCCGCTTAAAGCCAAAACATGGCCCCAACCGCCATCTTGATATTCCACCTGTGCCAAAGCGCCTTGCGCCTGTACAGGCAGCAAGGCGCGCAGGGCCTGATGCAGCGCCTCTGGCACCAGCGGCGCGGCTAATCGCGCGATCTGGGCGCTATGCTCTTGCGGGGCGTCTTGGGTCAACATCTGTGCCAGCCAGTCGATCGACCCAGCGGCCAGCACCGTCTCGCATCCCGCGCCTGTGCCAAGGTTTAACCCCAAGGCCAGCCCCTGCCCCGCCAATTGCGCGGCCACCACCCGTCCGGGCAAGGCGGCATAGGGCATGGGCTGGTCAGAAATCGTGGCCAAGCGCTCTTCGCTGTCAAAGGCCAAAAGCATCCGCCCCATCGACAGATCAAACACCCGCGGTTCCAGACTGTCGCCCTGCGCCTCTTGCTCTAACACCAAGAACAATTCCGCATCGGCAAATTCGTGCCAAAAGGCCAAGGCCTCGGGCTCGCCGCCCGCTTCCATCGCCGCATGGGCCTGATCCAGTGGCGTCATCGCATCCCCCAAGTTCCCACTGCCAGCGCTAAAGCGCCAAAGCCGCCGCATCAAGGCCAATCCCCTGCAATCTTGCGGCCCCGCAGGTTTGATCTCCAACTAGCCCACGGGGTCAGGCATGCAAGGGCATCGGGGGGGCCGCGTCGATATGGTCTTGACTCGATGGGTTGATCTTTGCGGCGCGCAGTCTTTGATGCTACAGCCTTGCGGCAAGACTGTGCTGGCAAAGAGGACCTGCGATGAAAGACGTGAAAATAGGCGGCTTGACCGTCTCGAACGACCGCCCGCTTTTGGTTATCGCAGGCCCCTGCCAGTTGGAAAGCCTGGCCCATGCACAAATGATCGCAGGCCATATGGCCGAGGTCTGCGCCGCCGCTGGCGCGCAATATGTCTTTAAAGCGAGCTACGACAAAGCCAACCGCACCAGCCTAAGCGGGCGGCGCGGTTTGGGGATTGCGGCAGGCTTGGGCGTTCTGGAAGCCGTGCGCGCTATGGGCATTCCCGTGCTGACCGATGTGCATGACATTGGCCAAGCGCAAGAGGCGGCGCGCGTGGTCGATGTGATCCAGATCCCCGCGTTCCTCTGCCGCCAGACCGACCTGTTGCTGGCAGCGGGCGAAACGGGGGCGGTGGTGAATATCAAAAAGGGGCAGTTTTTGGCCCCGTGGGATATGGCAAATGTGGCGGCCAAGGTCGCCTCGACCGGCAATGACAAGATTATGCTGACCGAACGCGGCGCGAGCTTTGGCTATAACACGCTGGTGGCCGATATGCGCAGCCTGCCGATACTGGCGCGCACGGGCTATCCGGTGGTGATGGACGCCACCCATTCGGTGCAACAACCCGGCGGGCAAGGCAATTCCTCGGGCGGGCAGCGCGAATTTGCCCCCGTCATGGCGCGCTGTGCGGTGGCTTTGGGCATTGCGGGGGTGTTCATCGAAACGCATGAAGACCCTGACAATTCGCCCTCGGACGGACCGAATATGATCGCGCTGAAAGACATGCAAGCGCTGGTGTCCAGCCTGATGGACTTTGACCGTCTGGCCAAAGCCAACCCGCTGCGCCCCTAAGCCACCTGCCCCGCAGCCCAGCCTGACGCCCAAGCCCATTGGAAGTTGTACCCGCCCAGCCAGCCTGTGACATCGACCACCTCGCCCACGAAATACAGGCCCGGCACCGTCTTGGCCTGCATCGTGCGGGCATCGAGCGCGTCGGTATCCACCCCGCCCAAAGTCACCTCGGCAGTGCGGTAGCCTTCTGAGCCCACCGGGGTCAGCGCCCAATCTTGCAGATGACGCGCGATCCGCTCGATCTCGGCCCCCGACAGGGTCGCCATCGGGCTTTCGTCATGGCCCAGTTGTCCGGCCAGAACCCGTGCCAAACGCTCTGGCACAAGGGCACCAAGGGCTGTGCGCAGGCTTTGGCGGCCATTGGCGGCTTTGGCGGCGCGCAGGGCTGTGGCGACATCCAGATCAGGGCACAGCGCCAGCCGTAGCCCCTGCCCCTCGCGCCAATAGCTCGATACCTGCAAGACCGCAGGCCCCGACAGGCCGCGGTGGGTGAACAAGGCAGCTTCTGCAAAGCCCGGCCCTATGGGCTTGCCCGCCGCATGGGCGCGGGCCTGCACGTTCAGCGAAACCCCCGTCAAAGGGGCCATCCACGCCAGTTCCTGCTCGGCAAAGGTCAAAGGCACCAGCGCCGGACGGGTTTCAACCAAGGGCAGGCCAAAGGATTCGGCGACCTTATAGCCGTACCCCGTCGCCCCCATCTTGGGGATCGACTTGCCCCCCGTCGCCACGATCACCGAGGCCGCCTGCACCGGACCGCGCTCTGTCTCAACCACAAAGCCCTTGGCGGCTTGGCGCACCTCGCCGAGCGTGCAGGTCAACCACAAAGCCACCTTGGCGCGGCCCATATCGGCCAAAAGCATGGCGACGATCTCTTTGGCAGACCCGTCGCAAAACAACTGCCCCAGCGCCTTTTCATGCCACGCGATCCCCGCCGCATCGACGCGCGCCACAAAATCCATCGCGGTAAAGCGTTTGAGCGCCGACAAAGCAAAGCGCGGGTTTTTCGAAAGAAACCGCTCAACCCCCAAGCCCAGATTGGTGAAATTGCACCGCCCCCCGCCCGAGATTCGAATCTTCTCGCCGGCTTGGCGCGCGTGATCAATCACCAAAACCCGCCGCCCGCGCCGGCCCGCCTCGATCGCGGCCATCATGCCGGCAGCCCCGGCGCCTAAAATTACCACATCCACCTGTTCCATAGTCCCCCCTTAGACCGCAAAGCCCGCGCAATCAACGCCCGATGCTTTATGACATTTTCCGCCAGAACCCTCTTGCAGGCCCGCAAGCGCTTCGCTAAACACCGCCGCAGATGGGGCGTCGCCAAGCGGTAAGGCATCGGTTTTTGGTACCGACATACCTAGGTTCGAATCCTAGCGCCCCAGCCAACTGCCCTAAGATGCACGCGAAACCTGTCAGGCGCTGGCCTTTGGCCCAACCTGTGGCCAAGGAGGCCGAACCTGTGAAACGCAATGTTTTAGCTGCTGCCCTTTTGGCCACGCTGACCGCCTGTGGCGGCCCCAGCGTCAACCTGCGCCTTTACCCGATTGATGGGCCCATTAAGCAAAGCAATCCTTCGCAAATCATCGCTGTCAAGGTCAGCAATCAAACCACAGCCTCGGCCGATATCAGCTTTGTGCTGCCCGGTCCGGGCAAAAAGAACCGCTGCCATGGCACCTGGACATCGGTCGCCCCGCGCGTGACAGAAAAAGAACGCGGCTTGTCGCTGACATTGCAAAGCACGGGTGGAAAACTCAGCAAATCCATCACCGATGTCGGCGGTGTGAATTCGGGCGAGATTTATGCCGTCTGCACCGACGGGGCGCGGGTGCAAGGGCATTTTATCACCGGCTCTGGCACAGACAGTGGAACGGGCACGGTCACGGATACTTTGGGGAATACCTATAAACTTCTGTTTTAACGTCGCGAAGTTTGGCGCATCTGTCCGATGGTGTAAAAACAAGAACGCCACCAGACGGATGTCTGATGGCGTTATCGTTAAGGCCAAAAGGTTTGACCAGCGCCCTGTTAATGCGACTTTTCGCCCTTCGACGGAAAGAGGACATCGACTTTCTGAAACGCCAGCAAGGCGAGTGTTGCCAGCAAGAAAGCGATACCGGTGAACAAAATCTCAGACCCGTTTGTATTGGGCTCATGGATCATTTCGGGCATCAGAGCCAAGTTTTCCACGAAAATAATCGCCATCACCACGATCAGGAAACTGCAGAAGAACGACTTCAGATGGTGAAAGTCATGAAACTGCAGCGCTGCGGGCAGCGGGATTGGCGCGATAGCGAGGCTGGAAATACCAAGGGCCATGATAAACACGCCCGTTCCCAAGAACAGTTTGTCAATGGCGCTGATGATTTCAAGCGTCATCGCAATCGTGATCTCGAAATGCCGAAGGCCAAGATACACTTCGTACAAAGTGACACCCGATAGCCAATAGCAAAATAGACCGCTTACGAATAGACCAAGAATGCCGATGATAACGGCCAACCGTGTGAGGAGCAACATCTTTTAACTTTCCCTTTCTAGGAGATGATATTGATCACGATACAGGAAGTGATCCAGATCGCAACTTAAAATTTTAATTCAAGCGGCCCTTCCGACAAGACGGGCGGTTTGATTTGATCTTGATAGCGCAGTCCAGAAGGGATGCCGACTGATGCCTCTGCACCCCAACCAGAAAATACCGCAGAGGCTAATTTAAATGTAATATGTCAATAATTTGACATTTTTCGAAAGGAAATATTATAACAGGATGAAGCGGAAGACTGCCAATTCTAAGCAAGACTGCGGCGCACAGGCGCTGTCATATCTTGACCTTGCCGATCCCGCGAGGCTTGCGGTATCTCACCTTACGCAATTTTGGGCGCAAGTTCGTGGCTTGCGGCCTGCACCGTTGCAGCCTAAACTTTTCATTGGCATAATTTAAGATCAGGCGGGGTTTTGGCCAACACTTGGGGTTTTTGGAGAACGACATGCGCTGGCGTTGGTCATTTGGCTTGATGGCATGGGCTGGCGTCACCCTCCACCCGGCAAAGCCGCCCGGATGCTGCCAAAACGCTTTGTCCAAGACCGTTAAGGTGCAAAAACCGGACGGGTCTTTGCGATGCTTTTGACGCCTGCCCTTTTGCTGCGAGCCTATGCTGCGGGTGTTTTCCCGATGGCCGAGGGGCGCAGTGACCCGGTGATCCACTGGATTGACCCGCAGCGCCGGGCGATTTTTCCCATGCCGGGGTTTCACGTCTCGCGCAGTTTGGCGCGCCATATCCGCAAGATCCAACCGCGCGTTACGATCGACCACGATTTCGGCGCGGTTGTGCGCGCCTGCGCCAATCGGCCCGAAACTTGGATCAATGACGAGATTTTTGCCGCCTATCAGGCGCTGTTTGATCAAGGCCATGCCCATAGTCTGGAAGTTTGGCAGGGCAAAGCGCTGGTTGGCGGTGTTTACGGCGTGGTTCTGGGGGCCGCATTTTTTGGCGAAAGCATGTTTTCTGCCCAAGTGAACGGGTCAAAAATGGCGCTGACCTATTTGATGCATCGGTTGCAGGCCGGCGGATTTAAGCTGTTTGATGTCCAGTTCTTGACCGACCATCTGGCCAGCCTGGGCGCGCAGGAAATCTTGCGCACACAGTATCGCAAGCGCTTGGCCGAGGCTTTGCAAACCCCGGCGCAGTTCGCACCGCTGGATTATCCGCCCGAACCCGCGGCCGGCTTTGTGCTATCCGGTGACGGGGGCATGGCCGACATCGGCACGTCACAGCGCAGCACCCAGACATCGTAGCGCGGATGATCCAAAGCCGACAGCGCAGGGCTGGATGCGACCATCCAGCCCTGAAACACCGGGTCGGTCAGCCCGGAATCCAATACAGTAACATGGGCAAAAGCATCGCTTAACGGGCTATCGACTGGGTAACGGCATTCATCCAAGCGCAGTGTCAGGCGCCCTTCGACCTGCTTTTGGCCCGGGGCCAGATCATAGTCGGAAACTTGGCCCGTCAAACGGTCGAGCACGCGCAGCACCCCGCCCGTGGCCACGACCACCTGAGCAAAACTCGCCGTGCAACATCCTACACTCACTAGTCCGGCGAAAACCAGGCGTGTCACAGCCAGACGGATCGCGCCACTCATGGCGCTTTTGCCGCGCTATCCGCAGGCTTTGAGCCGACAAATTTCATCAAAAGCGCGACAAGCGAGACGGCCCCCTGGGTGTCTTCGATCTCATCCCCCGGGGCCAGCACATCGGGCATGCCACCGGGTTGCAATTCGATGTAATTGCCGCCCAAAAGCCCTTCAGAGGAAATCAGGATAGCGCTGTCGCTGGGCAGGCTAACGGACTTATCCAACGAGATCACCGCATCGGCCATATAGGTTTGCGGGTTCAAGGTAACACTTGTCAAAGTGCCCACCTTGACGCCTGCAAGCTTGACGTCCGAACCAAGGCTGACCCCCTCGATCGAGCGAAACGAGGCGCGTAAGTCATAGCGCTCGCCCCCCCTGCCCAAGCCAGCCCCCTTGCCGGCGAAGACAACAAAGCCAACAGCCGCCGCCAGCACAAGAAAACCGGCGGCCATCTCGAGCTTATTTTCGGCCATGATCTGTCCTGCCTATTTTGCCCAAGTTACTTCGGTGTCCAAGCTTCGTAATCGGCCCGTGCGGCGGGTGCGGCGTGGCGGATCGACCCTGTGGGCGCATAGGCGGCGGCCGTGCCGGTCAAGTTTTCCAAATGCGGTTCTTCCCAGGCCTTATGCGGCAAGGGCGACGTGGTGGGCGGTTGATCCCAGGTGTGGTGCAGCCAGCCGTGCCAATCTGGGGCGACGCGAGAGGCTTGCATCTCGCCATTATAGATCACCCAACGTTTCTTGCCATCGGCGGTTTGGTAATACAGATTGCCTTGGCCATCTGCGCCCACCTTGACGCCGCGCCGCGCGGTGAAAAGCTGGGTTCCCAAGGTCTGGCTATTCCACCAAGTCACGGCGCGCTTTAGAACAGACATGGCTGACCTCCGAATGCTTTAGCGTTCTATGCCGGAACGGGGCGAAAAGGTCCAGAGGTGGCGCAAACGAGTTTTCTGCGAAAACTCTGGCCAACGATCTTTCTGCGAAAGATCGTTCTGAAAATTTTCGCAGAAAATTTGTGGGCGCGCCTAAGACCGCAGCGCCTCTTCCATGGCGGCCCAAAGCACTTCCACCGGTTCCACCCCCACCGAAAATCGAATGAACCCCGGTGCTACCGCATCGCCCCAGCGCGCACGTCGCTCTCCCGCCGAATGGGTGCCCCCGAAAGACGTGGTCTGCGTCACATAGGCACAGCGCGACAGGAAATCCTCGGCCTCCGCCTCACCTTCCAACTCAAAGGTCAGCAAAAAGCCAAAACCGCTCATCTGCCGCTTGGCTGTGGCATGGGCGCGGTCGGTGGGCAGGCCGGGATAGCGCAGGGATTTGATGCGGGGATGCTCGGCCAAGCGTTCGGCAATCGTCTGGGCGCTGGCGCACATGCGGGCCAAGCGCACCTCCAGCGTTTCAAGGCCACGGTGCAGCAACCACGCCTCAAAAGCCCCCGGCACCGATCCCGACAGCTTGCGCCAGTCGGCCACCCGCGCCATCAAGGCCGGATCACGCCCCGAGACATGGCCGTAGAGCACATCGGAATGGCCAGCGGGTGCCTTGGTATCGGCGGCCACGACCAGATCGGCCCCCAAATCCAAGGGGCGCTGTAACAGGGCGGTCATTGTGGTGTTGTCGACAATCAACCGCGCGCCTGCCGCATGGGCCTTGCGCGCGGCCAAGGATAGGTCGCAGCAGTCCAGCCCGGGGTTAGACGGCGTTTCGACAAAGACCACCGAGGCGCCGGTGAAATTGGCATCATCCATGTCAGCGGTCGCAATCAGACGCAGTTTCACGCCCAAAGGGGCTAGGAATTGATCCGTCAGCAGGCGGGTTGTGTAATAGCCGTCCGACGGCAAGATCACTTCGGACCCGGCTTTACAGGTGCAAAACAAGGCCGCCGCAATCGCCGCCATGCCAGAGGGAAAGCCCACCACGCTGGCCCCTTCCAAAATGGCCAGTTGTTCTTCGACCTCTTCCCACGTGGGCATCGCCATGCGGCCATATTTATAGGCGGCATTTTCCAAACCCGGCAAATGATAGGTCGTCGCTGACACCAAAGGTGGCGCAATCGGGTCGCCGCGCCCCAATCTGTCTGCCCTGTGATGCAGCATATCGGCAAAGCGGCGGTCTTGGGTCATGGCGCGGGTCCTGTTGAAAAAAGCCGAGGGAAGTCCCCCCGGCTTAAGATGAGTATTTACGCCAAGATGAAATCATTCAAGCCGTGCCGGAAAGCCCGCCGCGCGCAGATCGGTGCCGAGCGCGTCTTCCAGAAGTTTGACGATCTGGGTCGATTGCGCTTGCCCGCCATAAACCGCCTTGCCCTTCATAAAGGTTTGGTTCGTCAGCGAGGCCAGATCCAGCGGCACGCCGTATTCCTTACCGAACCCCATGGCAAAGCCCAGATCCTTCAGCGCCAGATCCATCGTGAAGGCGATGTCGTAAGAGCCGTTCAAGATCAGTTGGCCTTCGGTTTCATGCACGAAAGAGGAACCGGACGAGGCCGTAATCGCCTCCCACGCGGTTTTCAGATCAAGCCCGCCGCGTTTGGCCAGCATCAAGGCCTCGCCATCGGCGACAAGGTGGATGAAGGCCAGCATATTGGTGATGACCTTGATCACCGCCGCCGACCCCAAGGGCCCCATGTGGAAGATCTTGTCACCAATCGCCTGCAAGGCGGGGCGGTGCAGGTCGAACAGGTCTTGCTCACCGCCCACCAGCACGGTGATCTCGCCGCGTGCCGCCAGATGCACCCCGCCTGTCACCGGCGCTTCCAGCATCCGCACGCCAAACCCTTGCGCAAGGTCGCCCAAGCGCAGCACATCTTCCCGCCCAAGGGTCGAGTTTTCCACCCACGTGGCCCCCTCCCGCATCTCCGGCAAAATCTGCGTCAGAACGGCTTCTGACACCGCAGGTGATGGCAGGCAGGTGAAGATATGATCCACCCCCGCCGCCAGTTCCGCCGGAGAGGTAGCAACCTTTGCCCCCATCGCCGCATGACGGGCGGCAAGCTCGGTATTGCGGTCGTACACCGTCACCTCATGCCCCGCACGGATCAGGCTGGCGGCCAGATGACCGCCCAGATTGCCAAGCCCGATATAGCCATAGTTCATTCCGCCCACCCGACGATGCCTTTCACTTCGCAGAAATCATGAATGCCCCAATCGGCATATTCGCGCCCGTTGCCCGATTGCTTGTAGCCACCAAAGGGGGCGAATGTATCCCAAGCGGGATAGTTCAGGTTGACCGTGCCCGCCCGCAGACGGCGGGCGATGGGCCGCGCCTCTTCCACACTTCCGGCAATATAGGCGGCCAGACCGTAGGGCGTGTCATTGGCCATTTCGACCGCGTGGTCGATGCTGTCATAGGGCAAGATCGACAGAACCGGCCCAAAGATTTCCTCACGCGAGATGGTCATAGCGTTTGTCACATGGCCAAAGATCGTAGGCTTCACAAACCAGCCGTGGTTGAGGCCTTGCGGACGTCCGATGCCGCCACAGACCAGCGTAGCGCCCTCATCAATCCCCGCCTGAATAAGCCGCTGCACCTTATCGAATTGCAGTTTCGAGATCAGCGGGCCCATGGTTGTTTCGGTGTCCGTAGGGTCACCCACCACCACGGCTGAGGCAGCGTCAGCCGCATGCACCAAAGCGGCGTCATGCAGATCGGCGGGCACGAACATCCGCGTTGGCGCATCGCAGCTTTGGCCCGTGTTGCCAAAGCACGCCTCGACCCCTGCTTTGACAGCGGCGGCCAGATCGGCGCTGCGCAAGATGATGTTGGGCGATTTGCCACCCAGTTCTTGGGCCACGCGCTTGACCGTGGGGGCAGCGGCGGCTGCCACGGCGGTGCCTGCGCGGGTGGACCCGGTAAAGGACACCATATCCACATCGGGGTGCGAGGACATGCGCGCCCCCACGTCCAACCCCGTGCCATTGACAAGGTTGAACACGCCCGCAGGCACGCCCGCTTTATGGCAGACATGGGCAAACAGCACCCCCGACATCGGCGCAATTTCAGATGGTTTGAGCACCATCGTGCAGCCGGCAATCAGCGCAGGAGCCACTTTGCACGCGATCTGGTTCATCGGCCAGTTCCACGGCGTGATCAGCGCACACACACCGATGCCTTCATGCACAATGCGCGTGGTGCCGCGCATATATTCCCATGCCATCGCCTCGGCGGCTTTGATCGTGCTTTCGATATGCACTTGGCCTGCCCAAGCCTGCGCGCCGCGCGCCCATTCGATGGGCGCGCCCATCTCGGTGCTCATGACTTGGGCGAATTCCTCGTACATCTCATTATAGGTATCAAGGATGCGTTTGACCAAGGCGATCCGCTCGGCAATGGGCGTCACCGTCCAAGCCGGAAAGGCCGCTTTGGCGCTGGCAATGGCGGTATCAATATCAACCATATCGCCCAAGGCGACTTGGGCGACGATCTCTTCGGTGGCGGGGTTTTCCACGCCGATCCGCGCGCTGGAATGGGGGGTGACCCAAGCGCCGCCGATGTAGAACTTTTCCATATGTGCCGGAACCATCATAGCCTCACTTGAAATGGATGTTGTATTTGGCGCGGATGGCGGCGTCGATCTGCGGATCAATCACGTTGCCTGCCCGCGACAGAATCTCGTTCTTGCGCTCGATGGCCTTGTCCAGCAAGACGGGTTTGCCTGCCTCGTTCCATTCCTTCGGGCTCATCCGGTTGGCGACTTTGGGATAGATATATTCAGTCTGCATTAGCTTAAGTGTCTGATCCGACCCCAGATAATGCCCCGGCCCGCCCAAGCAGACCTCTTTCATCGCCTCGATCGAGGTTGAATCCTCGGTCACTTCAATCCCGCGCACGCAGCGCATGGCTTGGCCCAAAAGGTCATCGCCCAAGATCAGGCTTTCCATGCAGAACCCCAAAAGCGAAGCATGCATGCCGACCGCTTCATAGCACATGTTCAACCCTGCCAGACCGGCCAGCGTGTTGGTGATGCCCTGCTCCCATCCGGCCTGCATATCGGGCAGTTTGCTGTCGGAAATCCCCGAAGCGGCCCCGCCGGGCAGGTCGTAAAAGCGGTGCATCTGCGCGCAGCCTGCGGTCAACAAAGCCTGCTCGGCACTGCCGCCCGACATAGCGCCGGTGCGCAGGTCAGACACAAAGGGCCATGTGCCAAAAATCGCCGGAGCGCCCTTTTTGATGGCGTTGACATAGACCACCCCCGCCAAACATTCCGCCATGGCCTGCACAATCGCCAAGGCAATCGGCGCCGGAGCAGTCGCCCCCGCCTGCCCCGCGCTGAGCAGCAGCATGGGCATGCCGCGGCGGATGCAGTCTTCCATCACGCGGCAGGATTCTTCGGCGAATTTCATCGGCGGAACGACAAAGCAGTTGGAATTGCTGACAAAAGGCCTCTCTAGCCACTTATCCTCACCACCTGCCACCTGATGCAGAATGTCAAAGGCGGGGGCTACGGCATCGGGGTCAAAAAAGCTGGTGCCGACGTGCTTTTTGGTGCCCGCAAGGCAAGCGTACAGCGTGTTCAGGTCCATATCCACGTTGTCGATCACATCGCGGCAGACCATCGTGCGCTGGTAGAAGTGGATGTTGTCAAGGTTATCGACCAAGCGCGCCGCGTCATACAGGTCTTGCGCGGTCGAATCGCGGTATTCTAGCGTGATCGGGTCGACGATATGCACCGCAGCGCCTGCCGTGCCGAAATGCACATTGGTGCCCGACAGATGCAGATCGTGGCGCGTGTCGCGGGCGTGCAGCGTGATGTTGCGCGCAGCGACCGCCAGCATATCTTCCACCAAGGCGCGCGGGAAGCGGATGCGCCCGTCATCGCCCAAAATCGCCCCTGCGCCGGTCAGAATCTCCACCCCCGACGACGGCGCATTGGAAAGCCCGATCACCTCAAGCGCCTCAAGCGCCGAGGCATGGATTTTCGCCATCCCCGCCTCGGTCAGCGGCTTATAGGTGCCTCCGGGCAAGCCACCGCGCACGGGGCGCACGTCATCGGCCAAGGGCGCAGCGCGCATCGCCACGCGGGCCTGACGCCCGCCCGACCGGCCAGACCGCGCCCGTGCGGGTTCACACATGTCTCCAAGATCGCTCATCGCTTTGCCCTTTCATCTTGGCATAAATACTCTGGGGGTGCGGGGGCTAGCCCCCGCTTTGCCCCGTGATTACATCTTCACGCGCGCCGCCTTGGGGTCATACATCGGCACCAAAGAGGCCACGGCCTTGTGCCGCACGCCTGCGACTTCGATTTCATAGCGGCTTTCCAGCACATCCGCCTCGCTTTGGCCTTGGCAGGGCACATAGCCCATGCCAATCGCCCCGCCGAGGTGATGACCGTAGTTGCCCGAGGTCACTGGCCCCACGATCTTACCATCGCGCACAATGGCTTCGTTGTGAAACAGCAGCGGTTCGGGGTCGGTCAGACGAAACTGCACCATGCGGCGGTTCAACCCCTGTTCTTGCTTTTTCAGCACCGCATCGCGGCCGATGAAGGCGGGCTTTTTGGTGCGCACGGCAAAGCCAAGGCCCGCTTCCAGCACATGGTCTTCGTCGGTGATGTCATGGCCAAAGTGGCGGAAGGCCTTTTCGATCCGGCAGGAATCGAGCGTATGCAGCCCACACAGCGTCATCATCCCCGTGGCATCCAGCGCCTCGAAGACATGGGCGGTTTGGTCAGCACTGACATACAACTCCCAGCCCAATTCGCCGACATAGGTCACACGGTGCGCGCGGGCCAGCCCCATGCCGATCTCGATTTCCTTGGCCGTGCCAAAGGGATGCGCTTCATTGCTAAAGTCGTTGGGCGAGACGGCTTGCATCACTTCGCGTGCCTTTGGGCCCATCACGCACAGGACTGATTCCGCCGCTGTCATGTCGGTGATCACCGCAAAGGCATCGCCCACATGGCGGCGCATCCATGCCAGATCGCGCTGCAAGGTGGCACCGGGCACCACGGCCAGATAGGCGGTTTCTGACAAGCGGGTCACGGTCAGATCGCTTTCAATCCCGCCGCGGGCATTGAGCATCTGGGTGTAAACGATGCGCCCCACGGGCACGTCCATCTCGTTCCCGCAGACCTTGTTCAGAAAGCCACAGGCATCGCGCCCCTCGACCCTGATCTTGCCAAACGAGGTCATATCGAAAAAGCCCACCCCGTTTCGCACGGCAAGATGTTCGGCCTTTTGATTGTCAAACCAGTTCTGCCGCTTCCACGAATACTGATATTCGCGCGCCTGCCCCTCGCGGGCGTACCAGTTCGCCCGCTCCCATCCCGCCACTTCGCCAAACACCGCGCCGCGTGCCTTCAGATGTTCATGCAACGGCGTGCGCCGCACCCCGCGTGAGGTTTCCATTTGCCGATACGGGAAGTGGTCGGCGTAGAGCAGCCCCAAGGTCTCAGACACACGTTCTTTCAGATACTTGCGGTTTTTCTGGAAGGGCTGGGCGCGGCGGATATCCACTTCCCACAGGTCAAACGGCGCTTCGCCCTCCACGATCCAATGCGCCAGCGCCATGCCCGCCCCGCCAGACCCTGCGATCCCGACCGAGTTATAGCCCGCCGCGATCCAGTAGCCGCCCAGTTCGGGGGCCTCGCCCAGATAATAGCGGTCATCGGGGGTAAAGCTTTCCGGCCCGTTGAAAAACGTATGAATCCCCGCCGTTTGAAACAGCGGCATCCGGTTCATGGCGTCTTCCAAAATCGGTTGGAAATGGTCCCAGTCTTCGGGCAAAGTGTCGAACATAAAGTCTTCGCGAATCCCGCCCATGCCCCAAGGCTTGGCCTTGGGCTCGAACGCCCCGATCATCATCTTGCCCGCGTCTGATTTGTAATAGGCGCATTCATCGGGCACGCGCAGCACGGGCAAATGGCCCAATCCGGAAACAGGTTCGGTGATCAGATAAAAATGCTCGCAAGCATGTAGCGGCAAGGTCACACCCGATTGCGCCGCAAGGTCGCGGCCCCACATGCCGCCGCAGTTTATCACCACATCGGTTGCAATATGGCCGGGCACGCCGTTGGCATCGATGTAATCGACCCCCGTGGCGCGGCCGCCCGCTTTGGTCACCCCCGTCACCTTGGTATGTTCAAAAATCTGCGCCCCGCGCATCCGCGCCCCTTTGGCCAAGGCCATGGCGATATTGCCCGGATCGCATTGGCCATCCAAAGGCAGATGCACCGCCCCCACCACGTCCGACACGTTCAGGTGCGGATACATGGCCTTCACCTCTGACGGCGAAATCTCGGTCACATCCACATCGAAAATCCGCGCCACGGTGGCTTGGCGCAGCAGTTCTTCGTGCCGGTGCTGGGTCAGCGCGACAGAGATCGACCCGACCTGCCGCATCCCCGTTTCCACACCGGTTTCCGCTGCCAGCTTCACATACAAATCGGCCGAATACTTGGCCAGTCGCGTCATATTGGCCGATCCGCGCAATTGCCCGATCAGCCCCGCCGCATGCCATGTCGTGCCCGAGGTGAGCTGCTTACGTTCCAGCAGCACCACATCGCTCCAGCCCATCTTGGCCAGATGATAGGCCACCGAACAGCCAGAGACACCGCCACCAATGATCACGGCGCGGGCGGAAGTTGGGATGCTCATTCTTGGGTCTCCGGGATCAGGACAAGTTTGCCGGGGAAGGTGCCGGCGATAAGATCAGATTGGGCGCGGGCGATGTCGCGCATGGGGTAGGTGTTGGATACCACGGGGCGGATGCGGGCGGTGTTGATCAGGGTGACAAGGCCCGCAAAGACCTCGCGCGGTTGGTGGGTCGCGCCGTGCAGGGTCAGGTCGT
>Ga0209499_1000676_pt1 | contig 24951 bp, 18 predicted proteins | sample C_130208_EF_Meta_FD_187306 | JGI IMG/M metagenome (GOLD analysis project Ga0209499, IMG submission 187306) | Freshwater microbial communities from Lake Croche, Canada to study carbon cycling - C_130208_EF_MetaG (SPAdes) (version 2) | ecosystem: Environmental > Aquatic > Freshwater > Lake... | reverse complement strand
ATTGTTAGATTTTGCTATTTGTTTCATTAAATAAAGTTCTAGCCTTTTTGTTGTTTTGATAGGAGCTTCATTAACAAATTGTACAATATCAAAGTTTTTTAATTTTGGAAGAAAAAAATAAAATCGAAATCCATACTCTAAGCCAGCCAAATCAAATTTAAACAAACGAAAGAAAATTTTTCTTGGAATAATGAATATCTTTTTCTTTAACCATTTTGCCTCGTAATCATAATCTACAGGATAACATTTGAAGCCATTACTGTTCCCAATCAAAACTACCTCATGACCTAGTTTAATTAAACCTTCTTTCAGTGAATTTTGTACAAGACTATATTCTCCTACAAGTAATATCCGCATAATTCTTATATTTGAGACGAAAATAATAAAATGTAAATGATTTTGCCTGACAGAAGATATAAAATTGCTCTAATAGGTTTTCGTCTTGGTACAGGGGGTGCCGAAAAAGCATTGGCAAATTTGTCCATTTTTTTTGATAAAAAGGGAATAGATGTTCACAATATAATCGTTTTAGACGATGTTTCCTATGAGTATGCTGGCAAATTGATCAATTTAGGCAAGTTAAAAAATAAGTCTAATGATGTTCTGAATAAAATTCAACGTATTGTTTTTTTGAAAAAATACCTTAAAAAAAATACCTTTGATTTTATTATTGATTTTCGCCCCAGAACAAAAACCATTCAGGAATTAATAATTGCCAAATGGCTCTATAAGTCCAAAGTAATTTTTAGTGTCCGAAGCTATTTACTAGATTATTATATGCCCAATAGGTCAAGTTTAACGCGTTTGATGTATGGTAATTGTTATTCTGTTGTAGCGGTAACAAAGACAACTCAAAAGTTAATAGAAGCCAAACATAAATTAAAAAATGTTACTACAATATATAATCCAGTTGATTTTCAAGGAATTGAGAGTATGTGTAACGAAACTGTAGACTTACATTTTGATTACATTATTGGGGTTGGACAGATGGAAACGAATATCAAACAATTTGATAAATTGATTGTAGCCTATGTTGATTCGGTTTTACCAAAACAAAACATTCATTTGGTACTTTTGGGGGAAGGAGAAAAAAAATTTATCCTTCAAAACTTAGCAAAACAGAAAAAAATTGAAGATAAAATTCATTTTATAGGATATAAAAACAATCCCTATAAATTTATGCAAAAAGCAAAGTTTTTGGTTTTGAGTAGTTTAAACGAAGGAATGCCTAATGTAATTTTAGAAGCTTTAGCTTGCAAGACACCGGTTGTAGCTTTTGATTGCCCATCGGGTCCTGGGGAAATCATTATTGATAATAAAAACGGACTTTTGGTAGAAGACCAGAATGTGGAAAAACTGACCGAAGCAATCGATCTTTTGTTTACTGATAAAGAATTATATCAATATTGTAAACAGAACACATTGCAAAGTATACAGCATTTGTCTTTAGAGAATATTGGGAAACAATGGTTAGATTTGATGAAAATAAAGGATTTTCACGACACAAATTAGACAGAATTATGAATATAGAAATTATTGATATCCCAAAAAATGAAAAGAAGCAAGGTAATATTGCTATAATAGAAAATAATACCGTTCCTTTTGAAATAAAGAGGGTGTATTATTTATATGATATTCCGAGTTCAGCAAAACGTGGCGGTCATTCACATAAAAGTATTCAACAGGTTTTAATTGCCATATCTGGCAGTTTTGATGTTATTTTAAAGGATGGAATTTCTAGCGAAAAAATCACTTTGAATAAGCCCGATAAGGGATTATTAATCAAAAATAATATTTGGCGCGAACTTGAGAATTTTTCCTCTGGGGCCGTTTGCCTTGTTTTGGCATCAGCTGTTTATGATGAGGAAGATTATATTCGGAATTTTAAAGAATATTTGAAATCAAAAAAATGAGAATATTGTATATCGCTCCGGATCTTACGAATTCAGGAGGAATTGCCAGAGTAATTGCTTTAAAAGCAAATTATTTCTCAACTTTTTTGGATTATGAAGTACATATTCTTGCTCCAAATAGTGCTGATGCTTCTTTTTTTTATGAATTTGATTCCAAAATAAATTGGTACTCAATTACTCATTTTAGAAATTCACTTCGATTTTTATATCATTATATTCGTTTTATTAAAGAAACAATTTCGAAAATAAAACCAGATGTAATTATTATTTGTGATGCGCTATATTGGAGTTATTTACCTTGGATAATAAAAACACAGTCACCTATAATTTTTGAAACCCATGTATCCACATCTTTAAGGAAAATTTGGTTTAAAGGGTTATTTGGTAAATTAAGATTTGCCCTTGTACAATCAATTAAATTATACTCGATGAAGAAATTTGATAAGGTTGTTTTTGAAACTCAGGATGGCAGTAACGAATGGAATTTAAAAAATAGTAAAGTAATTCCTAATCCGCTTAGTTTTATTTTGCCGAAACAATCTGATTTAAAAAATAAAAAGGCTGTAGCAGTATCAAGACACAGTTATGAAAAAGGTATTGATCGGTTATTAGAGATATGGAAAAAAGTAACTGAAAATCATCCCGATTGGGAACTCGATATTTGTGGTCAATGGGATGAAGATTTACGATATCAAAAAATGGCAACTGATTTGCAGATTTCTAAAAATGTGAATTTTATTGCTCCAACATTAGAAATTCAAAACCATTATTTTGAATCGTCCCTTTATTTGATGACTTCAAGATCAGAAGCTTTTGGTATGGTATTGATAGAAGCAATGGCTTGTGGTTTACCTTGTGTGGCCTATGATTGCCCATGCGGACCAAGAAGTATTATAACAAATAATGTAAATGGTTTTTTGATAGAAGATGGTAATGAAACAGATTATTTAAAAGCTGTTGAAATGCTAATTGAAAATGAAAACCTCAGAAGAGAATTAGGTAATAATTCATTGAAAAGTATTAAAAAATACGATATAACGACTATCATGCAAATTTGGCGTGAGCTTCTTGAAGGTTTGGTTAAATCCTGATTTATTTTGTTTGTAAACTAGATAAATACCCCAATCGGTATAAATCAAACAAAAATAATATTGGTTTGTTACCCGAAAGATTCTTTAATATGATGCTTCGTGTCATTTTATAGAACAAATTAAAAATAAAAACTAATTTATGGGTTTTAATTATTTCGAATACTTTTGCTATTTTAATATAATTAGGATCTAATAAATTATTGTCAATCAGATTTTTCAAGGCAATTAGGGACTCTTTTTCTTTTTTAATAGCAACTTCAAAATGGTCTAACCCTAGGTGATAAATGGGGTTGTTGATATGCTCTACAGTAAACTTGTTTTGCATTAAATCATAAGAAAACAAAGTGTCTTCGTGTCTCAGATTTGGTAGGGATTCGTTAAAAGATACCGTCGAAAAAAAAGATTTATGAATCAGGAAATTTAAAGATAAAAAACTCAGATAAGGATTTTTTTGTCTTTCGGTAAAGTGTATTGATTCCCTGTTTTTGCCATAAACCCATCGCAAAACTTTACTTTTTTCGGGTTTTTCACTTTGATACAAAATTCCTCCGTTGACAATCTTAATTTCATCATTCAAAAACGGGGCGTATCTGTCAATAAAACCCTCATCTTTAGGAAAAACATCCACATCTAAAAAAAGTAACCAGTCATATTGAGCTTTATGGGCTAATAAATTCCTGATTTTACTCCTGCCAATATTTTCTTTTAACATTTCATAGTTGCAATTTGATAGAAGATTTATTTTTTCATTTTCTGAAAATAAGTTAGTAGAAGCATCGTCCAAACAAATAATTTCAAATGGAATTTCGGACCTCTTAGCCTGATCATGAATTTCAGAAACTAAAGAAAAGGCATTATAATTATAGGAAGGAATAAGGATTGATAACATTAATGACTATGTTTTGTATATAGATGCAAAGAAAATATATTTTATCTAAAAGAATAGATTTTATAAGCAGAATTGATGTAGTTGATTTGATTTTACTTTAGTTAGGTAGTCAGAAAGATTTGCTGAAAAGACAATTTAAAAAACAATTTCTCAATCCGCATTTGGATAACTCTCATGACAAAGATCGAAATCTTTGGCCAATGCTGAATTTATTATTATGTGTAAAACCAGATTGGCAATCTGAATATCGGTAATTTAGAGCTATAGCCCAATGGATTGAAAGAAAAACAGATCACGGTAAATTTAATCGTTTCGCAGTAAAGGAAAAACAAAATAGTTTGCTGCTTTCTGTTTCTCCATTTGTATTTGACGGAATCAGATGTTGTATTTCTAATTATTATTTTTATGAAAAAACCTTCGAGATTTTCATAGTTTTCATGTTGCTTCATTTAGAAGACCATAATAACCTAAATCGTTTTTTGAACTACTTCAAAAATAGTATTGTCTTCACACTTTAATGTCTTGGCTGGAAATTTCATGATCACAGCATAATCATGTGTTGACATGATAACGGTTTTACCATTTTCGTTGATTTTTTTCAAAACAGCTAATACTTCAGCACTAGTTTGTGGATCAAGATTTCCAGTGGGTTCGTCTGCAAGAATTAATTCAGGATCATTTAATAAAGCTCTCGCAATGGCTACTCTTTGCTGTTCCCCACCCGAAAGTTGGTGTGGCATTTTTTTAGCAATTCCTATAAGACCTACTTTTTCTAAAACTTCGTCAATTTTATTTTGCATAGAAGCAACATCAGTCCAGCCTGTGGCTTTTAATACAAAAAGCATGTTTTCGTTAATACTTCTATCTGGTAACAATAAAAAATCTTGAAAAACTATGCCTAATTTTCTTCTCAAAAACGGAATTTCATCTTCTTTCAAATGAGCTAAATCATAGCCAACTATCTTACCTTCACCTTCGGTTAAAGGTAAATCAGCATAAAGCGTTTTCATAAAACTACTTTTTCCAGTTCCTGTTTTACCTATAATATATAGAAATTCGCCTTTTTGAACTTCAAGATTGATTTGTGATAAAATCACTTTATTTTCTTGATAAATCGTAACGTTTTTTAATGATAAAACTGTGTCTGACATGAGTAATTTAGTTTATTGCGTAAAAGTAATAAATATATGTTCTAATTCACAAATCCGAAATCCGAAATCTAGAATTCAAATTGTTTACAACAATGTTTATAATAAATGGCATAGTTTTTTCGTTATAGGATGTAGGATACTATTTTTGAATAAGTAAAAAATAAAAAACATGCGTAGAGTTTCAATGTTAATTGTACTGCTTTTTGTAGCAGGGATGTCAACAGTTTTAGCACAACAGTCAGCTATATACACTCATGCTTTGACAGATTTTGACAAAGCCATTTTGTTATTTAAAGATAAGCAATACCATTCTGCTCAAATTTTATTTGAACGAATTGAGCAAGATAATATAGAGCAAAATGTTCAAGAGGAATGTGCTTATTACATTGGGATTTGTGCTATTCATTTAAATCAAAATAATGCCGATGAACTGATGGAGAAATTTGTTGCTGACTATCCAACAAGTTCTAAGCAAAACCAAGCTTACAGAGAAGTGGCGCAATATTATTTTGAACAAGGAAAGTTTCCTCAAGCACTACAGTATTTTGATAAAGTAGATGAAAACACTTTAACTTATGAAGAAACAGAAAAATTCAATTTTCAAAAAGGTTATGCCTATTTTACTGCCGATAACAAAAAAGATGCTGCAAGCTATTTCAATAAAGTTGTAAATTCCAAAGAATATGGAACTCAGGCAAATTATTACTTAGGTTTTATGCAATATGAAGGGAATAACTATCAAGAGGCTAATAAGTATTTCCAAAAACTTTTAGGAGAAGAAAAATACTCTGATAAATTATCTTATTTCAAAGCAGATATGAATTTTAAATCCGGCGATTTTCAAAAAGCGATTGATGAAGGTGTAGTTGCAATGCCAAACTCAAATGCTTCCGAAAAATCAGAATTGAATAAAATCATCGGTGAAAGTTATTTCAACATGCAACAATATAACAAAGCCTTGCTCTATCTAAAAGAATATAAAGGCAAAAAAGGGAAATGGAGTAATACAGATTTCTACCAATTGGGTTACACCTATTACCAACAAAAAGAGTATGAAAATGCTATTTTACAATTCAATAAAATCATATATGGTAAAGACTCTGTGGCTCAAAACGGTTATTACCATTTAGGGGAATGTTATTTTAAAACCGATAAAAAACAACAAGCCTTAAATGCTTTCAAAAGTGCTTCCGAAATGGACTTTGACAAAAAAATTCAAGAAGATGCTAATTTGAATTACGCTAAATTGAGTTACGAAATTGGAAACTCTTATCAATCTGTCCCTGATGTGTTATCTGCATTTTTGACAAAATATCCCAATTCACCTAGTAAAAATGAGATTGAAACTTTATTAATCAACTCTTATATTACATCTAAGAATTATGAGGATGCTTTAGCATTATTAGAAAAAAATAATTCAGATGAAAACAAAGTTGCTTATCAAAAAGTAACTTTTTATCGTGGTGTCGAATTATATACAGATGGAAGTTATAAAAATGCTTTAGCCATATTCAAAAAATCTATTGCAACTCCAAGAGATGAAAAATTCACTACCAGAGCAACTTTTTGGAAAGGAGAAACAGAATACGTTTTGGATAATTTTAATGAAGCATTATTGAGTTTCAAACAATTTGTTGGTTACACCGAAGCCAAAAACACAACTGAATTCAAAAATATCAATTATAATATTGCGTATGCATTTTTCAAGCAAAAAGAATACGAACAAGCCGGAGATTATTTCCAAAAGTTTATAGATGGAAATAAAGACGACAAAGTGCGTTTGAATGACGCCTACTTAAGACTTGGTGATAGCCGTTTCGTAACTTCAAAATATTGGCCAGCCATGGATGCTTACAACAAAGCTATCGAAATGAAAGGTATTGATGCCGATTATGCAGCTTTCCAAAAAGCATTGAGTTATGGTTTTGTAGCTAGGAATGATAAGAAAATAGATGATTTCAATAAATTCCTTGCCAATTTTAGAACCTCTCAATATCGTGATGATGCTTTGTTTGAATTAGGAAATACTTATACAACCGAGAACAAAACTGACCTTGCGATTAAAACGTATGACCAATTATTAACCGAATTCAAAAACGGTTCTTTTGCTGCCAAAGCCATTTTGCGTCAAGGATTAGTTTATTACAATGGCCAAAAAGAGGAACAAGCTATTGCCAAATTCAAGAAAGTTGCGGCTGATTATCCAAGAACTTCTGAAGCTTTAGAAGCTGTTTCTACAGCACGTTTGATTTATATGGATAACGGAAAAGTTGACGACTACGCTGCTTGGGTTAGAACATTGGATTTTGTTGCCGTTTCAGATGCCGATTTAGATAACGATACTTATGAGGCCGCTGAGAAACAATTTTTACAAAACAATACAAAACAAGCTATTTCAAGTTTGAGTAGCTATGTTTCGAAATTCCCAAACGGAATTCATGCTATAAAAGCTAATTTCTATTTGGCCCAATCCTATTATACAGATGGTATAGAAACCAATGCCATACCAAATTATGAATATGTTATCGGCAAAACTAGAAATGAATTCACAGAGCAATCATTAGCCCGTTTATGCGAAATTCATTTAAAAAAAGAAGATTATGCAAAAGCGATTCCAGTTTTAAAACGTTTAGAAAACGAAGCAGATTTTCCTCAAAACGTAACATTTGCTCAAGCTAATTTGATGCGTGCATACTATGACCAAAAAGAGTATGCTAATGCGGTTGTCTATGCTGATAAAGTTTTAGCCAATCCAAAAACGGATAATAAAGTAAAAAGTGATGCCCAAATCATTGTAGCTCGTGCTGCTATTCAAGTTAATGATGAAGCAAAAGCTAGAGTAACTTACGCCAAATTATTAACTATCGCTAAAGGAGAATTAGCAGCTGAAGCTTTGTATTATGATGCTTATTTCAAAAACAAAGACGGTAAATACGAAGACTCTAATAAAACCATTCAAAAATTAGCCAAAGACTATTCTGGTTATAAATATTTTGGAGCCAAAGGTTTGATAGTAATGGCAAAAAATTACTATCAGATGAAAGATAATTTTAGTGCTACTTCCATCTTGGACAGTGTAATTAAAAACTTCAACACTTATCCTGATGTTGTGACTGAAGCACAAGCAGAATTAGACATTATCAAAGGAGAAATTTCTAAAACGAATTCATCAATAACAAATTAAAACTCTTTGAATCTCAGAGCTTCTCTGTGAATCTCTGTGTAACAATTCTAAATATGAAACAAGTAAAATTTATAATAATAGTATTTTTTTTGACCCAAATTTCTTTTTCCCAAAAGAAAGACGAAAATATAGGAACTGAAGTAGTAAATGTGGTAAAACCCTATACACCAACAATCTCTGATGCTTTCAAAGTAAAAGAAACGCCAACATTGGATGATGAGGAAACCACAAAAAAAGAAAATATTCAATACACTATTTTTTCTTTTCCAGTAGCGTCAACTTTCACACCCTCTAAAGGAAAAGCAGCCAATGTTGATAAATCACCAGAAGAGAAAATTTTCAGCAATTATTTAACTTTAGCTGCAGGAAATTATGGAAACATAAATGCCGACTTATTTGTTATTAAAAACATAAGTAATACCGATTATTTTGGAGCAATGTTAAGCCATAGTTCTTCTCAAGGTGGTATTAAAAATGTGGTTTTGGATGATAAATTTTTTAACACCGCTCTGGATTTAACCTACGGAAGCAAAACTAGAAAACTAACTTGGAATGCTGATTTAGGATACAAAAATCAAGTGTATAATTGGTACGGAATTCATCCAACAATTTTTGACGATGCTACAATTAATACAATAGATGAGCAGCAAAAGTATCACACTTTATACCTTGGAGGCAAATTGGCTTTGGATAATATTTTAAAAGAAAGCTCTGTTAGATTCAGCCGTTTTTGGGATGCTTTTGGTTCGGTTGAAAATCGTTTTGTAGCCAAACCATCATTAGAGTTTGATTTTGTTGACCAAAAAATTAAAACCAATTTTGTAGTTGATTATATTGATGGCTCATTTGATAAAACTTTTAATTCTGGTACTTCTTTTAAATACGGATATACCAATTTTGGTTTTCAACCAAGTATTAAAATTCATAAAGACGATTTAACAGTTAATGCTGGAGTTGGTTTCTTTTATGGTGCAGCTCAAGAAGCTGGTAAAAGTAAATTCTATATCTATCCACAAGTTACGAGTTCTTATAAAATAGTTGGCGATTTAATGATTGCTTATGCCGGATTAGAAGGAACTTTAAAACAGAATTCGTACAGTGATTTTGTGCAACAAAACTTCTTTGTATCGCCAACGCTTGGCGTGGCACCAATAGATCAAAAATATGATGTATATGCTGGTTTGAAAGGAAAATTAGCCAATAGTATCAGTTATAATATTCGAGGTTCTTATTTAAATGAAGAAAACAAAGCATTGTTCAAAAGCAATGGCTACGTCGAAAGCACAGCAAATTTAGAAGGTTATGCCTATGGAAATTCCTTTGATGTGGTTTATGATAATGTTAAAACCATTAGTTTCTTTGGAGAATTGAAAGCAGATTTGTTTAAAAATATTTCTTTTGGAATAAATGGTACTTTTAGTAGCTTTTCTACTGATGCTGAAAAGGAAGCATGGAATTTGCCAGCAATACAATTAGCTGCCACTTTAGATGTATTGATAACTCCAAAATGGTACGCAGGAACTAGCCTGTTTTTTGTTGGGGATAGAAAAGACCAATTTGTCCGAACATCTGTTTCAGGGTTTTTTCCAATAGAGAATATCACGTTAAAAAACTACCTCGATTTGAATGCGCATGTTGGATATAAACACAGCGAGCGAATGACTTTTTTCCTAAAAGGAAACAATTTAGCCAATCAAGAGTATCAACGTTGGTTGAGTTATCCGGTACAAGGATTGCAGGTTTTGGGTGGCGCAAGTTATAAATTTGATTTTTAAAAAAAAGTACCTTAGTAGCTGATTGTTTAACTTATAGATAATCCTAACTAAGTCACTCAGCTACTAAGTTACTCAGTCACCCTGTAATGAAACAACAAATCCTTCAGCGCTACAAAGAAATGCTTCAAGACCGAATTGATGTTTTTCAAGACATGATTTCGGGATTGACCATTGATGCCCAAAACGATGCCAAAGGTTCAGCGGGCGATAAGCACGAAACCGCTTTGTCGATGATGCATATCGAACAAGAAAAACTCAACTATAAACTCAAAGAAGTTCTCGACCAAAAAAGTATTCTAGATAAAATTGACTCTTCGCAAGTTCACAAAAAAATAGCTTTAGGAAGTATAGTACAAGCCAATGGCATGACGCTTTTCATTTCAACAGCATTGCCTAAAATCACTATAGACAACAAAACCATTTTTGCGCTTTCGCCACAATCGCCTCTGGGAAGTAAACTAATGGGCAATCAAGTAGGTTTTGAATTTGATATGAATGGGAAAGAGTATACTATTGAAAGTGTTTTTTAACATTTTTAATCTGAAAACAATTAATTCTAATTTTTTACTTTCATATTTTAATATAATCATTTAATATAGTTGTATATTGTAACTAATCATTTACATTTAGTTTATGTATAGAAATGATTATATCATTTTTGCTATTATAAATTAAATACGTTAAAAGATTATGTGCGGAATTGTATGCGCTTTTGATTTAAAACAAAAAGCAGAAACTTTAAGACCACAAGTGTTGGAAATGTCCAAAATCATTCGTCATCGCGGACCAGATTGGAGTGGAATTTTCAGTAACGATAAAGTCATTATGGCTCACGAAAGATTGGCTATTGTTGATCCAGCTTCGGGGAAACAACCTTTGTTCAGTCAGGATGGAAAATTAGTTTTAGCTGCCAATGGTGAAATTTATAACCACAGAGAATTACGCAAACAATTTGAAGGGAAATATCATTTTCAAACTGAAAGTGACTGCGAAGTTATTTTAGCTTTATATAAAGAAAAGGGCGTTCATTTTATTGACGAGATGAACGGAATTTTTGGTTTTGCAATTTATGATGTAGAAAAAGATGAGTACTTTATTGCTCGTGACCATATGGGAATTATTCCATTATACATCGGTTGGGATCAACACGGAACGTTTTATGTAGCTTCCGAATTGAAGGCGTTGGAAGGGTATTGCACCAAAATTCAATTGTTTCCTCCAGGACATTATATGACCAGTAAGGATGGTGAATTTGTACAATGGTACAAAAGAGAGTGGACAGATTATGATACTGTAAAAGACAATAAAACCAACATCAATGATATTAAAGTAGCTTTAGAAGCTGCGGTCCACCGTCAGTTGATGAGTGATGTACCTTATGGCGTGCTACTTTCTGGCGGATTGGATTCATCCATTACATCGGCTATAGCCAAAAAATATGCGCAAAAAAGAATTGAGTCGGGTGATACACAAGAAGCGTGGTATCCACAATTGCACTCGTTTGCAGTTGGTTTAGAAGGTTCGCCCGATTTAGCGGCAGCTCAAGTCGTAGCTAATTATATCGGAACCATTCACCACGAAATTAAGTTTACCATTCAGGAAGGATTAGACGCGATACGTGATGTAATTTATAATCTAGAAACCTATGATGTAACAACTATTAGAGCATCAACACCAATGTGGTTAATGGCAAGAGTTATTAAATCTATGGGAATAAAAATGGTGCTTTCAGGCGAAGGTTCGGATGAGTTATTTGGGGGTTATTTGTATTTTCATAAAGCGCCAAATGCTCAAGAATTCCATGAAGAAACGGTGCGTAAATTAAGCAAATTACACATGTACGATTGCTTGCGCGCTAATAAAAGTTTGGCCGCATGGGGAATTGAAGGTCGTGTGCCTTTTTTAGACAAAGAATTCATGGATGTAGCGATGCGAATAAATCCGCAAGATAAAATGATTAATAATGAGCATCCTATGGAAAAATGGGTGCTTCGTAAAGCATTTGAAGACATGCTTCCCGAAAGTGTGGCTTGGCGACAAAAAGAGCAATTTAGTGATGGTGTAGGATACAGTTGGATAGATACTTTAAAAGCGACTGTGGCAGACGAGATTTCGGATGAACAATTGGTAAATGCTAAGTATAAATTCCCGTTGCAAACGCCAACATCTAAAGAAGAATATTATTATCGTTCTATTTTTAACGAACATTTTTCAAGTGATGCTGCGGCATTATGCGTGCCCCAAGAAGCTAGTGTTGCATGTAGCACTAAAATAGCTTTAGAGTGGGATGAAGCCTTCAAAAACATGAATGACCCATCGGGAAGAGCAGTGGCCAATGTGCACGATGATGCTTATATAAAAATTTAAAACAATGTTGAGAAAAAAATAAATTAAAGAATTTGTTGTTAGATTGAATTTTAGTTAGTTAAATCTGTTCTTGATTCAGATTTTAAACGTCCGTCTTTTTTGTCGGACGTTTTTTGTTGAAATCCTATCGAAAATGTTAATAACTTACAGGTTTTAAAGTCGAATTTTGATAGGAAATCTTGTGTGTTTTTATATATTTGCGTGTTAGACAAAAATTAGATTTTTTACGATAAAATAATATGAGCGACGAGATTAAAAAGAACAGTTATTCAGCCGATAGTATTCAGGCATTAGAAGGAATGGAGCATGTTAGAATGCGTCCTTCCATGTATATCGGAGATACTGGAGTTAGAGGTTTGCACCACTTGGTTTATGAAGTAGTTGACAACTCTATTGACGAGGCATTAGCTGGACATTGCGATACAATCAGTGTAATTATAAATGAAGATAATTCAATTACCGTTGAAGATAACGGTCGAGGAATTCCAGTAGACATGCACAAAAAAGAAGGCGTTTCCGCTTTGGAAGTGGTAATGACCAAAATTGGTGCAGGAGGAAAATTTGACAAAGATTCCTATAAAGTTTCTGGTGGTTTGCATGGTGTTGGAGTTTCGTGTGTCAATGCACTTTCTGACCACTTACGTGCTACGGTTTATCGCGAAGGAAAAGTATATGAGCAGGAATACGAGAAAGGAAAATCAATGTATCCGGTTAAACAAATTGGTGAAACAACCAAAAGAGGAACAATGGTTACTTTTAAACCTGATGCAACTATTTTTACACAAACATTAGAGTATTCCTATGACACCATAGCAGCTCGTATGCGTGAACTTTCTTTTTTGAATAAAGGAATTACTATTACGCTTACCGACAGAAGATTTACTAAAGAAAACGGCGATTTTGAAGGTGAAGTTTTCCATTCAAAAGAAGGATTGAAAGAATTCGTTCGTTTCCTTGATGGCAATCGTGTGCCAATCATTAGCCATGTGATTAGTATGGAACATGAAAAAGGCGAAATTCCTGTTGAGGTAGCATTAATTTATAATGATAGTTATGCTGAGAATATATTTTCTTATGTAAACAATATTAATACTCACGAAGGTGGAACGCATCTACAAGGTTTTAGAATGGGTTTAACTCGTACCTTGAAAAAATATGCGGATGCTTCAGGATTATTAGAAAAATTAAAATTTGAAATTTCGGGCGATGATTTTCGTGAAGGATTAACTGCTATTATTTCGGTAAAAGTTCAAGAGCCACAGTTTGAAGGACAAACCAAAACTAAATTGGGTAATAGAGAAGTAGTTTCTCCAGTTTCTCAAGCAGTGGCTGAAATGCTAGAGAATTATTTGGAAGAAAATCCAAATGATGCACGAATTATTGTTCAGAAAGTAATTCTTGCAGCAACAGCGCGTCATGCAGCTAAGAAAGCTCGTGAGATGGTTCAGCGTAAAACCGTTCTTGGTGGTGGTGGTTTACCTGGTAAACTTTCGGATTGTTCGGAACAAGACCCAGCAAAATGTGAAGTTTACTTAGTCGAGGGAGATTCAGCAGGTGGAACTGCAAAACAAGGTCGTGATAGAAATTTTCAAGCGATTTTGCCATTAAGAGGTAAAATTTTGAATGTGGAAAAAGCGATGCATCACAAAGTTTTTGAAAACGAAGAAATACGAAATATATTCACTGCTTTAGGTGTTACAATTGGAACTGAAGAAGATTCTAAAGCTTTGAATTTAGAAAAATTGCGTTATCATAAAGTAATTATTATGTGTGATGCCGATGTTGATGGTAGTCACATTTCTACTTTGATTTTAACCTTCTTCTTCCGATTTATGAAAGAACTAATTGAAGGCGGACACGTCTATATTGCTGCGCCACCTTTATATTTAGTTAAAAAAGGAAACAAAAAAGAATACGCTTGGAATGATGATCAACGAGATATTGCTAACGAAAAGATGGGTGGAAGTGCTGCTATTCAACGTTATAAAGGTCTTGGAGAGATGAATGCAGAACAATTATGGGAAACTACTATGGACCCAGCATATAGAACTTTACGTCAAGTTACGATTGATAGTCTAGCCGAAGCTGATAGAGTTTTCTCTATGTTGATGGGCGACGAAGTACCACCAAGAAGAGAATTCATCGAGAAAAATGCAGTATATGCTAAGATTGATGCGTAAAAATATTTTAAATCTTGAATTATAAATTTTAAATGATTCAAAGTTTAACACCAATCAAAATTCAAAATATATAATTTAAAATAATAGGAATGAAAGTTACAATAGTAGGAGCAGGAAACGTTGGAGCTTCTTGTGCAGATGTTATCTCTTATCGAGGAATAGCTAGTGAAGTTGTCATATTAGACATTAAAGAAGGTTTTGCCGAAGGGAAAGCTATGGACTTGATGCAATGTGCTACGAATACTGGATTTAATACTCAAATCACTGGAGTAACCAATGATTATTCAAAAACTGCTAATAGTGAAGTCGTAGTTATCACTTCTGGAATCCCAAGAAAACCAGGAATGACTCGTGAGGAATTAATTGGGATTAATGCTGGAATTGTAAAATCGGTGGCAGAAAATTTGTTAAAATATTCACCAAACGCAACGTTTGTTATAGTTTCTAATCCTATGGATACTATGACTTATTTAGCATTTAAATCTTTAGGTTTGCCTAAGAATAAAATTATTGGAATGGGTGGAGCTTTAGATAGTTCTCGTTTTAGATATTATTTGTCAAAAGCCTTGAATAAACCAGCTAATGATGTATCTGCAATGGTTATAGGTGGACATGGTGATACTACTATGATTCCATTAACGCGATTGGCTTCCTATAATGGAATTCCAGTTTCTGAGTTTTTAACTCAAGAAGAATTAGACAAAGTAGCTGCTGACACTATGGTTGGTGGTGCCACTTTAACAGGACTTTTAGGAACTTCTGCTTGGTATGCTCCGGGTGCCTCAGTGGCTTATTTGGTAGACAGTATTTTAAATAACCAAAAGAAAATGATTGCTTGTTCTGTTTTCTTAGAAGGTAAATATGGTCAAAACGATATTTGTATTGGAGTTCCATGTATTATTGGTAAAAACGGTATTGAAGAGATTGTTATCATTCAATTAAATAATACAGAAAAAGCATCATTTGAAAAAAGTGCAGATGCCGTTCGAAACATGAATAATGATTTGAAATCTCATTTGGGATAATATATTTTTTAATTAAAAGAAAAAAAGACTGCATACTCTGCAGTTTTTTTGATATTAATCATTAAAATATTGGTTAATCTTATCTATAATTATATATTTGCACGTTTCAAAAAATAGAATTATTTTAAATTCAACACTTTATTACATATTGTTTTGAGTTTTAATGATTTTATTTTCAAATAATTTAACATAAATAGAAAATTAATTAATTTTTAGAATAATGCAGAATAAAGGACTAGTTAAATTTTTCGCAATTTTATTTGCTTTGGTAAGTATCTACCAACTTTCATTCACTTTTGTTGCTAACAAAGTAAAAGAGGATGCCAAAAATTTCTCAGGAGGAAATCCAGTTAAAGAAATAAAATATCTTGACTCAATTGGTAAAGAAAATGTATTTCTTAATTTCTTTACTTACAATGAAGTAAAAGACAAACAAATTAATAAAGGTCTTGACCTTGAAGGAGGAATCAACGTAATTCTACAGATTTCCGTTAAAGATGTCTTGAAACAATTGTCTAACAATTCAAAAAATCCTGTTTTCAATAAATCTTTGGAAGATGCAAAAACAAATCAAAGAGGTAATCAATCTTATTTGGATGCCTTTTATGAAGCATTTGATAACAATTCAAAGGGAACAGTAAAATTAGCTTCCCCTGATATTTTTGCGAATAGAAATCTTCAAGGTGAAATTGATTTCAGCATGACTGATGCTCAAGTAAAAAAAGTCTTGGCTAAGAAAGTTGACGAATCAGTTGAATCTGCCTTTGGAGTTCTAAGAAGTCGTATTGATAAATTTGGTGTGACACAACCCAACATTGCTAAACTTGGACAGACAGGTAGAATTTTAATTGAATTACCTGGTGCAAAAGATGTTGATCGTATAAAAAAATTAGTTTCAAGCAAAGCAGAATTAGAGTTTTGGGAAACCTACAAAGCTGAGGAGTTAATGGGCTTTTTAAGTTCAGCAAACGAAGCTTTAAAAGCTACGGTTAAAAAAGATGAAAAAGTTGCTGCTGCAAAACCAGCAGATTCAATTAGTAAATTATTAACTGATAAGGATAAAGATTCTACGGCTGCCAAAAAAGGTAACAATCCGTTATTTGATAAGTTTATTTCGCAAGGTGGTGGACCAGTTTTAGTTATTGCTTCACCTAAAGATACTGCAACTATTAATGGTTATTTAAAAAGATCGGAAATTCGTTCTTTGTTACCAGCAGACAAGCGTTATGCAAAATTTGTTTGGGGAAAACCAAACGTTAAAGTTGATGAAAAAACTAAGAAAGAATCAGAAACAGTTGAATTATACGCTTTAAAAGGTAACCGAGATGATGTAGCTCCAATGAGTGGTGGTGTAATTGTTGACGCAAGAGATACTTTTGACCAATCTGGTAAACCTGCAGTTTCTATGCAAATGAATGGTGCTGGAGCAAGAACTTGGGAAGAATTAACAGGAAGAGCATTTACTCAAAAAAGTTATATTGCAATAGCTTTAGATGACGTAGTATATTCTGCGCCTGGAGTTACTTCTGGACCAATATCTGGTGGTAGATCTGAAATTTCTGGAAACTTTGAAGTTGCAGAAACTAAAGATTTAGCTAATGTTTTAAGAGCTGGTAAATTACCTGCAACTGCAGAAATCATTCAATCAGAAGTAGTAGGGCCATCTTTAGGAGAAATTGCCATTCATGCTGGTTTGATTTCTTCAATCGTTGGATTCCTATTAGTATGTTTCTGGATGGTTTTCTACTACGGTAGAGCGGGTTGGTATGCTAATGCAGCCTTATTATTGAACTTACTTTTCCTATTTGGAGTAATGGCAAGTTTTGGATTTGTGTTAACATTACCTGGAATTGCTGGTATCGTTTTAACATTAGGAACTGCAGTAGATGCTAACATTATTATATATGAAAGAGCAAAAGAAGAATTACGTGATGGTAAATCACTTGCAGATGCTGTCGTGACTTCCTACGGTTGGAAAGGTGCTATGCGATCTATTATTGATGCTAACGTAACACACGTTTTAACTGGAACAATCTTATTCGTATTCGGAACAGGATTAATTCAAGGATTTGCATTAACTTTATTAATAGGTATATTTACTTCTTTATTTACTTCTATTTTTATAGCAAGAATTTTTATTGATAGAGATATTGCAAATAATAAAACATTAACCTTCTCTACTGGTATTACAAAAAACTGGTTTACAGGTTTCCATTTTGATTTTATTGGAATAAAAAAATGGACTTATTTATTGTCATCAATAGTTGTAGTAGTTAGTTTAATTTCAATATTTTTCATAAACGGACTTGATCAAGGTGTTGATTTTGTTGGAGGAAGAACATTCCAAATTAAATTTGAAAAGCCAGTTGAACCAACAAAAGTATCAGAAGAATTGTCTGCTGCATTTGGAACTACTGTTGAAGCTAAAGTTTTTGGAGAGGATGAGCAATTAAAAATCACAACTAAATATAAAATTCAAGAAGAAGGTGTTGATGTAGACGCTGACGTAAACAAAAAGCTTTATGATGTATTGAAAAAATATTATTCATCTGCCGTAACCTATGATAAGTTTGTAAATGCTTATGACGGAAAAGCAGTTGGTATTCTTCAAGCTTCAAAAGTGGGTGCGGCTATTTCTGCAGATATCAAGTCAAACTCTTTCTGGGCAGTTCTAGGCGCCATGCTTGTAGTTGGATTATATTTAGTAATATCTTTCCGTAAATGGCAATATTCGCTAGGAGCTATTGCAGCTGTTTTCCATGATGTTGTTTTCGTTTTAGGTATCTATTCTCTTTTATACAAATACATGCCTTTCCATATGGAAATGGATCAACATTTTATTGCAGCTATTTTAACTGTGATTGGTTACTCTATGAATGACACCGTAATTGTATTTGATAGAATTAGAGAATATCTTGCAGGCAACAGACAAGGTCACTTTAAAGATGTTGTAAATGCTTCTATTAATTCAACTTTGTCAAGAACATTAAATACCTCATTAATGATGATATTAGTGTTGTTAACCATGTTCTTGTTTGGTGGAGATTCTATTAAAGGATTTATTTTCGCTATGTTGGTTGGTATTATAGTAGGAACCTATTCTTCATTATTTATTGCAACACCAGTATTGGTAGACACAATGAATAAAAAAGCTATTGATGATATAGAAAAAAGACACGGAAATTAATTTAAGTAGTCTTTAAACATTAATAAAAGGGTTGTCAATTTTGATAACCCTTTTTAGTTTTATATATTTTATGATTAATATTTAGACTTTAAATATTTTAAATAATTAATCCCAAAAGTTTTAATTTAATTTCATCCAATAGATTAATATTATAAAGTAATTTACAAGTGTTTTTGTATTTTTGGAATTCAAATATTTATCAAAATGAAAATCGTTATATCGCCTGCTAAATCATTGAATTTTGAAAAAGCTGTTCCAGTTTCCACTTTTACTGAACCACAGTTTTTAAAACAAGCTATAATAATTCAAAATACTTTTAAAAAGAAAAATCCAAAGCAACTCTCGGAGTTAATGGATATATCTGAAAAATTAGCAGAACTCAACTGGCAACGTAATCAAGAATGGCAAACTCCATTTACAAAAGATAATGCCAGACAAGCTATTTATGCTTTTGATGGCGATGTTTACACGGGATTAGATATTTATAGTTTACCCGTTGAAAAACTATCTGTTTTACAGGATAAACTCAGAATTCTTTCTGGATTGTATGGTTTGCTTAAACCATTGGATTTAATGCAAGCTTATCGATTAGAAATGGGAACTTCTATAGCTATTGGTAAAAATAAAAACTTGTATGAGTTTTGGAAAAAAACAATTACTGAGAATTTAAATGAAGAATTGCAAAAAGAGGAGCTATTTATCAACTTGGCAAGTAATGAATACTTCAGCGCAATAGATGTAAAGCTGTTGAAAGTTCCAGTTATTACTCCTGAATTTAGAGATTATAAAGACGGAAAATTAAAAATGATTAGTTTTTTTGCCAAAAAGGCCAGAGGATTAATGGTCCGATATGTTTTAGATACCAATGCAGAAACTCCAGAGGATTTGAAAGGATTCAACTATGAAGGTTATGCTTTTGATGCTAATTTAAGTAAAGGAAATACATTGGTTTTTACAAGATAATTATACATGCAGGTATTCCTGATATTCTCTAATAGTTTCTTTAGTCGCTTTCTTTTGATCTCGCGCCAATTCTCGCATGGCTTCTACGCCTTTCTTGGCACAACGTTTTACTTTGTATAAACGAGATGAAAAGGTTTGTAATTTCTCTACATCTTGAGGTGAAAGTTTAGTTTCTAATTCACTCACAAAGTCATTGAATTCTTTTATAACAACTTTGTTCTCTTCATAATCAGTTTTTAAATCATCAAGAAGTTCATGGATTTCTTTAGTTATATCATTGCTGATATCTTCACTTTTCTTGCAAAGTTCAGCAATTACTTTTTTTTTGTGAGTATTGAATAGTCCCATGATAATCTGATTTATGTTTAATAAATTTATAGTATTAAATCAAATTTAAGAAATTGTTCTCAGAAAATCAGCAAATTGTTAATAACTTGTATATTAATGTATTAATGCACGGCTTCGCTCATTTCCATTTTATTTTTACCTTTTTTTACTAAAAGAATAAACGGAATGCAAACAAGAAAAAGAATGCCTAAATATAGAAAAACATCCATATAAGAAAGTACCGCACTCTGTTTTGTTACACCATAATCCAAAACTTTATAAGCTTTTTGCAAAGCAATATCTGGACTAAAGCCTTTTGATATGAAACCTCTTTGAAGTGCATGCAATCTATTTTGCACAATAACTCTTGTTAGGTCTAAATTTGCAATCAAATTGACGCGATGTTCTTGTCCAAAACGAGCTATGAATGTAGTAATAATAGCAATGCCAAATGAACCTCCAAGTTGTCGCATCATTCCGGTAAAAGCAGCGCCTTCGCCAATACTTTTCCCTTTTAAGGATGAAAGCGATAATGTTGTTATAGGAACAAAAAGTAACCCTAAACCTATACCTCTGACAATTAATGGCCAAAAAAGATGTTCTTCACCCGTGTCTGGTGTCATCATGTTGTGCATCCAATAAGTAAAAATAAAAAAAGCTAAAAATCCAACGGCAACCATATAGGTTTGAGGTATGCCTCGTTGTATTAATTTTCCAATTATCGGCATCATAAATGCTACGGTTAATGAACTTGGAATTAAAAGCAGCCCAGCATCTGTTGCAGTCCAGCCCAATATGGATTGAGTATATATTGGAATAATAAAAGTAGTACCATACAATCCAAACCCCATTATGAAACTCATTACAACACCAACTCTTAAATTCTGATCTTTTAGAACTTTTAAATTAACAATTGGGAATTGATAGGTTAGCTGTCGCCAAATGAAGAAATACAACCCGACTAAACTTATAACCGTTAGTCTAACAATCCAATCGTCGTTAAACCAGTCATCTTGTTGGCCATGTTCTAAAATGTATTGTAAAGAACCTATAAAAGCCGATAAAAGTATTATTCCTAACCAATCTACTTGATTAGCTTTTAGCTTTTCACCATATTTTGGACTTCTAACAAATGAAAGTGTTAATAGTGTGGCAATAATTCCAATGGGGATATTAATATAAAATATATAAGGCCAAGAGAAATGATCTACTATATAGCCTCCTAATGGCGGACCAAGAGTTGGTCCAACAATAACTCCCATACCATAAATTGCCTGAGCCATTCCACGTTTTTCTAATGGATAACTTTCTGTGATAATGGTTTGTGCAGTTACCAAAAGCGCCCCGCCACCTAGTCCTTGAATAAATCTAAAAGCCACTAATTCCCAGATTGTAGAGGCATTGCCACACATAAAAGAAGCAACCGTAAAAATTATAATAGAAGCTGCAAAATAATTTCTTCGGCCAAATTGTTGAGACAACCAGCTTGTCATGGGTATGACGATAACATTAGCAATGGCATAAGCAGTTATTACCCATGCCACATCGTTCAATGTTGCACCAAGACTTCCTCGCATATTGTTTAACGCTACGTTTACTATTGTAGTGTCAACAATCTCTAGCAAAGCACAAAGTACCGCTGTAATGGTAATGATTATTCTTCGAAAACCATATTCAACTAAATCATCCTGAACTACTGCTTTTGCTGCCATTTAATTGGTTTTTCTTTATTCTTACTTCAGGATAACATCTACATCAGCATTCATTCCAGAACGTAGTAATTGCAATTTTTCTTTGTCATTATTCTCCGTAAAATTGATGCGAACTGGAAGTCTTTGAACTGTTTTTACAAAGTTTCCACTGGCATTATCTGGAGGTAAAAGAGAAAATTTTGAACCAGTTGCTGGAGAAAAAGAAGTGATTTCGCCTTCAAATTCAGTTCCAGGAAATGCATCTATTTTTAGTATTACTTTTTGACCAGCACGCATTTTGTTTAATTGAGTTTCTTTAAAATTAGCTATTACCCATGTTTCTTGATTATTAATAATATAAAATAAGGATTGTCCTGGTTGCACCAATTGTCCTGGTTGCAGGTCAACTGTTGAAACTTGTCCGTCAATGGAAGCAGTTACGAAAGTATATCCCAAATTTAAATTAGCTGCATCCAACATGGCTTGTGCTCGTTTTATATTGGCAGCAGCAACTAATACTTGTTTGTTGCTCACATTTGTTTTGGCAGATGCTACATTTTTTTGAAAAGAAGAAGCTTTTTGTTGTTCTTGTAGGATATTTAATTGGCTTTGAGCTTCTTGTTTTGCCGCTTCAGCTTGTTCATATTGTTGCTTTGTAATCGAATGATTTTTGTATAAATTATTATAACGTTCAAAATCATTTGAAGCTCTTCGTAATCTTATTTTAGCGGTTTCAATGTTTCCATTTGCTGATTGAACATTGGCATCAGAAACTGAAACTCCAGCTTGTGATGTTCCAGTATCGGCTTTAGCTGCTTCATAACTGTTTTCCGCAACTGCAAGTGATGCTTTAGCTTCTTCTAGTTTAATAATATAATCACTATTGTCAATAACAAAAAGGGTATCGCCCTTTTTTACTATAGCATTATCTTTAACATGAACTTTGGTAATGTAACCTCCAACTCTTGGAATAATAGGATTCATTTTTTTGGCTACTTGTGCATCATCTGTAGTTTCGTGTGATAAGGAATGGATGTATTTGTATCCGCCATATATTAGGCCTAAGACTAACATAATAATGAATATGAATGTGAATTTTCTGTTGGTATTTGTTGCTGCCATAATCTTATTTTTAGTTTTGTGTAATGTTTAATGAGTTAATTAATTTTCCTGAAGCAAATTGTAATTCGTAGTATTTTTGGGCGACATCAGCTTTCGAGAGCGCTTGATTGATTTTGGCTTGTAACTGCTCATAATCGGCTTCGAGTAGATCATTTGTTGTAGAAAGACTGTTGTCATACTTATCTTTTACAATTCTATAATTTTCAGTTGCTTGAACTAGGGCTTTGTCATAAACCAGACTTTGTTTTATTGATAATTTGTAATTTTCATTGGCTTGGAAAACTTCTTCCTTTACTTGTTCGTTCCTATAATCAAGAGCTAATGCTGTTTCTTTGGCTTTGTTTTGGGCTAATTTTACTTGTTTACTATTTTTAAAAATGCTAGATAAATCATAAGTAAAGCCAACCCCAAAATTCATAGCATTAGTAACTGTCAAAACATTATTTAAATCAAATGCGATGTATCCCCCAGTTAGAGATAAAGAGGGGTAATAGTTTCCTTTTGCTATTTTAATGCCACTTTCTGCTGCCATTTTTTTAAATTCCAAAGATTTTAAATCGTTTCTTTCACCAAGAGAATTGTTATTTTGATTGCTTGCCATATCTCTTTTTACGGCTTCAATATCAATTACTACTTCTGTATTCTCAGGTAGTTTTAATAAAGTAATTAGTTTATAATTCGCAATGGCTATATTTTTATTTGCATTTTCTAATGATAGTTCTATGTTGGATTGTTGCAATTGGGCTTTCAATAAATCGTTTCGAGCTATCAAACCATTTTGTTCCATAGCGGTGAAATCTTTCACACGTTGTAAGGCAGTTTTCATATTGTCAGCTATCAAAGTTGCCATTTGTTGCGCTTTATAAAGATTTGCAAACATTTCTACAACTTCAAGTCCAATTTCTTCTTTTGAGTGCTTTTCTGAAAAGGTTTCTGCCCGATAAATACTTTCTGATGTTTTTATACTGTTCTTAAGCTTAAATCCATTAAAAATAGGCAATGAGGCATTTACTTGACCTAATAGTAATTGGTCAATTTTTAAAGGTGTTGAATTGCCAGATGAACTATTGTTAGATTGTAAATTGGATACTACATGTGCGCTTGATAAACGTAAATATTGTCCAGAAGCTTTAATAGAAGGATATTGATTATTTTTAATAATATCTAATTCCAGTTTGGAAGTTTCCACTTTTGTTTTTGCAATAGATGAAGCTGTGCTATTATTAACGGCTATTTCGATAGCTTCTTTTAGCGTTAACAATTTTTTTTCTTGAGAATTGCCTTTTGCAAAAGACAAAATAAGAAAGGCGTGGAGAACCATTTTATTAATTTTCATAAACTAAAAGTGCTTTTATGGTTTTTTGTATGTGTGAAGTTAAATCGGTTAAAATATAGTTTTCGAAATCAGAGTCATTTTTCAAATCTAAAATTTCTTCATAATATTTTTTGTTCGTGTGGATATGAATGAAACTTCCAATAATAATTGGAGGTAACAAAACAACATTAATATTTGGCTGAAATAACCCTTGCTCTTGACCTTCTTTGATGATATTCTCAATAAGCTTTAGGTTGTTATTTTTTACTTCTGTAAAAGCATCAATATTAATTTCTCTTTTCTTACTCGAAAGCTCAAAATGTAGTATTTGATACATGCAGCGATTACTATTAATAATGCTAATGTAATAGGCAATAAGTTTTTCAATTTTTTGAATAGGAGAGATGCTTTCTTGATATAGTGTTTCAAGATCTAAATTCATGCTCGAAATTCTATACAGTATTAAGGCTTCTAGAAGTTTTTCTTTAGAGCCAAAATAGTAGGAAATCATTGCAATATTGATATTGGCTTCTTTGGCAATATCCCTAATGGATGTTCCATCGAAACCAATCTCAGCAAATAGCTTTTCGGCTACTAGTAGAATTTCAATTTGCTTTTCATTAAACTCAGTCATTTTTTTGAATTCATTATGAGTTGAGCGTCAAAATTAAACATTTGTTTAAATTAAACACTTGTTTAAATGAAATTTAACAGTTAGTTAATCTAAAAAAAAACAATAGATAATATCTATATTGATTATTTATATAATTG
>Ga0209499_1000675_pt1 | contig 24988 bp, 15 predicted proteins | sample C_130208_EF_Meta_FD_187306 | JGI IMG/M metagenome (GOLD analysis project Ga0209499, IMG submission 187306) | Freshwater microbial communities from Lake Croche, Canada to study carbon cycling - C_130208_EF_MetaG (SPAdes) (version 2) | ecosystem: Environmental > Aquatic > Freshwater > Lake... | reverse complement strand
CAGTATTCTTGTGGAGACATTCCTGTTATCGATTTGAAACTTTTAAAAAAAGGACTGTAGGAAGAAAAACCGCCTTTTACTGCTAATGAATCTATGGTATTATTATTTAAATAACCATCATTTATTAATAGAATTGTTTTTTGAATGCGTAATAAATTTTTAAAACCAACGAAACTAATACTGGCATGGTATTTAAAAACATAGAGAACATGACTCTTAGGAATTTTTAATTTATGAGCTAAATCTTCAATTTTTAAAATATCAGAGAGAAAAAAATCCGAATTGACTGCTATATTTTCGATTTCTAAAACATAGTTTTCTATGTTGGTAAAGATTTTTTCTTTTAAAACAGCATCTTGAATATTGGCCACTTTCATTGAAGTATCCATAATCCAAATATTATTAAAAATGATATTGTGCTTTTTGTATTCTCTAATTTTATTTTGAAACTCTTCATAACCATATAAAAAATCTGGCGAATATAAAATTTTGATATACATCCCACTCCAAATTATGCCTCCCACCCACAAAAAATTATTCTGAGCAATATACCAAAACCCACTATTAATTAGAACAATACTAATTAAAAATCGAAAAAACATTAAGATAAATAAGCAAAATAATAACCGTGTCCATTGCTTAATGATTTTATTTTGCTGATTGATGAGTAAGATAGCACTGTTTCGTTTCCAAACTTTGTCCTGCAACAATTTATACGAAGCAATGGCATACCCTATATTCCAAACTATAGCCAAAATAAATATAATTTTTCTTCCAATAACGAATGCTTCACTTGTGAAGCACTGTTTGATACCAATAAAAAACAAAAAGACGAGTGGGAGAAAAACAACATGAGCCAACTCTTTTATTTTTAAAGCATTATGGTCTTTTACCAAATTACTAAAATACAAATAGAGTAAAGGCCAAAGCGTAATAAAATAAATCAAATCTATAAATTTCAGGAAATTTTGCAAGGGTAAAATATCCGATAAACTGAGCATAAAGAATCGTAAACTACTCAAAAAGAAAAATAGTATCAAATAAAAATTAATGTGTCGTTTGGCTTTATAGCGAAATCCAATTAATATGAGCGTAATAAATCCCAATAAAGCTGTAAATAAAAAAATATATTTTTCAATCATGGTAATTTGAATTGGCAATAAAAAAGAGGTATAGGCTCACAAATATAACTGTTCTTGTTTATGATTTCATTATTTATAAAGTGAAAATAAAAATTAAATTATTTTTAAATAGACACTAGATACAATTCATTAGTGCAAATTGTTTAAAAAAAATTAGTAGCGCATTTCTTAAACTACATTAAAACTAGTTGTTGAAATATTGAAAATTGTTGTCGTTTCTTTGCAAAAAGCGCTAAATCTGTTTTTTGATTTTAATTTTTATCTACTATTGTACACTTAAATAAAGACAATTAAATATGACAATAAATCCTAAAAAAAGACTTTTATTAATTTTGTTTCTGTTTTTAATAAATTTTGGATTAAATGCGCAAATTACTTCCTCTATATATACTTTCAACCAAGGTGATAATCCAAGCAGTTTGGCAAGAAGTAGTACTGGAGATTTATATTTTTCATTAAATAACCAAATAAATAAACTATCCGCTGATGGAGAGTTGACGGTTGTTATATCAGTAAGTAGTGATATTTATATCCAGAATATAGTAATTGATTCTATGGATAATTTGTTTTATTCTGCCTATAATTCTTTAGATAGGACGTCAATAATTCAAAAAGTTACTCCAGATGGCACTGTAACTCCTTATATTTATGGAAATTATAATCCGGGGAGTTTAGCAATTGATAATGTAGGAAACCTCTATTTTACTGACTTTTCAAATCAGCCTCCAACGATTCAAAAAGCTACTCCAGATGGCACTGTAACTCCTTATCTTAATGGGAATTACAGGCCTAATAATATGACTTTAGATAATACTGGAAATCTCTATTTTACTGACTATTCAAATTACCCTCCAACGATTCAAAAAATTACTCCAGATGGTTCTGTAACTCCTTATCTTAATGGAAATTATTTCCCTGATAATATGACGGTAGATAATACAGGAAATCTCTATTTTACTGACTATTCAAATTACCCCCTTACAACGATTCAAAAAATTACTCCAGATGGTTCTACCCAAGTATATTTAGCCAATGACAACTATTTAAACCAACCCAGGTATCTTGTTTCAGATCCTTCGGGAATATTGTATTATTTGAATAGAAATAGTAATTATTCATATGAAATAATTAAAGTTGGTTTATCTTGTATTCAGCAATGCCCTCCTAATGTTATAAATCAGTCTTTTTGTGTTTCAGGAACAGTTGCTGATTTAGTAGCTTATGGAACAGATTTACAATGGTACACTACTGAAACAAATGGAACCTCTCTAGCAACAACAACAGCTCTTGCTACAGGAACGTATTATGTATCACAAACTGTAAGTGGTATCGAGAGTACAAGAACTTCGGTAGTGATAACAGTGAATACTACAGCAGTACCATCGGCTTCAGCACAAACTTTTTGTAATTCAGGAATAGTTGCTAATTTAGTAGCTACAGGAACTGGTATTCAATGGTATGATGTTGCTACTAATGGAACAGCTTTAGATACTTCAACGGCACTTGTTAGTGGTACTTATTATGTTTCACAAACTTTAAATAATTGCGAGAGTACAAGAACCTCGATCTCCGTTACGGTAAATACAAGCTTAGCACCAATTGCATCTGCGCAAACTTTTTGCGGAAGCAAAACAGTTACTGATTTAGTAGCTACAGGAACTAACTTAAAATGGTATAGTGAGGCTATTAATGGAACAGCTTTAACTTCTTCAACAGAATTAGCTACAGGCACCTATTATGTTTCGCAAACAGAGAACGCTTGCGAGAGTGCAAGAACTTCTGTTGCCATAGCTGTATATGATACCCCAACTCCAATGTCAGTTGATATACTTGTTGTTTCTGGCGGTGGTTCAGGCGCCACAGGTTTTGGCGGCGGTGGCGGTGGTGGCGCTGTAAAATATTTTTCTAATCAGAGTATTGGAGGCGTGAACGAGGTAGTTGTAGGTAGTGGAGGAGCAGCTATTACTAATAGCCCCTATTCTTCAGGTTTACATGGAGAAAGTTCCTCCTTTGGATCCTTAGTAGCTACTTCCAATTCATCTTCAAATTGCCCATGGGGAACGAATACTGGTGGTGGTGGTGGTGGAGGTTCTGGTGGAGGAAAAAGTGGTGGTTTTTTCACAGGAATGGAGCCCGGTGGAACAGCAATTCCAGGCATGGGTTACAACGGTGGTGGTGGAAATGGTGATAGTATACACTTTAGAAATGCAGTAGGCGGAGGTGGCGGAGGTGCTGGCGGCGCAGGAAAGAATGGAGACTCACCCGGACAAAATGGTGGGAATGGTGGCGTAGGTTTGGCTTATAATATTTCTGGCACTATGACCCTATACGGTGGTGGTGGTGGTGGTGGAATCAATATAAATATTACTAAAGCTGGCACTGGTGGTGATGGAGGTGGAGGTGCTGGATCAAATGGGAATGTTCCTGGTACAAACGGCACACCTAATACAGGTGGTGGTGGTGGCGGATACGGCCAAGGTGGGGGATTTGGCACTTCAGGTGCAGGAGGTTCTGGAATAGTAATTATAAGGTATGCAGGGGCTACAATTTTAGCTACTGGTGGAACAATTACTCAATCGGGAGGATTTACTATTCATACTTTTATTAACAATGGTACTTTTACTTATAACTCTCCTCAATTAAGCCAAACTTTTTCAGGAAGCCATACCGTTGCTGATTTAGTAGCAACAGGAACTGATGTAAAATGGTATGAAGTTGCTACAGACGGAACAGCTTTAGCTTCTTCAACAGCACTTGCTACTGGTACTTATTATGTCTCTCAAACCCTAAACAGTTGTGAGAGCTCAAGAACTGCCGTCTCTGTAAGTGTTTCTTCAACAATTATTTCCTGGACAGGAGCCAATAGTACAAGCTGGACCGATTCTGGAAACTGGTCAACTAATACTGTTCCAACTTCAACATCAGATGTAACCATAGCAGCAGCAGCAAACCAACCTTCGATTGCTTCTGATGTCGCTATCAATTCATTGACAATCGATTCTAGTGCCAGTTTGACTGTTTTAGTAGGTTCAAACTTAACCGTTACAAATTACATTCATAATTCGGGAAACATGACTCTAGAGAATAATGCGAATTTATTTCAAGGAGATAATGCAGTCAATACAGGAAATATAAATGTAAAAAGAGAAAGCAGTGCATTATATAAATTTGATTATACTTTATGGTCCTCTCCCGTTACAAATATTAGCCAGTATTTAACTGATTTTTCACCCCTTACAGATCTAAAAAGGTTTTATAATTACGATATAGCATTAAATTTATATAGCCCTATATTAACCCCTAAATCGACACCTTTTACACTTGGTAGAGGATATTTAATCCGTATGCCTACTACATCAAATTTGTATTCGACTAGTAATCCAACAAAATTTGAAGGTGTTTTTAGTGGTGTTCCAAATAATGGCAGCAAAACTTATACAATGTCAATAGACGGAAGTGGTTATAATTTAGTTGGAAATCCATATCCTTCAACTCTTAATATTGATAGTTTTTTAAGTGCTAATGATAATATTGATGGTACCTTATGGTTTTGGAGAAAAAGTAATAATTATTTAAACACCACTTCTTATACCACTTGTACCATTGCGGGAATTACTTCATTTGCAAATGGAGCATCCTATTCAAATGATAATTTCATTTCTGTTGGCCAAGGGTTTATTGTTAAAGCTAAACCAGGAATGACAACATTGAATTTTACCAATTCTATGAGAATAGCCAATAACGAAAACCAATTTTTTAAAACGAAGGCTATTGAAAGAAATAGAATTTGGTTAAATCTTTCTAACGCTAGCCAACCCATTAACCAAATGATGGTGGCTTATATGACTGGAGCTACAAAAAATATTGATCGAGCAGACGGAAGGTATATAAATGACAATCCAACAGCTTTGAACACTTTAATCAATAACGAAGAATACACTATTCAGGCTAGAAATTTACCTTTTGATCCATCCGACATTGTTCCAATGAGTTTTAAAACAGATGTTGCAGGTGCTTATTCCATAGCTATAGATCATGTTGATGGTTTGTTTTTGAACAATCAGCAAATTATATTAAAAGATAATTTAATGGGTGTAGAAACGGATTTAAAATCGGGTCCTTATAATTTTACGGCAATTGTTGGGGTTGATACTACTAGATTTTCCTTATTGTATCAAAAAACTTTGGGTATTAACACCGCTGATTTCAGTGACAACAGTGTTAGAGTTTCTAAAAACAAAGGAAACATTCAAATCAAATCCAATAATAGAGGAATCGACAACATAAAACTATTTGATATAAACGGTCGTCTTATTTTAGAAAAATCGAATGTAAATGCCAATGAAACTGTTATTGAAAGCACCAAATTTGGAAATCAAATTTTGATTGTTAAAATCACTTCCGACGATAATAAAGTAGTAAGCATTAAATTAGTTAATTAAAAAATACTGTTTGAATAAATTCAACACCTAAATAAAAAAAATGAAAAAAATGAAAAAAAATATAGTGAATTTTCTAATACTTTCCTTCTGTTTGTTATTGAATTTTACAGCATTTGCTCAAGAATCAGGTCCAGGTGAAACCGCTGCACCTGCTGCAAATGGATATGAACTAGAAGGAACAGGAGAAGGAGTTAATAGCACCGCTCCTATTAATGATTACATCTGGGTATTAGCTATTATAGGTTTGGTTTTTGCCTTTTACAAATTCAAAGCGATACAAAACAAGAGAATTCATAGTTAAATAGTAATTATCAATATAAAAAAACTGTTCCATTAACTTGGAACAGTTTTTTGCATTAAGTTGGCTTGTTATTTAATCTTTTTAGGTTTAATTCTTCGAAGCTCCGCTTCGATTTTTTCTTCCACAGATTACTTTGTCTATTCGATATTTGGTCTTGGGTCACATATTAAAAATAATTTTTGAAAATCTGTAATCTGTGGCTATTATTTCGTTACTACCTCCGAGGCTCTGCTCCGAGGCAGTTTATTAAATCATTGAATTATTCAAGACTAATTAAGGCAAAATCGATTAATATTCCGATTTAAAATTTAAAGTTGGGTATTAATTATAAAAGCTTCTTCGGCTTGCTTTTCTGATGCTTTTAGTTTTTGTAATACTTGATTTAGCGAAATGATTTTTGTCGGGATTAACTGCAAAAGATATCTTATTTCTATTAAATTAAGACAAAAAACAAGTAGTACCGATATTAAACTATAACTTTATTTTTTTAGTCTAAAAAGCAAAATAGTATTAGTCTATAAATACTGTTTTCCAATAACAATATCGTACAAAAAAACGCCCCAAAAATTGAAATTACAAAAACAAATTTTTCTTGCTCAACTTCTTATTTTTAGTACTTATTTAGTTAATTCTCAAGTAGGGATTGGAGTTTCTAAACCAGATAGTTCAGCTGTTTTAGATGTTAGTTCAAGCACTAAAGGATTGCTAATTCCAAGAATGACTACTTTAGAACGAAATAGTATAAATAATGCAGCTAAAGGACTCTTAATTTATAATACAGATACTGCTGCTTTTAATACTTATAATGGCTCAATTTGGAATGATTTTACAACAAGACATAAATCAATTACAAAAACGGACGATGCAATAACTACTTCATTTACAGACGAGGTTGTTTCAGGAATGACACTTTCTCCTGTAGCTGGGACTTATATGGTTAATTTTAATGCTCAATTTAAAAACAACCCAATAACGACAAAAACAACTACAATTATTCCAGGTGAAATAACTTTTATGACCGGAAACTGTTTTGCTGCATTGAACACTGTTTTAGCAGAAATTGATGCAAAACCAATAACCAACAGTACACACACTTCTATTATTGGAAATGGAGAAACTATTTTTCCAGGAAAATATTATGTTGGAGCAGCAATCGCTTTATCAGGAAATTTGACTTTAGATGCAAGAGGAAATCCAGACGCATTGTTTATATTTGATGCTAATGGTGCAATAAACTCCAGTGTTTTTACGACAATGACTTTAACAGGAGGTGCAAAAGCAACTAATATATATTGGGTTGCCTTAGGAGCTGTAGGTATTGGAGCAGACTGTAATGTTAAAGGAAATTTTATTTCAAGAGGGGCTGCAATAGCAGTAGGTTTTAGATGTAATGTGGAAGGCCGATTGTTATCTACAGGGGGGGCAATCGCTTTTGGACCAGGAACGGCAAGTATTCCTCCAGGTATATCTTCAATCAATTTAGGAATTATGGCTCCATTTATAATCTATACACATGCTGGCGGATTAGGAAATGTTATTGATGGTACAAATGTTACTTCCTTATATACCGGGCTTATTTTATCAGACGCAGGTGCACCAACAGGTTTTGCTACGGCTACCCCTCCAAATTCTGTACTTCCTGAATTATCATCTTCAGTTACATTTGGTTCTGGAACTGAAACAAGCTTTGATACTATTACAACTGCTGAAAACAATCTGAATTCAATGGCTAGTTTTAGCATCTATCAAAATGGAGTTTTAATTCCTAATTCCACTAGGACACTTATAGGATCAGCAATTAAATCTGATATTGAATTAGAGGGTATTGCAACGGTAGCTTCAGGAAATACAATTGAAATCAGATGGAAAAAGTTAGATGCTGATTTATTAATGAATAATAGAATTTTAACCATAGTTAAAGTGAAGTAATTCAGAATAAATAATAGCTTTTTAAAGCTAATTTCTTGAATAAACTCAACTATAAAAAAATTATAAAATGAAAGGCATACTTCTCCTTTTTTTAATACTAGCGACTCAAAGTAGCATTGCACAAATAGCTATTGGAAGTGAAACTGCTCATCCCTCTTCTATATTGGATTTAACATCAATTACAAAAGGCTTGTTAATACCTCGAATGACAACTGTTGATAGAAATGGAATTGTGAATCCTGCTTTAGGATTACTTATTTATAATACAGATGATTCCGATTTTAATTCATATAATGGCGCTGTTTTAGGTTGGCAGGATTTTTCAACAGCATATAACTCGGCAAACGCTATTGGAGATATTAGTACATCATCAAATGTGGATGCAATAGCTACAGGAATGACATTGACACCAAACGAAGGGAGCTATTTAGTGAAATTTAATAGTCAATATAAAAATGCACCTGTATTTACTTCAACTCCCACAAATACTGAATCTATATTAGCAGATTTAGCATTAGTAATTTCCGATTTAGATCAGTATTTTGTTTTGGGAACTCCAGAGTATAATTCTATAAGTCATACCCATTATGCTAGTTATAATAGTAACGGTTTGGGTATTGGGAGTTCTATTTCAAATGATTTACTTGCCGATTATTATGTAGGCCTAAATATACACTTGTATCCAGGTGCTTATCATGAAACAGCAGCAATAAATTTTGTTACAGATGCAGTGGTTACTTTGGATGGCTTAGGGGATCCAAATGCAAAGTTTATTTTTAATGCAGATGCAGCAATTAATACAGGAATTGGAGTAAAATTCAAATTAATTAATGGGGCACAAGCTTGTAATATATTTTGGTTAGCTAATGGGGCTATGAGTATTGGGGCTACAAATAATATGATTGGTAATTGTATTTCAAGAGCTGGTGGTATGGCTATAGGTATAGGTTCTAATTTAGATGGAAGACTTCTAACAACTGCAGGAGCATTAACAATGGGAGATGGAAGCTTAAAAATTCCTATTGGAATTTCTTTTATTAATTTTAAATCATTATCAACCTTTTTAGCATTTACCGCCTCTGGTGCCGTCGGTGTTACGGGTGCACCAGCAGGTGAAAAAACATATATAACGGGTGATATTTTTACAATTTCTGGATTTGTCAACTTTGGTTTCACACCACCTTATGGAACTGGAACGGCAACAACTCAGCCTATTGTTGGCCCACCAGTTGTATTGGTAGGTAATTTATATAATGTTTATGGTCCTAACGTGACTTCTACTATTGCAGTCGAAAATAATGTTAATTCTACAGGGACTTTTAGTTTTTATAAAAATGGAATCGAAATCTCAGAAGCTACAAAGGTTGTAAAAACAAATAATGTATCATCAATAATTACATTACAAACGGTCTGCATCTTTAATGGAAATGATGTGATTGATATTCGATGGAAAACTGAAGCAGGAAACACCTTGTTGATGGGGAATAGAAACCTAATTTTGATAAAAGTACAGTAATCTCTCTATGCTTGTTTATTTACAATTGTTCCTTTGTGCTAATTAGTTGTTTTTTACTTCAAAAAGGAATAGATTTGGGGTAATCAATGGAAATTAAAAATGGCATTAAAAGAAAAAATTAAAGTAATAATAAGCGATTTAGACGGAACTTTACTCAATAGCAAGCACCAAATTTCGGACTATACTAAAAGTATTTTTCAACAATTATATGATCAAAATTATTTAATAATTATTGCCACCGGACGCCATCATTTGGATGCTTTTCCGATTATTGAAACTTTGGGATTCCCTGTTTATTTAGTGACCTCAAACGGTGCAAGAATTCATTCGCCAACAAAAGAACTTCTTTTTTCTTTTGACATTTCTAGTGATGCCATAAAATCAATTTTGAATATGGACATCGATTCGGATATTACCACCGTTTTATTCCGAGAAGCGGTCTGGCAAACCAATAAAGAAAACAAAAAATTAAATAGTTTTCAAAAGGAAATGCACTATCCACCAGAAATAGTTGATTTTAAAGCCATGGAAGATTGTGGCGCCATAAAATTGTTTTTCTCCCATGATAATCATCAAACATTAGTCGAACTTAGAGATCGAATTCTAGTAGTAAATCCAATTGATTTTAGTCACGCTTTTAGTCTTCCTTTTTGTCTGGAATTTATGGATAAATCAGTTGATAAGAGTGTCGCTATTTTTAAAATTTTAGAAAAAGAAAACTTCACTTTCGAACAAACAATATCATTTGGAGATGGTTTTAACGATGAAAGAATGCTCGACGCCACTGGAATTGGTATTATTATGGAAAATGCGGTAGAAACATTGAAAGTCAAATTATCTCATTTAGAAATAATTTCTTCCAATGACATGGATGGAGTGGCAACCTATTTGCACGAAAAAATAGTAAGTACTTTTATTCAAAAGTAATATCTTAGCCTGTGTACAAAGTATAATTATCTATTTTGAATCCTTATAAAAGTTTAAAAATAAATCTAATGAAAAAATATATTCTTGTTTTAGCAGTCCTCTTATTTGCAGGTTCAAGTCAAAGTCAAAGTTTAAAGTTGGAAGATATTATGAAAGGAGATGCTTTTATTGGTGTTTCCCCTTCAAATCCAAATTGGTCTTTAGACGGGAAAAAAATATATTTTGATTGGAATCCAAACAACGAATGGGGAACTAGTACATATTTTTGGCAAAAAGGAATGTTGAAACCAGAACTTGCCACACCAAAAGAAGCCGCCTTTTCTAAATTGGATTTTAAAAAAAGCGAAACTTGCGATTGGGCTTATTATATTGACAATGGCGTTTTGTTTTCGTATGCTATAAAAAGTAAAACAATCAAAAAACTATACCAGCACAGCAATCCTGTTTCTAATTTGCAATTGGGTTTTGAAGATGGAACTTTGTTTTTTGAACAAAATGAAAATCTTTTTAAATTCAATACAAATGAAGGAACGATTGTCCAAATGACTAATTTTAAATCAGGAAAGGAAAAGGAAAAAGACACTGATAAAGAATCCTTTTTGAAAACACAGCAAAAAGAATTATTTCAATTTATTAGAGATCAAGAGGCAAAGAAAAAGTGGAAGGATGATAAATCAAAAAGTGTAAAATCAGATTTTCCAAAAGCTTATTATTATGACAAAAATGTTTTGGGAAGTTTAAAAGCAAGTCCAAAAGGAAATTTTGCCACTTTTAGTTTGGTTGAAAAAAAGGAAGAAAAAAACGAGATTATGGAAGTTTTTATTACTGCGGATGGCTTTAATAAAACCCGAGACACTAGAGAGAAAGTCTCCGAAAACAATTTAGTGAACACAAAATTCGGAATTTTTAATAAAGCGAAAGATACAACCTACTTTGTGAATTTTGCGTCTTTAAGTCATATTCAAGATACACCAAAATATTTCGAATTATATGAAAATCTCAAAAAAAGAGAGAAAGCAGATAAACAGATTGTGGTTCAAGAACCGATTTACAATCAGGATGGATCCAGGGCAGTAGCTGAAATTAGAAGTCAAGATAATAAGGACCGTTGGATTGTTAATTTGAATTTAGAAAACGGCACCTTTGAAGAAATAGAACACCAACATGATGAAGCTTGGATAGGCGGACCTGGCATTTCTTCTTATTCTTTTAATTCGGGAACACTTGGTTTTATTGGAGATAATGAAACTATTTATTTCCAATCAGAGGAGTCGGGTTATTCTCATTTATATACGTATAATCTAAAGACAAAAAAGAAAACACAACTGACAAAAGGAAATTGGGAAGTTCGCGAGGTGACTTTGTCAATAGATAAAAAAGTATTTTATTTATCCACAAATACCACGCATCCTGGAAATAGAGATTTTTATAAAATGAATATTTCCGATGAGGTTTTGCAACCCATTTTAACAAAAGATGGAGCGCACGAGGTACAATTATCTCCTGACGAAAGTAGGTTGTTAGTTCGCTATTCTTATAAAGATAAGCCTTGGGAATTGTATTTCGGCGAAAACAAAAAGAATGCGGCACTGAGCCAAATCACTTTTTCTACAACCGAAAGTTTTAAAAGTTATCCTTGGCGTAAGCCAGAAGTAATTACTTTTAAAGCAGAAGATGGAACAACAGTTTATGCACGAGTGTATTTTCCACAAAAAGCCAACGCCAATAAAGCAGCGGTACTTTTTGTTCACGGTGCTGGTTATTTGCAAAACGCACACAATTATTGGAGTAATTACCAAAGGGAATATATGTTTAATAATTTATTAGCCGATTTAGGGTACACTATTTTAGACATAGATTATCGCGCCAGCGATGGGTATGGACGCGATTTTAGAACTGGAATTTACCGTTTTATGGGCGGAAAAGATTTGTCGGATCAAATTGACGGCAAAAAATATTTAGTGGAACATTATGGTATTGATACTAATAGAGTAGGGATATATGGAGGTTCTTATGGTGGTTTCATTACTTTGATGGCGATGTTTACTGCTCCAAAAGAATTTGCTTCTGGTGCTGCTTTGCGCTCTGTTACCGATTGGGCGCATTATAATCACGGTTATACGGGGAATATTCTCAATTTTCCAGAAACCGATCCTGATGCTTACAAAAAAAGTTCGCCAATTTATTTTGCCGATAAACTAGAAGGAAATTTGCTAATGCTTCACGGAATGGTGGATGATAATGTCGAATACAAAGATATTGTTCGTTTGTCTCAGCGCTTTATTGAATTGGGTAAGAAGAAATGGGAATTAGCTGTTTTCCCGGTGGAAGCCCACGGTTTTAAAGAAACCTATTCTTGGATTGATGAATATGTACGAATATTGAACTTGTTTAATACCACCTTGCTTAAAAACTAACTTATTTTATAAAGAGATATAGTCGAACAATTTTGTGTATCTCTTTTAAACTACCTATTTTTGCAACTATAACAACTAATTACTACAATGAACACAATAACAACAACGGACTTCAATTTTCCAAATCAAAAATCGGTTTATCGAGGTAAAGTAAGAGAAGTTTACAATATAAATGACGCGCTTTTGGTTATGGTGGCTACCGATAGGCTTTCGGCTTTTGATGTGGTTTTGCCAAAAGGAATTCCTTACAAAGGACAGATTTTGAATCAAATAGCGACCAAATTTATGGAGCTTACACAAGATATAGTTCCGAATTGGTTGATTGAAACACCAGATCCTAATGTGGCTGTGGGACATTTATGTGATCCTTTCAAGGTGGAAATGGTAATTCGTGGATATGTTTCAGGTCATGCTGCAAGAGAATATGCAGCGGGTAAAAGAATGATTTGTGACGTTGCAATGGCAGAAGGATTGAAGGAAAATGATAAATTTCCAACACCAATTATTACACCAACAACAAAAGCGGATAACGGATCGCATGACGAAGATATTTCTCGAGAAGACATACTTTCGAAAGGAATTGTTACTGAGGAAGATTATATCGTTTTAGAGAATTATACACGGGCTTTATTTCAAAGAGGTACCGAGATTGCGGCAAGTCGTGGATTGATTTTGGTAGATACCAAATATGAATTTGGAAAAACAAAAGAAGGAGTAATTGTTCTTATTGACGAAATTCACACACCAGATTCTTCTCGTTATTTCTATGCAGACGGCTATCAAGAAAGACAAGATAAAAACGAAGAACAAAAACAATTATCTAAAGAGTTTGTGCGTCGTTGGTTAATAGAAAATGGTTTTCAAGGTCTTGAAGGGCAACAAATTCCTGAAATGACGGATGAATATATAGAAACCGTTTCGGAAAGATATATAGAATTATACGAAAACATTCTTGGTGAAAAATTCGTTAAAGCGGATGTTACCAATATTTATGATCGAATAGAGAAAAATGTAGTCGCTTATTTAGAAAATCTAAAATAAACGCAAAGCCTTTTCAAATGAAAACCGCAATTCTAATTTAAGAATTGCGGTTTTTTTTAGCCCCGATAGAAGGGAAAATCCTTTTTTAAGGCGATTTTTTTTCGCCTAAAAAAAGATTGGAATGATAGCGGGAATAGCTCCCTAATAAAAAATTATTCTATTGGCGCGTGTTTTTTTCTATTGAAAACCCAGAAAATAATTGGGAACACTAATAAAGTCAAAATAGTCGCAGTGACTAACCCACCGATGATTACAATAGCCAACGGTTTTTGGGATTCGGAACCAATTCCTGTTGAAATTGCTGCCGGCATTAACCCAATCGATGCCATCAAAGCGGTCATTATAACGGCGCGTGTTCTTGATTTTACTCCAAGAAAAATGGATTCATCCAATGGTATTTTTTTCTTTAAATTGTTATGAAATTCCGAAATCAGAATTACCCCATTTTGAATACAAATACCAAGTAGGGCAATGAATCCAACACCTGCTGAGATTCCAAAATTCATTCCAGTTAAATGCAACGCGATGATTCCCCCGATAATGGCAAAAGGAACATTGGCTAAAACTAAAAGCGAATCCTTGATATTTCCAAATAAGATAAACAGTAAAACAAAGATTCCTATTAAACTTATCGGTACAACTTGTCCTAATCGCGCACTGGCTCGAACTTGATTTTCAAATTCGCCTGTCCAACCTACAGTATATCCGGTAGGTAGTTTTAATTTGGCTACTCTGGATTGCGCATCGGCGATGGTACTTCCTAAATCTCGATCGCGAATAGAGAATTTTACCCCAATAAATCGTTTGGTATTGTCTCTATAAATAAAGGCTGGTCCTGTGATTTTTTTGACATCAGAGATTTCTTTTAAAGGAATTTTTGCACCACTAATAGTAGGTACTTTTAATTCGCCTATGTCTTTCTCATCTTTTCTATATTCTTTAGCAAAACGAACTCGAACGTCAAATTTCTTTTCTCCTTCAAATTTTTCGGTTGCTGTTTTTCCTCCAAAAGCCAATTCTAAAACCGCTTGGGCATCTTTTAAAGTAACGCCATAAGCTGCCATTTTTTCTCGGTCTAAAACCACACTGATTTCAGGTTGGCCTACATTTCGTAAGATTCCAACATCCCTAATTCCAGGAACATTTTGAATTTTGCCTATAACAGCATTCGCTAATGCATCTAGTTTGTCTAAATCAGGTCCGTAAATTTTAACCGCATTTGCAGCATTAATTCCAGCAACAGCTTCTTCAACATTATCAATAATGGGTTGTGAATAATTATAGATAATTCCTTGGTGTTTCTTTAGCTTTTTATCCATTTGATCTACCAATTCATCTTGCGAAATTTTACGTTTCCAATCGTCTTTTGGTTTTAAATTCACCTGCATTTGTACATAGTAAAAACCACTTGGATCCGTACCGTCATTGCTTCGTCCCACTTGAGAAAGAACGCCATTTACTTCCGGAAAGGATTGTAATTCTTTTCTCAATTCGGCTGTAGTTTTTACAGTTTGTGTCAAACTAGTACTCATAGGTAATTTAGCTTCTACCCATAGTGCACCTTCATTTAATTGGGGCAAAAACTCCGTTCCCAAGAAAGAGGCTGAGAAAAACACCGCAACTAATAAAACTAACGAAACAGAAAGCGATTTTTTCTTATGTTTAAAAGTCCAATTAAATCCTTTGCTCACAATTCTGTCCCAGAAATCAACAAAAGGATTGTGTTTTTCTTTCACATTTTTATTCAAAAGAATATGTGACAAAACGGGTACTAATGTTAACGTGAAAATTAAGGCACCAATTAAAGCAAATCCTAGTGTGTAAGCCAAGGGAGAAAACATTTTTCCTTCTACTTTTTGGAAAGAGAATATAGGAAGCAAAGCGGTAATGATAATCAGTTTCGAAAAGAAGATGGCTTTACCCATTTCTGTTCCTGTTTTTTTAATGAGGCTTCCTTTGGCTAATTTATTGAACTTATCCATTCCTTCGGACTTTGCTTTATGGTCGAGAACTACAAATAATCCTTCGACCATAACGACTGCTCCATCAATGATAATTCCAAAATCGACTGCTCCTAAACTCAATAGATTCGCACTCATACCCATTAATTTCAAACATAAAAAGGCAAAAAGCAAGGCCAATGGAATCACAATCGAAACAGTAAAAGTGGTTCTCCAATCGGCCATGAAAAGGAATACGATACAAGTAACTAGAATAATTCCTTCCAATAAATTATGCATCACGGTTTCTGTGGTGAAATTCATCAAATTATCACGGTCATAAAACGTTTCCATTTTTACATCCTTAGGTAAAATACCATTGTTTAATTCGTCAATTTTGGCTTTCACCAACGCTAAAACTTCTTTTGCGTTTTCCCCTTTACGCATGACCACAATACCTTCAACAACATCATCATTGCCATTTAAACCAGCTTGTCCCACTCTTGGCATGGAACTTTCATATACATTTGCCAAATTTTTAACCAAGATTGGGTTTCCATTAGCATCATCAACAATTATATTTTCAATATCAGCAATAGATTTCAGCAAACCTACTCCGCGAACTACATAAGCCTGACCGTTTTTTTCGATTACATCACCACCAACATTCAGATTACTGCCATTTACAGCATCAAATACTTGCAAAGGGGTAATATTATATTTAGCTAATCTTACAGGATCAACTCCTACTTCGTATGTTTTCTCCTGCCCACCAAAAGCCACTAAATCGGCAACTCCAGGAATTGCTCTTAATTGTCGGTCAATTACCCAGCTTTGTAAAGTCAATAAATCTCTACTGTCCCGATTCTTGCTTTTCAAAACATATCTAAAAATCTCGCCAGTAGGTCCGTAGGGGGGTTGTACATCAGGCACAACTCCATCAGGTAAGGAAACGTTTTTTAATAAATTATTGACTTGTTGGCGTGCAAAAGCATCATCGACACCATCATCAAAAATGATTTTAATGACGGATAACCCAAACATGGTAATACTACGAACGCTGGTTTTTTTCTGAACTGAGTTCATCGAAATCTCAATAGGCGAGGTTACAAAACGTTCAATTTCTTCAGCGCTTCGACCGTTCCATTGGTTTACAATGATAATTTGTGTGTTAGTTACATCTGGAAATGCTTCAATGGGCATGTTTTTGAAGGAAATGAATCCAGCAAAAGCCAATAATCCTACCCAAAAGAAGGTGAATGCTTTATTTCTTAATGAAAAAGAAATAATATTTTTAATGAATTTGTTCATGTTTTTTTTGTTTTAAATTTGGGTGTGAAACCTTAAAGCAAGAAATTGTATCGGTCCTCTATCCTTATTATAGCCTGGATTAATTGCAAATTGATAGTCAGGAGAAAGCGTAAATGAAGTATGCGGAATGGCAAAAGAATAAAAAACTTCGGCTATTTTTTCTAAGCCATAGTTAAGATTTCCATCCCCAATCATAAAACCATTTCCCCCCAGTTGTTGGTATTTTTGGTGCGTTACCGATAAGCCATTAGCAACCAAAGCCAATCCTATAAAATCATTTGGACGATTCCACATTTTTCCTTTCATATTGATTCCTAATGAAGCAGAATGGTCAATTTCTGTAAACGCCCAAGTTTCATTTTTACCATCATTATAACTAATTCTTCCAAAAAGACCCCAGGTATCAGAATGACTGTATTCGGCATTAATACCCAATCCGTATTTTGTGCGACCATCTTGTCTAGTGGAAGTAATATCTGGAATTATGGTGTAATTTTCATTAGCAAGATTATAATTTCCCATTTTGGCTAAATTTCTATAACCAATGACTTTAATACTGCTTACATCTTGATTTGCGAAAGTTATTTTCTTTTCGATTTCTAAATTTATAGCATACGATTTATTAAAGCTGAATCCAAGATTTGGACCATTTGCATTTGTTGGCAATGCAGAATAACTCCCACGGATTTGCCATTGATTAAATTGATAATTAGCATAAATACCATCAGTATATCCACGAGTGTTGGCTGCATAATCCCAAGCTCCGTGTGTCATTAACGACCAGTTTAGGAATTGAGTTCTTGGATCATGTGAAAAAGAACTTCCGTCAAAGTAGTCAGATAGACCAAATTTACCCGCTACAATTTGTAAAGATTGATTTTTATTAAATTCGAATTTTTGTTGAAAAAGCATTCTTGCTAAATAAACAACTGGCTTTGATTCTCCAATCCGAAAGGTTTCTCCATTTGGAAAACCACCTAATCCTTTAGCGGCAGATAATCCTTCGCCACCAGACATTTCCGGATTAAAAGTAAACCATGCGTTTTTCCACAACGGTACATCTAAATATAATGTAGATGTTAAGGACAAAGCTCTTTGTTCTTTAGCCAACATACTGTTTGTGCCAGAATAAGTAGCGTTAAAAGCAGGATGCCATTGATAAATCGATGTCATTTGATATTTAAGACTGTATTTTTCTGGTGTTTCTGTTTCTTGCGAAAAAATAGTTACCGAAAAACACAGACACATAAAATAAATTAATATTCTTGTTTTTTTCATCTAATTAATCGTTTAAAGCATCATAAATAAACAATTGATTTGTTGTAATTACCTTTTCATTCTCCTTTAATCCATTTGAGATATAGGTAATATCGCCCACTTGTCTATACACTTCTACTGTTCTGGTTTCGATGTTGTTACGGTCTTTGAAAATCATGACGAAGTTTTTACTTTTATCAAATATAATCGCTGAACTTGGTACTGAAATCATAGATTCTTTTTCGTTGAATGATAATTTAATACTGGCATTCATATCGGGTTTCAAAAGAAAATCTTTGTTTTCAAGTTTTATTCTAGCATTCATTGCTTTCGTTTGTGGGTCAATAACATTAAAAATTTTATCAACCTTTCCTTTGAATACTTTATCAGGATAACTTAATGTTGTAATTGCAGCATCTTCTCCTAATTTCACTTTTTCAATATCACTTTCATTTACATTTGCCATCGCCCAAACTTCACTAATTTCGGCTATATCAAATATGTTTTCTGAACGGTCATTTCTCAATAACATATCTTGATTGATACTTTTTTGAATTATAAAACCACTTATTGGAGCCGTAACTTCATAACTTGAACCTTCTCGAATATTATATATTTTATACGTTTCTTGAACACGATTTAATTGAGATTTCGCTTTTTCGACTTGGCTTTTTGCTTCAAGAACATCTCTTTCAGCATTCAGTTTGCCTTCAAATAATTCTTGAGCAACTTTTAAATTATTTTTGGCTACTAAAAAATCACTTTTTGCATCCACCATTTGTTTTTCAAAATCAGCAATATCGGTACTTTTTATTATGGCAAGCACTTGCCCTTTTTTTACATAATCTCCCAATTCCACATTTACTTTAGTAACATTACCCCCAACAAGTGGAAATACATCTATCGATTTATTGTTGTCTGCTGTTATTTTTCCGTAAAAATTCAATTCATTTTTTACAATTTGTGTTGATGCTAATTCCGTAGTTGTTGACTTTAACATGCTGTCACTCATAACAAAAGTGGCTTCGGACTCTTGATTGTCTTCCGCTTTTTTGCAACTTGTAAATGAGAGTGCAATAATTGCTATTCCTATGATGGCTTTAAATTTCATAATTTCTAATTTTTAAAATAAATCTTTGTTAATTGTATTGTTTAATTCTTCTCCCGAAAGCACCACTTTTTTCTTCAATTCGTTCATTTGAACAGCAGCCTGATTGTAACTTTCCATAAAATCTGTAAATTCAAGTAAACTGATGTTTCTTTTTTGGAAATTTTCTAAAACGCCATTGTAAACCGTTTCGAAGTCAGTAACAGTTTGTGGTTTTAACTCGTTATAATTTTTGGCTGCTTCCAACCATTTTGTATAAGAAGTTGAGATTTCAGTTTTTAATTGCAATTCAACATTTTGTTTTTCTACTTTGGATTGTTCTAAAATAGATTTTGAAACCTTAATATTTCCTTTGTTTTTGTTCCAAAGGGGAAGTGGAATTCCAATTAAAGCATCAACTTGATTATTAAAAGCACCACTTCGTTGATCAAAGCCAGCACCAAAAGTGATGTCGGGAATAGAAAGTGATTTTTGTAATTTTACATTCCATTCGTTTGCTTCAATATTTTTTTGACTTTCTAAATAATCGGGTCTGTTCACTTTTGCAATATCTAATAGTGATTTAAAATCAATTCCATTAGTATCTGCATATTTAGGTATGGAAATAGCTTTAATTTGTGGGATGATGTTTTCGGTTTCACCCAACAATAATTTCAAGTTGGATTGTTCTTCTATGGAACTATTTACAATTTCATTTCTATCATTTTTTAAGTTTAGAAACAAGGATTGCAAACGAACTAATTCCTTAAGGGCTATATTTCCTTTTTTGGCTTGAACTGAATAAGAATTTACGAGTTCTTGAATATGTACAATTTGCTTATCGATATTCTCAAGATTTCTAGAATTAAAATAAACGATATAGAAACTTTTTCTTAATTGTAATTTTAAGGATCGAAGCAAGTCATTGAACTGCAATTCGGCAATTTGTTCATTTGTTTTAGCCAATTGAATTTCATTGTGTTTTTTACCACCCATATAAATGATTTGTTGGATAGAAAATGCCTTTTGCCCATTTACTCCAATATCAAAATAGCGGTTATTTAGCGGGTTATAAGCATTTAGATCAGCATTAAAACTGGGGTTATCCCAAATTCGCGCCTGAATAGTTACTGCTTTTGATGCATCAATGTTATAATGTGCAGCAAGCAATACGAGATTGTTTTTTAAAAATTGTCCTTCGCAATCTTCTAGATTTATTGTTTTCTGAGCTACAATAATCTGATTTGCAAATAAGAGCAGTACTAAGCCAAATAGTTTTTTCATTGTATCCTTTAATTTAGATACAAATATGCTATCAATAGGCTTTAAGACGCCTTAAATTAGAACTTAAAAAGGACTTAAAAATTAAAAATTAATTGGAATACATTAGTGTTTTTAGTAAGAACGGAATAAACGATTTTTGCATTATGAAGTAAAAGGATGCGTTGAACGATGCGTAATCCAAGTCCAAAACCGATCGTTCCATTTGAGTTTTTTCCTCGCATAAAAGGTTGAAATAGGTTTTCTTGTTCCATTTTATCTAGTGTTTTTCCAATATTAGATACAGTAATAATCAAATTATGTTCTTTGCAACTTATTTTGACTTTTGCCTGTTTGTTATTCGAATAAACGCAAGCATTTTTCAAGACATTTGTCATCGCAATTTCAAGTAGTTTTTTATTGCCTTGAATCTCTAAAGCATCGTCCAAATGCTCATTTTCCTCCATTTCAAAAAGAATAGTAAAATCAGAGAAGTTTTTATGAATTTTTTCAATTGATGAAAATAGAATTTCATCTAAGCGATGTGTTTCCTTGTTTTCCTGATTTTTATTGTCCAATTTGGATAGAATTAATAAGGAATGAATCAATTCGGTTAACTGGTTAACATCAGTAAGAATAGTACTTAGGAAGTTTTTTGTTTCACCATCCGCTTCTTTTTTTAAACTATAATTTTCTATTTGAGATGTGATTCTAGATAATGGAGTTCGAAGTTCATGGGAAGCATGTGCCGTAAATTCTTTTTTCTTTTGATAGGAAAGCTCAATTCGATCCATCATAAAATTAAATTCATTTGCAATCAAATCAATTTCATTTTTATTATCCTTAATTTCTATTCGGGTATCTAAATTGTTTTCGTTTATCTTTTTTATTTTCTGATGAAAAGAATCCAAAGGACTCAATGCTTTTTTTACGGTATAAGACGTAATAATCCAGCATATTGTAGTGAAAAATAAGTAGGAGATGATTAATATGAATCTTAAATAAACTAGTTTGCTATTGCCATAATTATCCGTAGCAGAAATCATGATGAAAAAATTTTTGTTTTTTATTTCATAGAACATTCCAAAAAGCTCGTAATCTCCTTGTTTTTTGAAGAATGTTTTTTGCTTTTTTAAATCTTGTAAATCTTTTTTTGACCAATTTATTTTGGCGTCATCAATACTGCTATAAATCAGTTTATAATTAGAATTAAAAATCAATGTTTTTTCATCATACAATTGATTGATTGAATTTTGGTCAATCATTTTCAATAATTGCCGATCTGTTTCCTTAATGTTTTCTAATAGTTTTATACTGGAAAGGGCCTTAATTTCTAATCGATCTCTAAATTCTTCTTTACGGAAATTTGAATATAAGATAAATATTAAGGTAGAAGCTAATCCAAATAAGACTGTAAAAAGTAAGCTTACAAATAACGAGATTCGGTTTTTTAAAGTCATTCTTCGTTTTTTAAATAATATCCATATCCAATTTTGGTATGAATTAATTTCACATCATGATTTTTGTCAATTTTCTTTCTTAAAAAATTGATGTAAACTTCTATTGTGTTTTGATTGGTTTCTATATGATAATCCCAAAGTTGTTCTGCAATATATTGTTTGGAGACTACGTTGCCATTGGCAGTAGCCAGAATCAGTATAAGCTTGAATTCTTTCGGAGTTAATTTTATTTCTTCACCAGATCTCAAAACTTTCATTTCAGTTTCTAAAATCTCCAAATCCTGAATGCTAATTTTCTCTTGAATTTTTTGCGGAATTTCTTTTCTTCTTAATAGGGAAGCAACTCGTGCATGCAATTCTTCAAAATGGAAAGGTTTAACCAGATAATCGTCAGCACCATTTTCGAATGAAGTTAGTTTGTCTTCAATTTCGCTAAAGGCTGTCAGCATAATTATAGGGGTTTTTTTGTCAACTTCTCTAATGCTTTTGCAAACTTCAATTCCGTTTTTACCAGGAACATTAATATCAAGAATAATTATGTCGTACGTATAGGGTTTGTATTTTTTTAGAAGTAATAAACCATCATAAAAAGGAGAACATTCATATGATTTGGATGTAAAATAGGTCCCAATTTCCCTTGACAAAGTTAAATCGTCTTCTAATAATAGTATTTTCATATCAATATTATTTATCCCAAGGAATATTTGAAATCCTTATTATTTAAAATAACGAAGCAATCTAATGTTAAGATTGCTTCGTTATATATAGCTTTAGTTTATTTAAAATAAGAAAACGTTTCGTTATTTTCCATTTTTAATAAGGTTTCGTAAATCAGTTTTATCACGTTTTCTACATCTTCACGATGAACCATTTCTACGGTTGTATGCATATATCTTAGCGGTAATGATATTAAAGCCGAAGCAACACCACCATTACTATAAGCAAAAGCATCCGTGTCTGTTCCAGTAATTCGGGAAGAAGCCAAGCGCTGAAAAGGGATTTTTTGGTTTTCGGCAGTATCAATAATAAGTTCTCTCAGGTTATTCTGAACCGCTGGCGCATAAGTAATAACGGGACCTTTTCCGATTTTAATTTCTCCTTCAATTTTCTTTTCAATCATTGGAGTGGTCGAATCATGGCATACATCAGTAATAATAGCCACGTTTGGTTTTATAGTTTTGGTAATCATTTCAGCACCACGAAGTCCAACTTCTTCTTGAACCGAGTTGGTAATATATAATCCAAAAGGAAGTTTAATTTTGTTTTCGTGAAGCATACGCGCCACTTCGGCAATCATAAAACCACCCATTCTGTTATCAATGGCGCGACAAACAAATTTGTCTCCATTCAAAACCATAAATTCATCTGGATAAGTAATCACGCAACCCACATGAACCCCAAGCGCATCCACTTCTTCTTTTTTAGAACAACCGATGTCTATAAATAAATTGTCAATTCGAGCAGCTTCTTCTTTTCCTCTATTTCGGGTATGAATCGCTGGCCAACCAAAAACACCTTTCACAATCCCTTTTTTGGTATGAATATTTACTCGTTTTGAAGGAGCTATTTGGTGATCCGATCCACCATTTCTAATAACATAAATTAATCCGTCTTCCGTAATGTAGTTTACATACCAGGAAATTTCATCGGCATGACCTTCAATTACTACCTTATAAGGAGCGTCAGGATTTATAATTCCTACAGCTGTACCATAGGTGTCCGTAATAAAAGTATCCACATACGGTTTTACATATTCCATCCATAGTTTTTGACCACTACTTTCATAACCTGTTGGCGAAGCATTATTAAGGTAGTTTTCTAAAAACGCAAGGGATTCTTTTTTTAATATCGATTTTGAACTCATAAAATTATTTTTTGCTAAATTATAAATTTGGCATTACACTTGCATATATAATGTATAATTTTGTGTCATAAAATTTTCCTAATTATGAAGAGTAGCACCTTTCTCTTATTCTTACTTTTAATAACCGTAGTTACCAAGGCACAAGTAGTTCAAAAAGACACTACCAAAATGGGATATGTTTTGACCGAAAAAGATTCTATACTTGGAGACACCATTCAATTAGAAGAGATTGTTATATACAAACAAAAACTGGATCCTGAAGCGAGAAAACAATATGCCTTGCTCCGAAACCGAGTTTATGTCACTTATCCCTATGCAAAATTAGCCTCCGAGCGCTTAACTTCCCTCACTAAAGGAATGTCCAGTTTAACGGCCAATAGAGATAAAAAGAAATATTTTAAAATAGTCGAAGATTATCTTAGTAATGAGTTTGAAGCCAAACTTAAAAAACTCTCCCGCAAACAAGGACAAATATTAATTAAGTTGATTAATCGTCAAACGGGCATTACAACCTACGATTTAGTAAAAAATCTTAAAAGTGGCTGGACTGCTTTTTGGTCTAATACCACCGCTCGTATGTTCGATCTGAATCTAAAAGCACCTTACGCACCTTATAGTAACAATGAAGATTTTCTAATCGAAACGATATTAGTAAGAGCTTTCGAATCGGGGAGGCTCATCAATCAAAATCCTGTAACTCCCATAGATTATAATGATCTTAATAATTTTTGGATTGCAAAAGCAATAGAATTAAGCAAATAGTTCTTTTTTGGGCGTTAGTTTCTATAAAGCAAAAGGAGGTAACCTGTCGGATACCTCCTTTTGCTTTATAGAAACGTCGGGCTATACGCTACAAGTCCTCGCAAAATTCCGTTGCACTCCATTATGCTGTGGGCTTTTCACTGCTATCCCTAACGCAATAGTAGTATATTTAGGATTATTATCTGAAAGAAACGAGAAATAGAAAATAGTTACTCCTTATATAATAGTATAGGAATCCGTTTTCTTCCGCGTTATCGCATCGCGAATCAGTTTCATCACTGTCCCAAATAAATCCAAACACCTTCAAAACTGATAAAATCTTCAAAAAACCT
>Ga0209499_1000674_pt1 | contig 24999 bp, 24 predicted proteins | sample C_130208_EF_Meta_FD_187306 | JGI IMG/M metagenome (GOLD analysis project Ga0209499, IMG submission 187306) | Freshwater microbial communities from Lake Croche, Canada to study carbon cycling - C_130208_EF_MetaG (SPAdes) (version 2) | ecosystem: Environmental > Aquatic > Freshwater > Lake... | reverse complement strand
CTCAATTCGGGCATCTACATCACATCGCGAGCCATGTTTGGGTTGGCGAAAAATGGTGATGCACCGCAGGCCTGCGTGACCTTGAGCCGCTCAAAGGTTCCGGCTCGGGCCATTCTCATCGCCAGCCTCTTTAGCTATGGCGCTCTGGCTGCTGCCGTCATCTCTCCGGATCAGGTGTTCAACTTCTTGGTCACCTCGTCGGGCGCGATCATGCTGTTCATCTATATCCTGATCGCCGTGGCCCAACTTCGTCTGCGTAAGAAGCTCGAAGCCGAAGATCCGTCCAAGCTGCAGATCAAGATGTGGCTCCATCCCTATGGCACTTGGGCGGCGATCGCGGGCATGGTCGGGGTTCTGGGCATGATGGGCCTGTCTGAAAACCATTCTATGGAGCTGTGGGCCAGCGTGATCGTCGCAGCCGTCTTTTGGCTCAGCTACCTGGTCAAGTCCCGGATTCGGCCCAGATGATCCGCCCTGGCCATCGCCCTAACCATCGCCCCACCCATCTCAATGAGAATTTTCCTATCGTAACATTCTTTTCAATCGCGGCGAGACTGCGCCCCATTGCATAAGATGGTCGAACGCTGACACCGGAGCCTTGCTATGACCCGTGAGAATGATCCCTTAGCCGCCCTTTGGATGCCCTTTACGGCCAACCGCGCCTATAAGGCCACGCCTCGCCAACTGGTCGCGGCCAAGGACATGCACTATACGGCCGATGATGGTCGACAGGTTCTGGACGGCACCGCTGGGCTTTGGGCGGTCAATGCGGGTCACTGTCGCCCCACCATTGTTGAGGCCATTCAAAAGACAGCGACTGAGCTGGACTTTGCACCGGCGTTCCAACTGGGCCATCCGGCCTCATTCGAGCTGGCCTCCCGTGTGGCGGCGATCATGCCCAAGGGGCTGGACCGGATTTTCTTCACCAATTCAGGCTCTGAATCGGTCGATACGGCGCTGAAGATCGCGCTGGCCTATCAAAGGTCACGTTGCGAGGGCACACGAACCCGCTTTATCGGCCGCGAGCGCGGTTACAATGGCGTTGGCTTTGGCGGCATTTCTGTGGGCGGCATTGTTAATAATCGTCGTCAGTTCGGGACCTTGCTCAATGGGGTCGACCATCTGCCCCACACCCATAGTCTGCAGCACAATGGCTTTACCAAGGGTCGCCCACAGTGGGGCGGCCATCTGGCCGACGCGCTAGAATCGATCATTGCCCTGCATGGGCCAGAGACCATCGCCGCGGTGATCGTCGAGCCCATGGCCGGGTCAACCGGTGTTCTGGTGCCGCCGGTCGGCTATCTAGAGCGGCTGCGCGAGATCACGAGCAAGCACGGCATTGTGCTGATCTTTGACGAGGTTATCACTGCCTTTGGCCGCGTCGGCGGGGCGACGGCGTCTGAAACCCTCGGCGTTATCCCCGATATGATCACCATGGCTAAGGGCCTGACCAATGCTGCCGTGCCCATGGGGGCGGTCGCGGTCAGCCGGCACATTCATGACGGCGTGGTCGAGGGCGCGGCCGATGGGATCGAGCTGTTCCACGGCTATACCTATTCTGGCCATCCCTTGGCGGCGGCGGCGGGCATTGCCGCGCTCGACCTCTATGAGGCCGAGGGCATTTTTGAGCATGCCGCATCGCTCCACGGCTATTGGGAAGAGGCGGTGCACAGCCTGAAGGGCAAGCGCCATGTTATTGACGTGCGCAATATGGGCATTGTGGCGGGCATTGAGCTTGAGCCGCGCCCGGGCGCCCCGACCAAGCGGGCTATGGAACTGTTCCATAAGTGTTTTGACAATGGACTTCTGGTCCGTGCGACCGGCGATATCATCGCCCTGTCGCCTCCTCTGATCCTGCAAAAGGCCCATATCGATGAGATGGTTGGCCGTATTTCTGACCTGCTGGAAACCATCGACTAAGCCACCCAAAAGCCCCGCCCGGACCCGTCAAGAGGCGGGCCCCTCGGGCGGGGATGGGATCACTCGGCCCGATCAAGTCCGAACTGGTTGAGGTACCATTTTTGGAACTTAAGAACGCTGCCCTCCTGTTCGGAATAGCGTCCGGGGCGATAGCGGCTGGACATGATGCCCGCCTGATTATTCTCGGTGATCACCTTATCTTGCGTGGTGGTGGCGTGATAACCCCAGATCATCTTGTCAATATCCACCTGATCTTCGCTTGCGCGACCATCGACCAGCCAGATCATCTCAACGTCTGAGGCCAAAGCGGACCTTGGGGTGAACTGGAACAGGATGGCGAAATGATCATCCGCGACAATCTGAGTAAAGGGACTGAAGCTCAGATGCATCCGGCCGCCATCGGCTTGCGTGCGCTTGCCCATCAGGGGCGCGGGGGCGGTGCCATCCTGAGTCTCAGAGGCCCAGCCCTCCTTATTCATGCGCTGCATCAAGAGGCGCAGATGACTGCTGTCGGGGGCATCATCCATATTGCCAACGGGACGACCAAGGGCCGCAGCGCTTTCCTCCCAAGCCTTGAGTGCCGGGGCGAAGCTGGCGATGGCATCGGCCGGACCTGAGCTTGGCCCTGCGCCGACCGCCACGATCGATTCCGCGCCGTGGATCGAGCAAAATTCCGGGTGGGACGGAACGCAGTGATAGCACTCAAAGAAATTTTCGATGACCAGCTTCCAATTGGCAGTGGTCGGATAGCTACCAGCATGGGCAATGCGGGCATCGGCAATGCCGTGATAGTCGAGGATTGGCCCCATATCGCCAAAGGTGGCGTCGAAATCGTCGGGTTCATCTTCGCTCATATTGATGAAGATCAGGCCGTGGAATAGCCTGACATGACAGGCGAACAGACCATTATCGGCCTCGTCAAAATCATCGGCCATCAGGCGCGCGGCGATCAGACGGCCATCCAGACCATAGCTCCAAGCATGGTAGGGGCAGACCAAGAGCTTTTTGTTGCCGCTTTCCTCTGAGCAGAGGGTCGAGCCCCTATGGCGACAGACATTGAAGAAGGCGCGAATGGAGGTGTCATTTTCACGAATGACGATGATCTGTTCAGACCCGATCTTGTACAGGAAATAGTCGCCCCGTTTGGGGATGCGCGACACGTGGCCCGCAACCAGCCATTTGCGGCTGATGACCTGATCCATATCGGCCTTGAACACCGCATCGGCGGTGTAAAACTCCTGATCAAAACTATAGCCAACGCGGGTATTGGCCGCGAGGCGGCGCATCAGCTCGGCAGGGCGCTCAGTCATTAGATCTTAATCCGTGCATTGGTAGGGTCATAGAGGGGCTTGAGCGAGGCGGTCGCAGGATAGCGCACGCCGGCAATTTCAATCTCATAGTCGTCAGCCTCAATCGGGCCGACAATGGCGCCATCTGGCGCCGTCACATAGCCAAGGCCACAGGCCGCTCCGAAGGTCTGGGCATACATGCCAGAGCGGATATAGCCGGCAATATGGTCGCCCTTCCAGATCGGCTCATTATGGTAGAGCATCGGCTCTGGCGACTTCAGAAGGAATTGAACAAGCTTTTGCTTCAGACCCTCTTGCTTTTGCTTCAGCAGGGCATCTCGCCCGATAAAGCCGCCGGGCTTGTCCATGCGCACGGCAAAGCCAAGGCCCGCCTCGAGGGGCGTGTCCTCGTCGGTAATGTCGTGGCCCCAGTGGCGGTAGGCCTTCTCCATGCGAAGGGCATTGAGGGCGTGATAGCCGCAATGTTTCAGGCCAAAGGCCGCGCCCGCCGCGACAATCTCATCATAGACGCCGGTCATAAACTCGGTCGGGATATAGAGCTCCCAGCCCAGTTCACCAACATAGGTGATGCGCGAGGCGCGGACGATGGCATAGCCCAGCTCGATCTCTTGGCTGGTGGCGAATGCAAAGGCCTCATGAGACAGATCATTGGGGCAGATGGACTGGAGCAGGTCCCGCGCCTTGGGCCCCATGATCGAGATGACCCCCATCGATGAGGAGACATTGGTCAAGATGGCGTGGGCCTCGTCTGGAATATGCCGCTTGAGCCAGTTGAAGTCCTTCACCTCGGTCTCAGCGCCCGTGACGATCAGATAGGCGGTCTGGGACAGGCGCGTGACGGTCAAGTCCGCCTCAATCCCGCCCTTGTCATTGAGCCACTGGGTGTAGATCAGCTTGCCCGGTGCCACATCCACATCGTTGGCGCAGACCCGGTTCAGGATCGCGCAGGCATCACGCCCCTCTAGTCGGAACTTGGCAAAGGAGCTCTGGTCAAACAGGCCCACGGCCTCGCGCACAGCCTTGCACTCGGCCGCATTGGCCTCAAACCAGTTCTGGCGACCATAGCTATATTCATATTTCGGCGTGCTGCCGGGCTCGCCGTACCAGTTGGGTCGTTCCCAGCCATAGGCCTCGCCGTGACAGGCCCCCGCCGCCACCAGCCGATCATGGATGGCCGAGCGACGAACCCCGCGTGCGGTCTCGTACTGTTTGAAAGGATAATGGGTGGCGTAGAGCAGCCCGAGGCTCTCGGTCACCCGCTCGCGCAGATATTTGCGATTAATTTGGAACGGCATATTGCGGCGAATATCGACCGTCCAAAGGTCAGCCGGAGGAATCCCATCGCGGATCCAATCGGCCATCACCTTGCCGATACCGCCCGCCGACTGCAGACCAATGGAGTTCAGGCCTGCGGCGACAAAGCAACCCTTCAGTTCGGGACTTTCGCCCAGATGATAGCGCACGTCCGGCGTGAAGCTCTCTGGCCCACAGAAGAACTTCTTGATCCCAGCCTTTTCGAGGGCCGGAACCCGGCGCATGGCATCCATGAGCAGCGGTTCAAAATGCTCGAAACTGCCGGCAATCTCGTCAAAGCAGAAATCTTCGGAAATGCCATCCATGCCCCAAGGGCGCGCATTGGGCTCAAAGGCCCCGACCAGCAGCTTGCCCGCGTCATATTTATAATAGCCGCAAGAATCATAGTCGCGCAGCACCGGCAAGGTCGGGTCTATGCCCTCGACGCCTTCGAACAGCACATAATAGTGCTCACAGGCATGGAGCGGCGCGGCCACACCGATGCTCGCCGCCAGATCGCGCGTCCACATACCGCCGCAAATGACCACATAGTCGGCGGCAATCGATCCCTCGTCGGTCTCGACCCCGGTGACCCGCTCGCCATTGTGATGGATCTTGGTGACCTTGGTATTTTCAAAAATCTGAGCGCCGCCACTGCGCGCACCCTTGGCCAGCGCTTGAGTGATGTCCACCGCATTGGCATAGCCGTCGCTGGGGATGTGAATCCCGCCGACCACGTCCTCAATATTGACGATGGGGGCGAGGGCCTTGATCTCTTGCGGGCTGATGACATGGACCGGAAGGTCAAAGACCTTTGCCATGGAGGCGCTGCGTTTCAGCTCCTCAAAGCGCTCAGCATTGGTCGCCATCGAGATGGAGCCGCACTGGCGATAGCCCGTGGCTTGACCGGTTTCGGCCTCCAATCCGCGATAGAGCTCGCCCGTATATTTGGCCAGCTTGGTCATATTGATCGATGGACGCAATTGCCCCACCAGTCCGGCCGCGTGCCAGGTGGTGCCGCTGGTCAGTTGCTTGCGCTCGAGCAGGACAACATCGCTCCAGCCGATCTTGGTCAGGTGATAGGCGATGGAGCACCCAATCACGCCGCCGCCAATGACGACAACCCGCGCCTTTTTCGGAAGTTCAGCCACAGGTTAAACCCTCATCTTCGAATTGTCGGGATCATAGGCGGGCTCGGCCAGAACCACCGCCTGACGCCGCTCGCCTTGCAGATAGATATCAAAGGTCGATCCGGGGGCGGACTGATCGATGGGCACGCAGGCAAAGAACAGGCTCTTGCCGACCCGGTGGCCATAGCCGCCCGAGGTGGTCAGCCCGATACAGCTGTCGCCGATCAGGCAGGCCTCTGCGCCGCGCACATCCACATTGGCCGCATCGACCTGTCCATAGACAATGCGGAAACGATCAGGCGCATCCAAAGTCGCCCGCTTGCCGACAAAGTCATCCTTGTTGAAATTGATGAAGCGCGGCATGTCGGCCTCGACCATGGTCAACTCATTGGTCAGTTCTGACCCCCAGGCCTTGTAGCCCTTCTCCATTCGCATGGTGTTGACGGCGTAGAGGCCATAGTTGGCGATGCCAAACTCTCGGCCCGCTTTCCAGACGGCGTCATAGAGCGCGGGAAGATCGGCCATGGCCGGATGCAGTTCCCAGCCCAGTTCGCCGACATAGGACACCCGCAGGGCCCGCATGTTGATCCCGGCCACGGAAATCACTTGGCCACTCAACCAGCGGAACCCGCCATTGCTCAGATCCGCATCAGTGAGCTTGGCCAAAACATCTCGTGCCCGAGGCCCGCTCAGCACCAGAACCCCAAGGTCCATGGTACGGTTGGTGATGGTCACATCCTCATGAGGCAGCTTGCTCTGCATCATCAGGTCCCAGTCGCGCTGTTCGGCGGCGGCGGCAGAGAGGCAATAGAAATGGTCGTCGGCAAAGCGCGTAACGGTCATTTCCCCATAGATGCGACCTTGACGCGACAGGGGGTGGACAAGACCAATGCCGCCCAGCTTTTTGGGCATACGGTTAGCGCAGATGCGGTTCAAGAAGGCCTCTGCGTCGGGGCCGGTCACGTCATATTTGGCAAAGCCGGACAGGTCTAGCACGCCGACCCGGTCGGCCACCGCCTCGACCTCTTTGGCCACGACGTCGAAGATGTTGGTGCGGTGATAGCCACCCTCTTCTTCGCGTCCATCCAGCGAGAACCATTTGGGCCGCTCCCAGCCATAGGTTTCGCTATAGACCGCGCCGGCCGCCTTGAGGGGCTCATAGAGCGTGCTGGTCTTTTGCGGGCGGCCATCGGGTTCTTCTTCGCCCGGAAGCCGGGTCGTGAAGGTCATCCGATAGTCGAGGAACACCTTGTCGCGGCTATAGTCTTCATCGGCATAGGGGCCGTAGCGACGCGGGTCGAACTCGGTCATGTTGATGTCGGCATCACCATAGACCATCCATTGTGCCAGATATTTGCCCGCACCGCCGCCTTGGGCGATACCGAACGATGTCCCGCAGCAATGCCAGAAGTTCCTCAGGCCAGCGGCGGGACCCAGCAGGGGGCCACCATCGGGCGTATGGGGGATCGCGCCATTGACGATGCGGCGAATGCCGACCTCGCCAAAGATCGGCATCCGCTCAATGGCCCGTTCCAGCCATTTTGAAATCCGGTCCAGATCGTCGCCAAACAGCTCGCTGGTCGATTCCCACTCGGGCATCCCCTTGGGCGCCCAGGCTTCGGCGAGGCCGATATTTTCATAGACGCCGATCAGGGCGCTCTTCTGCTCTTGGCGGAAATAGCCCGACACATAGGGGCAGCGCATGACCGGGATTTCGCCTTCCCGATCGGCAAAGGCCGGGATTGGATCGGTAACGATATAGTGGTGCTCCATATTGGTCACCGGAATGTCGATGCCGGCCATTTGCGCGACCTGCCGGGCGTAGCAGCCTGCGGCATTGACCACGATCTCGGCCCGCACTGTGCCCTTTTCGGTGATCACATCCCATTCGCCAGACGCCAGTTGCGTCAGGCCGGTGACCCGGTTTTGGCGCACGATCTTTGCGCCCATAGTCTTGGCCCCGATGGCCAGAGCGTTGCACAGACCGGCAGGATCAGCATGGCCGTCACCGGTGGTATGGGCCCCGGCGATCACGCCGTCGGTGGTCAAGAAGGGATTGATGCGCCGGATCTCCTCCGGATCGATGATCTCCATGTCGAAGCCGATGATCTTCGAATAGCCGTGAATCTGCTTGAACCAGGCAAGCTCGCGCTCATTGGTCGCCAAGCGGATGCCGCCGGACTTGTGCCAGCTGACATATTGCCCGGTGATCCCTTCCAGTCGGGGATAGAGATCGTTGCTATAGGCATGTATTTTCGCGAGATTATAGCTGCCGGTAATGCTGGGGCACTGGCCCGCCGCATGCCACGTCGACCCCGAGGTCAACTCGTCCTTCTCAATCAGCAAACAATCGGTCCAGCCGAGTTCGGCCAGATGATAGAGCAGAGACGCGCCCATGATCCCGCCACCGATAATGACAACCCGCGCCGATGTTTGCATGCCAAGCCCGCTCCTCAGGGTATATTCGTGAGCGCGACAATAGGCTCTAGACCCCCACCGGGACAAATGGCGATTATCCCGAAATTGGTTCAAAAATTTTTAGGGTTCGGGCATAGCGTGCCTGGGCGTAGCCAATCGAGCGCGCTAAGGGTGGTTACTGGCGGTGAAAGGGAGCCTGACGGCGAACTCTCGCCGGACCGCACGTGTATCTCGCAAATTCACAACCATCGTTCTTATGGCCCACTCAGCTAAATTTCTACGCCTTGTCGGAGACTCGCATGCGCACCTTCACGGCTGCAGAGGCAAAGAACAAATTTGGCGAGATGGTCGACATGGCGCGGTCGGCACCTGTTGCGAGCATCAAGTACGATCGGCCTGTGCTGGTCGTTACGGCAGTCGAGGAGTTCGAACGAATGCAGGCACTCAACGGCGGCAATGAAGGCGACCTGGCCAACGATGTGCGTAGGGGAGGGCCAAATGAACGCTATTGAGATAGAGGAGGCCATCTCTGCGCTGGCGGAGCGCCCCTTCGACGCTGAAGAGTTCCCCTATTCGTTCCTGGAGGCATTCGGAAACAAGGTGACCACCCTTATGCGAAACTGGCTTTGGCTGGCCATTGGCTTGGCGCCGGTATCGGCGATTTTGCTTCTGTTCCTACCCCAGATGCCCTTGCCACTATTGCTGATCTATCTCCTGTCACCTGCCTATATGCTTCATCAAATTGAAGAGCACTGGCGGGATCGTTTCAGAGCCTTCGTCAATCATCGCGTATTCAGCGGCGTTGAGGCGCTGACACCGGCGGCCGTATTCTGGATCAACGTTCCGGTCGTCTGGGGCGTGAACATTGGCGCTTTGGTCTGCGCAAGCTTCGGAAGATTCGACTTGGCGCTGCTTGCTGTCTATCTGATGCTCGTCAATGCGGTGGTTCATACGGTTGGCATCTTCCGATTTGGATACAATCCCGGTTTGGCGACGAGCCTCGTGGTGTTCTTCCCCTTGAGTTACGGCATCATCACAACCACACATGAAACCTTGGTCGCTCACCTGATCGCGCTCGGACTTTCGGTCACGGGACACGCCCTAATTTTTGGATACGCCCTGTCACGGGTTCTGCGCATGAGGCGAGGGGCTGAATAGGCCGCGCCGAACCCGGCGTCGCGGTGATCCCTCGTTAGCACAAGCTCGATGGCCGCGTTGGATAGCCTAGCTTCTTGCAGTAACCGGTAGCATCTCGCACGCAACGCTCTCGTTGCAGAAGTCAGTCTCTCCACGTTTTCGTTGGCCCCGGTTACCCAGGAGCTCTAAAAACCACTCAGATTCCCAACCTTTTATCTATCTGAAAAGGCTTGAGATTTTTAGCTCCTGACCAAATCGCCACCGTGCGGAGGTCTGGAGACTATTCTAGCTTTCTGAGAGAGAATCGGCCGTTTCCTGGCAAGCGCAGTGCGGAGCCAGTTTGGGGAACCCTTTAATATTCCGGGATTTTCCGGCCTCGCCCAAGGCGCAGTTGCGCTAGGACTGGTTGGCGGAGAGGGTGGGATTCGAACCCACGATACCCTCGCGGGTATGCCGCATTTCGAGTGCGGTGCATTCGACCACTCTGCCACCTCTCCGGAGGGTCATATGATGTGCCGTGGCACGATCAGAGTGAGGGGCGGATACCTATCTGTGGGCGGGCGGTTGTGCAAGAGGCTTTTGCGGGTCGATTGTTGGGGGGCTGGGTAGCGCGTGGTTGCGGCGTAGGGGTTAGGGTCTATATTCAGCCCCCAACGACAGCGGGTTTTCCTCGGGTCGCGCAGGATATTGATCGGCCCATGATGACCTCTTCAGGACTGACAGATTTGGCCCAGACCGCCGCCGCAGTGGCTGAGGGCGCGGGCCTGTCCAAGGTCCAAGCGCTGGCCGCTGATGCCGATATTCTGCACCGCTTGGCGGGCGCGGCCGGGGATTTTGTTGTTCGCTTTGCCGTGGCTGGTCTTGTCCTGATCTTGACCCTCTGGGCCTCGGGCTGGGCCGCAAGGTTTGTGCGCCGCCTGTTTGACCAGTTTGAACGCCATCGCAATGGCGATCAGACCCTGCGAAGCTTTACCGCTTCTTTGGCGCGCTATGCGGTGTTGGTGGTCGGCGGCGTCGCTGTGCTGCAGCAGTTGGGCGTGCAGACCACCTCGGTCTTGGCGGTTTTGGGCGCGGCCTCTTTGGCGGTGGGCTTGGCCTTGCAAGGCGCGCTCTCCAATGTCGCCGCCGGGGTGATGTTGCTGCTCTTTCGGCCCTATCGGGTCGGGGACTTTGTCGAGATCGGCGGGCGGCAGGGTACGGTCAAGGCGCTAGACCTGTTCGTTACCGAGCTGGCCACGGTCGATAATGTCAAGGTGGTCGCCCCCAATGGAAAGGTGTTTGGCGAGCTGATCGTCAACTTTACCCACCATGCTGAGCGGCGCGTGGACCTGATTTTCCGCATCGATTTTCATGATGATCTGGCCAAGGCGCTAGAGACCTTGCAACGGGTCGGCGCCAGCCACCCTTTGGTTTTACCAGAGCCTGCGGTCTTGGCCGAGGCCATGACCCTATCGGAGAGCTGGGCCGAGGTGGCACTGCGGGCTTGGGTCAAGAGCGAGGACTATGGCTTGGCCCGGTCGGAGCTTTTGGTGGCGGCCAAGCGCGGGCTCGCCGATGGGGGCTTTTTGGTGCCCTATCCCCATCAGGTCGCCATTCAGCGCTCAGAGCCCTGACCCGAGCCTTAAAGCCTTAGCCTATCCGGCGATGGCCAGAGCGTCGCGCTCGCCCGTGCGGATGCGCAGGGCCGATTCCAGATCCATGACAAAGACCTTGCCATCACCGATCTTGCCGGTATTGGCCGTGCGGGCGATCGCCTCAACCACAGCCTCGAGGACGTCGGTCGGGACCGCGATCTCGAGCTTGACCTTGGGCAGCAGTTTTACCTCGTACTCAGCGCCGCGATAGACCTCGGTCTTGCCCTTTTGACGGCCATAGCCGCGCACTTCGGTGACGGTCAGGCCAGAGGCCCCCGCCTCGGTCACCGCCTCGAGCACGGCGTCCAGTCGGCTTGGCTTGATGATGGCTGTAATCAACTTCATGTCGCATCCCCTCGACCGCGTAAATCAGTAGGCTAACCTAAGGCCAAAAGGCGCAAAGGTCCAAGGCCTTCCCGGTTAAAGCGCCTGAGTGACGCGGTCCCTGCCCGTGGAGGGTGAGGGCATGGGCTGAAGGGCGCCCGGAACAATGACCCTTGCGCGAGCCCCATGCCCCCTCGGCTTGACGGCAAAGGTCTGTTTGACCGCTTCGAGCAGAATCAGGCCCGATAGGCCCGGCCACAATCGCGCCCCAGCCTGCTCGAAGGCCTCGGCCCAAGGGCCAAGCCAAGCCAGCGGTGGCAGATAGAGGGCCCGCGACCAGGCGGTGGGCTCTAGTCCCGCCTCGCGCACCAAGGCTTCGAGTTGGGCGCGGGTGAAGGGGCGACCATGGCCAAAGGGGGTGGCTTCACTATTGGCCCAGGCCCCGCGCCGATTGGCGGCAACGATGATCACGCGGCCAGAGGGGGCCATGACCCGGCCAACCTCGCGCATAACGCCGAGCGGATCATCACTCTCTTCAAGGGCATGGACCATCAGGACCCGGTCAAACAGGGCATTGGGGTGGGGCAGGGCCAGTTCATCGGTAAGGCAGGATAGGCCTCGCACGGGTCGGTCTTGACCCTCATCCTCGGTCCCTGCCGCGTCGAGCGGGTTTGGCCAGACCTCGACCCCTTGGGCGGCGGGCATGGCCGCGACAGTGCGGCGGGCCTTAGCGCGAAAGCTGTCGAGAAAAGGGGTCGCATAGCCAAGGCCGAGCATATCCAGCCCATGGCCGTCGCCCCAAGCTTGACCGAGCTTGCGCGCGACCATCTGACGGGCGATCTTGCCCAGCGGACTGGCATAGAAGTGTCTGAGCTCTAAGACATCGCGGCGCATGGGCTCTTACATCGTCCTATGGGGTTGTCCTTGAGCAGGGACCCCTCTGGGCCATATAACCGCGCAATGGCTCGCGTGAAAAGGAAAGCCCCATGACCGTCGAAATTCGTCAGTTTCCCTGCCTTTCGGACAATTATGGCTTTCTGGTGCGGGATGTGGCCAGCGGCAAGGTCGCCTGCATCGATACGCCCGACGCCGACGCGGTCTTGGCCGCCTTGGATGAGGCGGGTTGGAGCCTCGATCTGATCCTCAATACCCACTGGCACCCAGACCATGCCGGCGGCAATGCCAAGCTGAAGGAGCGGACCGGCGCGGTCAGTATCGGCCCCGCAGAGGTCGAGCGTCTGACCCCGCTGGATCGTAAGGTGGCGGACGGCGACCAAGTCGCGCTGGGTGAAACGGTGTTTCAAGTGATCGATACGGGCGGCCATACGCTAGGCCACATAAGCTTCTATAGTGCCGCCGATGGGGTCGCCTTTGTCGGCGACACTCTGTTTGCGCTGGGCTGCGGGCGGCTGTTCGAAGGCACGGCTGAGCAGATGTGGGCCAGTCTGTCGCGACTGGCCAATTTGCCGGGTGATACCACGGTCTATTGCGCCCATGAATATACGGCCTCGAACGCACGGTTTGCCTTGAGTGTGGATCAGGACCCCGCCGTGGTCGCCCGAGCCGCAGCGGTCTTTGCTGCGCGCGAGCGAGGCGAGGCGACGGTACCCACAACCATCGCGCTGGAACGGGCGACCAACCCCTTCTTGCGCGCACCCCTTCTTGCAGCGTCGCTTGGAAAGTCTGGCCTGTCTGATCATGACGCCTTTGGCGCTGTGCGCGCCGCCAAGGATCAATTCAAAGGTTAGGCGCTATCGGCCTAACGGTCCAAAGCCTTGACGATCCGCTCAGACGAGGGTCGCCCGGCCAAGCCATCATCAATCACGATGGTGATCTGTAGATCGGGTCCCTTCTGGCGAACCTCGACTCTGCGCCCCTCGATGAGGCGCACACGGCCCAGCTTAGCCAGAAGGTCGCGATTGTCGGGTCGCTTAGAAATCTGAACCACAGCGTCGGCGGCAACGGCGGCTGAGTCGGCATAGAGGTAGGAGGATTCTGGCGTTACATTCTCCGCATCGAAGGTGATCAGCTTTTGCGCGGCGCGAGAGGCGCGGGCACTGGCCTGAGCCAGCCGTTGCAGCAGGGCGTTTGGCGTCATTGGGCCAATAATCAGCCGGACGGGCGGGGCCTTGCCCTCTAGCGCCACAGCCGCACCGGCAGGACGATTGAGGGTAAAGAGCGTCAGGCCCCCGGTTTGGGTGGCTCGAAGGACCGGACGGCCCGCATCGTTCTTATAGATTATGTCACCGCGTGCGGCGCGAGAGGGAGCGAGGACCCAGATTTCGCGGTTGTCGTCGAACCTTAAGAGGGGCAGTTGTTGGGAGCGGTCGAGCACAAAACTGTCGCCGTCATCGGAGGCAAAGCGCGCAATGACAGGGGCGCTTAATGTGCGGCCATCATCGGGATGGCCCCCAAAGAGGGCGTCGCGCAGGGTTTGCATATGGCTGGGCCGGTCGTCTGGCCGCCCGTCGGCTGCCGCGGCCCCAGATAGGCACCCGAAGCTCAAGATAAGCCCTAGGCTCAATCGGCCCCAGGACCGAAGGGATCTAAAAATCCAGAATGGAATGAGGGGCGAGGACAGCATGGCCGGTTCAATGCACCCCGAGTAGGGCGGATTTTGGACAGCCATGCCGTTTTCTCAAAATCTGCGCTTAACCCGCGATATATTGACCGCCATTGATGGTCAAGGTCGAGCCCGTAACGAAGGCTGCGCCCTCGGAGGCCAGATATAGCACGGCGCCAGCGATCTCTTCGGCCTTACCCAAACGCCCGACAGGGATGCTGGCAATAATGCCTTCCAGCGCCTTTTCAGGCACGGCCGCGACCATATCGGTGTCGATATAGCCTGGCGCAATGACATTGACCGTAATGCCCTTGCGCGCGGTCTCTTGAGCGAGCGCCTTAGTAAAGCCGATCACGCCTGCCTTGGCGGCGGAATAGTTGGTCTGGCCCATCTGGCCCTTTTGGCCATTGATCGACGAGATATTGATGATGCGGCCGAAATTGCGATCGCGCATACCGTCGATCACGTGACGGCTGGTGTTGAACACGCTGTCGAGGTCGGCGCGGATGACTTCGCTCCACTGACCGGGGGTAAGCTTGTGCAGCATACCGTCACGGGTGATCCCGGCATTGTTGACCAGAACCTCGATGGGGCCGAGTGTCTTTTCGATTTCCGCAAAGGCGGCGCCAACGGCTTCGAAATCACCCACATCGGCCTTGATGCAGAGGACGCCAAGGTCCTTGCGGACGGCTTCGGCGGCGGCTTCGTTACCAGCATAGAGGGCGGCAACCTGATAGCCTGCGGCCTTAAGTTGCTGGGTGATGGCCAGGCCGATGCCGCGCGTTCCGCCGGTCACGACTGCAGTTTTAGTCATGGTCTATCCTTTAAGGGTCAGGGTGTTTGAAATCGTAGGGGGGCGACCGGTGCCGAAAGCACCGGTGCCCATTCAGGCCTTGTGGAGGTTCAGGCGCGTTCGACGCAGATCGCAACGCCCATGCCACCGCCGACGCAAAGGGTGGCAACACCCTTCTTGGCGTCCTGATCCTGCATCGCATAGAGCAGGGTGGTCAGGATGCGCGCGCCCGATGCGCCAATGGGGTGACCAATGGCGATGGCGCCGCCATTGACATTGACCTTGGCGGGATCAAGGCCAAGCTCGCGAACCACGCAGAGCGACTGGGCGGCGAAGGCTTCGTTGGACTCAATCAGGTCCAGATCGCCAACGGACCAGCCAGCCTTTTCCAGCGCCTTGCGAACAGCAGGGATCGGGCCGGTGCCCATGATGCTGGGGTCAACCCCGGCATGGGCCCAAGAGGCGATGCGGGCCATCGGCTTGAGACCGCGCTTGGCAGCCTCATCGGCGCTCATCAGCACCACGACGGCGGCGCCGTCATTGAGGCCTGAGGCGTTGGCTGCGGTCACCGAGCCATCCTTGGTGAAGGCGGGCTTTAGGCCGCTGACGCTGTCATAGGTCGCGCCGTGACGGATATATTCGTCCTTATCGACGATGACGTCGCCCTTGCGGCCCTTGATAGTGACGGGCGCGATCTGGGCGTCGAACTTGCCAGCCTTTTGCGCGGCCTCGGCCTTGTTCTGCGAGGCAACCGCGAAGTTGTCTTGATCTTCGCGGGTGATCTGCCAGCGGGCGGCGATATTTTCAGCGGTCTGACCCATGTGATAGCCGTGGAACGCATCCCACAGACCGTCCTTGATCATGGTGTCGACAAAGCCGAGATCGCCCATCTTCTGGCCATTGCGCAGGTGCGCGGCGTGAGGCGATTGGCTCATGCTCTCTTGGCCACCGGCGACAACGATCTTGGCATCGCCATTGGCAATCTGCTGCATGCCGAGCGCCACAGCGCGAAGGCCGGAGCCGCAGAGTTGGTTCAAGCTCCAGGCTGGGCTTTCCTGCGGTACGCCAGCGGCCATGGCGGCTTGGCGAGCAGGGCCTTGACCGGCACCGGCCTGCAGCACCTGACCGAGAATGACCTCATCGACATCCGTCATGGCGATATTGGCACGCGCCACTGCGGCCTGAATGGCAACCTTACCGAGCTCGCTCGCGGGCAGAGCGCTCAGGGCACCATTGAAAGAGCCCACGGGCGTGCGGGCGGCCGATACGATGACGATTTCACTCATGGCTCTGTGGTGCTCCGATATTATGCGACGGCTAAAAGACCTAGGCAGGTCTCCCCTATAATGGATCGTACCATGACAATTTCACCGACAGCCGTCATTATGACAATGCTGTCAGGACCGCAATAGTGCCAATCTAATGGTCAACCGTTGCAATCAAGATACTGCGATGCAACATTGCAGGCCTATACACGCGCGTCCTAATCACGGCCCTTGGCCTTAGGAGACCCGATGTCAGATCATAAGAAGACTGGTTCCGAGCCATCAGGGGCTAAGGCTGGTGCCAGCGCCAAGGCGTCGGCGAACGGCGCTCAGGGCCGGGTGGTCATCAAGAAATATGCCAATCGACGGCTCTATAATACGGCGTCCAGTTCCTATGTGACTCTTGAGCACCTGTCTGAAATGGTCAAGGCGGGTATCGATTTTGTCGTTTTTGACGCCAAGACTAATGAGGACATTACCCGTTCGGTCCTGACCCAGATCATTTTTGACGAAGAGAGCCGTGGGCAGAACCTATTGCCGATCCAGTTCCTTCGCCAACTGATCGGCTTTTACGGCAACTCGATGCAGGCCTTCTTACCCAGCTATCTGGAGCTTTCCCTCGACAGCTTCACCCGTCAGCAAGAGCGGATGCGCACCCAGATGGGCGCGATTGCGCCGGGCTTGGCGCAGGGATTGGCACCCAATCTTGGGGCTGGTCTGGGCACTGTGGCCGGGCCCCAGTTTCTCGAAGAGCAGGTTAAGCAGAATTTGGCCATGTTCGACCGGGCGATGAAGATGTTCTCGCCCTTCGCCTATGTCCGCCCGGAAGACAGCGAGGTTGTGGCCGCTCCCGCGCCCGCCGCCGGGTCGGCCGCGCCAGATGACTCGCTCAATGATCTGAAGAAAAAGATCGAAGAGATGCAGGAGCAGATCTCCCGGCTCGCCTCCAAGGGTTGACCTTTTGTTAAGGAGTCGTACCCTCGTACGGCTCACAACGAGCAGAGCCCAAGAATGGGCACCATCCTCAGAATAGAGGGGTTTGCTAATGACCAAACCGATCAAGCCGGTTCGTCGCAAGGGGGCCGTCAAAAAGGTGATTCGCCGAATGGCGATGCCTCACGACGCGATCGAACCTGACATGACCTTAACGGTGACGGGGCTGCCTGTTCCCGTTGCCAATCCCCTGAGTGATCTTTCTGCCGCCTCCTTTGCTGCGCAAATTCTCGGTCAGCCCGGGCAGAAGCGTGGATTAAGGGGCGGCGAAGAGACGCTCAATCTTGCCCGGTCCACCTATATGGAAACCGAATGGTCAGGACGTGCGGATCGTCGCCTTAAGCGGGGCCGGATGACCCGGGCGAGGGTTTGACGGATTATTGTTAGCCGGTAGCGGCTCTGGCCGAGGCACTGCGTTTGCGGGCATACATCGCAGCGTCGGCTTCGGCCAGATGCTGTTCTGCCGTCAGGCCCGCCTCGATCTCGCGCACGCCGTAGGATACATGCAAGGGGGCCAGCCAGTCGCCGTAAGATGCCGGCTCTGCCTCAATGGTTTGGGCCAAGCTCGCGGCCTTGGCGAGGCCCGTGCCCAGATCGGCTTGGGTCAAGATGACGCCAAACTCATCACCGCCGAGCCGCCCGACCACATCGCCGTCGCGCACCGCCACAGCCAGTCTTTCCGCCACCGCCTTGAGGGCCGCATCGCCTGCCGCATGGCCGAAGCGATCATTGACCGCCTTAAAGCCATCGAGATCGAAATAGACCAGACTGGAGGGCGTATCGAACCGTTGGGCAAAGGTGATGACCCGCTGCAGTTCACGTACAAAGGCGCGGCGATTGAGGACGGGCGTTAAGCCGTCCCGGTCGGCCAGATCTTCGGCCTCATTCAGGCGGCCCTTGAGCAGTCCAACCTCACGGCGCAGTTCGTCAATTTCGGTCAAAAGGGTGGCGAGCGCGGCCTTGACCGGCGGCGTCATGTCCGCGGGGGTTAGGCCTAAAAAGGCCGCCGTGTCGCCAGAACGGCTCGTCGCTGCCGACTGTCCCGAACTTTCGGCTGCCGCCTGCAGTGCTGCCCGTCGTCTCACCCCAGAGAGGGGATCAGCCCGAACGCCCAATAGCTTCATCACGTCGCCCGCCGAAACCGCATGATTCGGTAGAGAATCATCTCGTAGTCTGCATGAATCTTAACGCTGTCGGTTGCAGGCGCAAGGCGCACGCCTATACTCCGCCCCCTTCGATGGGCTGAGTGACCGATTTTCAGTCACGGCCAGACAAAGGGATTTGCCATGAACCCCAGCGGGGTCCCGGTCGCTATCATTATGGGCAGTCGTTCCGACTGGCCGACCATGAAGGCTGCGGCCGACATCTTGTCCGCCCTCGGGGTTGGCTATGAGGCCAAGGTCGTGTCGGCCCATCGCACCCCAGAGCGGATGGTCAGCTTTGCCAAGGGGGCCAAGGCGGCAGGCTTTCAGGTGATCATTGCCGGTGCGGGCGGCGCTGCCCACCTTCCGGGCATGACCGCCTCGATGACCGATCTGCCGGTCTTGGGCGTTCCGGTTCAGTCCAAGGCCCTCAGCGGCTTGGATTCGCTTTTGTCGATTGTTCAGATGCCCGGCGGTATCCCCGTGGCGACCTTGGCCATCGGCGAGGCGGGGGCCAAGAATGCCGGTCTCTTGGCCGTTCGCATCTTAGCCTTGGCCGACGAGGCCTTGGCTCAGCGATTGGCCGCCTATGTTCAGGCTCTGACCGAGAATGTTGCCGAGACGGTGGAAGATAGCGCCCTATGACGGACCCTCGTCTGCCCCTCGTGCCCGGCGCCGCCATTGGCATTGTTGGCGGCGGCCAGCTTGGCCGAATGCTATCCTTGGCTGCCGCGCGTTTGGGCTTTCAGACGGTGATCTTGACGCCGGAGCCAGGCTCATGTGCCAGCCAAGTGAGCGCGCGGACGATTGTTGCCGACTATACCGATCCTGCCGCCCTGGCGGAATTGGCCAGCCTTGCCTCGGTCGTGACCTTTGAGTTTGAAAATGTCCCGGCTGCGGCTATCGCGCAGCTTCAGGCCCTCGGATGTCTTGTTGCCCCGGGGCCGCTGGCCTTGGCTGTGGCGCAGGACCGGGTGGATGAGAAGACCTTCCTTAATGGTCACGGCGTCCCGACCGTAGCCTTTTCCCCAGTCTCGACCGCTCAAGAGGCGATTGAAGCCGTGGCGCGGATGGGTGCCCCGTGCCTGCTCAAGACCCGCCGCGATGGCTATGACGGCAAGGGTCAGGTCTGGATCGAAAGCCATGACGCCGCCCACGCCGAGGCCGCCTTTGCCCAGTTGGGCGGACGGCCCTGCATCCTCGAGGCCGCCGCCGACTTTGTACGCGAACTGTCGGTGATCGCGGCGCGCGGCACAGATGGTGAGGTCGCTGCCTACCCTGTGGGGGAAAACCATCACGAACATGGCGTTCTTCGCCGCACCGCCGCGCCTGCCCGTATTTCGGCAGCGACCCAAGATCTGGCCATGACCTTAGCGGCCAGGATCCTCACCGGTCTGGACTATATCGGCATTATGGGCGTTGAAATGTTCGAGCTGGCCGATGGCCGTCTGTTGGTCAATGAGATCGCGCCTCGGGTTCACAATACCGGGCATTGGACCCTTGATGGCTGCGAGGTCGATCAGTTCGAGCAGCATATTCGCGCCGTGGCGGGCTGGCCTCTGGGCAAGGTTACGCCCTTGGCCCGGGTCGAGATGACCAATCTGCTGGGCGATGAGGTGCTGGATTGGAAGGCCCTGTCGCTGGAGCAGGACGCGCGTCTATGGCTCTATGGCAAGGCCGCGCCGCGCCCGGGCCGCAAGATGGGCCACGTCAATCGGCTGTTCCCGCTCAACGACTAGCCGTAGCGCATCTTGCCGAGGGCTGACGCCAGGTCTTTGGCGAAGTCCGACGGCTTGAGCTTGGCCTTCCACGTCTCGAAGGCCATCACATTGTCGATCCGTGCCGCGACCAAGGCGTTGGACGCTTCGGCCCCGCTGCTCAGCCGCACGGCCATGGCGCTGGCCAAGATGCCTGCCACGAGCGCGCGCTTAGAATAGTGGTTCTCGTCGGTGGCCGTATCGCCCGCCCAGCGCCAAACCCGATCAGCGCTTTCCCAGACCAATCGAAGCGCGAGCGGCAGATGGTGCGGCAGGGCCAGATAACCGGCCCAGCGATGCAGGGCCTGACCCTCGGCGCTAGCAATGTCGAGACGGGTCAGGATACCGAGCGAAATTCGCTGTCTCATCTTCAAGCTGGCCGGATCGGTCCCGGCAAGGGCGGCGAGGGTCAGGTCGTCGTGGCGGCGCGACAGCAGGGCGGCCAGATCGGCCGGGCCGTGGGGCAACAGAAGGTCAGCCTCCGCAGAGCTCAGGCCTAACTTGGCCGCCGCTGCCAACACCAGACCTTGCGTCCAGCCGCGATCAGCGGCCAAGGGCAGGGCAGCGTCCAGCAGACCCTGCTCGGTGGTTTCGTCCCACCTTGCGGCAGGAGATGTCGACAGAGAGGGTTGCGATCCTATGGCCATAGGCCTCTATATAGATCGCCTTAGCCCACCCGTCATCGGCTGCGAACGGTGTCTTTGCCGCAGATCACAAGGGCCGTTGGCTTTTTGCGCAAATCAGTTCTGAATCTCGCCTCTGCGAGGACTGTCCGGTAGACAGGCCTCTAAGCCTCTGGTATCAGCGCGGCCAAGCACGAAGGGATTTTCCCTCGGGCATTGGATTCTTATTCGCTAGCACTCGGCCCGAAGGCGCATGCCTTCGCAAGGTAGGCTTAGGCTAGCGCGCTTTGGAGGACTTGGTCATCGTTCAGATTTTCGTGCGCGACAATAATGTCGACCAAGCGCTGAAGGCGCTCAAGAAGAAGATGCAGCGCGAAGGTTCGTTCCGTGAAATGAAGCGGCACGTGCATTTCGAAAAGCCTTCCGAGAAGCGGGCTCGCCAAAAGGCTGAAGCTGTGCGCCGCGCGCGCAAGATGGCCCGCAAGCGCATGCAGCGTGAAGGCCTGATCGCAGCACCAAAGAAGCCCGTTCGATAGGCTCTAGGGGTTTTGCCGTAAGGCGAGGCCGCGGTTAGATCGATACAGATATTGAGGCCGCGCGGGGAAACCGGCGCGGCCTTTGTCGTGTCAAAATGGGGCCGAACTAGACCGGTTTGAGCCTGCGTCTGATGATCCCCATGATCAGGGCCTTGGGGTCGAGCTTGCTGGTCGATAGGGCTCCCGCGCGGAAGGCCTTGCCCGATAGCCACAGGGTCACGGCCATAAAGGCCACCATACCCAGTCCCGTGCCCACCATCTCTAAAAGGGTTGGGCCCGCTGCGGCGCGGACCATCATCATGAACGGCGTGAAGGGTGGAACCCAGCAGAGGATCTTGATGATGGGCATATCCGGGTGGGTGATCGACTGCGACATGAAGATCATCGGAATGGACAGGATCAACATCATGGGCCCAACAAGGGTCTGGGCTTCGCGAGTGGTCTCGCAAAAGGCCCCGATGGCCGTAAAGACGCAGGCATAGATCAGATAGCCGCCGACCAGATAGAAGCCGAAATAATAGGCCAGACCCTTGGTTGCCAAGATAGCAACCAGATCCTCAGACAGCCCCGGCGCGCTGGTCAACAGCATGGCTGTGCCAAGGGTCAGCCAGATGCCAAGGACCGAAAAGGTGACCGCTGCCACGCCAAGGATCTTGCCGCCCATGATCTCGGAGGTCGAGGCCGAGGCGAGCAGGACCTCGAGGACGCGGCTGGACTTGTCCTCCACGACGCTATTGAGCAAGATTCCAGCCCCGCTGAGGATGACCGTCCAAAGCCCCATGGCCATGGCAAATCCGATCACGGTCGGCAAGCGATCGCGCAAGGACACCTGATCGCCCTCTGATTTCGGCGATCTAAGGCGTACGCTGGGTTCAGCGGTATCAATGTCTTTCAAGAGGGCGTCAGAGACCCCGGCCTGGGTCAGGCGCAGGCGACGATCCTCATCGCGCAGAATGTCTTTCAGCCTGTCATCTAGCGTTTGAAGCCCGATATTGCGGCTCCAAAAATCAACCGATAGGGATTTGGTGTCGGCGGTAAGGATAGCGCCGTAGGTTAGGCCGCGGCTGGTCTCATCGGCCAGATAGGGCTTGAGGGCCTTGCCCGCCGCCTCTGCCGACGTGGCTGCGGCCACGCTGTCTGGGACCTGTACGATCTGGACCTCTGGCGGCGGGGCCTTGAAGGCTCCGGCAACCTTGGGGGCGAGTGACATGAAGGTGACGTCAGCCGCCTTCAGGCCTTGGGCATCAAAGCTGGCCATTATGGCCTCTCCCGCCTTGGGTCCAGCCGCCGCTGTGGCTGACGCCGCCATGGCCTTGGCGACCCGAACGCTCTGTTGGCGCTCAAATTCCTTGATAATCACGGGCGTCAGGTTACGGCCGCTCAGATCAATGATCGCCATCTTGGGAGCCGGGGCGGACCGTGCAATCAGGGTTGGGGCCATGATCGCGACCCCGATTATCACCGGCAATCCGGCCATAGACAGCCAAAAGCCGATGGTGCGCACATAGCTGAGATATTCGCGCAGGGCGATCTTGAGCAGGCGTCTCATATCTGATCCCCCGTTAAGGCGATAAAGGCATCGTGCAGGGTCGGTTCTTTCAGCTCAAAGCGCCGAAGGTCTAGCCCTTGGCTGAAGGCGGCGCGCAAGGCCTCCTGCCCGTTTGCGCCGGGCTTGAGGGTGGCAGACAGTTGGACCTGATGGGTTCCGTCTTGGCTCGCAAGGGCGGTGACCTCGACCTGCTCTATGCCGGGCAGGGCCTGAACGGCCTGAAGTCCAATATTGCCCTCAAGCACCAGCAGGCGCGGGGCGTGGCTGCGGGCTTGCGCTAAATCGCCGTCAAACATCTTGCGGCCTCTCGCCATCAGCACCACCCGATCACAGAGCCGCTCGGCATGTTGCATCACGTGGGTCGAGAATAGGACGGTCGAGCCCTTAGCGGCTAAACCGCGAATGATGGCCTCTAGCGATTGCTGATTGACCGGATCAAGGCCGGAGAAGGGCTCGTCGAGAATGACCAGTTCTGGATCATGGGCGATGGCCGACAGAAGCTGAACCTTTTGGGACATGCCTTTGGACAGGTCCTTGATTGGACGGCTCATGGCTGCGCCCAGCCCCTGCTCTTCCAGCATCGCCTTGGCCCTGCGCCGTGCCTCTCTGTCGCCCATACCCTTCAGGCCGGCAAAGAAGGCAATGGCGTCGACGGGGGTCATGCGTTTGTACAGACCCCGCTCTTCGGGCAGGAAGCCGGTCCGCTCGCGAACCTTGCGCGCGTCCTGGGCACCGAGGATCTCGATCGTGCCCTCGGTCGGCTCAACAAGGCCAAGGATCATGCGAATGGTCGAGGTCTTGCCCGCGCCATTGGGCCCAAGAAAGCCGCAGATCTGGCCCGTTCCAACCTCGAAACTGAGAGACTGCACGGCGGTAAAGTCGCCATAGCGTTTGGTCACGCCATTGAGACTGAGGGCGGTGGTCATCGGTGATGGACCCTTCGCTAGCCGGTAAAGCGATCAGGGCTGGTCTATGACCTTGATCAAATCAACCCTTGGTGTCGATGACCTTACGCACCTGCGCAATGGCCCGCAAGATGGCGCCGTTATGTTGCAGGCCCAGCACGCTATTGTGGCTGGCCTCGGGAACATTGACCGCCAAGCCATATTTTGAGGCCAGGGCCGGGGCGGCCTGTAGGTCTTTCCATTGCTTGCGCGCGCCCTCGGCGGGACCTGCGGTGACCACCATGACAGGGAGGTTCGGCGCATATTGACCGGCGCTCGCGGCCTGCTTGGCACTTTGCGGCCAGAGGGAGACCTCATCCGCAGCAATGCGATTATGGGCCGCTGAGGCAAAGGCGTGGCGCTTTTCCGCAGACGCGGCAGCAGGCAGACCGATCTTGTCGCCGAGCCCCGTGTTAGACAGGGGCTTAAACAGGCCCGTTGAGGCCCCCCACGCGGCCATCCGCGAGGCGGTGGCGAAGGCTTTGACGAACTGTGATACCTGCGGCATGGCGGACGCTTCAGGCGAGGCCGCATCGACCAAGACCACACCGACGACCTTATCTGCATTGCGAGCGGTAAAGAGGCGCGCATAGACCCCGGCCATGGAGTGACCGACATAGATGTAGGGGCCGGGCTCATTGGCCACGGTCAGCAGTTTTTCGAGGTCCCCAACAATAGCGTTGGCATCCCGGGGGCCTGGCCCCGGATCACTCTGACCAAGACCGGCGCGATCATAGGCGCAGGATCTTTGGCCTGACTTGGTTAGGCCCTGTTGAACGGCGCCCCAGTCTGCGGAAAATCCAAAGGCACCCGCCTCGAACAGGACCGTGGGACCGGTTCCCGCCGCGGGGCCTTCACAGATCAGGTGCATGTGGCGTCCGCCGCCAATATCAATCCTCTGGCCGCGCAAGCTTGGCGTACCCGCCGCTGCCGACATCAGGCCGCCCATAGCAATGAAACCCAAAACAATGAGGCTCGTAGCGGCAAGGACACGGTACACCATCTTATTCATCCAAAATTCGACCTAGCCATGCGACCAGATAAGTCCGTTTAAGTCGAGCCTATGGATCAAACGGCAAGATCGTTGGCGGCCTTTTTCTTCTTCTTTTTCTTCTTTTCGCCCTTGGGAGCCTTGTCCGCCTTCTTTTTTGGCTTGGCGGCCAGTTCTAGCGGGCCGTCTTGGGTCTCTTCGTCCGACCGGATGAACTCGCGCAGGAGCTTGATGAAGCTGTCGCGCTTGCCTGCGCTCAGATGGGCGAGAAGACGACTGTCAGCAGCGGCGACCTTGGGGGTCATGTCGCTGAGGGTGTGACGACCCAGATCGGTCAGACCGACACTGTTGGCCCGCGCATCCTTGATGGACCGCTCGCGGGTTAGGAGGCCCTTATCGATCATGCGTGCAACCATATCGGCCAAGGTCGAGCGATCAATGCCTGTGGCCTTTACAAGGCGAGACTGGGTTGGGCCCTCATCGGCCGCCACGGCGGCCAGCACGGCGAACTGGCGCTGGGTCACCGCGCCGGGACCAGCTTCCTCGACAAAAAGGTCTAGGGCCATCTGCAGCACCCGGTGCAACAGGTGGCTTGGCGAACGGTTCAGATCAATCAGGCTATCGTCTAGACGGGACTTCGACATAGAGGACCTCCAGCAGTCTCCCCGATAGCGGGG